>JACZCU010002379.1_pt1 | contig 21522 bp, 18 predicted proteins | sample 8641851 | NCBI WGS metagenome assembly JACZCU01 (sample SAMN15324605, study PRJNA640507) | soil metagenome | isolation source: monocropping sugarcane control | place: China: Luxin town, Laibin City, Guangxi Province | collected 2019-07-25 | depth 10cm m | reverse complement strand
GTCTCCGGACGCCGTGGCGAGCACCGATACCACGCCCTTCTGGTCCGCGATGTCCATGATGACCGCAAACGGCTGATGCGGTTTCGTCGGTCCGAAATGCGAAGGCGGCGAGGTCAGCGCGAGATTGCGGCCGGGATTCTCCGCGACCGCCGTGACCAGGATGAGAACCGCGAGTGTGGCGAACCGTTTCACGGATGGCTCCTTCGTTCCGAATATACAAGGAATGCGATCGCGGACCAGAGTCCGGCGAATCTGTAAGTCGCCGGCTGGTGATGTGTCGCACCATCCGTTGACGATCGTGCGCCTTTTTCGGTTTCTCAATGGAGCGGCGGCGCCCTCGCCGCCGGTGCCGCGCGCCAGCGCGGCCTCGGTGCTACGTGGCGGGCGCGCTAAACAAGACATCGACCGAAGGGCGCGAAAGCACCATCAGCGTCAGGACGCCGAGCGCGGTGCCGTACGGAATGCCGAGGCAAGTGATCGCTGCGACGATCATGCAGAACATCTTCGACCGGCGGTCGCGAATCGCGCGCGCAGCTAGGTATTTCAGGATCGCAATCGTGGCGAATATGGTCGACATCGCAAGACCCATCGCGATGAAGAACCATCCCGGGTTAAAGCCCTCCTGCTGTTTCGGCAAGAACGATTTTCCGGCAACCATCATCACGCCGATCGTTACGTGAATGAGCGGGAAGAGCGCGAACAGCCCATTCGCGCCGGCGCCGATGAGATACCCGAGACGCAGGAGGCGGAGGTGCTCGTCATCGAGCAGCTGTTGCCGTTCTTCAGGTGTCATGCGTGTGTCGATGGTAACGCCGCCGCCGCCCCATTGAGGCCCCCGCCCTTCCAACGCCTGTTACCATCGTTGGCGATGCGCGTGGATCATGAGTCGCGGGCGCTGGTTTGCTCGGTGGGGGACCTTGTTTACGAGAACACGTACCGGCGGATTGGGGTGGAGCGGGGGGACGGGTTCCGGCGGATGTGGATCGGGCAGGACATCCACTCGCAGCGCGCGGAGCTGCGGGCGTCCGAGGACCCGCACTACCGCGCCGAGGTGCATGTCGTGCACCGGACGCCGGTGCGCGGGTGGAACGTCACCGTCACGGGGCGGATCGACGGGCTCTCGGTCGATCAGGACGCGAAAAAAGTCACGATCGAAGAGGTGAAGTCGATCCACTTCGATCTCGAGCTCGAGGCGCTGTCTCGCTCCGAGAAACTGCACCGGCACCTCTACCAACTGCTGCTGTACGCCTACTTCCTCTCGTCGCAGCCCGACTTCGAGGGCTTCGAGTTCGTCCCGCAACTCGTGCTCATCGACCTCGTCACCAGCGAGACCAAGATCGTCGACGCGGAGTTCGACCGCGAGTCGGTCGCGAAGACGCTCGCGTCGTCGCTCGAAGACCTCATCGACGAGCTGGAGTCGGCGTCGGCGCTGGCGGAGGCGAAGAAGGCATTCGCGGAGCGGCTGGAGTTTCCGTACGACGACATGCGCCCGTACCAGGGCGAGATCGTGAGCGCCGTGTCGCATGCGATCCGCGAGCGCGAGGCGCTCCTCGTCTCGGCGCCGACCGGCATCGGCAAGACGATCGCGGCGCTGTATCCGGCCGTCCGCGAGGCGCTGCGCGAGCGGAAAAAGCTCTTCTACCTGACCTCCAAAACGCTGCAGCAGGAGGCGGCGGTGAACGCGCTGCGGATGCTCAACGACGGCTCGTTCCGCGTGCTGCGCATCCGCGCCAAGCAGAAGATGTGCGCCCACACGGAGATGATCTGCCACGAGGACTTCTGCCCGTACGCGGCGAAGTACTCGGAGAAGATGTCGCAGAGCGGCCTCAAGACGCAGATCGTGACGGAGATGTCGTACTTCGACCCCGCGGTGACGTTCGAGCTGGCGAAGACGACCGAGGTCTGCCCGTTCGAGGTGTCGCTGGAGCTGATCGAAGAAGCGGACGTCATCGTCTGCGACTACAACTACATCTTCGACCCGTACGTCGGGCTCAAGGCGTTCCAGCAGGAGAGCGACTACAGCGACTGCGTGTTGATCGTCGACGAGGCGCACAACCTGGTCGACCGCGGCCGCGGCTACTACTCCCCGGAGATCCACGAGAAGTCGTTCGACGCGATCGCGAACCATCTGCGCGGCCGCAACTGCTGGATCGACGGATGGGAGGATTTGATCGAGCTGCTGCGCGACCACTTCCGGGAGCTGGCGAGCGTCTTCGCCGACGCGGACGACGGGCTGAAGCCCGTCGCTACGTGTGAACCCAATCGCGAGCTGTTCGTCGAGCAGCGGGTGGAGTGGGAGCGGATCGTCCTCGCGTACATCGGGTGGAAGATCGAGAACAAGATCGCCGAGGAAGAAGACCCGCTGATCGACTTCTACTTCAAGTTGGTCAAGTTCACGAATCTACTCAGTGAAGAATCGGACGAGCTGGCGTCGCTGATCGAGCGGACCAACGACGGCCTGAAGCTGAAGATCTTCTGCAAGGACCCCTCGCGTTTCCTCGGCAGGATCTTCGACTCGGCGCACGCCACGATCGCGCTCTCGGCGACGCTCGAGCCGTTCGAGTTCTACCGGCGGACGCTCGGCTTCCCCGACAGCCGCACGACGGAGCTCTCGCTGCCGTCACCCTTCCCGCGCGAGAACCGGAAGATCGTCGTGGTCCCGGACGTGGAGACGACGTACAAGCAGCGCGCGAATTACTACGACCGGATCGCGGAGACGGTCGCCGGCATCGCGGAGGCGAGCGACGGCAATTTCCTGGCGCTTTTTCCGAGCTACGCGTTCCTGCGCGAGGTGAGCGAACGAATGCCGCCGCTGCGCAAGAAGGTGATGGTGCAGCGCACGGACATGACGGATTACGAGCGCAACGCGATCCTCGACATCCTCCGCGAGAAGCCGCGCGACGGGAACCTGATCCTGGCGGTGAGCGGCGGGATGTACGCGGAAGGGATCGACTATCAGGGCGACATGCTGGCGGGCGTGATGGTGGTCGGCCCGGCACTCCCGCAGGTGAGCTTCGAGCAGGAGCTGCTGAAGCGCTATTACGACGAGCAGTACGGCGCCGGCTTCGAGTTCGCGTATCTGATTCCGGGGATGACGCGGGTGGTGCAGTCGGCCGGCCGCGTGATCCGGAGCGAGCGCGACGTCGGCGTGATCGCGCTGCTCTGCAAGCGGTTCACGCAGGAGAGCTACACGCGGTATTTTCCGAGCGACTGGTACGAGGAGTCGCCGCGAGAATTGATCTCGCGTCGCGCAAGCGCCGAGATCCGTGAATTCTTTGAAAGGCAGAAAGCAGAAGGCAGAAAGCAGAAGTCGTTATGGACAATGGATTCGCTTCCGTTCTAGAAAACCAGAAACCAGAAACCAGAAACCAGAAGAGGCGATGGCGCCTGACGCTTCTCACTTCTGCTTTCTGCCTTCTGCCTTCTGCCTTCTGGTCGTGTGCGCTGGCGCCGCCGAAGACGACGGCGCCGGATCTGAAGTCGATTCCGGCGGTGGCTCTCGAGGCGGCTTGTACGAAGTTGCGCAATGAGGGGCTGACGGGCGATTCGGCGATGGTGGTGAAGACGACTGAGCCGTCGCTGATCACCGGCGCGTCGCTCCGCTCGGTGGCGCATTCGTACAACAAGGACGCCGATGCGTCGATGCTCGCATCCGCCATCAGCTCGGTCGTGCAGCCGACGCCGCTCGACTTCCACGCGACGTCATGCAAGTGGCAGCCGATCGACAAGCTCGATCCGGTGGCGCAGGCGCAGATGGCGGTCGTGGAGTTCTCGCCGCCGTTCATCAATCCGTTCACGAAGGGCGAATCCGGCATCCTGGTCCGCATGTCGGTCGGCAATCACGACGCGCAGTGGTACTGGATCCCGCTGGCCGAACGGCAAGGGATGCTGGGGATCGGGTTGGTGGTGCCGTTGGATATGCACGAGGACTAGGGCTTAGTGGCTTAGTGCTTAGAGCTTAGGAAGAAAACTAAGCACTAAGCACTAAGCACTAAGCCCTAAGCACTCGTCACGGCCTCAAAGAGAGCGCCTCGATCACCGTCCGCAGCAGCTCCAGCTCTTCCCGCGCGAGGCGCGCGATCTGATCGAGGTCGGCGGCGGTGGTGCGGATGACGATGAGGTTGTCGTTGTTCATGCGGAGAAGGTCGAAGCGCGACAGGAGGATGCGGTCGAGCATGCCGGCGGCGCTGCTTTTCATGAGGCGTTCGGCGAGGGTGATCTCGTCGGCGCGAATCCAGAATTGGGAGTAGAGCGGAAGCTCGACGAGCGGCGGACCGAACAGCAGCATCGGACGGCCGGCGAAGATGCCGCGCTGGCGGCGGGTGACGACGATTCGCGCGGGCGCCTGCACCCGGATGTTCGTCGCGATCCGTTCGGGCGTGTATTTCTGCCGCGCCAAACGGCGGATGCGGACGTTGTAGCCGTTCCACATCCCTCGCACCGCCACCACCCAGAACGAGGACGACCCGACCTCGGACCATCCCATCTCGCGCGCCAGCATCTCGAGCCTCTCGCGAATCTGCTTTGAGCGGTTCGCCTGGTAGAGGAGGACGATGACGACGAAGACGCCGATGGCCACGAGAAACCAGATGGCCTGGATGCGACTCAGCTGCACTCGATCACCGCCCGCAGCAGCTCCAGCTGTGCGCGCGCGAGACGGGCGATTTCGTCGGACCTTTGGGCGTTGAGGTCCGTGAGCTTCTCGCCGGCATCCATCGCCGCCCGCATCCTCTCCAGCTCCTCGCGCGCGAGAAGGGCGTAGGAGTTCTTGGAGCTGCGGACCGTGAGCTTGTCGCCGCCCATGCGCAGAAAATCGCCCTCACCCAGGAGGAGACGCTCGAGCGCCGCGGCGATGCGGTTCATGAGGCGCTCGGCGAAGGTGATCTCGTCGGCGCAGATCCAGAGGTCGGAGTACTGCGGAAGATCGACGAGCGGCGTCCCGAAGAGCGGCAGGGGCTTGTTGGCGAAGATGCCAACCCCGCGCCGGGTGACGGCGAGCCGACCGGCGGTTTGAACGCGGATGTTTGTCTCGATCCGTTCAGGCGTGGTTTTCCCCTCCGGCAGACGGTGGATACGCACGCTGTGGCCGTTCCATATCCCCCGCACCGACGCCGCGGGGAAGATCGACGACCGAACCTCGGACCACCCCATCTCGCGCGCCACAATCTCGAGCTGTTCGCGGACCTTCTTCGAACGCTTCAGCTTCACGACGACGAGGATGCCGAAGAAGACACACAGGGCGGCAATGATCCAGAGGGCCTGTAAGTCACTCGACTGCATGGATCACTAACATTACCAGGATGTTGCAAGGTCAGAATAAGTGGCATGCTCTTTTCAATATCCAGGGCATCTGACCCTGAGCTGCATGAAGAACAACGGACGAAGTGAACCTCGCATCCTCATCGCTGACGACGACGCCTCGATTCGCCAGCTGCTCACCACGATCGTCAGACGCGAACGGCTGAGCGTTGACGCGGCAACGGACGGCGACGACGCCATCCGCAAGCTGCAGGAGCACGAATACTCCGTGATCCTGCTCGATCTGATGATGCCGCACACCGACGGCTTCGGCGTGATCGACTATCTGCGCCAGCATCCGCAGGCGACGAAACCGGTGGTCCTCGTGATCACGGCATACGCGGACCAGAAGTTCAAACGCGTCGATCCCGACGTCGTCGCGGGCGTGATCCGGAAACCGTTCGAGGTCGCCGAGCTCGGAAGCCTCGTCCGCCTCTGCGCCGTCGCCATGGAAGACCAGGTCTCCGGACGCGTGCCGGAGCCGCTCTCTCACGATTCGTCGGCCGGCGACAGCGTGAATTGAAGCAGGTGACTGGTCACTGGTGACTGGTCACTCGTTTGTCATTCCGAGCGTAGCGAGGAACCTGGGGGCGTGGGCGGTGCGCAGCGCACCCCACCGCCGCCCAGGTCCCTCGCTTCGCTCGGGATGACACAAGATAACGCCGCTCCTCCAGTGACCAGTGACTAATGACCAGTCACCCGTTCGCCCATCGCTCAAACCACGCTTCGAGCATGACCACGGCCCAGAGGGCTTTTGCGTTGTTGGCGCGGCCGGAGCGGTGGTCGTCGAGGAGTGTGCGGACGTAGACGTCGTTGATGTCGTGGGAGCGGAGGCGTGACGGCGCCGGGGGGCGGTCGCCTTCGCCCCGGAGGCCGCCGTTGATCCAGCTCGCGACGGGAACCGAGAGGCCGCGCTTGCGGCGGTAGATCACGTCCTTCGGGATCCACTTCTCGGCCGCTTTCTTCAGCACCCACTTCGTCGTGAAGCGCCGCACGCGGATCTCCGGCGGCAGCGAGAGCGCGAAGCGCGTGACGAAGCGATCGAGGTACGGCGCCCGCGCTTCGACCGAGGAGAGCATGGTCGCGCGATCGACTTTGACGAGGAGGTTGTCGCGGAGGTAGCTGGTGTAGTCGAGGAGCATCGCGCCCGCGAGAGGGTTGTCGGTGGTCGGTTGTCGGTTGTCGAGAACTGACAACTGAGAACTGACGACTTCGGGCGCGAGTCCCGTCCCAAACCACGCCAAATGCCTCTCCCGCCACGGCCGTTCGGCGTCGTGCACGAATCGTTTGAGCAGGAACTCGAGGGTCACTTTCTTCGACGACGGCGGGACGCGTTGGACGGACTTGCGGAGCATGGCGCGCGCGAAGGACGGGAGGGCGTCGTAGACGGGGGCGACCTTGTGGCCGAGGTATGTGGGATAGCCGCCGAACAACTCGTCGGCCCCTTCGCCGCTGAGGATCACCTTCACGTGGTTGCGCGCCTCGCGCGCGAGGAGGAACGTCGGGAGGATCGCGGCGTCGGCGATCGGCTCGGCGACGCGTTGGGTCACGTTGTCGAACGCCTCGCGCAGCGTCGTCTCGTCGGTGCGCACCGGAACGTACGTCGTCCGCATCTGCTGTGCCAGCAGCCTCGCGTCCCCGCTCTCGTCGTACGACTCCTCGGCGAACGCAGCGGAGAAGGTGTGCACCTTGTCGACGCCGATGTACTTCGAGGCGAGCGCCGCGAGGATCGACGAGTCCATGCCGCCGCTGATGAAGACGCCGACCGGGACGTCGCTCATCACCTGCTTCTCGACCGCTTCTTCGACGAGGCGCTGCGTCTTGCGGACGGCGTCGCGCGCGGAGATCGGCTCGATGGTGAACGAGGCCGGGTCCCAGTAGCGGACGATCTCTTCACGATCGCCGCGGAAGATCGCGTAGCAGCCGGCCGGGATGCGCGATACGGCGCGGAACGGCGTGCGCGGCTCGCTGATGTAGCCGAGGCGGAGGTAGTCGGCGATGGCGTCGTGGTCGATCTCGCGCGACAGATCGGGATGCTGTAGAAGACACTGCAGCTCCGAGGCGAAGACGATCTCGCCGTGGATGCGGGCGTAGAACAGCGGCTTCTCGCCGGCGCGGTCGCGGGCGAGGATCAGCGTCTGGGAGCGGTTGTCCCAGATCGCGACGGCGAACATCCCGTCGAGCTGCTCGATCGCTTTCACGCCGTGCTCGAGGTAGAGCGGCAGGATGTTCTCGACGTCGGAGTGCGAGCGGAACGGGTAGTCCTTGTAGCGCGCGCGGATCTCGGCCGCGTTGTAGATCTCGCCGTTACACTCGAGCCACACCTCGCCGCTCGGCGAGGCGAACGGCTGGTCGGCGCGCTCGTGGAGGTCGATGATCCGCAGCCGCTCGGTGCCGATGATCGCGTGCGGCTTCCGGAAGTCGGCGTGGCCGTCGGGGCCGCGGTGCCGCAGCGCCTCCCCCATGAAGTCGAAGACTTCCGGACGCTGGAGCGCGCCGCGCTCGGTCACGATTCCGTAGATGCCGCACATTCGCTATACCGTCATCCTGAGCCGCAAAGACGGCGAAGGATCTCAAAATTGCAGGTGTTTCGCACCTTGAGATCCTTCGTCGTCCTCCCCCTTCGCTTCGCTCAGGGTCCGGCGACTCAGGATGACGGTTTCGCGAGCGCCGTGTGATGCGCGTCGCGGGCGACTTCGGTGAAGCCGTTCGATCGGAGGAGGTTGATGTGCATGGAGTCGTTGTTGCGGACGATGTAGAGGCGGCTGGAATCGTACACGGTGTCGCGCCTGACGGGCGAGCTCGGGTCGTTCGCGAACTTGTCGTAGTGCCGGATGATGTAGTTGCTCGTGAATTCCTCGGCTTTGGGCGTGACGACGAGGATCGGTTTCCGTAGGTAGAACTGCAGCGAGCCGGTGTAGTCCTCGAGGCCGACCACCTGGCGGTCCGCGTACGGCTTCAACTGTTCCACGAATGCCTTCGCCGACCGCCGCTCGCCGATCGACTGCATCAGCGGGTTCGCGGTGATCGGGACGGCGATGATCGGCAGTGAGAGCGCCGCGATGGCGATCTCTCGCCGTTTTGCGAAGACGATGGCGGCGATCGCCCCGGCCAGCGTGACGATCCCCATCGGCAGCGCGCTCGAATGCACGCCGGCAGCAACCTCGGCCGACATCTTTTTCACGTGCACGAACGGCGCTGCGACGAGGACGACGCCGACGATCGCAAAGAGCGCGGCGGCGATGCGCGCCGCCTTCGGATTCCAGAAGTTCGCGATCGCCAGCGCGATCGCGGGCATCACCGGAAGGATGTACTGCGGCCGCTTCGACTGTGAGATCGAGAAGAAGACGAAGGGCACGAGGATCCAGAGCGCGAGCAGGAACATGGCGTCATCGCGCCGCTCTTTGCGCCAGGCGAAGAACGCCAGGATCGACCACGGCAGGGCGCCGCCGACGATGTACGGGATGAAGTACCACGGCGGGCCGGTGCGCTTGAGCGCCTTCGTGGCGAGGCGCTGCGCGGTCTCGGTGACCAGGACGTACTGCAGAAAATCGGGGACGACGCGCGACACCGCCCACACCCACGGCGCGATGATGACGATGAACAGAACCAGCCCGCCCCACGACCAGAGCTTCCGGAACGACTTCCGCTTGATCGCGTACGGAATCATCACGATCAGCGGCACCGCAATCGCGACGGGCCCTTTGGTGATGACGCCGAACGCGATGGAGGCCCAGGCGAGGGTCGACCAAGGCCTCGGGCCTCGGGCCTCGGGCCTCGGATTTTCAGCCTGAGGCCCGAGGCCTGAGGCCTGAGGCCCGATCGCGAAGTAGAACGCGACGATCGCGCCGACCATGAAGAACATCAGCGCGCTGTCGAAGATGACGGTACGTGCGAAGGCGAGCGTGAACGGCATCGAGAGAAAGGCGATGGCGGCGATGTAGGCCGACTCTTCATTCCACACCTTCTTCGCGAACCAGAAGACGAGCAGCGCGGTGAGCAGCGTGAAGAGGTACGCCGGGAAACGCGCAGCGAGCTCGGTGGGTCCGAGGATCTCCATCGCGGCGGCCTCGGCCGCGAAGTAGACGATCGGCTTGTCGAGGTACGGCATGCCGTCGATGCGCGGCATCACGTAGTCGTTCGTCGCCGCCATCTCGCGGCCGACCTCGCCGTTGCGTCCCTCGTCCGCGTCGAACAGCGGATAGCCGCCGATGTTGATGAAGAGGGCGATGGCGACGACGAGGAGCCAGATTTTCAGGACCGCCGTGCGCAAGCGGCGCGAGCATAGCTGCACAAGGGCATGGCCGCATAGCGGGGACGAAGAGACAGAGAGACGAAGAGACAGAGAGACAGAGAGACAGAGGACGACGGAGCTTTGTCTCTTTGTCTCTTTGTCTCTCTGTCTCTCTGTCTCTCTGTCTCTTTTGTCTCTATGCGGCCATGCCACTCTCCACCTAAGATTCGCGCCATGCTTCCGCTCCTGCTCTTCGCCGCGATCTCGGCGGCCAATGTCAAAGCACACATCGACTTTCTCGCCAGCGACGCGCTCGAAGGACGCGAGACGGGGTCGCGCGGGTACAACGTCGCGGCGGAGTACGTGGCGTCGGAGCTCGAGGCGCTCGGGCTCGAGCATTCGTTCCAGCCGATCCGCTTCCGCACCGCGACGGTCGACGGCGCGAACTGCTCGATGCGTCTCGGCGACCAGACGTTCGCGCACAAGAAAGAGGTCATCTTCCGGCCTGACTTCACTCGGACGGCGAGTGACGCCGAGGGGGATGTCGTCTTCGTCGGGTTCGGGCTGAAGAACGACTACGCGACGATGGACGTGCACGGAAAAATCGTCGCGATGCTCAGCGGCGCGCCGCCGAACTTCCCGTCGGACCAGCGTGCCTTCTACTCCGATTCGACGCGCAAGATGCAGCTCGCGGCGTCGCGCGGCGCCATCGGCGTGATGACAATTCCGACGCGCACGGATTCGAAGAGATTTCCGTGGGAGAAGGCGGTGACGCAGCCGGACATGCGCGCCATGCGCTCACTGGACGGCGATCAGGTGAACGAAGTCGTTCCCGAGATCCGCGCGAACGTCGGCCTCGGCCCCACCGCGACCGCCGCGCTGTTCGCGCACGCGCCGGTGACGCTCGAGACGGTGCTCGACGACGCGGAGAAGAGCATCAGCCACTCGTTCCCGACGAACGTGCACGCCTCGATTCACACGGCGACGACGCACGGGACGGCGGAGAGCGAGAACGTCATCGGCGTGCTCCGCGGATCGACGAAGCCGAACGAGTACGTGGTCTACACCGCGCACCTCGATCACCTCGGGATGACGAACAAGGGCGACGACCGCATCTACAACGGCGCGCTCGACAACGCGTCGGGCGACGCGGCGCTGATCGAGATCGCGCGCGCGTTCGCGGCGCTGCCGCAGCGGCCGGCGCGCTCGATCGCGTTCGTCGCGGTGACGGGCGAAGAGAAGGGCGAGCTCGGATCGAATTACTTCGCGGCGCACCCCACGGTCTCGCCCATTGTCGCGAACATCAACATGGACATGTTCACGATGCTCTTCCCGGTCGGCGACGTCATCGCGCTCGGCGCGGAGCATTCAACCCTCGGCGATTTCGTCCCCGACGCCGCAAAGCGCGCCGGCTTCACGGTGAGCCCCGACCCGCTGCCGGAGGAGGTGCGCTTCATCCGCAGCGACCAGTACTCGTTCGTGAAGCACGGGATCCCCGCGATCACGTTCAAGGCGGGGAGCAAGTCGCTCGATCCAGCCATCGACGGCGACAAGGTCACGCGCGACTGGCTGCACAACGTCTATCACACGGTTCACGACAATCCCGACCAGAAGCTCGACTACGCGTCGGGCGCGCGGTGGGCGGAGCTGAATTTCTACGTCGGCCTCGCCGCCGCGAACGCACCGGACGCCCCGCAGTGGAAGCCGAACGACTTCTTCGGAGGGATGTTCAGCGCCGGGCCGGCTAAGAGCCGGCCCCTACACAACGAATGACGCGGTACCTGGTCATCGGAGCCGCGGCATTCGTCGCCGGCGGGATCAATTCGATCGCGGGCGGCGGAACGCTGATCTCGTTTCCGGCGCTGATGTACATCGGCGTCTCGCCGGTGATGGCGAACGCCACGAATACGGTCGCGATCTGGCCGGGCTCGTTCGCAGGAGTGCTCGGATTTCGCGAGGACATCAAGAAGTTGCAGCACTGGCTGCTCTGGCTGATGATCCCGTCGCTCCTCGGCGGCTTCGCAGGCGCGATGATCCTGCTGCGGACGCCGGAGAAGACGTTCGCGCGCATCGTGCCGCTCCTGATCCTCGGCGCGACGCTGCTACTGGCGGCGCAGGAGATGATCTCGCGTCACCTGAAGCGCTTCATGTCGTCGCACGGGAAGCCGTCACGCGGCTGGATCATCTTCGCCTTCACGTTCCAGTTCTTCGTCTCGGTCTATGGCGGCTACTTCGGCGCGGGGATGGGCATCCTGATGCTCGCCGCCCTCGGCCTCATAGGGATGCAGGACCTGCATCAGATGAACGGGCTGAAGAACCTCCTCGCGATCTGCATCAACGGCGTCGCTGCGATTTACTTCGCGCTGCAGGGCGCCGTCGTTTGGACGGACGTCCTCATCATGGCCGTCGCCTCGATCATCGGCGGCTTCGCCGGCGCCCGCCTCGCCCACCGCCTCGGGCGCAAGTTCGTGCGGGGAGCGGTGGTGGTAATCGGGTTAGTGATGACGGTCGTGTTGTTCGTGAAGCACTAGCTGTGTCATTCCGAGCGTAGCGAGGAACCTGGGTGGAAGGGCGGCACGGGGAGCGCGCCTCCCGCCCGCCCAGGTCCCTCGCTACGCTCGGGATGACACGTGGTTACTGCAGCCACTTCGCGAAGAACTCGACGTTCCGCGTGGCGACGTCGATGCGTTGTCGCGGTTCGCTGGGGACGTGGTGAGAGCGGGGGTAGGTGATCATCCGGACGTCGGCGCCGAGCTCCTGGAGGCGGTGGTAGAGCATGATGCCCTGCGTCGTCGGGACGCGCTCGTCGGACTCGCCCTGCTCGATGATGATGTGCGCGCGCGTTTTCTTCAGGTGCCACATCGGCGACTGCGCGCGCAACGTGTCGAGGTTCATGCCGGGGAAGTAGCTCGGGATGAAGTCGCGGATGTCGGTCGTGCCGTGGTAGCTGAGGAGGTCCGTCACCGGGGCGCCGATGCTGATCGCTTTCAGGCGGTCGCTGTGACCGGCCGCCCACGCCGCGATGAAGCCACCGTAACTCCAGCCCATCAGGCCGAGGCGGTGGGGATCGGCGATGCCGTCGGCGATCAGCTTGTCGATGCCGGCGTTGATGTCGGTCCAGGCGCCATCGACCCATCCGTTGCGGTTGCCCTGCCGGAACTTCTCGCCGTAGCCGCCGGTGCCGCGCGGATTCGGCCGGAAGACCGCGAACCCGTTTTCGGCCATGACGTCGGGGACGTACAGCGACGCGAGATAGCCGAGGAACGCCTGATCGTGGTGCGAGGCAGGGCCGCCGTGGACAAACGTGAGGAGCGGGACACGTTTGCCCGGCTTGTAGTCGAGCGGAAGCGTCAGCAGCCCTTCGATCACCCAACCGTCTTTCGGGTTCTTCCAGCGAATGAGGCGCGTCTCGGGGCGGCGCTTTTCGCGGAACGCGTCGTTGTGGTGCGTGAGGCGTTTGCCCGCGAGGTAGAGCTCCGGCGGGTCGGTGAGCGACTGGTAGACGTATGCGAGACCGTTGAGATCCGAAACCACGCCGGTGAAGTGCGTTCTCGTCAGCTTCGTTCCGAGGGTGAAGATCTGCGTCGTCGTTCCGACGACACCGTCGAAGACGAGCGTCTTCGCGTCGAGCCAATGGATCGACTCCGGCGAGCCGTCGTAGCCGCGCGATGCGACGTGCATCTCGTGCGTCTGCAGGTCGATCACCCACAGGCGCTGCTCGCGGAGCCAGTCGTGCACACCACCCATGCTGATGAACGCGACGTGGCGGCCGTCGGGCGACACCTTCGGCGCGCGGTCGGCGCCGGAGCGGACCACGAGCGGCGTCATCGTTGCGCCGGCGACGTCGAGCGTGTAGAGATCGGTGTGGTAGAGCGAGTCGAGGTCGACGCGCGGGAGGCGCTCGACGACGAGCGTCCGGCTGTCGGGTGTCCACGACATGCTGTTGATGGAGAAGTTGCCGCGCGTGAGCCTTCGCACCTCATGCGTCGGTAAGTCCATGAGGTAAAGATGCGATTGCCGGATGTTCTCGTCGACGACGTGGAAGTCGTCGTGCTCCTTCTTCACAGCAGGATCGGTCTCGATGAACGCGATCGACTTTCCGTCCGGTGAGTACTCGAAGTCGTGGATCGGCCCCGGCTCCTCGGTGAGCTTCTTCCCGTCGGCCCAGATCGCGTTCTCGTACAGGCACGCGACCGTCTTGCCGTCCGGCGACCAGCGCGGATGCATGCCGTGCTCGAGCTCCGCGTCGTGTGTGCCGTCGCTGTCGATCGTCCAGACATCGGAGTCGTAGCTGCTCTTCACCAGGTCGGCGTGCGTGAGGACGTACGCGATCCGTTTGCCGTCCGGCGACAACTGCGGCGACGCGATCGCCGGCATCGTCGCGTAGTCTTCGATGGAGAGGGTGGAAGCGAGAGCGACGGCGGCGAGAAACATGTCTATTTTTGGAGAAGCGCTTTCGTGGCCGGATGCTGCGGGTTCGTGAGGACCTGCTTCGGGTCGCCGTGTTCGACGATCTCGCCTTCGGCGAGGATGATCACGCGGGTGGCGAAGTCGCGGGCGAAGTCGTCGTCGTGGGTGGTGACGAGGAGGGTCCGGCCGTCTTTCGTCAGCTTCACGAGCGTCTCGCCGAGCTCGTAGCGGCGCGCGGGGTCGAGCGAGGCAGTCGGCTCGTCGAGCATGAGCAGAGGCGGGTCCATCGCCATCGAACGCGCGATCGCCACGCGCTGCGCCTCGCCTCCCGAGAGCTCGCGCGGATAGGCGCTCCTGCGATGCTGCACGCCGAGGGAGTCGAGGAGAGCCATCGCGCGGAGGTCGGCGTCGGTATGCGCGACGTGGGCGACGTGCGTTGGCGCGAGCGTCACGTTTTCGAGCGCGGTGAGGTGCTCGAACAGGTAGTGGAGCTGGAACACCATCCCGACCTGCTTCCGCAGCTCGCGGATCGTCTGGCGCGGATTCGCGCCGGGACGCAGCACGACGCCGGCGACTTCGACTGTGCCGCTGTCGAACGGCTCGAGCGCCGCGATGGTGCGGAGAATCGTCGTCTTCCCGCCGCCCGACAGCCCCATCAACGCGACCAGCTCGCCGCGGTCCGCCGCGAAGCTGACGCCGCGCAGGACTTCGCGACGGCCGCGCGAGAGGCGGAGCTCGTTGACAGAGAGGATCATTTCTCCCTCCGTCGGCTGCGTAGGTCGGGCTTCAGCCCGACTGGACGGGCTAAAGCCCGTCCTACGTTTCTGGACGTCATTCGCTCGCGCTCCTCCATCGCGTTTCGAGGTAGCCGGCGAGTCGCGCGAGCGGCAGGGAGAGGATGAGGTAGAGCGCGGCGCAGAGCGCGCCCGGGATCGCCCAGCTGCCGATGTTGGTCGCGAAGATCTGCGTCTGTTTCGTCAGCTCGACGACGGTGATGACGGAGACGAGCGACGAGTCTTTCAGCAGCGCCACGAAGTCGTTCGTCATCGGCGCGAGCGCGAGGCGGAACGCCTGCGGGCCGCGCACGAGCGAGAAGACCTGCATCTCCGTAAAGCCGAGCGTCCGCGCCGCTTCGAGTTGCCCCCGCGGCACCGCCTCGAGCGCGCCGCGGTAGATCTCGCTCTCGTACGCCGCGTAGTTCAGGCCGAGGCCGAGGAGCGCGGCGAGGAAGGCCGGGAGGCGGATCACGGACGAGAGGCCGTAGTAGAGAACGAAGAGCTGCAGCAGCACCGGCGTGCCGCGGACGATCTCGACGTACGCCGTGAGGATGCCCCGCGAGAGCGTGTTGCCGTAGACACGGCCGCTGGCGATGAGGATTCCGATGAGGATCGCGAGCAGCATCGACGCGCAGGAGAGGATGATCGTGATGACGGAGGCTTCGAGGAGGGATGGGATGTAGCGGGCGATCAGCGCGAAACGGGAGCTCTTCGCCGGCTGTGCACTGTGCACCGTGCACTGTGCACAGTCGTGTGGCCCCGCGATGAATGCGGCCTCCTCCGGGCTCCAGATGTTCCACTTCCGATAAATCCGCTCCAGCGTGCCGTCGCGCATCCGCGCGCGGAGGATGTCGTTGATCTTGTCGCGGAGCGCGGTGTTCTCTTTCGCGAGGACGCCGATGTAGTGGCCGGTCTGGAAATTCGTTGGGAGGATCGTCAGTCCCGGCACGCGCCGGACGGACCGCGCCGCGATGATGTTGTCGAGGAGCACGGCGTCGAGGCGTCCCTCGCGGAGGTCCTCGTAGGGATGCACGTCGTCGTCGTACGAGACGACCTCGATCCCGTCCTCACGCTGCGCGCGCAGCAGCCGGTCGTACGCGATCGTTCCGGAGAGCGTCCCGACCTTGTGCCCGCGCAGCTTGGAGAAATCGGGGAAGCGGCCCGTGTCTTCGCTGCGCACCGTCAGCACTTCGTGGAACTCGTAGTAGGGAATGGTCGCGGCAAGCATGGCGCGCCGCGGCGGGGTGTCCTCGACGCCGCTCATGCCGATGTCGAAGTCGCCGCGCGCCACCGACTGGTCGATCGACTGGAACGCCACCTGGACGAATTGCGCTTTCCGCCCCAGCCCCTTGGCCATCTGCTCCGCGACTTCGACGTCGAAGCCGCGCACGACGGACGGATTGCTCGGATCGGCCTCGACGAACGGCGCGCCGCCCTCCGCATCGCCTCCCCAGCGGAGGACAGGCTGCGCCTGAATGCAGAATGCAAAATGCAAAATGCAAAAAAAGAGCGCGGCGGCTGGTAGTCTCACGTCATGCGAAATGTATCTTGGGTCGCGTTCATTTTGAGCGCTGTTCCGCTCTTCGCGGCTCCGCACAAGATCGACCAGAAGACGTTCGATGCGATCGCGATGGAGATGTCGGGCGAGCGGGCGCAGGAGCTCGACCGGCGCATCGTCGAGTACCACCGCATCCAGGGCAGCCCGATGATGGAGAGCGTGGCGCGCGATGTGATTCTGCCGGCGCTGCGCGCCATGAACGTCGAAGCGTCGATCGAGCAGTTCCCGTCCGACGGCAAGACGCTCTACCAGACCTACGTCTCGCCGATCGGCTGGACGATGCGCGGCGGTGAGCTGTGGATTACGGGCGAAACGCCCGAGCGCCTCTGCCGCTACGCCGACGTCCCGATGTGCGTCTCGACGTATGCGAAGGGGGGCGAGTGGAGCGGCGAGCTGGTCGACGTCGGCGACGGCACGAGCGACGACGATTACAAATCGCTCGACGTCCGCGGCAAGGTCGTCCTCGCCTCCGGCTACGCGCGCGACGTGCATCGCAAGGCGGTGCTGAAGTACGGCGCCGTCGGAACGGTGATCTATCCGGCCGCCAACGATCGACCCGACCACCCCGACATGGTCCGCTACAACGGCCTCTGGACGCGCGCCGAGGACGTGGCGAAGACGTCCGGGTCGTTCCAGATCTCCGCGAATCAGTACGCCCACCTCAAGTCGCTGATGTCGAAAGGTCCCGTGCGCGTCCGCGGAAACATCGACGCGACGCTCGGCCCCGGTCAGCTCACACTCGTCCACGCATGGATCCGCGGCAGCGAGCCGGACGAAGTCGTCGTCACGGCGCACCTCGATCATCCGAAGTGGAGCGCGAACGACAACGCGTCGGGCTCGGCGGAGCTGGTCGAGATGGTCCGCACGCTCGCGAAGCTGCCGAAGCCGCGCAAGACGATCCACTTCATCTGGGTGCCGGAGTACTTCGGGACGATGGCGTATCTCGACCGACACCCCGAGGTCCGCGCGTGCGCTCCGTTCGACGACCCGCGGCCGGTCCCGTTCGCGAAGGCGGGCTGCGTCATCGCGAACATCAACATGGACATGGTCGGCGAAGACACGGTGAAGACGAACGGCCGCTTCTACATGACGCGCGCGCCGAAGTCGGTGCCGTCGTTCCTCGACGCCCTCCTCCCCGACGTGCTGGAGCAGACGAAGGAGGCGAATCTCTTCGCGCCGACCGGCACGCGCAATTACTGGCCGGCCGAGATGATCGACTACTACCAGGGCTCGGACCACGACATGTTCCTCGGCATCGGCGTGCCGTCGACGATGTTCGGCCACGATCCCGACTGGACGCACCACACGAGCGCCGACACGCCCGACAAGACGGACGCGAGCGAGTTCCTGCGCGTCGGCGTGTTGGCGGCGAATGCGGTGTATTGGATTGCGACGCAGTACGACGTGGGACGGGCTTCAGCCCGTCCCGAGCGGGCTGAAGCCCGCTCTACGTACCACCGGCTCACGATTCCGCCGATCTTCAGCGAGCAGCTCGCGGGGACGCCGCTCGCGAAGGAGAACGACCTGGCGCTGTACGAGACGGTCAACTTTCTCGACGGCCACCGCTCGAGCGACGAGATCGCGAAGCTGCTGCGCGACGAGCTGGGCGACGCGAAGTACGACAAGGCGTGGGTCGACCGCGTGCTGGCGCAGCTCGCCGCCATGAAGTACGTCGCCAAATGAACGACGACCTGCGACTGGCGCTGGCGCTCGCCGACGCCGCTGACGAGATCACGCTGCGCTTTTTCCAGTCGGCGACGCTGAGCGTGCGGACGAAGAGCGACCGCACACCGGTGTCCGAGGCGGATGAGGCGGTGGAGCGGATGATCCGGGAGAGGCTCGCGAAGGAGCGGCCGGATGACGGCATCGTCGGCGAGGAGTTCGGCACCGTCACCCGCGCACGCAACTGGATCATCGACCCGGTCGACGCGACGAAGAACTACGTGCGCGGGATCCCGATCTTCGCGACGCTGATCGCGCTCGACGCATCGGTCGGCGTTGTCTCTGCGCCCGCACTGCAGAGGCGTTGGTGGGCCGTACGGGGCGAAGGAGCGTTCTGCAACGGACGGCCGATCCACGTGTCGAACGTCGCCGAGATCGAGAACGCGCAAGCCGATCTTCCGTTCGGAACCGAGATCAGGCGTCAATGCGGCCGCGTGAGGTGCTTCGGCGACTTCTGGCAGCACATGCTCGTCGCCGAAGGGGCCATCGAGATCGCGTACGACCCGATCGTCGCGTGGTGGGACATGGCTGCGATCCTCGTGATCGTCGAAGAGGCCGGCGGGCGTTTCACGAATCTTGCCGGCGAGGCACGCGCCGACGGCGGCAGCGGCGTCTCGACGAACGGTTTGCTGCACGATGAAGTGCTGGCGGCGCTGCGATGAACGAGCAGGTCATGGTCGTCGAGACGGCGCGGCTCGTGCCGCTCTTTGGCGGGCGGGCGTTCGACCTGATTCGCGATGACGCTGACGCCATTCTCGAGGTGATCAAGGCGCAGCATTTCTTCGTGCCGCGTGCCGATGCCGAGGTTCAGCCGAAGTGGCGGCAGGTCATCCCGTACGTCGTCGTGATGCATGGCGACGACGTCTTCACACTGCGGCGGCTGCGCAAACAGACCGAGGCGCGGCTGCACGACAAGGTGTCGATCGGAATCGGAGGGCACATCAACCCGGGGCACGACCTCCTCGCCGGGTTGCAGAAGGAGCTCGACGAAGAGGTCGCGGTCGAAGATCCGTACGCGCTCGAATTTGCCGGCATCCTCAACGACGAGTCAACGGAGGTCAGCCGCGTGCACCTCGGCGCGGTCTACGTGCTCCGGGCGTCAAGCGCGAACGTGCACGTGCGCGAGACGGAGAAGATGACCGGGTCGTTCGTGCCGCGCCGCGAGCTGGCGGGCATGCGCGGCGCAATGGAAACTTGGTCCCAAATCGTCTACGACGCTCTACTGAAGGAGTGATTGATGTTTCACGACATGTTCATCATGCATCTCCCGCTGCTCGAGAAGATCCTGCGGCCGATCATCGTCTACGTCTTCCTGGTGCTGCTGCTCCGCGTGTTCGGAAAACGCGAGCTGGCGCAGCTCAACCCGTTCGACCTCGTCGTGCTGCTCTCGCTGTCGAACACGGTGCAGAACGCGATCATCGGCGACGACAACTCGGTCGCGGGCGGAATCGTCGGCGCGGTGTCGCTGCTCGTCACGAACTATCTCGTGGTGCGGTTCCTCTTCAAGCACCGCCGCCTCGACGAGATCATCGAAGGCGAGCCGTCGGTGCTGATGAAGGACGGCAAGGTGAACAACAAGGAGCTCGCGAGAGAGCTGATCACGAAAGCCGAGCTTCTGGTGCTCGCGCGTCGTCAGGGCTTCGACAACCTCGACGACCTCGAGGAGATCGTCCTCGAGCCAGGCGGCGCGTTCATCATGAAAGCGAAGAAGCCGACGCACGACGAGCACGTCGACACGAAGCTCGACGAACTGCTGCGAGAGGTCGCCGCGATCAAAGCGTCGCTGGCGCGCTAACACCAGTGCACAGTGCACTGTGCACTGTGCACTACGTCTTCTCGCGCTCGTCGTCCTCTTCGTAGACCACCGGCCGCTCTTCGACGTGCATGCCGCCTTCGTACGTGCCGCCGCCGCTGGTGCCGAAGACGCCGCCGCGGCCTTCGGGAACGCCGTAGCGGCTCCCGCGGTGCGCGGCCTCGTCGTAGCCGCTGTCGGTGGAATCGTTCTTCTCGCGCGGAGGGGTGTCGCCCTCGGCCTGGTAGTCGATCTCGTCGTCATTCCTGCGGTTGGCCATAATGCGATCGATGGTGCAAAGCCCGCTCCCGGTCGACGCGTATGTCGATGACATCGTGGCGCACGCCGCACGCGAGCGATTCGCGGTCGTCGTCGCGCCGCCGGGCTCCGGGAAGACGACGCGCATACCGCCGGCACTCACGACGCTCGGCAGCACGATTCTGCTGCAGCCGCGCCGTGTCGCCGCGCGCGCGCTGGCGCGCCGGATCGCGTTCGAGCGCGGCTGGACGATCGGCGGGGAGATCGGCTGGCAGATCCGATTCGAAAGGCGCTTCGGAGCGCGCACGAAGCTGCTCGTCGCCACGGAAGGCATCCTGACGGCGCGGCTGCAATCGGATCCGCTGCTGTCGGACTTCCGCGTCGTCGTACTCGACGAGTTTCACGAGCGGAGCATCCACGCCGACGTGGCGCTGGCGCTCGCGAAGCAGGCGGCGGAGTCGCGCGACGACCTCTCGATCATCGTCATGTCGGCGACGATCGACGCGGCCGCGGTGTCGCGGTATCTGCATGACGCACGCGTCTTCGAGATCGACGCGCGACGGTTTCCGGTCGACGTCCGCTACCGCCCGAACGCCACGATCCGCGACGCGCTGAACGACACGCGCGGCGACGTGCTCTGCTTCCTCCCCGGCGCGCGCGAGATCGAGCGCGCGCGCGGCGAGCTTGCGGGCGCCGACGCGCTCGTGCTCCCGCTGCACGGACAGCTCGACGTCGACGAGCAGGAGCGCGCGCTCGCACCGGCATCGCGGCGCAAGATCATTCTCGCGACGAACGTGGCCGAGACGTCGCTGACGGTCGAAGGGGTCACGGACGTCATCGACACGGGGCTGCAGAAGATCCTCCGCTTCGATCCGGAGAGCGGCGTCGATCATCTCGTCACCGAGCGCGTCTCGCTCGACTCCGCGGACCAGCGCGCCGGCCGCGCGGGTCGGACGGCGCCGGGTCGCGCCATTCGCCTCTGGGATTCGCGCGACATCCTGCGCCCGCATCGCGAGCCGGAGATCCGGCGCGTCGACCTTGCGTCAGCCGTGCTCGACCTCATCGCATGGGGCGGCGATCCGCGTACCTTCGACTGGTTCGAAGCCCCGCCTGCCGACCGCCTCGACGCCGCGATCGAGCTCCTGACGCAGCTCGGCGCGATTGAAAACATGAAGCTCACGAAGCTCGGCGACGAGATCCGCCGGTACCCGCTGCACCCACGCCTCGCGCGCCTCATCATCGCGGCGAATGGCGACGAGCGCGCGATCGCGATTGCGGCTGCGCTGTCCGAGGGGGTGCGGCTGACGTGGAGCGAGACGACGGACTCGGATGCGTTCGCGATCGCGGACCAGGCGCCGCGCGAGGTGATCCGTGAATTGCGCTTCCTCTGTCATCCCGAGCGTGGCGAGGGGCCTGGGCGGGGTGGGAGGCGCGCTGATCGGGCCCCCCGTCCCCCCAGGTGCCTCCCTGTCGC
>JACZCU010063116.1_pt1 | contig 21561 bp, 24 predicted proteins | sample 8641851 | NCBI WGS metagenome assembly JACZCU01 (sample SAMN15324605, study PRJNA640507) | soil metagenome | isolation source: monocropping sugarcane control | place: China: Luxin town, Laibin City, Guangxi Province | collected 2019-07-25 | depth 10cm m | reverse complement strand
GCGCCTAACACGTGCTCGGATGAATGTCATCCCGAGCGTAGCGAGGGACCTGGCGTGCGGGTGGCGCCTAACACGTGCTCGAATGATTGTCATCCCGAGCGTAGCGAGGGATCTGGGCGGGCGGGGGGCGCCTAACACGTGCTTCGTACCGCCACCCGAGCTCCAGATCCCTCGCTCCCGCTCGGGATGACAGCTCACGCTCGGGATGACAGATCTTCTTCTTCGCCTAACACTGCTTTCCTCGCGTTCGTCACCGCATCCAGGATTTCCTGGTACAACTCGAACTTCGTTTCCTCGGTGAGAACGACGTCGCGATTGACGATCTCCGCGATTTGCGCGGCGTAGTGCGTGGCGGGCGGAAGGCGCTCGCCGGATTCGTGAAGTTGTTTGAAGCCGAGCGTCAGCTCTTCTTCGAGACGCGTGCGAAACGTGCCGTCGAAGACTTCCTGTTCGAGCGTTGCGGGATCGATGTTCATTTCGAGTTGTACGTCGCTTTCACGATCGCGGCGTCGCGCGTGACTTTCGCGTTCTTCACGCCGCGGGTTTTCAGGAATGCCTCGTATGCCGAAGCAAATGCGGTGGCGCGCTCGGGCGACTCCCACTTCGTATCGATCGCAACGCGGCCGTCTTTGTAGACGATTGCGCGATCGCTCATCCAGCCGCGCGCGTTGTCCGCGCCGACGAGAAAGTTCCAGTGAAACTCGCCGAGGTGCTCGACGGTGAGAGCGTCGGCAGGCTTCTTGTCATCGAATGCAACCGCCGGCGTTTTCGCCGCAACACGCGCAAAGTAATCCGCGGGATGCAAAACCTCGCGCGTGCTGCGCGGAGGATTCGCATGCACGTCATCAAGCGCCTTCCATCCACCACGGCGATACGCGGCGATGCAGAACTTCAATCCTTCGAGGTACGGAAACTTCAGCATCTCGCCGAAGTACTTCGGCGTGGATGGATCCATCATCTGATCGGAGATCGCGGCGTTGCTGATCATGCCGAGCATCGCCTCGTCCTTCACCACTTCGTTCAGATCGATGCCGGACTTCTCGAGCATGTGCGCGATCATCACCAGCACTGCTTCGCCTTCGAGCACGGCGTGATACGCCATGTTCGCGTCGGTGTCGCGCATGAGCGCGGTTTCCTTTTTCGAGAGCGAGAAGAGCTGATCCTGCAGCGCGTGCGTGAGCTCGTGCACCATCACGGTTTCTTCGAGCATCTTCGGATCGAGCATCTTCGCGGTGTCGCCCGGAAGATTCGGGAGCTGTTTGATCGAGTAGTACGTGTGCGTGTGCGGATCGTAGAACGCGAGCACCTGCGACTCGTACAGCGCGAAGAGCTTCGGCAGGATCTCGCTCGTCGGAACGTCGACGAGTTGCAGCGCGCGAAGAATCGTTCCCCAGTCTTCGAGCGAGTACGGTGTCGTGCGCTCCATCTGCTCCTGCAGGTGCTTGCGCAGCTCGGAGCGATCGATGGTGACGTTCTTTACGTCGTGCGCGAACTTGCGACCGCGAATTTGCTCGACCGCTTTGATGCCCGGCTCGAGTTGCGAGGCGTCAGCGCACGCGGAGCCGGCGAGCGCAACGACGAGCAGAAGCAGAGAGCGGACGCGGCGGGCCGATGTCATGCGATAGCGGAACGAGCCGTCCGCGGGAGTGATTCCGTTGTCTTCACAGCTCCTTGTCGGCAGGGCGACGCCAAATGTGTAGAATGCGCCGGTTCAGCATGGAGCGCGGCGAAAGCGAACGGGTCGAGATCACGATCAGCAGCCGCTTCGAGAACATCGAGCTGGTGCAGGTGATCGCTGAGCACCTCTGTGAAAACGCAGGGGTGGACGAGGACGGTTCGCACTGGATCGGCATGGCGGTACGCGAAGGCGTGGCCAACGCGATCAAGCACGGCAACAAGCTGGATGTGCGGAAGAAGGTGAACGCCACGTTCGAGCTCACGGGCTTCGAGCTGGAGATCACGATCATCGACGAAGGCGAGGGTTTCGATCCGGCGCGCGTCAGCGATCCCCTGAATCCACAGAACCTCATGAAAACCAGCGGTCGCGGCATCTTCTACATGAAGACATTCATGGACCAGGTCACCTACTCGTTTCATCCCGGCGGCGGCACGTCGCTGGTGATGACGAAGAACCTGCAGAAGGGCAGCGGCATCGCCAGCACGAAATCCTGAATCACCGCTTTTCAAGCAAGCAAGGAGAAACGAGAAGATGAAAGCCACCACCCGCACCGTCGACAACGTCGAGATCATCAGCCTGGCAGGGAAGATCACGATCGGCGCCGGTGACACGCAGCTCCGCGAAGTGATCTCGAACGCCCTCAACGGCGGGAAGACGAACATTCTGCTCGACATGTCGGGCGTGACCACGATCGATTCGTCAGGAATCGGCGAGCTCGTCGGCTCCTACACGACGGTCACGAATCGCGGCGGAAAGCTCAAGCTCCTCCACCTCCCGGCCAAGCTCAATGAGCTGCTGCACGTCACGCAGCTCATCACGGTCTTCGAGGTGTACGAGAACGAGCAGGAAGCGGTCGCCAGCTTCTAACGCGAGCGCGGTTTCGTTGTCGCATCGATCGAGCGGCGGGCGGAAGCCCGCCGCTTCGCATTTCTATCGACCACGCCGCCTGCGTCCCGTCGATGCATCCGGCGCCGGCGCGGTGTTCGTCGTATCCGCACCACGTCCCATCCAGCGCATCGGAATCGTGTTCGTGTAAACGACTTCGTTGCGTTCGAGCCAGACCGGGAAGACTTCATCCGCACGCTTCGGATCGCCGACGCCTTTCTGCGTCATGGCGATGAGATCTTCGAATCCGGACGTGTTGCCGAGAAAGTTCACCTTCAAACGAAGCGCGAGCGAAGGAAGGCTCTGCGGATTCGCTGACGGCCTGGTCGCGAGTCCCGCAATGCGCGCGGACGTGGTGAACGATTTCTTTTCACCGGGCGCGATCGCAATCAGCCGCGGCAGGAGTGTCGATCCCGGAACTTCGGATCCGACGCTCACCGTGAGCGTGTTGGATTCGATGTCGTACGTCGTCTCCGCGATGATGTCGGCGATCGCAATTTCCTGCTCGCGATTGTTCGTGACTTCGTACGTGATCGGCAGCGGCACACCGGCGCGCATTTCTTCGCCGACCACTTCGGCATCGACGCGCACGGAGCTCTCGGTGCCGACGACACGACGCGGCGCATTCATATCCACCGGCGCGGTCGAGGCGCACGCGGCTGCGAGAAAAAGAAAGAGCGGCAAAACGCGATTGCGCTTCATGAGGACGTTCTCCTGATTCGAACATCCTCATTGTGCAGTGGATTGACCAGCAAGCCGCCGTCACGATTCAGAAAGATCCGCCGCGCGCCTCGGCACTCGCACCAGTCGTCTGTCGCGCGGGCTCGAACTGCACCGGCAACGCGTTGAGGAAGATCGTGTCGTTGCACTCGAACCACTTGTCGAACTGTGCGTCAGTGAGTCGCGCACGGCTCTGCGCGTTGATCATCGAGAGGAATGGCTGCACGTTGCGCATCACCGCGACTTTGACTTGCACGTAGCGCGGTGCGGCACCAAGCGTTCGACGCAGAGCTGCAGCGGAGAGAGCCGGAGTCGCCGCGGTGTTGAACGTTTTCTTTTCGCCCGGTGCGATCAACACCATCGCGGGCATCGCGCCGTCCGGTGGAACTTCGGAGCCGATCGTGAGCGTCACGGTGCGGGAGTCTTCGTCATACGACGCATCGGCAACGCGCGTCGCGATGGCCACGCTTTCTTTCGAGAAGTTCTGGATTTGATACGTGACGCCGATGGGAGAGCCGGGCGTGATGGTGTCGCGAACGAGCTGTGCGTCGATGCGGACATCGCCTTCACGTCCGAGGGCGCGGCGCGGATCGTCCATGTCGATGCTGGCGGCGTGCGCCGCGGCAGCAGGGAGCAGAACGAAGGTGGCAAAGATGGCGAGGAACAGTTTCGTGGATTTCATGGATCCTCCGCCGTCGGGGAGCTGCACAGTGAACGATCTCGACGGGCCCCATGTGTCTTCGGGATCGACCGCTCATCTCGGGCAACGGCTGCTTGTCAATGACTCGTTCGTTTCACGATGAGGTGCGTTCGCGCCTCATCGTCGAATGAGCCAAAAAGCCGGAACCATGCCAGCCGGTACGACCGGCAGCGCTGATTGCTTCGCTTCCGCACGTACGGCTGGCGGGCCGGTGCGGTCGTCGCGAATGCGCATGACGGTCGCCACGCACAGGCGGCCGTGCTGCGTCAGTCGATCTTCAAAACCGCGAGGAATGCTTCCTGCGGGATCTCGACCTTGCCCACACGCTTCATTCGCTTCTTGCCCTCTTTCTGCTTCTCGAGCAATTTGCGTTTGCGCGTGATGTCCCCGCCGTAGCACTTCGCGAGCACGTTCTTGCGCAGCGCCTTCACCGTCTCACGTGCAACCACGCGGTTGCCGATCGCGGCCTGCAGCGCCACTTCGAACATCTGTCGCGGAATGAACTCCTTCATCTTCTCGACCAGCATCTTGCCGCGTGCGAACGCCTTGTCTTTGTGCACGATCAGCGAGAGTGCATCGAGAGGCTCGCCGTTGACGAGAATGTCCATCTTCACGAGATCGCTCTCGCGGTATCCGATGAATTGATAGTCGAGCGAGGCGTAGCCGCGCGAGATCGATTTGAGCTTGTCGAAGAAGTCGAGAATGACTTCGTTCAACGGCATCTCGTACACGATCATCACGCGATTCGCGGCGACGTACTCGAGCTTCTTCTGCACGCCGCGCCGATCGATTGCCAGCGCGAGAATCGGTCCGACGAATTCATCGGTGGTCAGAATCGTGACTTCGAAGAACGGCTCTTCGATCATCGCGATCTTCGACGGATCGGGGAGCTTCTGCGGGTTCTCGACTTCGATCACGTCCCCATCACTGAGGGTGACGCGATAGCGCGCGCCGGGAGCGGTGGTGAGCAGTTCGAGATTGAACTCGCGCTCGAGGCGTTCCTGAATGATCTCCATGTGCAGGAGACCGAGGAAGCCGCAGCGAAAGCCGAAGCCAAGGGCGGCGGAGTTTTCGGGTTCGTAGGAGAACGAGGCGTCGTTGAGCTTCAGCTTCGCCACTGCATCACGCAGGTTTTCGTACTCCTCGGTGATGATCGGGAAGAGTCCCGCGAACACCATCGGCTTCACGTCCTGGAAGCCGGGCAGCGCTTCCGGATTCGCTTTCGATTCCGTGATCGTGTCCCCGATCTTCGCTTGCACGAGGTCTTTGATGTTCGCGGAGAAGAATCCGACTTCGCCGACGCTCAGCGAATCGATCGCGCGCGGCTTCGGCGTGTACACGCCCATCTCCGTGATCTCGTACTCGCGTCCCGTCGAAAGGAACTTGATCTTCATTCCCTTGCGAATCGTGCCGTCGACCATGCGCACGAGACACATGACGCCGCGATACGAGTCGTACCAGGAGTCGAACAGCAATGCGCGCGGCGCGGTGTCGGCAATGCCGACGGGCGCGGGAATGTGCGAGACGATTTTCTCGAGCGTCTCTTCGACGCCGATGCCGGCCTTCGCGGATGCGAGCACCGCGTCATGCGCGTCGAGGCCGATGACGTTCTCGATCTGCTCGCGCACGCGCTCGGGATCGGCGGACGGCAGATCGACTTTGTTGATGACCGGCAGAATCGCGAGATCGTTCTCGATCGCGAGATAGCTGTTCGCGAGCGTCTGCGCTTCGACGCCCTGCGTCGCATCGACGACCAGCACCGCGCCTTCGCACGCCGCGAGGCTGCGCGACACTTCGTACGAGAAGTCGACGTGGCCGGGCGTGTCGATGAGGTTGAAGGTGTAGATCTCGCCGTCCTTCGCACGATAGCGAAGCGTGACCGCACGCGCCTTGATCGTGATGCCGCGCTCGCGCTCGAGATCCATGTCGTCGAGCATCTGCTCGTGCATCTCGCGCTGTTCGACGGCACCGGTCATCTGCAGCAGACGATCCGAAAGGGTCGTCTTGCCATGGTCGATGTGCGCGATGATCGAGAAATTTCGGATGAATTTCGGGTCAGGCATGCGGTTCAGTGGGCCAGTTAACACGAATGGACGGGATTGTCATCCCCGCCTGGCCGGAAGAAGGCGATCCGCGCCTAAAACGTGCAGCGCATGCCGGATCGATCCGTCGCGCATCCAGCTATCGACCATCGGATAGAAAAACGCCGTCACCGTCAGGATGCCGAACACGACCGCAAGTGCCGGAGAGATCCAGACGGAGCTCGTGATGAGGATGCTCAGAAACACCATCACGCCGAGCCCGCGGAACAACGACATGTACGTCACCACTGGCCGCAAGCCGCCCATGGCTTTACGCGCGACCATCACCGCATCGTCGATGTTCACGCGGAGAACGTCGAGACGCTCCGTCAACGCGGGCGGAACGACTGGAAGCTGGAGCGCGGCATTCTGCAGATCGTCTTCCTTCGCGTTGAATTGCATCGCGAGACGAATGCAGTAATCCGCTCGCGCGAGCAGATCGTTGAACCGAAGACGACAGATGATGACCGAGAGAAAAAACGCGGAGCAGACCAGCGTCTGCGCGGCGATGGCCGCGAGCAGCGGCGTCTCCCTGGCAATCTCCTGCGCGATGAGCCACGCCGAATCACCCGAGAGCGCGACCGTCGCTTCGAACAGCTTCACGACGTCCCCGACGAACGCTTTGGTTCCATCGAGCTTCACCTTTTCCGATGCCGCGATGGTCACGAACGCCGAAAAGCCGAGAGCACCGAATAGCGCACTCTCGAGTGTGTAGGTGTCAACGCGCTGCTGCAGCGACGCGCGTTGCGCATCGAGATCGATGATCACGCGATCGTTCGCGTCGCATTCCGATTCGGCGAGCGGACGCGTGATCGGAATCGAAATCAGACGCGGGCTCGCAATGTACACGGCGACGAGATAGAGCAGGTAGACGACGGAGACCACGATCGTCAGCAGAATGCGGAGCCAGCGCCACGGCACGCCGTCGGTGTAGACGTAGACCTGAGTCGCGCCAACCATCAGAGCGACGAAAACCAGAAACGCCGGCCAGGTCGTGAATTCGGGCTCGAGTGCGACCTCTCTCGGTAACTTGTATTTCGCGCGCAGGCGTGTCTCACGCGCGAGTGCGAACATGGCGATGAGCATCGGAATGAAGAGAGGTTGCGCGAGCCACATCCAGAGCGTGCTGATGTAGCCGATCTTTGCGAAGCCGATCGCCGTCCAGCGCAACAACAGATCGAGGACGATGAGAAATGGCCAGAAGCGAAGGCGCAGATCCGCGGGAAGCGGAGTTCGCGCGGGCGCGGCGGAAGGCGTGGGCAGTGAAGATTCGCTCATGTCACGGAGTGACCGCGACACGCGTTGTCATCCCTTCCACTGATGTCCGCACTCGAGGCACACGCGCTGATTCAGGACCAGATGCGCGATGACGACGACCGCGAGCATGACGCCGGCGACAATCGCGGCGTTGAGCTTGAACACAAGTACTGCCGGGATCGCGAGTGCGATGAGGACGACGTAGACGAGCCAGATGATGGTGCCGCCGCGACGAGTGCGATCGGAGTTGCAGTTCGGGCAATGCATGGATGCGCGAATCATATGCTCCGCTATCATTCGCCCCATGGACCTCGGCATTCAAAACCGCGTCGCGATGGTTGCTGCTGCTTCGAAAGGACTCGGCCGCGCGATGGCCGAAGCGCTCGCGGCAGAAGGGTGTCGCGTTTCGATCTGCTCGCGCTCGCTCGAATCGTTGCAACCGGTCGTCGATGCGATTGGCGCGGACAACGCGCTCGCCGTCGCATGTGATGTTTCGAACGCGGATGATTTGAAACGCTGGTACGACGAGACGATCGCGCGTTTCGGGCAGGTCGACATTCTCATCACCAACACCGGCGGCCCTCCCGCCGCGCCGTTTCTCAAACTCGATGAAGCGCAGTGGCGCAGCGGCATCGACTCGACGCTGATGAATGTCGTGCGTCTCTGCAATCTCGCGATTCCCGGAATGCAGCAGCGCAGGTGGGGCCGCATCCTGCATCTCACATCTTTCGTCGCGAAGCAGCCAATCGAGTTGCTCACGATCAGCTCGACGTTGCGCGCGGGGCTCTCGGGCCTGACGAAAACGCTCGCCGACCAAGTCGCGAAAGACGGCATCACGGTCAACGCGATCCTGCCCGGACACTTCCTCACCGATCGCCAGAAACATCTCGCGGAGATTCGCGCGAAGGATCAGGGCATCACGCCCGAGCAGTATCTCGACAATGCGGTCTCGGTAATTCCGATGCAGCGGTATGGACGCCCCGAGGAGCTTGCGAACGTGGCGGCGTTTTTGTGTAGTGAACGCGCGTCGTACGTTACCGGCACGTCGATTCAAATCGACGGCGGTTTGTATCGCGGTACATTCTGACCAACGCACCAGCGTACCGCGGTACGTTGGTCACGCGTCTTTGCGCAAGCCTCGCGCGCGCCACGTGTACGGAATCTGATCCGTGTCGTATGGCAGGCGCCAGTGATCCGGATCCTCGTAGTCGTACGCGCGCGTCGGAAAGTTGAGCACGAGCGCATCGGACGTCCCGACATTCTGCAGTCCATGCCAGATGCCGGTGGGCAGCACGATGAACGCGGGTCGCGCATCGCCTGCATGCAACTCGACGACGCGACCGAACGTCGGGCTCTCGTCGCGGCCATCGAAGAGCACGACTTTCAGGTGTCCCTGATTCACGAACAGGCGATCGATCGATTTCGCGTGGCAGCTCCATGCCCCGATGGCACCGGGATAGAGACGCGATTGATAGATGTGCACGACCGGCAGTCCCGATGGGTCCCACGCGGGTCGATACATCTCGGTGATGACGCCGTGATCGCGCGGCACGTGCAGCACTTCGCGAACCGACACGCCGTCGATTCCTGACGCGATCAACTGCCACTCGGGTGTGACCAATTGCTCGTCTTTCTTCGCTCCGGGCAACATGCGCGTCATCGTACTCCCTTGAATCGCTGCTCGACACGCAGCCGCGCGCCACCGCCGCGAAACAGCGTCGCCTTCCATCGCGACGGCGTGAGCAGCAATCGCCACAAACGTCCGATGAACGTTGGAAATCGATACGACCGCACGGCGATCTTCGCTAGTTCGACCGCTTCGAAATCGCGCTCCTCACGAATGCGCTCAGACCACAACGCCTGCTCGTGCGAAGGCTTGATGCCGTACACGTTGCGTCGCACCGCGGCAGAGAACTTCACGCCGGTGAGCCGCGGCACGAGCTCGAAGCGAAACCCTGCATGGCGAGCACGCGTGAGGAAATCGAATTCGGGTGTGACGCGAAGCGATCGAAAGTCTCGCCAGCCGCCGAGCGTTTCCGCGACTTCGCGTCGATGCATCACTGCTGTTGGCGGCGGAGTGAGCGTCGGCGCGGAGATGGTCGGCGCACCACTCGGCGGCACGACCAGCAGCAGCGAATGCGCGACGTCCGCACCTGCATCGATCGCCGCAAGTCCGACTTCGAGTCGATGCGGCAACCAGAGATCGTCGTGACCGAGGTACGCGATGATGCTGCCGCGGGCCTGACGCAAACCTTCGTTGTTCGGCCCGAACTGATGTCCAGCGCGCGCGATGTTGATCCAGCGCACGCGCGGATCGCCGATCTTCGCCACCACCGCTTCCGAGTCATCCGTGCAACCGTCGCCGATCACGAGCAACTCGAAATCGGCGAACGTTTGCGCGAGCACACTACCGATCGAGTACGGCAGCACGCTGCTCCAGTTGTACGTCGGAATGATGACCGTGACGCGCGGCACGCTGACTAGTCCCAGGTCGTTCCGTTCATTCGCGCGATGATCTTCGCCACTTCGATGTAATCGGCGTCGTCGCCGAGTTGATGCAGTGCGCCGCTGAACAGATGCTGCGTGAGCGCGAGCATCGGAGTCGACGCGTGCTGCTGATGCGCGAGCGACGCGGCGATGCGAATGTCTTTGTCGTGGTGGAGCAGCTTGAACACGAGTGGCCACTTGCCGTCGCGCAAACGCATCGGCAGCAGATTCTCGGATGCATTGGAACGGCCGCTTCCCGCATTCGTCACTTCGAGCGCGGTCTTCATGTCGATGCCGTATTGCTTCGCGAGCAGCATGCACTCGGATGTGATCCACACCGTCGCGCCCATGATCGTGTTGGTCAACACCTTGATCGCATGACCCGAGCCGACTGGACCGACATGAATGAGCGTCTTGCCGTTGTGCTTCAGCACTTCCTTCGCGCGCTCGACGTTCTCCGCGGTGCCACCCATCATGATCGTGAGTGTCGCGTTCTCCGCGCCGACGACCGCGCCGGTGACTGGCGCATCGACGAATTGCACGCCTTTGGATTCGAGTCGCTGCGACGTGACTTTGCTGACGTTCGGATCGCCGCTCGTCGCATCGATCCACAACGTGCCGCGCTGCAAATGCGGCTCGAGCTGATCCACGATCTCGTCGACTTCCTTCGACGTCGGCAGGATCGTGATGATCACTTCCGCATTCGCACAATCCGCAAGATCGTTCGCGAGTTTCGTTCCGTGCTCGCGTGAATGGCGCTCCGCTGTTTCGCGCGTGCGATTCCACACGAGCACGTCGTGTTCTTTGGCGAGGTGACGCGCCATCGGGTAACCCATGGCGCCAAGTCCGATGAAAGCTACTTTCATGGGGTCACGATATCCTTTCCGCCATGACCTTCGATGAAACGTTCAAGTCCGCGTACGGCTTCACGGAGCCGTCGATCGACATCGGCCATGTTTTGCGCGAAGGAAGCGCCACCGGCGAGCTGCCGGTGCGTGTGCCGCTGCGCATGATGAATCGTCACGGCATGATCGCCGGCTCGACCGGTACCGGCAAAACGCGCACGCTGCAACTGTTCGCCGAATCGCTTTCACGCGCCGGCGTGCCGGTGTTTCTCGCGGACGTGAAGGGCGATCTCGCCGGCATGTGTCAGCCCGGCGTCGCGAACGATCGGCTTACACAACGTGCGGCGGGAGTCGGACGCACGTTTACGCCCGAGGCGTTTCCGGCGGAGTTTTTCAGCCTCACGGGAAAGAACGGAATTCAGGTGCGCGCCAGCATCTCGTCGTTCGGCCCTGTACTCCTCGGCAAGGTGCTCGATCTCACGGACGTGCAGCAGAGCGTGCTCGCGATGGTCTTCAAGTATTGCGACGATCGCAAAATGCCGCTGCTCGATTTCGACGATCTTCGCAGCGTGCTGCAATACCTCGCGGACGAAGGCAAAGAGGATTTGAAGCAGTACGGCGGGATGTCGGCGGCGACGGTCGGCGTGCTCGTTCGCAAAACGGTGGAGCTCGAGCAGCAGGGCGCGGCGAAGTTTTTCGGCGAGCCGGAGCTCGACATCAAAGATCTGCTGCGCACGGATGCAAATGGCCGCGGCGTCGTGAACATCCTTTCGCTCGCGGATGTGCAGGACAAGCCCCGTCTCTACTCGACGTTCCTGATGTGGCTCCTCGGGCAGTTCTATTACAAGATGCCCGAGGTCGGTGATGCCGACAAACCGAAGCTCGTGTTCTTCTTCGACGAAGCGCATCAGCTCTTCGACGATGCATCGTCCGCGCTCGTCGAGCACATCGAACAGGTCGCGCGTCTGATTCGTTCGAAAGGCATCGGCGTCTTCTTCATCACGCAAACACCGAAGGACGTCGATGAAGATGTGCTTGCGCAGCTCGGCAATCGCATTCAGCACGCGATTCGCGCATTCACCGCGAAAGACGCGAAGAACATCAAAGCGACCGCACAGACGTTTCCCGAAAGCGATCTGGTCGACATCCCGAAATCACTCACGACCCTCGGCATCGGCGAAGCGCTCGTGACGGTGCTTGATCCGAAAGGCGTTCCGACGGCCGTTGCTGCGACGCAGATCCTCGCGCCGTGTTCATCGATGAATGCGATCGATGATGCGACGTACGCGCGCGTGATCGCGGCTTCGCCGATCGCGCCGAAATATGCGACGCCGATCAATCGCGAGAGCGCGCACGAGATCCTGCAACGCAAGCTCGAAGCAGCGATGCAGGTCGAAGAGCAGGAGCAGGCGCCGCCTCCGCCATCGCAACAACAGCAAGGCGACGATTTCGAATGGCGCCGCAGCACGCGCAAAGCACCGGCATCGCGTCGTGCCGCATCGTCACGACCTTCGGCCATCGAGCGCACGGTGAACAACGTCGCGAAGCAGGCCGCTCGCAGCGTGATTCACGAAGTTGCGCGAGGGATTTTCGGAATCCTCAAAGGACGATGAGGTCGAAAACGAAAACGGCGGCCGAAGTGGCCGCCGTTTTTCGTTTCAGGCGTCGATCGAGACCCTCCGGCCCGCGTTGCAGAGAGAGAGAGGTAGCTTCAGCAATTTCCACGGAGGCACGCCCATTCGCCCGCTCTACCGTGGTTGGGTCCGAGGTGGGCGCGAAGCTGAAGGGTCTCGATCGACGCCCGAGTGATGATGATCAATATTCTTCTCAAAGAGCCGCGTGCAAAAAACAAAAAGGGGCATTACGCCCCTTTGTTGCCGTTTTCCGGCGCGATGTGTAACCCGCGCGCAATCTATACCACGACCTCGACCTGAGGCGTGAGCCAGATCACAAAAAATTTACTGACGAGCTTTGTACCAGTCCGCGTTGATCTGCTCGAAATGCTTCCAGTTATCGGGCAGCAGGTCCGCGGGGAAGATGGCCTGAACGGGACACGCCGGCTCACACGCGCCGCAATCGATGCAGACTTCAGGATCGATGTACAGCATCTCGTAATTGTTGAAGTCAGCTTCATCTTTCCGCGGGTGGATGCAGTCCACCGGACAGACGTCGACGCAAGCGGTGTCTTTCGTGTTGATGCACGGTTCGGCGATCACATAAGCCATTTCGAACGATTCCTCCGGACCTCGAAGTGCGGTGAATTGTACTGCGCTACTGCTCGTTCCATCGCTTGATGGATTCGATGACGTAGTCATTGCCCATGAACGACACGACGTCGCCCGACGCGTGGCCCATGAGTTTCTTCGCTACGTCTGATTGATTCGAATAGACGCCGTGCTCCGGATCCGATTCCCACGGGCCGAGAATCGTGACGGAGCGCCGCGCGTCGCCGTTGCTCAACTCGAGCTTCGTTCCCACGCGCACGACGGAGATGTCGACCTGATTCGGCTCGAGCACACGCACACGCGAGATCTCGGCCGCAAGCTCGCCCACGCGCGCCGACAGATACTCGGCACGAGCACGCGCGGCTTTGTACTCGAAGTTTTCGCGAAGATCGCCGAGCTCGCGCGCGGCCTGCAGCGCTTTCGAGTTCGCCGGAATCTCGACGTTCTTGAGGTTGTGCAACTCCGCGCGTTTCTTCTCGAGTGAATCCGCGGTCGCGTAAACCGGCTCCTGCTGCGGTTCGCGCAGCGTCGGATACTTCATCAGCGCCGCGCCCTTCACGATGTCGCGGCGATACTCTTCGAGCGCGCCGTAGCGATCGAGCGTTTCGACGAGACGACGCGCCTGCTCCTCGTTGTCGTTGTTCATGATGATGCGGATGCCGAGGCCGCCCTTGTCGAACAGCTCGCGCAACCGCGCGCGCACGCCGGAGAACTCATCGTGCGTCAGCGCATCGAGGATCTGGAAGAGCAGGTTGTAGTTCGCCTTGTCATTCGGCGACTCGTCATCGTTGAGGCGCTTCACGAACCAGTAGAACGCGTGCGGATGACGGCGCGGATAACGCAGCGTCTCGTCGATGAGACGATCACGCACTTCCGTTTGTCCGGCCTTCTCGAGCTCCGCGATGATGGACGTGAGGATGCGCGGCTCCTGGTCGAGGAAGAACATCTCCGCGTAGACCTTCGCCCAGTCGGGATGCGATTCACGCACGACCGCGAGCGCTTTCTCACGCAACGCTTTGTCCGTGACCGCGGCGACAGTGCGCGAGGCCATCGCGCCGCCGAGAAGCGCAGTCGGATCGATCGGCGATTCGTACTTGCCGGGAAGCGATTCGAGTGTCGCGAGAATCTGCCACGACATCGCGGCATCGGTGCGCGCGAGCTTCGATGCTTCGGCCGCCAGCGCCGACGCGAATGCATCCGCGAGCGCCTGGCTGCGCGCGCTGTGTTTGCGCGCGAGATCGAGTTTCGTTTTCACATCGGCGCGATCGAAGTCGCGCTTGATCGCACTCTCCGCATCCGCGGATGATCCGGCGAACGCATACGTCGCTTTCGCACCGGTGCCGCTCGTGACGACTTGCGGATTCTTGCGCGCCGCGGTCCACCACGACGTCCACTTCTCTTCCGGCACGATGCCGATCACCGCATCACGAACTTCGGCCATGACCATCGGCCGTCCGAAACTCTGCAGCAGCTTTGCGAAAAATTCGGGCGGTGAATTCTTCGCCGCTTTCTTCAATCCTTCGGCGTCAGAGAACTTCTCGCGCAACACATGCCCTTCGGGCAGCGGGATGAGGAACTTCGCCGCGGCGCCGAGCGGAACGGAGACGCGCTTGTCTTTTTCGAAATCGAGACGACAGATGCCGAGCTCCGGATTGAGCTCGATGACGCAGCCCGCGCCGCGTCCGGACATGAAGAAGCATTCCCCTTCGTCGTAGTTCAGCCACATCTCGATTTTTTCTGCACGTTCGACGGGATTGCTCGCGGGGTCGTTGAAGTTCGCGATCTGGTAGGCGCGGGCGAAGCTCTTGTGCGTGCCGAGGGATTTTTTGAGGGATTCTTCGATGGGCTGGCGAAGCTGGGCGGGATGCTTCGAGAGGCGGCCGAGTTCTTTGAGGACCTGCAGGCGCTGATACCAGAGCCCGCGCTCCTTCAAGGCATCGGCGAGCAGACCAAGGAGCGTATCGGATTGCGTTCGTTGCTCTGCTTTGCGTAGTGCCTTCGCCGCATTGAGAAACGCGTCTATGTCGGATGGATCGGAGTCGAGCTGCGTCATCCACAGCGACTCGAGATCATCGAACTTTTTTTTCTGAATGAGAGCGGAGGCGTCTTCGCGAAACGGCATGGGGCGCAGATTGTATAAACGAAAACGGCGAGCATGAAGCCCGCCGTTTGATTCTGCGCGTTTGCGCGGTTTATCTGCGCAGCTTGACGAGCGCCTTGAAGACGTCGAACGGAAGCTGTTCGGAGTGAACGATGTGGCGGAGGTGGTGCAGCGACGTGCGACGCTCCTTCACGTCATCCACGCTGATGTTGTGCTTCCGAAGAAGCTCGTGTGCTTTGTTCTCAGACATGGCTTTCCCCTACATGGTCAGTCGGATTGAGTGCAGGGCAACAGGGGAAACCCTCGGGTCATTCCGCACGAAGCGCATCGAGAATCTTCTCGTGTACGCCGCCGAACGCGCCTGACGACATCACGAGCACGACGTCGCCATCGCTCGCTTCCTTCGCGATATGCCTCGCGATTCCGTCGAAATCGTCGATTTGCTCGGCCTGAATGCCGTCGCCGTTGAGTTTGCCGAGGATCGTTTCGACGGACATCATCTTGTCGAGTCCGTAACGCGTTTCGTAGCGCTCCTTGTAGAACACCGGACCGATCACGACGCGATCGGCGGCATGAAACGCATCGATGTAGCCGCTCTCGAATTCTTTTCGCGACGACGAGATCGAGCGCGGCTCGAACAATGCCCACACGCGACGGCCGGGATAGCGCTTCTTCGCGCCCGCGACTGTCGTTGCGATCGCAGTGGGGTGATGCGCGAAATCATCGATCACCGTGACGCCGCGCTCGACGCCACGCACTTCCATGCGCCGCTTGATCCCCTGAAACGACTCGAGCCCTTTCTGAATCTCCTCGGCGCTGAGCCCGCGCTGCTTCGCGATGACCGCATCGGCGAGCGCGTTGAGTACGTTATGGCGTCCGGAGAGTGTGCTGCGAAAGCGGAACCATTCCTTCCCTTCCCACCACGCGGTGAATGCCGTTCCGTCCGGCGATTCTTCGACGTCCGTCGCAAACGCATCCGCGGTGCGATCCCAGCCGAACGTGACCCATCGCGCTTTCGCTTCACCGCGCAAGCCCATGACGTTCGCATCGCCGGCGTTCGCGACGATGACGTCGTTCGCACCGACCTGCTGTACTGCTTTGCGAAACGCACTGACGATTGCTTCGAGATCAGCGTAGATGTCGGCGTGATCGAACTCGATGTTGTTCAGCAGCAGCGTGTTCGCGTGGTAGTGAAGAAACTTCGGGCCTTTGTCGAAGAATGACGTGTTGTACTCGTCGCCTTCGATGACGAAATCGGCGCCATTGCCGAGCTTGAAGTTCTGATTGAAGTTGAGCGGGATGCCGCCGACGACCATGCTCGGATCGCGTCCTGCTGCTTCGAGCAGCCACGCCATCAGCGAGGTCGTGGTGGTTTTGCCATGAGTGCCGGTGATGACGATCGAGTGTTTCCCGCGAATGAACAACTCGTAAATCGCCTCGGGCATCGATGTGTACGGCAGATCCTGCTCGACGGTCGCGGCGGCTTCGGGATTCGTGCTCGCGGCGACATTGCCGATCACGACGAGGTCGGGGCGTAACGTCTCCAGATGCTCTTTCGTATACCCCTCGAGCACCGGAATCCGGAGCCGTTCCAGGTACGTCGACATCGGAGGGTAAACGTGCTGGTCGGAGCCGGAGACTTCGTAGCCGCGCTGCTGGAGCATGCCGGCGAGGGAGGCCATCGCGGTGCCCCCGATTCCGATGAGATACACGCGTCGAACGTCGGGTAGTTCTTTGAGGTGAGGCATTTCAGAACGTCGCTACTCGCAAAAGTCGTGCTCTGCACGCTTCGGCACCGCGGCGTTCGCCAGCGCGGACATCACGCGCGACTGTTTTGCGGCCCGTGGCGCGCACGCACCGCGTCCACTATAACTATGGAATGGTGCTTCCGGCAGCAATGTTCGGACGCACGGTAATCGGTACACCACAGGAGGATTTCTGCGCATGTCGAAGCGTTTGTTTGCCACGACTCTCGCTTTCGCTCTCACGCTGACGGCTCCCTTCGCCGTTGCGGCCGAGAAGAAGGCTGACACCAAGGCCGCCGAGACCGACGCGGCAAAGGCCCCGCGCCTGTCGCTGCTCGAACCGGTCAAGGATTTCGGGACTGTTCCCAAGGGTGAGAAGCTCGACTGGAGCTTCGAGATCAAGAACACCGGCACATCGGATCTCGAGATCATCGCCGCCAAGCCTGCCTGCGGTTGCACCGTTGCAGACTTCGACAAAGTCATCAAGCCGGGCGCAACCGGCAAAGTGACGGCGCACGTCGACACCACGAACTTCGCCGGCCCGATCTCGAAGGCCGTCATGCTCGAGACGAACGATCCGTCCGCGCCGAGCGCGCAGGTCACGATCGCCGCGGTCGTGAAGCCGTTCGTCGAAGCGTTCCCGAACGGCTTCGTTCGCTACAACATGATCCAGGGCGACGTCGAGAAGCAGAGCGTCACGCTCTACTCGGAAGAAGAAACGCCGTTCGAGATCGTGAAGATCGAATCGCCGTCGGACTGGATCAAGGCTGACTTCGCGAAGCTCGACTCCGCGAGCGCGCTGCCGAAAGTCGGCCGCGCGGGCCAGAATCAGTATCGCCTCGACATCACCGTCGGCGGCGATGACGCGAAGGTCGGCCCGATCGCCGAGAAGGTTCACATCCTCACGAACTCCAAGCACCAGCCGGATTACTGGGTCAGCGTCACGGGCGTGATTCGTCCGTCCGTTCGCGTCGAGCCGACCGGCATCAACTTCGGCGAAGTCGCTCCGAGCGACGCCGCTGCAACGCGCACGATCGTGCTGCGCTCGAACGATCTGAAGACGCCGGAAAACTTCGTCGTGACGAAGGCTGAATCAGGCGTCCCGGGCGTCACCACTTCGGTCAAGCCGACGGACAAGAAGGGCGAATACGAAGTCACCCTGCAGGTCGGCAAGGACGCGAAGCCGGGCGCGATCGACGGCAATGTCACGGTCTACACCAGCGACAAGGTGAAGCCGAGCATCGTCATCCCGGTCAAGGGCACGATCAAGTCCGCTTCGTAATTTCGATCGAATGTCTTCTTGAAACGGCGGGCTTCGCGGCCCGCCGTTTTTGTTTTCAGAGCACGACTGAAATCCCGGTTCCATCTCCAACCGCGAGGATGCTCGTGATCAAACGCTCATCCGTCGCAATGCGGTGATTGAACGCGCGCAACGCATCCGTCGATGCATCGTGCTCGCCCGCGGCGACGCGTCCCTTCCACAACAGGTTGTCGCACACGATGACCGCGCCGCGCTCGAGTTTCGGCAGCAGCGCATCGAGGTATTGCTCGTACTCGGTCTTCACACAATCGATGAAAACAAAGTCGAACGGACCGGCGAGACGCGGCAGCACTTCGAGCGCTGCACCTTCATGAAAGACGACGCGACACTGCAGCTCCGCTTCGCCAACGAAGCTCTTCGCGGTGGCAAGCGTGTTGTGATCGATCTCGATGGTCTCGACGACTGCATCAGTGTCGCATTCACGTCCAATGACGATCACGGAGTAGCCGATGTTCGTGCCGACTTCGAGGACACGTCGCGGACGTTTCGTACGCACAAGACCGCGAATGAGCTGCGCGACTTCAGGATCGGCAATCGGATGGCCGTTCTCTTCCGCGAACTTTTCCATCCGCTCCAGCAACGCATCGCGCGCGGGAAGCAGCGAGTCGAGATACTCCGCCTGATTGCGGCGAAGGATGGCGTCCATGCGATCTTTCATGGCGGCATTCTATGGTTCACGGAGTGTAGGTATCGGGATCGCTGCGTTGATCGACGATGGCAAGGACACGCACGCGTTTGCCCATGATGCGATAGTGCACGGACATCGGGAAATCGCGGATCGGCCTCGAATGAAGATCGCTATGAAGCGTCGGCGCACCGTTCGGGTAGTCGGCAACGAACGAGAGCGCTTCGTGAAGACGCAGCGTGAACGCACGCGCCGCGTTGGGCGACCGGCGCGCGTACCACGCGAAGATTCTTCGCCGGTCGTGACGAGCCTCACGAGACAGCGAGACTTTCACTCGAAGTCTTCGTCGTCTTCGTCGTCGTTCCAGAACTCTTCGAGCGAAAGCCCCGGATCTTCTCCTGATTCCATCAACGCATCGCGTCGCATGGACTCGGCGATCCATTTCTGCAATCGCACCGGATCCCACTCTTTGAGCGCTTCGAGATCACGCTCGTAAGATTCGCGGACGTGCTCCGGGAGCTCGTCGCCACCGCGGTCGTAAATGCGCATCGTCATGCGAAAGAGGCTACCTCGGATTTTTCTCCGAGTGTCAACGCGCTTCGACGGCTTCCTTCAATCGTTCAGCCTGGAAGTGCGAGATGAGCGGCTCGATCACGTTGTCGAGATTGCCGTTCATGATGTCGGGTAAGTTGTGGACGGTCAGTCCGATACGGTGATCGGTGCAACGGTCCTGCGGGAAGTTGTAGGTACGGATTTTCTCGCTGCGATCGCCACTGCCGATCATGCCTTTGCGCGTGGCCGAAAGCTCGGCTTCGCGCTTCTGTCTCTCGATATCGTAGAGACGCGCTTTCAAAACCTTCAACGCTTTCGCGCGATTTTTGATCTGCGACTTCTCGTCCTGACACGACACGACCACGCCGGACGGAAGGTGCGTCATGCGCACCGCGGAGTACGTCGTGTTGACCGACTGACCACCAGGACCCGACGAGCAGAAGGTGTCGATGCGCAGGTCTTTTTCGTTGACCTGAATGTCGATGTCTTCGACTTCCGGCAACACGGCGACGGTGATCGCGGAGGTGTGAATGCGGCCCTGCGTTTCCGTCGCGGGAACACGCTGCACGCGATGCACGCCCGACTCGAACTTGAGTCGCGAGTAAACCTTGTTGCCTTCGATCTGCAGCGTCGCGTCTTTGATGCCGTTCACGGACGAGTAGTTCGCGTCGGTGATCTCGACTTTCCAGCGACGCAGTTCGGCGTAGCGGATGTACATGCGCATGATCTCAGCGGCGAAGAGCGATGCTTCATCGCCACCGGTGCCGGCGCGCACTTCGACGAAAACGTTCTTGTCGTCGTTCGGATCTTTCGGCTGAAGCAGAACGCGCATCTCGGCTTCGAGCTGCGGCTCTTTCGGTTCGAGCTCTGCAAGTTCCATCTCCGCGAGCTCGCGCATCTCGTCATCGGCGCGCAGCATCTCGCGTGCATCAGCGATGCGTTTCTGCACGTCACGCAGCTCGCGAAACTTCGCCACGACCTCTTCGATCTCGGAGATCGATTTCATGGTCTCGCGATACGCGGCCACGTCCGTGACGATGGATGGATCGGCGATCTTTCGCTGGAGCTCTTCGTAGCGCTTTTCGATGTCGTAGAGTTTTTCGTACATGAGTTCTTCCGAGATTGTCAGCTCTCAGGAGAACGAAGAAAGACTCAGCGCGGGTCAGCTGTGAGAGCCGAAAGCTGACGGCTGAGACCTTCGTCGCTAAGCAACGGCGGCTTGTTCGGGCTCGACCGCGTCGTACAGCAACGCTTCCTTGAGCGCGATCAGCGCGATTTCGAGCTGCTTGTCATCCGGTTCTTTCGTGGTGATGCGCTGGAGCCAGAGGCCCGGGCGAATCAGCACTTTGCAAACCGGATTCGTGAGGTGACGCGCGGAGAAGCGAATGATCTCGTACGCGAGGCCGGCGATGATCGGGATGAGCACGACTCGTGCGCCGAACTTCACCGCGAATGGCGCCGTCGACGGAATCAGCGAGAACACGAGGATCGAGATCGCCATGACGAACATGAGGAAGCTCGTTCCGCAGCGCGGATGCAGCGTCGACTTCACGCGCGCGTTCTCGACGGTCAGTTCTTCATTCGCTTCGAAGGTATAGACCGTCTTGTGCTCGGCACCGTGGTACTGGAACACGCGCTTGATTTCATCCATCAGTGAGATGGACGCGATGTAGACGAAGAAGAAGACCGCGCGAATCACGCCGTCGATGGCGTTGTAGAGCACGTTCCCCATATCGGGGAGGAGGTAGTGGCGAATGAGGTTGGTGATGCCGAGGGGCGCGAGAATGAAGAGGCCGACGCCGAGGACGAGGGCGATGCCCATCGAGCTCGCGATCGCCCAGTTCGACATCTCGGGCTCACCATCTTCACCCTCGGACGCAACGCTCGCCGAGTAATTCAGCGCACGCATACCGAGGATGAGCGACTGGATCAGCACCACCGACCCGCGCAGCACCGGCGTCTTGAGGAACGGATACTTCGTCGTGACCGACGTGAGTTTGTCTTTCCTCAAGGCAACGCCGCCGTCGGGTTGCCGGACGGCGACGGTGTAGCCGGTGAGCGAGCGCATCATCACGCCCTCGATGACCGCCTGGCCACCGATGAGCATGTCGACGTTCTTGTCCTGTCCCTTATCTCCCGACGGCATGGCGGAAGTCAGACCATTCGTGAACGCGCCGAACGCGCCCGCGATGATCTTTGCCGCACCGCGCCAGGAGGAAGACATTACTTCGCCGCCTTGGCCGTCTTCGCGTACTTCTTCTGGAAGCGATCGATACGGCCGGCCGTGTCGACGAGCTTCTGCTTGCCGGTGAAGAACGGGTGGCACTTCGAGCAGATGT
>JACZCU010006221.1_pt1 | contig 21620 bp, 26 predicted proteins | sample 8641851 | NCBI WGS metagenome assembly JACZCU01 (sample SAMN15324605, study PRJNA640507) | soil metagenome | isolation source: monocropping sugarcane control | place: China: Luxin town, Laibin City, Guangxi Province | collected 2019-07-25 | depth 10cm m | reverse complement strand
CCGGCCTTGGGCACCAGATTCAATGACCAGTCACTCCTGACGGTCCCACCGAAATTGGGTGGTGCGGAAATCCAGCGTGACGTCACTCCATCGGATAGATCGTTCCGAGGAGGTAGTCATGGTCCGGCATATCGCGGTCCTGGTTCTCATGGCCTGCGCTTCTGTCGCGTTTGCACGCGGGAACCTCACAGAGCTCACGGTCCCCCTGAAATTTGTTCCGCAGGAGGGCGTGCACGCCAGCACAGCCGACCTGCCGCCAGCCCTTCTGGACATCGCCGTCGACGTGCGGGTTGAGGACGCACGAAAGCTTTCCGACCTCCGCGTCATCGGCACCGGCACGGGCGGCGATGACAAGGCGTTTCCCATCCATGCGGACCGCGAGGTGCGTTCGTTCATTCAGGAGACGCTCACGCAAATCGGCAAGGGATGGTCGCTGAAGCAGGAGACGCCCGCCCCGCGCAAGTTGCTCGTTCAAGTCACAGGCTACGCGATAGACGAGAGCAACAAAGCGGTGGGATCGATGTACGGCAGCGAGGCGAAGCTGGCGTTCACCCTCACCGACGCCCAAGGGCAGGTGCTTGCCACCGGCGTCGGGAGCGGAAGTGCTCACCGGTACGGCCGCGCACATTCCCCGGACAACATCAATGAAGTGCTGAGCGACGCGTTGAAAGAGGCGTACGCCAACGTTCTCGCCGATACAGCTCTCCAGGCCGCGTGGGTTTCCGGTAAGCCAGCTAAGAACGCCAACGCGGCGCCTGCGGAGAGCCCGGAGGACCGGTTGCGCAAACTCGATGACCTCCTGAAGAAGGGCCTCATCACCAAGGAGGAGTACCAGCAAAAACGCGCCGAGATCCTCAAGGACATGTGACGGATGCGACGGACGGTGTTCGGGGTTGCCATTCTTCTCTTTGCTGCCCGGCTGTCGGCTGTCGGTCCGCACGACCTTCCCTGCCGCTCGGCAGCGATGCGTCACACCACCTCCGGCAAGACGCTGCAGACGCACGAAGGGTCATCACCATTCCCACCGCCGGACGCGGACGACACGATCTTCATCGCCGACACAGGTGATGGACTCGACACCGACTGCACCTATGCCAGTGGCGGACCGCTCATCATCCACGTTCCGATCACGCGGTACGTCGGACCCGTCAAAGCCGACGGGACGCTCCAGGCCCCCGCGACCCTCATCGCCACTGGGCTGATCTCGGAAAATGCGCAACTCCGTCTGCCAGCGTACGACGTCGACGTCAATGGTGATCCGACTGATCCCACCGTTCCGCCGGAAGTCGACCGTGTGCTTTTCAACGGGCACGACGTCGGGACGCTCACCGGCGATAACGACATCTGGAAGCTCAACGAGTTTGAAGTCCCGATCCAATGGGTACGATTTCCGGGATTGAGCGGCGATGGCGGACCGCCGGTACCGGCGGACAACGTCATCGAGATCGACATCGATACCGCGAGCGGCGTCGTAGACAACTGGTGCACGTCAGTGGACTGGGTGGAGCTCCAGTTCGCGGCCATCGCTCCGATATTTCTCGTACATGGCACCGGCAGCACGCCGGGTGGGTGGGACCCGGACTTCACGTCGTTCTTTGGCAGCAGCAATGCACCATGGAGCAATCAAATCCAGCTCGACAAGTTTGGATCCATCGCCGGCAATGGCATGGAGCTCGGTACTCAGCTTCATGCGCTCGCAACACAGGCTGGCGCGAAACGCTGTCACATCATCGCGCATAGTAAGGGAGGGTTGGATACGCGCGCTTACCTCAATAGCAGCGCATACGATCCATCACAGCTGCGCGTACTCTCCGTCTACACCCTCAGCACGCCGCACCACGGCACTACTGCGGTCTATTTCTTTTACAGCGTCGAGGCCTCTGTCAGCCCGGCACTCTATGCGCTGCAGCAGGCCCTCGGTCTTCTCCCAGCGCTCAGCGACATGACACCGAGCAGTATGGCGGCGTTCAACGAAGAGCACCCGGGCGTTCCGGGTGACGTGCTCTTTTACAGCTATGGTGCCGAGGCGGACGTCGACGGGGATGGGCAAATCGACGCGAACGAGGCGCGGTGTCTCATCAACGGGTGCCCTGACAACAATCCCAGCCCTGAATTTGCGACTCTGCTCCATCGATGGGTCGGTAATACGACGAACGTCACCATGACCGTCGGGCATACGACACTCTGGGGAGTTTTCACCTTCCCGGACATCGAACTTCAGTCCGGGCCATTCGCATCGAACGATTGCATAGTGCCGTCCGGCAGCGCACAAGCACCGTTCGGTACGTACATTCGAACGATCTCCGCCAATCACACGTCAATGAAGTCGACAGGACTCGCACGGGAGATCCTCGACCATATTCTCAGTGATTTCCCCAACCAATAAGAGGCCGGTGTCGGATGCGAATGACTCATTTCGGCTTGCCAGCACTGATCCTGCTCACCGTCGCTCTCGGCGCGCAGACGACATCCACGATTCGGGCAACGAGTGTGGAAAACGATGCGTTCCAACTGACGGCCGCGTCGCCCAGCGTCACTCGCCCTCTTCTCGTCGATGCGACCCCATCTTTATCGGTCACCGTTCTCGCAGCTTCCCGCACGCTGACGATCTCTCTGACGTCGCCCAGCGGAACGCACTTCGCGGTCGGCGCGCCGAGCTCCGGCAATTTCCAAAGCAGCAGCATCCCGCTTTCCGGAGGGTCGACTTCTGGCGCCTTGTACGTTGCCACGATCGCGGCTCCTCAGGTCGGGACGTGGACCATCGGCGTCACGGACGCCGTCGTGCACACGACACCGCTCGATGTCGTCACGAACGCGTCTTTCGGCAACAACACCAAGGCCGTTCTCGCAGGCGGCGATATGGCGTATCCGTTGGGAGCAAACGTGAGGTTGGCGATCGCCGCGTTTGACGGCACCAAGCGACTCACCAACGTCACCATTACCGCCCGGCTTGCGAATGTCTCCGGTAGCGTCGCCACATCGACGCCTCTCGTGTTTCGCGACGACGGAGCCGGTGCCGACGAGGTGGCGGGCAACGGCATTTATGAGGCCTTTGCGAGTCCAGGATCGCCAGGAACGTACGGCGTCGAGGCTGACATTACGGGGACCGCATCGACGGGCCCCTTCCATCGTACCGTCACGGCAAGGCTGCAGATCGTGCCGCACAATGCGGCGATCACCGGCTTCAGCACGGATACGATCGACGCCAATTTCGACGGTCTCCTCGATCGTATCGGCATCGTTACGACGGCACACATCGTGGAGTCCGGCACATATACGGTCCTCGTCCGCCTCCGCGCCAGCAATGGCCACGAGCTGCAGCGCAACGTCATGCAGACGCTGACGAGCGGCGATCAGCAGGCAGAGGTCACGTTTTCGACGAGCGACATTCAGCGCGATCTTGGCGTCGACGGACCCTATAGTGTGGCCGAGGTGCGGTTCGACGAGGTCGTGAACGGCGTTCCCGTGCCCGCAGATATCCGCTACGACCTCGGGAACACGCCGCCGTTCACGCTCGCGGAGTTCCAGCATGCGGCACTCCGATTGAGCGGCGCCGCGCAAGCTTCCGGCATCGATCAGGACGGCAACCGCCTCTTCGATCTTCTCGAGATTCGGCTGGGTGTCGGAGTCGATGTCGCCGGAAGCTATGACGCATCCGTGAGCCTCCTGGATCGCAATCGCCACGAAATCGGGTTCGCCAGCGGGACCCTTACACTAGCGGCGGGCGACAATGACCTCACGATTGACTTCGACGGGCGCCGCATCGGAGCCAACGGCGTTGACGGTCCCTATACGCTCGCGAACCTCGTCATTTTCGGCGAGGACACGTCGCTCGTCGTTACGAACGTGTTTACCACACCTGCATTTGCCGCCAGCGAGTTCGAAGGGTACAAAGCGTCGTCGAAGCATCGCGCGGCGCGGCACTGAGACCGGTCTGGGGCGCGCTACGACGTACCGCTGATCCGCCGGTCGTAGTCCGCGGCCCGATCCAGGAACGACTCGATCGCCCTTCCCAGCGACAGCTTGTCCGACAGCTCCGGCGTCTTGTCGAAGTCGGCGCGAAGCCTCCCGGCTTCGGCGAGGTAGTAGTCGCGCAGGCCGACTTCGATCTTGAACTCGGGGTATTTCTCGGCGAGGGTGCGCATCCACTCCTCGACCTGACGGCGGCGGTCCTTGTCTCCGTTGCCGTTCTTCAGCTCGCCGAGCAGCGAGGTGACGACGTCGGAAAGGATCTGCATCCGCTGCTGGTGAATCGACTCGCCGGCCATCTCGCTGGTCATCTCGCTGGGCATGGGGCGCGATCTTATCGCTACAATGCGCGGCGCGTGAAAGTTCTCGTGGCGAATCGCGGCGAGATCGCGGTGCGCGTCATCCGGGCGTGCCGCGAGATGGGTTACCCGACGGTCGCCGTCTACTCGGATGCCGACCGCGCCGCGCTCCATGTCGTCTACGCTGACGAGGCGCTGCCGGTCGGCCCGGCACCGTCGCGCGAGAGTTACCTCCGCATCGACCGCATCATCGACGCGGCGAAGAAGTCGAAGGCCGACGCCATCCATCCCGGCTACGGCTTCCTCGCCGAGAACGCCGACTTCGCGCGCGCCTGCCGCGACGCCGGCATCCTCTTCATCGGCCCGGCGCCGGAGTCGATCGACGCGATGGGATCGAAGACGGAGTCACGGCAGCGGATGAAGGCGGCTGGGGTGCCCGTCGTTCCCGGGCTCACCGAGGCGGTGAAGTCGTTCGATGAGATCGCGGAGTTCGCGAAGAGCGCCGGCTTGCCGATCATGATCAAGGCGAGCGCCGGCGGCGGCGGGAAGGGAATGCGCCTCGTCGAGCGCGAAGAGGACCTCCGCCCGTCGTATGAACGCGTCACCAGCGAGGCGGAGTCATTCTTCGGCGACGGCTCAGTGTACGCGGAGAAGTTTGTCCCCTCGCCCCGCCACATCGAGGTCCAGGTCCTCGGCGACCAGCACGGCAACGTGATTTACCTCGGCGAGCGCGAATGTACGCTGCAGCGCCGGCATCAGAAGGTCGTCGAGGAGTGCCCCTCTCCCGTCGTCGACCGCGAGCTTCGCGAGCGCCTCGGCGCGATGGCAGTCAAGGCGGCGCGCGCGGTCAACTACTACTCGGCGGGGACGATCGAGTGCCTCATGGGCCCCGATCGCGAGTTCTACTTCCTCGAGATGAATACGCGGCTGCAGGTCGAGCACCCGGTCACCGAGATGGTGTGGGGGGTCGATCTCGTGAAGTGGCAGCTCCGGATCGCGCAGGGGGAGAAGCTGACGCTTGAGCAGTCGCAGCTTTCGCCGGCCGGCCATGCGATCGAGTGCCGCATCTACGCCGAAGATCCGACGCGCAAATTTGCGCCGTCGCCGGGGCTGATTCGGTATCTGAACCTGCCGCAGGGCCCGGGAGTTCGCAACGAGAACGGCGTTTACGCAGGCTACACGGTTCCGGTGTTCTACGACCCGATGCTGTCGAAGCTCGTGGCGCACGGCGCGACGCGCGACGAGGCGATCGGACGGATGAAGCGGGCGCTCACGGAGTATCGCGTCGAAGGGATCGAGACGACGATCCCGTTCTTCACCTACATCATGAACGACCCCGACTTCGTCGCGGCGAAGTTCGACACCGGCTACATCGACCGCCTCCTGCCGAAAATGAAGTTCGAGCATCAGCCGCGCGCGGGCGCCATCACGGATGCCGCCATCGCGGCCGCCGCGATCATGGCGTTCGAGGACGCGCAGCGCGTGAAGTTGCCGGCAGAGGGCGAGTCGCACTGGAAAGACGCGGGCCGTCGCGAGGCGCTGCGGTGAAGTTCGTCGCGCAACATGAAGGCGACGTGCTCCCGGTCGAGGTGGAGCGGCACGGCAGCGGGTACGTCGTCCGGATCAACGGCCGCGAGCTCGCCGTCGACGTCGTGAAGGCGGGGGAGGCGGTGCATTCGCTGCGCTTCGAGGACGGGACGCAGTTCGCGTTCGTCCACACGCGCCATGGCACGCAGCACGAGATCTCGTTCCGCGGTGCGAAGGCGACCATCGAGATCATCGACCCGCTCGCGCTCCGGCGGAAAGCGCGCGAGGACGAGGGAGGCGAGGCGGGCGACGTGATGGCGCTGATGCCCGGCCGCATCGTCCGTGTGCTCGTCGAGCCGGGGCAGACAGTGAGCCGCGGTACGGGCCTGCTGATCCTCGAGGCGATGAAGATGGAGAACGAGATCCAGGCGCCGATCGACGGCACGATCAAGGAAGTCTTCGTCGGCGTCGGCGACACGGTCGAGAGCGGGGCCGCTCTCGTGCATATCACCTAAACTAAAATAGCCGCCATGCCCGCAGACCCGATCTTTCCCGGCAGTGAGCTGCTGCAATACCGCCTCGTCGAGCGCATCGGTACGTCGGTCTGGCGTGCGGACGACTCGCGCAGCGGGAAGCCGGCGGCGCTGAAGATCCTGACCAAGCAGATGCCGAAGGATCCGGCGCGGCGGGAGGAGGCGCTCAAGCAGGTCCGGCTCGGCGCGGCGCTGTATCACTCGTTCCTGGTGCCGATCCGCGACGTTATCGTCGCCGGCGACGTGCTCGCGCTGGCGATGGATTTCATCGACGTCCAGCCGCTCACCAGGTACATCGACGGCAAGCCGCGCGGCGCACAGGAGTTCTTCCGCCTCGTCTACCAGCTCGCCGACGTCGTGAAGTTCCTCCAGGCGCGCAACATGGTGCACGGCAACATCACCGGCGACGCCGTGATGGTCCAGCCGAACGGCCAGGTGCGCCTCGGCGGTCTCAATCTCCTGAACCTGATGCCGCGCAAAGAGGGGGCGTCGTCCCCGGCGTACCAGCAGCGCGGCACCGACCCACGCTCGGTCGCCTACATGTCGCCGGAGCAGATCAGCGGACAAGCGATCGACGTCCGGACCGACGTCTTCTCCATCGGCGTGGTCATGTACGAGATTGCGACCGGCGCCCTTCCGTGGAACGCCACGAATGCCGGCGACATCGCACGGGCGATCGTCGAAGGGCAGCCGCAGTCGCCGCGCGCGGTGAATCCGAACATCGAGTCGCCGGTGATGGCGACGATCGGGAAGTGCATCTTCAAGGACCCGTACAAACGGCAGAAGGATGCGCGGGCGATCGTCGAGGAGATCGCGCACTCGCAGGCGGACGCGATCAGGTTCGCGGGCGACCTCGCCGCCCAGATGAGTGCTCCGGCAACGCAGCAGTCGCAGAGCGATGCGCGCTCGACGATCCTCCTGATCGCCGACGTCGACGCGAACGAGAGCAGCGACCCGACCCGCGATGCGGCGAAGATGCAGCAGGTCATCGGCGAGGCGGTCTACCTCTTCGACGGCAACGTGATCGACCCCTTCGGCGCGAAGCTCGTCGCCGAGCTGCCGACGGTCGACGCGGCGCTCGAAGCGGCGCGCAAGGCGGAGTTCGACGTCGAGCCGGAGCAGCAGGACGGCGCCGACCTTCCCGTCCGCCTCCTCCTGCACGCCGGCGAAGTGACGCTCACCGACGGCACTCCGACCGGCGAGGCGCTCAACCGGGCGTACAAGACGCTCGCGGCGATGCCGAAGCGGAAGCTCTACATCAGCGAAGACTTCGTCAGGCAGGGGCGCGGCAACGTGCGCCTGCGCGACGCCGGCGCGCGCGGCGGGATGAAGTTGTACGAGATCGTCCCCCCCGAGCCGAAGCTGACGATGGGGAACGCGCCGACGCAGATCGACACGCACGCGACCGAGCTCGATGTGCCGCCGCCGCCCCCCGTCTCGCCGAAGCGCCACCACTCGCTCGTCTACGTCGCGTTGGGCGTGCTGCTCCTCGGCGGCGGCATCGGCGGGATCATGCTCTCCCGCCACAAGGAAGAGCCGAAGGTCGTCATCGCGCCGAAGCCTGCGGCGCCGACCGTGCACCAGATCGTCGTCGACAACTTCAGCGTGGAGGGCGCCGAGCCGGCGCTGCTCGAACGCGCGGCGGCGATCCGGCTCGCCGTCATCGAGCTGCTGAAGAACACGCCCGACGTGAAAGTGATCGACGCCGCCTCGCCGGACGCGATCACGTGCAGCGCCGCGATTCATCCGAACACGCCGCCGCAATTCGTTCCGGCGGCCGGCTCGAAGGTCGGCCCCGCTGCGACCCTCGCCGACAACGCGGCCGGCATCGTCGCTCTGACGCAGTGGATCGCGTCGCAGGTCCACGTCCAGATTCAGTCAGGCGCCCCGGCCGCGCTCAATGCGTACGCCGACGCGCTCGCGGCACACGCGAACAACGACGACGCGAAGGCTGAGACTGCGCTGCGCGCTTCCGTTGCAGCCGATCCGAACTTCCTCTCGGCACAGCTCCTCGCCATGAACTTCTTCGCGGCGCGCGGAAATGACAAAGACGCGCTGGCGGCGGCGAAGCAGGTGCTCGCGCTGGCGCCCGCAAACGTCGACGCTGCCCGCCGCGTCGCACGCGGGAGCCTCGCCGGTGGGGACGTCCCGTCGGCGTTGACGGCTTACGGCGCGATCCTGAAGCACTCGTCGGATGACGCCGAGGCGTTGAATGCGATCGGGAAGTACGCGTACTCGGCGGCGGATGCTGCTCATTTCGACGCCGCGGTCCGACGCTTGAACCGCGTCAGCCTCGGCGACAGTTCGATCCACGCGCCCGACCTGCTGCTCGCCTCCGGGAAGTACGAAGACGCGGTGCAGAAGTACTACGACATCGAGGTGAACACGCCGAACAATGCCGCGCTGGCGCTGAAGATCGGCCGGATCGCGGTTCTCCTGCACACGCCGGACATCGCGAAGCTGGAGCTCGCCAAGCTTCAGAAGGACGATCCGAATTACGGCTACCACCTCCTGCAGGCCTACGTCGCGGCTGGGCAGAACGCGCGCGGCGAGGCCGAGGCGCAGTTGAAGGAAGCGCGAAAAGGGGAGCGGCCCGGCGACGACTACTGGACATCGTCCGCCGAGGTGTACGCGATGATGGGCGACGCCAAGAACGTGATCGCGTCGCTCGAGAGCGCCGAGGACCGTCGCGAGCCGACCATCAGCTACGTGCTCGCCGATCCGCTGTTTGGGTTTCTTGCGAGCGATGCGAAGTATCAGGCCGTCCGCTCGGCGCTGGCGGCGCGTCAGAACGAGATTCGGGCCGCTCTGGCACAGATCGCGATGTAGCGAACGCGCATGATCGTCTCCGCACGCCTGACCTTCTCCGCCGCGCACCGCCTGCACAACCCGTCGTACGACGCGGACTGGAACCGCGCGATGTACGACAAGTGTGACAACCCTGGCGGCCACGGCCACAATTACGCGATCGAGGTCAGCGTGCGCGGCAAGATCAATCCGGAGACCGGGATGGTGATCGACCTCAAGAAGTTGAAGGACATCATGCGCGCGGCGGTGGTCGATCGCGTCGATCACAAGAACCTGAACACCGACGTCGACTTCCTGCGTGGCGTGATCCCGACGGCGGAGAACCTCGCGCGCTGCTTCTGGCAGCAGCTCGCGCCGGCGATCGCCGAGGGAGAGCTCTACCAGGTCGTGCTGCACGAGACGGAGCGGAATTCGGTCTGCTATCGAGGTGAGGACGAATGAACTACGACCTGGCGATCATGGCGCTCGAAGGTCTCACACGCTCGCCGCTCCGCGCGTCGGTGGAGAACGGCGAGTTGCTCATCGAAGCGGAGCCCGACGCGTTCAAGCACCTCGCGCGCCTCTGCCTCCTCCTTGGCGGCGAGAACGTCGGCGGCGCCGACGGCTTCGAGCTGCAGCAAGGCGTGCACGTCCACGGGACGCCCGTGAGGTTGCGCTTGACGGTGGACTAGCTGTCGTAGTCCGGCGAGTAGGTCACCAGCTCGGTGAGGAACGAGGCTTTCGCTTTGTTCCGCTCGTCGTCGATCTGCAGGAGGTCGCGGATCGAGATCATGCCGAGGAGGTTGCCGCCTTTCACGACGGGAAGATGGCGGCAGTTGCCGGCGAGCATCTTCTGCACCGCGACGTCGATCTCGTCGCCCGGATCGGCGATGATGAGCTCCTTCGTCATGACCACGCCGATCGGCGTCTGACCCGCGTCGCGGTTCTCGGCGACGACGCGCGTGACGACGTCGCGTTCCGAGAAGATGCCGACGAGCTTCTCGCCGTCGAGCACCGCAACCGCGCCGACGTTCTTCTCGCGCATGCGGCGCGCCACGTCGCTCACGTTATCGCTCATTCCGACATGCACCAGAGGACGGTCTTCGATGATCTCCGAGAGTTGTCTCATGCGACAGTCTCCTTCGGTTTCAGAGCGAGACTTCCGAGTCCGTCATACGCCGCGTACTTGTAGGCCTCTCCGAGGGTGGGGAAGTTGAATACGCAGTCGATGAATGCATTGATCGTACCCCCAAACTGCATCGCCATCATGCCCGTGTGCAGCAATTCCGAGGCGTTTTCTCCGACGATGTGGACGCCGAGGATCGCCAGCGACTCGCGGTCGAAGACGATTTTGATCATCCCCTTTGTGTCGCCGATGATCTGCCCGCGGGCGTTGTTGCGGTAGGCTGCCCGGCCGGTCGCGGGAGTGATCCCTTTCTTGCGACATTCCTCTTCAGTGAGACCGACTGTCGCAAGTTCCGGGATGGTGTAGATGGCGTAGGGGAGGATCGGCGCGACGCGCGTTTTGTACTTGAGGTCGAATGCGTGAACCATCGCGACGCGCGCCTGCTCCATCGACGTCGACGCGAGGGCGGGGAAGCCGATGACGTCGCCGGCCGCGTAGATGTTCGGCACGTTCGTCCGGTAGTTCTCGTCGACAACGACGAGCCCGCGGGTGCCGGTCTTGACGCCGGCCGCTTCGAGGTTGAGGTCGGCCGTGTTGCTGGAGCGCCCCGCGGCGTACAACACCTTGTCGCAGACGACCTCGCGTCCGTCCTTGAGCGTCAGCGCGACTTCGTGCCCGCAGCGATCGATCTCCTCGACGTCGGAGCCGAGGTGCATGACGACGCCGAGGCGCTGCTGCATGTCGGCGATGAGGATGCGGATGATCTCGCGGTCGATCTGCGGGAGGAGCGAGGTGCGGCCGTCGATCAGGTGCACCTCGACGCCGAGGGCGGCGAAGATCGACGCGTATTCGCAGCCGATGACGCCCGCGCCGACGACCGCGAGGGTCTTCGGGATGGTGTCGATGCCGAGGATCGAATCGCTGTCGCAGACCAGCTCGTCGTCGAACGGCACGTTGGAGGGGCGGTACGGCGACGACCCCGTCGCGATGAGGACGATGTTCCCCTCGATCACCTCCGTGCCGAGGGCGTTCGTGATCTCGATCGTGTTCGGTGAGAGGAAGCGCGCGTTGCCGGAGTAGCGGTCGACGAGATGGCGCCGGAGGTTCGACTCGATCCGTTGCCACTCGCGCTCGACGACGATCTGCTTGCGGCGCATGAAGTCGGCGACGGTGATGTTGTCCTTGATCGTGAGGCCGATGGCGTCGCCGAAGGCGCGCATACGGAAGCCGGAGAGGTGAAGGGCCGACTCGCGCAGCGTCTTCGACGGCACGGTTCCCGTGTTGACGCACGCGCCGCCGAGAACCGGCTCTCGCTCGATCAGCGCGACGCGCTTGCCGAAATACGCCGCCTGCGCCGCCCCCTTCTCGCCCGCCGGCCCCGACCCGATGACGATCAGGTCATACATGACTAGTAACTAGTGACTGGTGACTAGTCACTAGTAGGTGATGAGCGTGTGGAACCTCGCCCCGCTGGCCAGCTTACGCCTGCCGTCGAGGAAAGCGAGCTCCATGACGGTGGCGATGCCGGTGACGTCGGCGCCGAGGTCGGCGACGAGCGCGGCTGCGGCGGCCATGGTTCCTCCGGTGGCGAGGACGTCGTCGACGATCAGCACGCGATCGCCGCCACCGACGGCGTCGTTGTGGATCTCGAGAACGTCTTTGCCGTATTCGAGCTCGTACTCGTAGCGACGCTTCGTCCACGGCAGCTTGCCCGGCTTGCGGATGGGGACGAAGCCGCAGTTGAGGATCCGCGCGACGCAACTGCCGAAGATGAATCCGCGCGACTCGATGGCGGCGACGCTGGTGATCCCTTCGCCGTGGAACGGCTCGGCGAGGAGGCGTACGGTTTTCTCGAGCGCCACCGGATCGCGGAGCAGCGGCGTGATGTCCTTGAAGATGATCCCCGCCTTTGGAAAGTCGGGGACGTCGCGAATGAACGATTTCAGCTCTTCAGCGCTCATGGTTCAGAACTTGACGTCGAAGTCCGGGAGGCGGCCGGTGAACTCCTTCGACTCCTGGTCGATCTTGGTGACCTCGGCGTACCGCGGCCCTTCCTTCAACTCCTCGAGCCACTCGTCGATCGCGTCCTGCTCCCCCTCGACTGCCGCTTCGACCGAGCCATCGCGATTGTTCTGGATGTAGCCCTTCAGTCCGAGCCGCCGCGCGACGCGCGTGGCAAAGAAGCGGTACCCGACGCCCTGCACCTTCCCGTGGATCCGGATCAAGCGCATCTCTTTCATGGCGAGGCGATTGTACGTCAGCGGCGGTGGTGCTTTTTGCGCGGCGCGGACTTCTTCTTCGCCGGCTTTGGTTTCGGAGCGGGGGCGACGACGACGGGGGCGGGCGGCGGGGTCGATTTGATGGTGTTGATCTCGTTCTCCGCGGCGGCGAGGCGGGCGACGGTCATGGAGAGGGATTCGCGGATGGTCGCGAGCTCGTGCTGCGTTTTCGCGCCGTCGTCGTCGTTGAGGCGGATGAGGGCGAGCGTCGCGGCGGCCGCGGCGTCGGTGCGCGGATACTGCTGGACGATTCGCGCGAGAGAGGCGCGCGCCTGGTCGGTCTTCCCCTCCGCGATCTCCTGCTTCGCGCTTCTCATCAGCGCCGCGGCCTGGATGTCGTTCGGGACGGTGAGGACGAGATAGGCGACGACGGCGCCGAGGATCGCGGAGACGATCGCGGTGACGATCAGCAGCCCGCGCGCGCGCATCTCACTCCTTCCAGCCGAAGCGGCCGACGAGCGGCACGAACTCGGCGGAGCCGCGGTCTTCGATCCGCCACTGCGTTCCGACGCGCGTCACCAGCGCCAGCCGCTGCGACCCCTCGGGACCAATCGGGATCACCAGCTTGCCGGTCCGCTTGAGCTGCTGCAGCAGCGGCTCCGGGACTTCCGGCGCCGCGGCGGCGACGATGATGCGGTCGAACGGCGCCTGGTCCGACCAGCCGTACGTGCCGTCGAACACCTTCACCGATACGTTGTGGATCTTCAGCTCGCGGATCGTCTCCGTCGCGCGGAGGGCGAGCTCGTTGACGCGTTCGATCGAGAAGACTTTGGCGCACAGCTTCGAGAGTACGACTGCCTGATATCCCGTTCCCGTGCCAATCTCGAGCACCTTTTCGTTGCCGCTGAGGTCGAGCAGCTCGATCATCCGCGCCACGATGTAGGGCTGCGAGATGGTCTGCCCTTTGCCGATCGGTAGCGCGCCCGGGCCGTACGCCTTCGCCGCGACGACCTGCGGCACGAAGCGGTGCCGCGGCACGTCGCGCATCGCCTGGAGGATCCGCTCGTCCGTGATGCCACGCGCCGCGACGTAGCGGTCGACCATGAGCGCGCTAGGCGTTTTTTGCGACGTCGCCAAGGAGCTCCTCGAGCGGCGCGAGCCGCGGAATCGATGCGTGGTGGGTGAGGTCGAGGTGCAGCGGAGTGATCGAGACGAAGCCGCCCTGCACCGCCTCGAAGTCGGTTCCCTCGCCGGGATACCACGTCGGCGGACCGGCGCCGATCCAGTAGTACGAACGGCCGCGGGGGTCCTGCCGTTCGATGACAGCCTCGGAGTAGATGCGCCGTCCGAGCCGCGTCACCTTCACGCCGGCGAACTGCCCGACCGGGAAGTTGACGTTCAGGATGACGTTCGGATCGCGCTCGTGCTCCATGACGTGACGGACCAGAGCGCCCGCGAACGTCGCGCAGCGGTCGAACGAGAAGTGCTCGCCGACGAGCGCTGAAAAGGCGATCGACGGGATGTTGAGCAGCGACCCTTCGAACGCGGCGGAGATCGTGCCGGAGTACGTCACGTCGTCGCCGAGGTTCGGGCCGAAGTTGATGCCGGAGACGACGATGTCGGGCCGCGCGTCGCGCATCAGCTTGAGGACGGCGAGGTTGACGCAGTCGGTCGGCGTGCCGTCGACGATCCACTCGTTCTCCTCGAGCTTCATCATCCGCAGCGGACGGTTGAGCGTCAGCGCATGCGACGCCGCGCTCTGCTCGCGGTCGGGAGCGACAATGATGACTTCGCCGATCGGCGCGCACACCGCGGCGAGCTTGCGAATCCCTTCGCTGTAGATGCCATCGTCGTTGGTGACGAGAATGCGGGGCATGTGGACGCGGCAGTTTAGCGTAGCTGCGAGACGACCATCGCCGTCAGAATCAGGCCACCGCCGATGAGCAGCGCGTTGGTGATCGGCTCTCCGTAGAACGCCACCGACATGACCGACGCCGCCACCGGTTCGAACGCCAGGATGACCGCGGCCTCGGTCGCGCTGACGCGCGCCTGACCCCACATCAGCGCCACGAATGCGAGCGCCGTCGTCACGACGGCCGTGAAGAGGATGACGAAGACGACTTCGCGCGAGAACACCGGGCGCGCAGCGAACGAAGCGGCCGGAATGGCGAGGACGCCGACGACGAGGATCTGTACCGCGGCGAGGCCGGTCGCCGAATGCCGCGAGGTGAACTCGGCGGTGTAGACGACGTGGAGCGCCGAAGCGACGGCGCAGCCGAGCGTCAACAGATCGCCGATCGACGGGCGAGCGTCGAATCCGCCGATCAGCCACGACGTGCCGAGCACCGCGAGCACCGCCGCGATCCACGCGGTCAGCGGCGGTTTCCGGCCGCGCAGCAGCCGGTCGGCGAACGGCACCATGACGACATTGAGTCCCGTCAGGAACGCCGACCGCGACGGCGAGATGAAGAGCAGGCCGCGCGTCTGTCCCCAATACGCGAGGAACAGAAGACCGCCGAGAACGGCGGCGGGGACGATCACGTCGCGGCGGAACGACCGCCTCCGCGCCGCGATGACGGCGAGGATTGCCGCGGCGACGAGGAACCGGAAGGCGATGAACGGCTCGGGGGCGATGGAGCGGAGGACGTCTTTGATCAGCGCAAACGTCGAGCCCCACGCGCAGGCGACGAGAAAGATCGCGAACGCGGCGCGGTGCTGGTGCTTCACCTCGTCGACGTCGCCGCCGGGCGGTTCTTCTGCAGCATCGCGAGCTGCTTGTACATCTGCAGGAAGACCAGCGCGAAGAAAAGCAGCAGGATCAGGCCCGCGATCCGGACACCCCAGCGGTTCATGGCGTGAACTTCTCCGCGTGCTTCGCCGCCCACTCGATCGCGTAGCGCATCGGCGCGGCGTCGGCGATCCCCTTGCCGGCAATGTCGAACGCCGTGCCGTGGTCGACCGAGACGCGGAGATAGGGCAGGCCGATGGTCACGTTCACCGAGCGCGCGAAGTCGAGCGTCTTCACCGGAATGAGTCCCTGATCGTGGTACATCGCGATGACGACATCGTACTTGCCCTCACGCGCGGCGAGGAAGAGCGTGTCGGCCGGCAGCGGTCCGGAAGCGGTGACACCGGCGCGCTGCGCCAGCTCGACGCCGCGGAGGATTTCCTCCTCCTCGTCGCCGAACTTCCCCCCTTCGCCCGCGTGCGGGTTCATCGCGGCGACGCCGATCCGCGGCTGCGAGCCGTACAGCTTCGCGTACTCGCGCGCGGTGAGCTTCGTCAGCGCTGCGATGTCCTCTCCATTCACGCGGCGAATGGCGCTCCAGAGCGGCTCGTGCACCGTCAGCAGCGAGACGCGCAGCGACGGCGAGTCGAAGTACATCGCGTAGTCGTGCGCGTAGCGTTTTCGGCCCGCCTTCGACGCGAGCAGCTCCGTGTGGCCGGGGAACTTGCAGCCGGCCAGCGCGATCGACTGTTTGTGAATCGGAGCATTCACGAGGCCGGAGCACTCCCCGCGCGCGATGGCATCGAGCGCCTGGTCGATGGCGTCGAGCGCCGCGCGGCCATTTTCGGCGGATACGACCCCGTATCCGCCGTGCGGCTTGCGCGTCCCAAACGTCCGCGCCGGCACACTGACCTCCGCCAGCGCCTTCTCGACCACCTCGGGACCGACACCTGCCGGATCGCCGAGGGTAATGGCGAGCGGCTTCATGGACTGATTGTAGTGCTTAGAGCTGAGTGCTTAGAGCTCGTCCTGCTTGAACATGTACTTGATGTACTGCTTCTGGATCAGCAGGTTCGGTTTGTCGACGCGGTTCACTTTGAGGCAGTTGCGGTCGTACCACTCGATCCAGCCCTGGATCTCCTCGCCGTCGGCCATGATGATGACCATCGGCGTCTTGGCGTTCATCTGCTTGAGATAGTAGAAGTTCTCGGCGTTGGTCGACTCGGGAGGGGCGGTCCGCTGCTGGCGGCCGTTTCCGTTCCCGTAATTGTTGCCGTTCCCGCGCGGCCCTCGCTTGATGTCGGCCGTGATGGAGCGGAACATCCGGCGGTTTACCGCGTAATTTCCGTCGGCCTCCGTGGGCCTGTGCGAGAAAGACATTCGGAACCTCCGTGCCGTCTGACGAATGCGATTGGATTGCTGACACGGAAGGCTTTACAAATTGCGTGCCGCGGGTAGAATTCAGCGCCCGCCACACCACCCCCACGGAGGTTCCCTTGAACTCAGTCGTTTGTATTTCCCAGGTCCCCGACACCGAGTCCAGGATCAAGATCGGTGCGGATGGACGCCACATCGATGAAGCAGGTTTGAAGTTCATCGTCTCGCCGTACGACGAGTTCGCGCTCGAAGAGGCGATCAAGACGAAAGAGAAGAGCGGCGGCGACGTCACCGTCGTCACGTTCGGACCGGAGCGCGCCGCGCAGGCACTCCGCGAATGCCTCGCGCGCGGCGCGACGAAGGCAATGCACGTCAAGGCCGACAACGCCGTCGACGCCGACTCGCTCGGGATCGCGAAAGTGCTCGCCGCGGCCATCAAGTCGATCCCGCACGACCTCGTCTTCTTCGGCAAGCAAGGCGTCGGCACCGACAACGCGCTCGTCGGCCCGATGACCGCCGAGCTCCTCGGCTATCCGCAGGTCAACGTCGTCACGCATCTCGAGATCGGGGACGGGAAACTGACCGCGCACCGCGAGATCGAAGGCGCCGAGGAGATCATCGAGGCGTCGCTGCCCGCGGTGATCACCGCGCAGAAGGGGCTCAACGAAGTCCGCTTCGCGTCGATCAAAGGAATCATGGCCGCGAAGAAGATCCCCATCGAGACGAAGAGCGTCGCGGACCTCGGCCTGTCCGACTCCGACGTCTTCAACCAGCGCGTGACGGTCGTCTCGCTGGAGCTGCCGCCCGAGAAGAGCGGCGGCCGCAAGTTCGATGGCGCCGACCCCAACGCGGCGGCCGCCGAGATTCTCAAGTACATCCGCGAGGAGGCGAAGGCACTCTGATGGCCGGCGTACTGGTATTCACCGAAAGCAAAGACGGAAAACTGAAGAAGATCTCGCGCGAGGCGTTGTCGATCGGGCGCAAGCTCGCCGAGGCGGCCGGAGGCGAGCTCGCCGCGTTCTCGGTCGAGCGCGGCGCAGCCGACGAAGCCGGGAAGTACGGCGCGAAGAAGCTCTACGTCGCCGACGCCGGCGCGTACAACACGGAGCAGTACACGGCTGCCCTCGCGGCGGCGATCGAGCAGGCGCAGCCTGCGATCGTCCTCTTCGGAGGCAGCTCGAACGGACGCGATCTCGCGCCGCGCGTTGCCGCGCGCGTGAACGCCGGCGTCGCGAGCGACGTCGATCGCCTGGAGTGGAAGGACGGCAAGCTCCGCGCGCGGCGCCCGGTCTACTCCAGCAAGGTGTTCGCGACCGTTGACGTGAGCACGCCTGCGATGGCGACGACGCGTCCGAACGCTTTCCCGCCGGAAGAAGCAGCAGGCGGCGCGGCGGAAGTCGTCGACCTGGCGTTCACGAAGGTCGAGCCGAAGGCGAAGGTCGTCGACACGAAGGTGCCGGAGGCGGGCGAGCTCTCGATCGCCGAGGCGGACATCATCGTCAGCGGCGGCCGCGGGCTGAAAGAGGCGCAGAACTTCTCGTACATCCGCGACCTCGCGCACGCCATCGGCGGCGCCGTCGGCGCGTCGCGTGCGACCGTCGACGCGGGTTGGATCGACCACCAGCACCAGGTCGGCCAGACGGGCCGCGTCGTCAGCCCGAACCTCTACATTGCGGCCGGGATCAGCGGTGCGATCCAGCACCTCGCCGGCATGTCGTCGTCGAAGCACATCGTCGCGGTCAACAAAGACCCCGAGGCCCCGATCTTCCGCATCGCCGACCTCGGCGTCGTCGGCGACCTGTTTCAGGTCCTTCCCGCGCTGACCGAGGAAGTGAAAAAAGCGCGCGCGCACTAGCTCCCCCTCGTGTGGCGCAGGCTTTCCAGCCTGCGCCCCCGTGGCGCCATCACATTCGTTTCAACGAATATACTAGCGCCATGCCGGCGCGGCGCCTCTCGTTCCTCGACCGCTACCTCACGCTCTGGATCTTTCTCGCCATGGCTGCCGGCGTGGCGCTCGGCTATGCCGTGCCGCAATTCAAGATCGGCGTGCCGCTCGCGGCCGGCCTGATCCTGATGATGTATCCGCCGCTCGCGAAGGTGCGCTACGAGGAGATGCACCGTGTCTTCGAGAACCGGAAGGTGCTTGCGCTGTCGCTGCTGCAGAACTGGGTGATCGGACCGCTGCTGATGTTCGCGCTCGCCATCGTCTTCCTGCGCGACTCCCCGGAGTACATGATAGGCTTGATCCTGATCGGCCTGGCGCGCTGCATCGCGATGGTCATCGTCTGGAATGACCTGGCGAAGGGGAGCGCCGAATACTGCGCCGGCCTCGTCGCCTTCAACTCCGTCTTCCAGGTGCTCTTCTTCAGCGTCTACGCGTGGTTCTTCATCGGCGTGCTGCCGGCCGCCCTCGGCTTGCGAGGCGCCGCCGTCCACATCACCATGATCGAGATCGCGAAGAGCGTGGCGCTGTACCTCGGCGTCCCGTTCGTCGCCGGATTCCTCACGCGCTTCGTCTTCGGGAAGCTCAAAGGGCTCGAGTGGTATCACCGCGTCGTCGTTCCGCGGATCAGCCCGATCACCCTCATCGCGCTTCTCTTCACGATCGTCGTCATGTTCAGTCTCAAGGGGGAGGCGATCGTCCGATCGCCGTTCGACGTCGTGCGCATCGCGGTGCCGCTGCTCGTCTACTTCGCGGTGATGTTCCTTCTCAGTTTCTGGATCAGCCGCAAGCTCGGCGCGACGTACGAACAGACGGCCACGCTCTCGTTCACCGCGGCGTCGAACAACTTCGAGCTGGCGATCGCGGTGGCGGTGGCGACGTTCGGCATCGGCCACGGCGCGGCGTTCGCCGCCGTGATCGGCCCGCTCGTCGAGGTCCCGGCGCTGATCGCCCTCGTCAACGTCGCGCTGTGGCTCCGGGCGCGATGGTCCCCCGCCGCGGAGCCGCTCGCGGCGAGCCTCGGCGCGTAACCTCTTTTGGGCTCCCCTGTATTTTTCCGGCGCTCTCCACGACTCACACGTTGAGAAAAGGAGAGTGCATTCATGAAACGTTTCCTGCTGTTTTCCCTCGTCATCGTGGCGCTGGCGTTCGGTACGTCTGCGTTCGCGGCCACCAACAGCGCCACCCTCACCGTCACCGGCACGATCGACAGCTCGATCAGCATGACGGTCGAATCGGCTGGCGGTACCACCAGCGGCACCGGCACGGCCGCCGCGACCTCGGCGCTCGGCTCGATCAGCAAGTACGGCTCGGCTCCGACCGGCTTCACGCTCGCTCGCGGCGCATCGAACTGGACGCTCTCATCGACCGTCGGCGTGCAGGTCGACAAGGCGAACCTCACGAGCACCGACTACACGCTGACCGCGCAGCTCGGCTCCGCGCCGGCTTCGGGCGTCACGTGGAAGCTCAACGGCTCGACCCTGTCGGACAGCGCCGCGACGACGCTGACGAGCACCGGCACGTACGGCTCGACCGGCTCGTACTCCTGGGACATCGTCGTTGCCGACAGCGCGGCCGCCGCTGCGATCGACAACACGATCAACTTCACCGCCACCTCGAACTAAGAGAGCCATGCGACCGGCTAACGCCATCGCGATGCTGCTCGCGCTGACTCTGAGCGCGGGCAGCATCGCACTCGCCGCCCCGCGCCGCCGCGCCGTCGCGCCGGTTCCGGACGATGTGACGATCACGTTCGTCTCTCGCCCCAGCCTCCTCGACCTCGGCAGCGTGCATCACAAGGCGAGTGAGACGATCGAGATCCGCGTCGACCGCCGGGGAGGGAGCCGCGGTTCGGCCTCGCTGCGGGCGTATCTCCTCTCGCCCGATGCGCGTTGCGCGATCCGGATCGACGGACAGTTGCTCGGCGCCGCGCCGGTCGTCATCGATCCTCAGATCCCCATCGGAGTCGTGACCTCGCACCGGATCGACGTGGAAGTGCCGGGGACGGCGGCGGAAGGGCCGCTGAACACCGCGATCGGGTGGGACGCCTCGACGAACTAGGAGCTCGAACGAACATGCGACGAATCGTGGTCCTTCTCATCCTCGTCTTCGCGACCTCAGCGTACGCGAACAACGGTGCGCTCTCGGTCAGCCCCGCGGTCATCATGCTGCGCGGCGAAGCGGGACAGAGCACGACGCAACGCATGCTGTTGACCAACGGCACCTCGCGGCCGTTCTCGTTCGAGCTGATCGCGGAGGATGTCGTCGTCCGCGATGGGAAGCGGTACCTCGCTCCCGCAGGCGAGACTGCCGGAAGCATCGCCGCGACGGCGGTCTTCTCGCAGCGCAGCGTCACCGTTCCCGCCGGAGGATCGGTGCAAGTCGACGTGACCGTCACGATTCCGCCGCGGACGGCGATTCGCGCGGTCACGGCGCTCTTCCACGGCAAAGACACGATCGTGCGCGGCAAGGTTCCGATGACGGTCTCGCTCGGAACGCTGATGACGTTCGCGTTGTCGGACGCGATCGGCGTCGATGCGGGCGCGCCGGTAGTCACGCCGCAAAGCGCGACATCGAATGCCGCGTTTTCCGAGCCATTCGTGAACAGCGGCACCGAGCCGTTCGTGGCGAAGGGAATCGTCGCGATTCTCGACGCCAACGGGACCCTCGTCGGCAAGGCGCCGCTCGAATCGCGGCGTGTGCTGCCCGGCGAGCAGGTGTCGTTGCACGGCGAGTTCGCGGGCGAGCTGGCGCGCGGTAAGTATCGCGTGCTGCTGACCTGCGACGCCGGGGGGAAGGTGATCACCCGGAGCGTGGAGACGGTGGTCCGGTGAAACGCGCCCTCGTCCTGATCGTCGCGCTGCTCTCAGTACGAGAGGCGCTGGCCGCGGATGTCACCGTGACCGCCGGCGAGGCGCGCCAGCTGCTCGTTCCCGGTGTCACGGCCGCGTACGCCGTCGACGGCTCGATTGCCGAGGCGTCGCCGCGGAACGGGATCGTGACGATCTCCGGAAAGAGCGCGGGGACGACGCGCGTCGTCCTCGTGACAATGGAAGGGAAGCGCACGATCGCCGTCGCCGGCGTCGCGCGCGTCGCCGCTCTACCCCTTCCTG
>JACZCU010234904.1_pt1 | contig 21643 bp, 19 predicted proteins | sample 8641851 | NCBI WGS metagenome assembly JACZCU01 (sample SAMN15324605, study PRJNA640507) | soil metagenome | isolation source: monocropping sugarcane control | place: China: Luxin town, Laibin City, Guangxi Province | collected 2019-07-25 | depth 10cm m | reverse complement strand
GCGGCCGGGCCCCGGGCGGGGGGGACGGCGGCCCCCCCCCCCGCGGTGGCGGGGGGGGGGGGGGGGCCCGCCCGCCCCGGCGGGGGGGGGCGCCGGCGCTCCGCTGGTCGTCGCGACCATCTTGTTACTTCGCTGGATCCCCTTCCCCTCCCTCTGGCCGCGCGAGCTCGCGCTGATCGCGCTCGCTCTCGCCATCCACTTCGCGCTCCACCGCACACCCTTCGCTGCGCTTGTCGCGATCCTCACCGCGCTCTTCACGCCCGCGATCCCGTTGCGCACGTTCGGACTGCCGCTCGCGGTGCTCGCGGTCGCGGCGCTGTGGCGTCCGAAGCTGCAGTGGAAATGGGCGTCGGCGATGATCCTCGCGTTCGTCACGTTGTTCTTTCCGTGGAGCGGGATCATGGCGCGCGCGTTCCCGTACTTTTTGCGGCCCTTGCCTGACGAGCGTCCGCGCGATGTTCTCAACTACGCGTTGAAAGCCGGCGCGACGACGACGCTCGACGTTCCGGCGAACGCGCACGCGCTGATCCTCTCCGGCGCGAACGTCGCGAAGTTGCGACGCGGTGCGCCGCTCGCCCGTATCGAACCGGGAGGGATTGACGTGCGCATCGGCGATGTATCGGACTGGGGCTACATGCGCCGCGATCATTTCTACGGCACGCACAATCCGCTGCCGCGCGATGTCGCGGGCGCGATTCGCGGCTGGGGATATGACGCGTGGATCGACGGCGCGGGTCGCATCGCGCTTCCGAAAAACGCGCGCACGATCACGATCGTCGCCGACAGGTCGCTGCCCGCGGATGCGGCGCTGCAAGTGGACGCGTTCGAACTGCAATGATGATGTGGACGACGATTCTCGGCCTCGTCGCACTGCCGCTGCTCGCGCTGCGGGGCCGGACGTTGTTCTCGTATTTCGCCACGGTTCTGACACTCGATGCATTCGTTTGGTTGATTCGTAACCGAGGCGGTTACACATTTGATGAACGCCTTGGCGTCATCGCGCTGGCCGTGCTCCACGTCGCGATCTTCGCGGTGTTTCTCGCACGCGGAGCGAACGTGCGATTCGGCGCAACGCGCGCGGCGCTGATCGGCGCGATCGTTTATGCGCTCGCGATTCCGCTGATGCTCGTGCATCCGCCGAACGGCGATGAGAAGCACTACCTGCTCGTCACCGAATCGCTCGCGCAGGATCTCGATCTCGACCTTCGCAATCAGTACGCAACTCATCCCGAAGTCCCGCGATTCAGCGACGATCCGACCGGACCGCATGGCGAGCAGTACTCGCGTCACGAGCCGCTGCTGTCGCTGCTGATGCTGCCCGGCTGGCTCGCGAAAGGAACCGCGGGCGCCGTCGCGATCATCGCGATTTTCGGCGCGCTGCTCATTCGCTCAACGATTCGCTGGATGGAAGACGAAGGCATCGACGACGAAGCCATTCGCGCGGTCTTTCCGTTCTTCGCATTCGGGCCGCCGATTCTCTTCTTTGCCACGCGCGCGTGGCCCGAAGTGCCGGCCGCATTTTTCTTCGTCGAAGCAATTCGCGGCGTGCGTGCGAATCGCGCGCAGCGCTGGGTTCCGGCGATCGTCGGACTCGTGTTTCTCAAGTTGCGCTTCATCCTCGTCGCGATCGTGCTCGTTGCGAAGCTGCTGATCGAGCGCCGCACGCGCATCACGCGATGGCAACTCGTCGCCGTGTTCGTGATTCTCGCGCCGCTCGCGTTCATGGCCATCGTCGCGGGCAATCCGCTGAATGTGCATCGCTGGAGCGAGCTGCTGCCGGATTCGCCCGATCGCTACGTGCGCGGCTTCTTCGGACTCATGACCGAAGGGATGAGCGGCATCGCGTTTCGCGCGCCGTTCTATCTCTTCGGACTGTTCGCAATCGTCCGCTGGCGCGAAACGCCGCGCGGCTTTCGCCTCGGCATCCTCGCGACGCTGTTGTATCTCTTCTATTTATTGCCGCGACCCGAATGGTTCGGCGGATGGGCGCCGCCGCTGCGCTACGTGGCGTTCGCGATGCCGGTGCTCGCGCTCGGCGCGGCGTCGATGTGGAACCGCATTTCGCGCGGCGCGATCGCGATCGTCTCCGCGTGGACGATCGGTCTCGTCATTCATGCGCTGCGTTATCCATATCGGTTGTTTCATGAATTCACGGGCGAAAATCCGATCGGCGAATGGCTCTCGCATCTCTATCGAACGGATTTCTCGCGACTCTTCCCGAGCTTCATCCGCGCAAACGACGCGCGCTGGATCGGCGTTGCGGTCGTGCTGCTGTTGATCACGATCGGCTTGCGACGCTGGAAGATCGATCTCGCGATTCCGCTCTTCTCGCTCGCGCTCGCAACGGGCTTCGTCTACGGACGCAAGCCCGGCGCAACGATCGAGCTCGAAGATCAGCACGTGCAACACGACGGCGGAAAGCTCTATCCCGATCCGTTCACGATGAATCGCACGAGCTATCGCGGCGGCTGGGTACTCGAGGCGAACCATTCCGCGACGTTCCTCGCGCAGAAAGGCACGTACAACCTCGACTTCATCACCGGCCTCGGCGCGATGATCGAGATCGGCGGCCACGCGATGCAGGTGCAGCCGGATGTGCGCTATCAAACCGTGCGCGTGACGATTCCCGCCACCGGCACCACGACTCTGCGTTGCGTCAGCGGCGCGATCAACGTCGATCGACTGGAGCGCATCCGTGAGTGACGTGATCGTGCTCGACATCGACGGCGGCGCGATGCTCGAAGAGTGTCTCGCGTCTATTCGCAATCAAACGGTGAGGCCGCGACGCATCCTCGTCCTCGACAACGGATCGCAGACGCCGGTCTCGCAACGCGTGAACGAGGTCGAAATCATTCGCAGTGAAACGAATCTCGGATTCGCCGGTGGTGCGAATGAAGCGTATCGACACAGCACCGCGGCGTACGTTGCGCTGATCAACAACGACGTCGTGCTCGATCCCGACTGGCTCGCGACGACGGAGGCCGCACTCGAGCGCGATGAGAAACTCGGAGCGGTGCAAACGATCATTCGCCGTCCCGATGGCAGCATCGACGGCGCGGGCATCGACATCGGTAACGGAACGTATCGTCAGATCGGTCACGGCGAAGCGATCGGCTCGCCGCTCGCGGTTGCATGGGGCGTCTCCGCAACGGCCACGCTCTATCGACGCGCAGCGCTCGGCGAGCGCATGTTCGATGAACGCTTCTTCGCGTACTACGAAGATGTCGAGCTCTCGGCGCGATTGCACGAAAACGAATGGCGCGTGTCGGTGCTGCCGGTGGTGAAAGCCACGCATCGCGGGTCGAGCAGCGCGAAGGCACTGCGCGGCGATGCGCTGCGATTGCGCACGCGCAATCGCTACTGGGTCGCGCGCCTGCATCGAGATGTGGGAAGGATCGGAGCGTTGCTGTTTGAGGATTTGAAGCTGATGCTGAGAGGACGGTCGTCGCTGAGGGGGATCATGCAGGGATTATTCGGAGCGATGAACAGTGGAGAGGCGGGCTCTTAGCCCGCCGTCACTTTCGTACGGCGGGCTGAGAGCCCGCCTCTCCACATGCTGCGCGGTTCGCACAGGTATAGTTCGCCCGTTCATGTTCCAGGTCGTTGTCCAAACCCCTGATGTCGTTGGCGAGCGCATGGCCGGTCCCGGCATTCGTGCGTGGCACATCGCGCGCGAGCTCGCGAAGCATGTGCCGACGACATTGATCGCGAAGAGTGAAGGCGCGGCGCCGAATGATGTGCCGCTCATCGAGCACGGGACCGATGCCGCGCGCGCCGCGATTCGCGATGCGTCGGTGCTGATCGGTCAGCCGGCGCGCAACTTTCGCAAGCGCCGCAACCAGAAGATCGTCTTCGATCTCTTCGATCCGCTCGTGCTCGAACTGCGCGAGCTGTACGGCAATCTTCCTTCTCTGCGACAGCGCGTGCATCTCGCCGCGGAGTGGTGGCGATTGTCCGAGGCGCTGCTGCGCGCCGATTTGCTCGTTTGCGCCGCACGCAAACAACGGCGCTTCTACGAATCGCTGCAAAGCGGCGACGCGCCGTGGCTCGAAATTCCGTTCGGCATCGATCTCGACGAGACGCGCGCGTGCGAGAAGCCGAAAGACAATGTCGTGATCTGGGGCGGGGGAGTCTGGGAGTGGCTCGATCCCGCGACCGCGATTGACGCGGTGCAGCGCATCAATCACGAGGGTTTGCGCGCGAAGCTGCTGTTCCTCGGGCGCACGCGTCCGAATCGCAATCTCATCGATCGCCGCCGCGATGATCGCTTCGAAGAACTGCTCGCGCGCGGTGGCGCGCATGTTGCGGCAAACGAAGAATGGGTGCCGTATCGCGAGCGCCTCTCGTGGCTGCGCGCGGGCAAAATCGCTATCATGCTCCACCGTCGTACGGCGGAGGCCGACTACTCGATTCGCACGCGTCTCTTCGACGCCATTGCGGCCGGAGTTCCGGTCGTTGCCACCGCGGGAGGATTCGCGGCGGAGCTGGTCGAGCAGGAACGCCTCGGCATCGTCGTACCGCCCGGAAACACCGATGCCGTCGTCGCGGCCATTCGGCGCCTCCTGACGGACGACGCATTCTTTTCCGCCTGCGTACAAAATCTCGAGCGTCTGCGACCGCGGTTCGCGTGGGAAGTCGTCACGCGCCCGCTCGTCGACGCAATCTTGAAATGGCAAACCTAATGTTCGAAGCGCCGATCGATGCTGCCGCCGGTTCTCCCGCGGCGCGCGTCGACGCACTCGACCTCTCGATTCTCATCGTCACCTGGAACAGCGAGCGCTGGATCGATCGCTGTCTGCGCTCGATTCCCGCCGCGTGCGAAGGGCTGCGCTACGAAGTGGTGGTGCATGACAACGCGTCGAACGACGCGACGCTCACGCTCGTGCACGATGCGAACGTCATTCGCTCGTCGACGAACGCAGGCTTCGGTGCGGGAACGAATCGCGCGTTCGCGCAATCGCGTGGCCGCTACGTGTTTCTTCTGAATCCCGATTGCGAGCTCGCGCCGAACGCGCTCACGCAGCTTTTCGCGTTCATGGAATCGCATCCGCAGATCGCGGCTGCTGCGCCGCTGCTGATGGATGACGCCGGTCACGTGCAGCGCGAATTTCAGTTGCGACGGCTGCCGACGCTGCGATCGCTCGCCGCCGAAGTGCTGCTCATCGACAAGCTCTTCCCGAAGAATGCGGTGACGGCGAGTTACCGCTATCGCGAGCTCGACCTCACCGAGCCGCGTCGCATCGAACAACCGGCGGCTGCCGCGTTGCTGCTGCGTCGCGAAGTCATTGACGAGATCGGGATGTTCGACGAGCAGTTTGCGCCGGCGTGGTTCGAGGATGTCGATTTCTGTCGCCGGCTCGCCGAGGCGAAGAAAGAAGTGTGGGTGGTGCCGGCGGCGCGCGTGCGTCACTACGGCGGCGCGAGTCTCGAGCACATTCGCTTCGAAGGTTTCGTCGATGTCTGGTATCGCAACATGTGGCGCTACGCGCGCAAGTGGATGCGGCCGTCGCAGGTCGAGGCGCTTCGATTGATGATCATCGCGGGCATGATGCTGCGCTGCACCGTGCACTTTGTCGGTTTGCATCCGCGCGGCATTCCGCGCCAGGAATCGTTTCGCGGATATGCTCGCGTCTTGAAGAGAGCATTCGATCGTTGGGAGTGACGATGGGACGAGTGACCATCGTCCTCGTGACGTGGAACAGCGCGCGGTATCTGCCGCGCTGCATCGAAGGAATCCTGCAGCAAACGCATCGCGATTACGAATTGATCGTCGTCGATAACGCGTCGAGCGATGATTCCGTCGCGCTCGTTGCGCCGCATGCCGCACACGTTCTACGCAATGATTCGAATCGCGGCTTCAGCGCGGCGGTGAATCAGGCGATTGCGATCGCGAGCGGTGAGCTCGTTCTGCTGCTGAATCCCGATTGTCATCTCACCGCGGAGTACGTCGAGCGCGTTGCAACGATGTTCGACGATGCGAGCGTCGGCAGTGCGACGGGCATGCTGCTGCGCGCGCGCGGTTTCGCAATCGAGCCGGCGAACGAAGTCGATTCGATGGGCATGCGCATGACGCGCTCGGGACGGCATCTCGACATTCACGAAGGTCCGCGCGATCGCGAGTTCGAAGTGTTCGGCGTGAGCGGCGCGGCGGCGATGCATCGCCTCGCGTTTCTTCACGACGTTGCGATCGATGGCGAAGCGTGCGATGAGGATTTCTTTGCGTATCGCGAGGACGCGGATCTCGCGTGGCGCGGACGTTTGTTCGGATGGCGCGCGATGTGTGAGCCGCGTGCGATTGCGTATCACGTGCGGCGCGTGACGCCCGAGGCGCGACGAGAGTTGCCGGCGGACGTGAACATGCACTCGGTCAAGAACCGCTTTCTCCTGCGGCTCAAGAACGAAGGCTTGTATCTCGCGCTGCGCAACGCGCCGTTCGAGCTCGCGCGCGATCTCGTGGTCATCATCGCGGCGTTGACGATCGAACGCACGTCGTTGCCCGCGTTCCGTTGGCTGTGGCGCAATCGCGCACGCGTGCTCGCGAAGCGGCGCGAGATTCAGCGTCGTCGCAAGGTGCGCGATCATGCGCTCGCACGGTGGTTTCGTTGAAGATCGCCATCCTCGGCACACGCGGCGTTCCTCCCTCGTACGGCGGCTTCGAAACATTCGCCGCGGAGATGGGCGTACGCCTCATCGCGCGCGGACATGAAGTGTTCGTCTACTGCCGCGAAGAAGGTCCGGAGATCTGGAATGGCATTCATCGCATCGTGCTGCCCGCGGTCGCGGGACACAAATACTTCGAGACCGTCTCGCACTCCTTCTTCTCCGCGCTCGATGCGTTGAAGCGTGACTTCGACGTCGTGCTGATCTGCAACGCCGCGAATGCGTTCGTGCTGCCGCTGTTGCGCGCGGCGAAAATCCCGGTGGCGATCAACGTCGATGGCATCGAGCGCAAGCGTCGCAAGTGGAACGTGCTCGGCCGCGCGGTTTACACGATCGGGGAAGCGTTCAGCGTCGGCTTCGCGAACGAAGTCGTCGCGGATGCGGATGTCATCGCCGACTACTATCGCGCGACGTGGGCTGCACCAACGACGACGATTCCGTACGGCGCCGACTTTCCGATCGAAGACGACTCCGATGTGCTCGCGCGCCTCGGCCTCACATCACGTAACTACATTCTTTATGTGAGCCGCTTCGAGCCGGAGAACAACCCGCTCGAAGTCGTCGAATCTTACGAACGCGTCTCGAATCCTCAATTCTCAATCCTCAATCCTCAATCCGGCGGCGCACCGCCACCGCCGCTTGTCATGCTCGGGAAAGGTCTCTACGCCGCTGAGCTCGTGAAAAAACTGCATGCGCATCGATCTGATCGCGTGCTTTTTCCGGGTGCGCTTTACGGAAACGACTATCGGACGCTGCAGCGCAATGCGTTGATCTACATTCAGGCGACCGAGGTGGGGGGGACCCATCCTGCACTCATCGAAGCGATGGCCTCGGGCGGATGCGTGCTCGTGCACGACACGCCCGAGAACCGGGAAGTGGGCGGGGACGCGGTCGGTTACTTCACTCTCAGACCGGACACGCTTTCGGGCACGTTATCCGAATGGCTGTCCAAACCTCTGATGCTGGAGGACTTCCGGGCACTGGCACGGAAGCGGGCCCAGGAGCGATACTCCTGGGAGAGGGTCACCGAGGCGTATGAAGCGCTCTTCGAGCGTCTGGCGAGTGGTTGAGGAACGCCCTAGACGTTCGTTAGTTGTGCCGCGTATATGCTTCCGGTAAAAGAACGTAAGGCATGCTCAAGCAGAAAGCGCGCGTCATTGCGAGGATTGTTTACGGGGCTGATCTCGCACTGACGTCGATTGCGTTCTTTGCGGCGTTCGCGATTCGCGACGTCATCCTGCCGGTCGCCGATCCCTCGCACTTTCCCACCGGCCTGTTCCCGCTCTCCGAATACCTCAAGATTTATCCGCTGGTGCTGATCATCTGGTCAGTCCTGCTGTTCACGTACGACAGCTATCACTCGCACCGCACGATTCCGCTGACGCGCGAAGCGTTGACCACCGTGCGCGTCGTGGTCGTGGGCACTGTTTTGCTCGCGACGCTTGCGTATTTACTGCCGCTGCGCCAGCTCTCCCGCGCGTGGTTTGTCCTCTTCGTCGCGCTGAATGTCGTGCTGCTCGTCGCGGAGAAAGTGCTCGTGCGCGTCATCGCGCGCTGGGTGCGCTCCAAGGGTCTCAACTATCGAACGGTGTTGATCGTCGGCACCGGCCGCCGCGCGACGGACATCGCGCGCATGATCGCCGAGCACAAATACTGGGGCTACAAGATCCTCGGCTTCGTGAGCGACGGTCATCGCCTGTCGAACGGCTGGGCGCGATATCGCATCTTCGGCACGGTGCCGGACCTGCGCCGCATTCTCGAGACGAGCGAGATTCGCGAGCCGATCGACGAGATCGTGTTTGCGGTCACGCGCAAGAAGCTCGATGAGATGAAGCAGATCTTCATCCTCTGCGAGGAGCTCGGCATTCGCACGCGCGTGGCGATGAACTTCTTCCAGAATCGCGTCGCGCGTCTCGAGATCGAAGAGCTCGAGGGCGTGCCGTTCCTCACGTTCACGACGACGCCGTCGAACGAAGCGCATCTCGCGTTGAAGCGCGCGCTCGATGTCGCGATCTCACTGCTGATTCTTGCGCTGTCGGGACCGATCTTTCTGCTCGCCGCAGTGGCGATCAAACTCTCGTCGCCGGGCTCGGTGCTGTTCAAGCAGGAGCGCATCGGTCTCAACGGCCGCATGTTCACGCTCTACAAGTTCCGCACGATGATCGCGGACGCGCACGCGCGCCGCGATGAGGTGGAGCATCTCAACGAGATGACGGGACCGGCGTTCAAGTTGAGAGCCGATCCGCGCGTGACGCCGGTGGGCCGCTGGCTGCGCCGTTTCTCGCTCGATGAGATTCCGCAGTTCTGGAACGTGCTCAAGGGCGACATGAGTCTCGTCGGCCCGCGTCCGCCGATTCCGGAGGAAGTGACGCAGTATCACCGCTGGCATCGTCGTCGTCTGTCGATGAAGCCGGGTCTCACGTGTCTGTGGCAGATCAGCGGGCGCAACGAGATTCAGGATTTCGATCGGTGGATGCAGCTCGATCTGCAGTACATCGATAACTGGTCGCCGACGCTGGATTTCAAGATTCTGCTGCGCACGATTCCGGCAGTGCTGAGCGGCAAAGGCGCGTCCTGAGTGGAGTCGGTGGAGCGGCGGGCTCTCAGCCCGCCGGTCATCAAACATTCGGCAGGCTGAGAGCTCGCCGCTCCACTTGGAGACACTGGCTCACCTGCTATCCTCCCTTCACCGTTGCGCCAGAAGTTCCGCATTCTCATCGTCTGCGTGACCGCAGTGTTTCTCACTTCACTGCTCGTGCGTTTGCTGTACGCGCGCGGCGGTCTGTACTTCGAGGTGCCGGAGACGGTGCTCGATCACGTGCATCCCGAGCGATCACTATCCGAGCAAACGATTCTTTTGTGTCGTCGCGCGGAGTTGTGGATGCCACGCGGCTCGAGCCTCACCGTGATTGCGCCGCAGCAGGCGCCGAATTACGACTTCACGCTGCATCTCACCGCATGCGGACAACTGCCGCGACATGAAGTTCGTCATCCCGCGCTCGCGGACGATGAACGCGAACACTGGCCTGATTTCGTGCTCGCCGTCGGCGATGCGGAGCTCGTGCATTCCGGATATCGCTTCGTCGCGGAGTTTCCGGAAGGACGGTTGTACGCGCGGCGATGAACGACGTCGCCGGATTCCTCGCGTATCTCGTGCTGCCGCTGATCGGCATCGTCGTGTGGCGTCTCGACGATGTGCGTGAGCTCGCACTCGATGGGCGCATCGCGATCGCGGGACTCACGGGTGCGTTGTTCACCGCGATCGTGATGAGCGCGATGTCGATCGCGCACATCGAGTGGTCGCGCGCGAAGCTCGTGAGCGTGCTCGCGATCCTCGTCGCGATGTCGATACGACGCATGCGATTCACGCGCGCGCACTTCGCGATGTCGCCGTGGATGATTGGTGTCATCGCGATCTTTGCGATCGTCGTCTACGCGTGCATCACCGCGCGCGCGACGATCGGCGATCTGCTGTTCTTCTGGGGACCGAAAGGCGTGCACTTTTTTCGCGCGGGGAGGATCGACGTCGATTACCTGCGCCATCCCGATCACTTCCTGCAGCATCGCGATTACCCGCCGCTGCTGCCGCTGCTCTTCGCGTGGTCGAACACGTTCTCTCCTTCGTTTTCGTGGTGGAGCGCGGTGTTGCTCAGTGCGTTGTGTCTCGCCGCGATCGTGGCGATGATCCGCGCGTTTTCGCGCGACGATCTGTCGGCGCTGCTCGCGATGTCGATTCTCGCGTGGTGCGCGGTGCGGCCGTGGATCGCCGGCGGCGCCGACCCGCTGTTGCTCGCGTTCGAAGTGCTTGCGGTGTGTGCGCTCGTGTTTGCACGCGATGCAAACTTGCAAATTGTGCTCGCGATGATCGGGCTTGGCGGTGCGGCGGTGACGAAGGTGGAAGGGGCGAGTTTCGTCGCAGCCGTGATGATCGCGATGGTCGTGCATCGCATCGCGTGGAAACGCATCGTCGTGATCGCGCTCGCGCCGCTCACACTTCTTGGCGCGTGGCTCGTGTTTCTCTATCGCGCGGAGTTGTTCGACACGTATCGCGGCGGCGCATTCACGCTGCAATTTCTCGGCGGCGTGTTGCGCTCAACGTTCGCGATGGCGAGCTACGACGCGTACTGGATCCCCTGGATCGCCCCACTCCTCCTGATCTTCCTCGGCGATCCGAAACGCGCGCGCATCCCGCTGACGATCGCCGCGATTTCATTCATCGCGACGATCGCCTTTTATCTGAAGAGCCCCACCGATCCGACAGTGTTCTGGATTCCGACGTCCGCGCATCGCGTGTTGCTCACGCCGCTGGTGATGCTGTTGATCGCGGCGAGTGCGGCGCACGCTCCGTCGCTCAAGGACATGCCGCAAACGCGCTCGTATCCGTGATCGCGTTGAACGCTTGTCCCGAGTCATTGAAGTAGCGCTTCGGCTCGGCGTTCGGCAGATCCGTCGATGTAGTGCGAATGCAATTTCGTCGTGGCGTCATTCGTCACGGCGATGTGCGTCCAGTCGTTCGGCGTGAACGAGCCGCCGTCGAAATTCAGCGCGGAAGAATCGGGAGTTGCACGTAGCCGCTGCCGCCCGCACAAACACCTCGCGTCGAATTCGTTTGTTGCGAACTGAACTAGACTTCAGCTCGTCATGCCGAAGCTGGATTCCAACACTGCTGAATTTCGTGAAGCCGGACACAAGTTCGTCGACTGGATTGCGGATTATTTCGAGAACATCGAACACTATCCCGCGCTCTCGCGCGTGAAGCCGGGCGACATCGAGAAGCAGTTCGCCGGCGCGCCGGGGGAGAGCGGTAAATCGTACGACGCATTGTTCGAAGAATTTCGAACAAAGATTCTGCCTGGCATCACGCACTGGAACCATCCGTCGTTCTTCGCGTACTTCAGCATCACCGGATCGCAGGCCGGCGTGCTCGCCGAGTTGCTCTCCGCCGCGATCAACGCGAATGGCATGCTCTGGAAAACCTCGCCGTCGCTCACCGAGCTCGAGACGCTCGCGCTGCGCTGGCTGCGCGACGCGATGGGATTGCCGAGCGATCTCTTCGGCATCATCAACGACACCGCCTCGGTCAACGTGTTTCTCGCGATCGCCGCGGCACGCGAAGCGACCGGCTTGCACATTCGCAGCGAAGGTATGACCGGCCGCGATCTGCCGGTGCTGCGTTTGTATTGCTCCGAGCACGCGCACTCGTCGGTCGATAAAGGCGCGCTCGCGCTGGGATTCGGTCAGAAGAACATCGTCAAGATTCCGGCCGATGAGAATTTCGCGATGCGTCCCGACGCGCTCGAAGCGGCGATCGCGCATGATCGAGCCGAGGGTTATCTGCCGTGCATCGTGGTCGCGACGACTGGAACGACATCGACCGCGGCCGTCGATCCCGTGCGCGCGATCGGGCACATCGCGAAACGCGAAGGCTGCTGGTTTCACGTCGATGCCGCGTACGCGGGCTCGGCGACGATCGTGCCGGAGTATCGCTGGATCTGGGACGGCATCGAGCTCGCGGACTCGATCGTCACGAATCCGCACAAGTGGCTCTTCACGCCGATCGATTGCAGCGTGCTGTACACGAAGCGTCCGGACGTGTTGCGCGAAACGTTCTCACTCGTGCCCGAGTATCTGAAGACCACCGACACCGCCGAGATCAACTACATGGATTACGGCATTCAGCTCGGACGCCGCTTCCGCGCGCTGAAGTTGTGGATGGTGCTCGAACACTACGGCCTCGAGCATCTGCGCGACGTGCTGCGTGGTCATGTCGCGATGGCGGAGAAACTCGCGGAGGAGTTGCGCAAACGCGATGGCGTCGAAGTGTTGTCGCAATCGTTCAGCGTGGTCGTGTTCCGTCTGCGCAGCGATGACGAGACGATGGCCGCGCTCGAACGGATGAACGAGAGCGGGAAGATTTTCGTCTCGCACTCGAAGCTGCGCGAGCAGTACGTGATTCGCGTCGCGATTGGCAATGGCGCGACGGAGTGGCGTCACGTGGAAGCGATTCTCGAAGCGCTTTAGTGGATCGGCGGGCTCTCAGCCTGCCGATGTGCTGCCTGCTCGGCGGACTAAGAGTCCGCCGCTCCACTGAGCAACTCCACCAACTTACTGCCAAACGCTTCGAGCTTCGCGTCGCCGATGCCGTAAACGCCGCGCAATTCGTACAACGTCGTCGGCCGTTGCCGCGCGAGCTCGCGCAGCGTGCGATCGTTGAAAATGACGTACGGCGGAACACCGCGCTCCTGAGCTTCCTCGCGCCGCCACGCGCGCAGCGCTTCGAAGAGCTGACGATCGTACGGACCATCATCAACGACACCACGACGCTGCGTCGTCGGTGCTGCCGAACCTGCATCGCGTTTGCGAATCGCGGGCTGCCGCAGTTTCACTTCCGCGTATCCGCGCAACACTTCACGCGCCTTCGGACCGCAGCGCAGCACCGGATACTCATCGTTCGTCTGTTCGAGAAATCCCTGCGCGATGAGTTGATAAATCCACTCGCGCACATCGTGTCGCGTTTCGCCTTTCAGCAATCCGTACGTCGAAAGCTGATCATGTTGCCGCAGGCGAATGCGCTCCGTGTCTTCGCCGCGCAACACGCCGGCGACGTGCGCGATGCCGAACGATTCGCGTACGCGCACGACGCACGAGACGATCTTCTGCGCGACGATCAATGCATCCGCGACTTCTTCCGTTTCGCCGAGGCAGATGTCGCAGGCGTTGCAGTTCTCGCTGGCGAAGGACTGGCCGAAGTACTCGACCAGCGCGCGATGACGGCACTTCGCGCCGGAGCAGTAGCGATCCATGTCGTTGAGATGACGAATCGCTGATTCCGCGTACTCGCGATCGGTCGCGTTGTCGACGATCATCGACTTCCACAGCATCAGATCCGCGCCGGAGTAGAGCAGCACGCACTCCGCTTCGAGTCCGTCGCGTCCCGCGCGTCCCGACTCCTGCTGATAGTGCTCGATCGATTTCGGCATGCCGGTGTGCAGCACGAAGCGCACGTTCGAGCGATCGATGCCCATGCCGAAAGCCACCGTCGCGACGACGATGTCGCATCGTTCCGTCGAGAACTCTTCCTGCGCGTCGTGACGCTCTTCGGCACTGAGTCCCGCGTGATACGCGACGACGTTCTGGCCGCGCTTGCGCAACTTCTCCGCGAGCGCGTCGACATCTTTGCGGCGCGTGCAGTAGATGATGCCGGCTTCGCCTTTGTGCCGATCGAGCACGTCGATGACCTGCTTCGCTTCGTCCTGACGCGGAAGCACGCGATACGTGAGATTCGGGCGATCGAAATCGCCGACGAGAAACAGCGGCTCGCGCAATCCGAGTTGATGCGCGATGTCGTTGCGCACTTCGGGTGTCGCGGTCGCGGTGTACGCGTGCATCGATGCATCCGGAAACTCTTCGCGCAGCAAGCGCAGCTGGCGATACTCCGGGCGAAAGTCGTGACCCCAGTGGCTGATGCAGTGCGCTTCGTCGATCGCGAACGTCTTTACGCCGGTGCGACGAAGCATCTCGCGGAACTGCGGCATTGAGAGTCGCTCGGGCGAGACGAACAAAAGTTTGAGTCGTTTCGCGAAGAGCTCGCGCTCGGTCGCGCGAATCGCGTCGAGCGACAGCGAGCTATTCACTTGCGCCGCGGCGATGCCGTTCTCGCGAAGGCCGTCGACCTGATCTTTCATCAACGAGATCAGCGGCGAGACGACGACCGTCACGCCATCGCTGAGAATCGCCGGCGCCTGATAGCAGAGCGATTTGCCGCCGCCGGTCGGCATGACGACGAGCGAGTCGCGTCCCGAGAGCGCGGCGAGCATCGCGTCCTCCTGGAGAGGGCGGAGCGAGGAGTAACCCCAGTGTTTCTGAATGATCTCGAGGAGGCGGGCTTTCATAGAGGACGCGAAGGACCGGACGTGCTGGTGTGAATTATCGCATTGTGTTATTCATCGCCGCTCATGCACGCCATCCGCGCGTCCGCGCGTTACTCCCGAGCGATTCATGCCACGGCCGAGCTGCTTACGAAATTGCGCATCGATGCGATGTTCGTCGGCAACGTCGCGCGCGCGGCGTGGATTGGCAGCGAGATCGCGGAGGGCGCGATCGATGTGCTCGCACTGATGAATGCGCCACAGAAGAATCAGCTCGCAATGATGGCCAGTAATCGCGGGTATCGCGTCGATCGTGAAGAGCTGGAGCAGACGGACGAGCTCGATCTCGTGCCGCTGTACTTTGTCGACAGCGAAGCCGAGGTTCGCGTGCACGTTCTGCTCGCAACGAATGCGTTGTATGGACGCATGGTCGCTGCCGGTGTGGAAGCGACGATCGACGATCGCGTGCTGAAAGTTCCACGCGCGGAAGATCTCGCGTTGCTGTTGTTAATGTCCGAGGATCAGGAGGCGGTGTCGACGTTGACGACGGTGCCGGAGTTCGATCTCACAGCGTTTCGCGAGCGGCTTGCGTCGATCGGTCTGAGCGGAATGGTGGACGCGCGATGAAGTGGATCGATCGTCAGGACGAGCTCGAAAGCGTTCTGCATCGCGTCGGCACTCAGGATCGAATCGCGGTCGATACGGAGGCGGATTCGCTGCATTCGTATTTCGACAAGGTGTGTCTGATCCAGATCTCGATTCCGGATGAGGATCTCGTTGTCGATCCGCTGAATGGTCTCAGTCTCAAAACATTCGGCGAGATTCTCGCGAATCCGGCGGTGACGAAGGTGTTCCACGGTGGCGATTACGACCTGCGCATCATGAATCGTGATTTCGGGTTCACGGTGCGCACTCTCGTGGACACGTCCATCTGCGCGCAGCTCCTCGGCTACGAGGGCATCGGTCTGGCCGCGCTGCTCGATCGCCATTTCGGCGTGAAGCTGAACAAAACGCATCAACGCGCGGACTGGTCGATGCGTCCGCTGACGACGGACATGCTCGAGTACGCGTCGATGGATACGCACTATCTCGTCGCGCTCGCGGACAAGCTCGCGGATGAGTTGAAGGCGCTGGGACGCTGGGAGTGGGCGCTCGAAGAGTTCTCACGAATGGAGAACATTCGTTATCGCGAGACGACTGAGGAAGATGGTGAGCCGTGGCGCAAAGTGAAGAACATCGGCACGCTCGATCGACGCTCGCTCGCGATCGTGCGCGACATCTACGCGTGGCGCGACGCGCTCGCGCGCAAAGCCGATCGTCCGCCGTTCAAGGTGCTCGGCAATGATTCGCTCGTAGACATCGCGAAGGAAAAGCCGGCGAACGGACGCGAGCTCGCGCAGATCAAGACGGTGTCGCGTTATCACTCCGATCGCTACGGCCGCGAGCTGGTGAACATCGTGCGCAAGGCGCTCGAGATTCCGGAGAATGAGTTGCCGGAGAAGAATGAGCCGCGTCCGTGGATTCGCGACAAAGCGCTCGAAGGGAAGATCGATCGTCTCAAGCGCGTGCGCGACAAGTACGCGAAGGAGTTGAAGATCGACGGCTCGGTGCTCGCGCCGCGTCACATTCTCTCGTCGATCGCGACGTCGAATTCGCTCGATGTTCCGGCGATGCGCGAGTGGCAGAAGCGTCTGATGGGCGAGGAGCTGTTGAAGGTGATCGAGCCCGAGAAGAAATTGTTCTAGCACGGCGTCAGCGGATTGCTCCGACGGAGTGGCCGCACGTGCCTGGGCGTAGCAACTGACGCGGCCGGCCGTGCCGGCGCGGCGCGATACAATCCCCGGCCCATGGAACGCGTTACCGATTACCAGGTCATCATCATCGGATCGGGCCCGGCTGGCTGCACCGCCGCGCTCTATCTCTCCCGCGCGAATATCAAGGCGCTGGTCCTCGAGGGCATGCAGCCCGGCGGTCAGCTCACGATCACGACGGATGTCGAAAACTATCCCGGCTTCCCCGAAGGAATCATGGGGCCGAAGCTGATGGATCTCATGCGCCAGCAGGCGGAGCGCTTCGGCGCGAAGTTCCTGCCGCTGGAGCCGGTCGAAAGCGTGAACTTCCGCACGCATCCGTTCGAGGTGAAGACGGATTCGAAGTTGTTCATCGCGCCGGCGATCATCGTTGCATCCGGCGCATCGGCGAAGCAGATTGGTCTGCCGAGCGAGCAGGCGCTGCAGGGGTTCGGCGTGTCGTACTGCGCGACGTGCGACGGTTTCTTTTTCAAGGAGAAGGAGATCGTTGTGGTGGGCGGCGGAGACTCAGCGATGGAGGAGGCGAATTTCCTGACGAAGTTCGCGAAGAAGGTGACGGTGATTCATCGTCGCGAGGAACTCCGCGCGTCGAAGATCATGCAGGACCGCGCACAGGCGAATCCGAAGATCGAGTTTCTCTTCAACACGACGGTGGATGAAGTGCTCGGGTCGAAGGAAGATGGCGTGACGGGGCTGAAGCTGCGCAATCTGATCACGAACGAGGTGACGGATTTCGCGACGCAGGGTCTGTTCGTGGCGATCGGACACACGCCGAACACGGCGCCGTATGTCGGTCAGCTGGAGTTGGATCAGGCAGGCTACATTTCGCTGCCGCATCGCAATTCAACGCAGACGAATATTCATGGAGTGTTCGCATGCGGGGATGTGGTGGATCACATTTACCGGCAGGCGATCACAGCGGCGGGGAGCGGGTGTCAGGCGGCATTGGATTGCGAGCGCTGGCTGACGCACGAGCGGATCACAGAGCGCTGGGATTTGCCGAAGGGCGAAGAAGAGCGCGTCTGATTGTTGCGCCGAGAAGACGACGGGGGGCGCCTCTCGCGCAAAAAAAAGAGCCGCGCTTGCGCGCGGCCCTTTCGCCTCCTTGCGTGAAGCGAACCTTTAGAACGCGTTGAGGATGTACTCCAGCGGATTCACTGGATTGTTGTTCACGCGCACCTCGTAGTGCAGGTGCGGGCCTGTCGAGCGGCCGGTCGAACCGACGTACCCGATCACATCGCCGCGCTTCACGCGCGCGCCTGGGCGCACTGCGAAGCCGGACAGGTGACCGTAGCGCGTCGAGTACCCGTAGCCGTGCGACACGTAAACCACATTCCCGTATCCGTTCGCCCACTCCGCCTTCACAACGACGCCATCGGCCGGCGAGCGGACCGGCTGGCCCACGGCGGACGAGATATCGACTGCGTTGTGCTGACCTGCTTCGCCCGTGAATGGATCCGAGCGGCCGCCGAAACCGTCCGTGAGAATGCCGCGGACCGGGGCGATGGAAGGCGTGGAAGAAAGAAGGCGGGACTGGGCGGTGAACTTCTGTTCGAGCTCGTTGAGATCTTTCGTCAGATTGTGCGAGCGGAACGACATCTTGTCGATGTCGTCGCGATAGGGGCTGGCGGACGCTTCATCGGTGCGAAGACCGCCCGAACCGCCCTGCGCGCTCTCATCGAGCGTGGTGATGCCGGCGATGATCGCCAGCTTGCGCGTCCGGTCCTCGACGGTACGGAGTTGCGTGCGAAGTGAATCAACTGACTTCCCGAACTGCTCGTTGGCTGACTGCAACTCCTTGTTTTCGCGGCGCAACTTCGACAACTCATGCGTCTGAGACAGAGACGTGAAGTACTGAACCGAAAAGAACGTCGAGAGACACAGTGAAGACGTGACGAGAGAGATGATCGAGAAGAGCAGGCGGTGCGAGACCTTCAACTTTCTGAACTTGGCCCGCGCGTGCGGGACAAAAATGATCGTTGAATAACGCTGATCCATGCGAGCTCTCCGTGTAAATGAAAAGTGAACTGGGCCGTTCGTGAGCGCGTATTCTGGTGAAGGAAGGACGGGGAGTCAACGAAAAACTCACCCCAAATACACCACTTTAGGAATCTCTTCCGTTACAGCTAAACCCTCGCAGAATAAGCACTTGCAGGCCCTGTTTATGGCGAAACCGCATATTCGGCCGAGATGCTGTGATGTTTCCATGCATAATGGCAAATAACATCACGGCTTCCACGTCGAAGGCACGATCGTGCTCACACCGCCTGGTGTTTCCCGTCACGTAATTCCACGGATGCTAGAATCCGCCGCGCCGTTCGGCGAATACGGTTTTCTGAACAATTGAGGAACGGCGAGGTCCTGATCTTCCATGCGAGCTGACTGGCACACCTACTTCATGGGCATCGCCCACCAGGCCGCGACCCGCGCGACCTGCAACCGCAAACACGTCGGAGCGGTCATCGTTCGCGACCGCACCGTTCTCTCCACCGGCTACAACGGCTCGATCCGCGGCCTGCCGCACTGCGAGGAACAGGGCTGCATCGTCGAGGACGGGCACTGCATCACGACCGTGCATGCCGAGGCGAATGCGATTCTGCAGGCGGCGAAGAACGGAGTTTCGGTCGACGGCGCGGAGCTCTACACCACCGCTTCGCCGTGCTGGAACTGCTTCAAGCTCATCGCGAACGCCGGCATCCGCAAGATCTACTACGGCGAGTTCTATCGCGACGAGCGTTCGCGCGAGACCGCGGAGAAGATCGGCATCGAGCTCGTTGACCTCAATATCCCGGCTCTGAAATAGTCGGCGCTTGCCGATGCTCATTCTCGCCGCCGATACCTCACTGCCGATTCTCTCCGTCGCCGTCATCAACGACGGCACACTCGTTGGCGCGATGGCGCTCGAAGGGCGTGGCTCGCGCAACGAGAAGCTTCTCCCCGCGATCGACTGGCTCCTCGGCGAGAACTCAATTGAACGCTCATCGATCGATCTCTTCGCGGTGACGCGCGGTCCCGGCTCGTTCACCGGCGTGCGCATCGGACTCGCGACGATTCAGGGACTCGCGATGGCGTTGCGCAAACCGGTTTGTGCGATGTCAACGCACGAAGCGATCGCATTCGGTCATGGTGGTCGCGTGACGATCGCCGATGACGCGGGTCGCGGCGAGTTGTATCTCTCGACGTTCGACGAAGGGCGCGAGATCGCGGCGCCGCATCTCGCGAGCGAAGCGGGCGAAGATCGCGTGATTCGCGTCGCCGAATTTCTGCAGCACGACAACGTCGCGTTGCGTTGTGCGCGGCGTGCGATGGAGATCGAACAGGCCGGCGAGGGCGATCGTTATCGCGACGTCACGCCGATCTACGTGCGGCTCGCGGAGGCCGAGGTCAAACTGCGGCAGAAGCAGAATGCCTGAGGGAGTGCAGATCGCGAAGGCGATGCGCGCCGACATCGACGGCATTCATCGCATCGAAGACGCCTCGTTCCCCGCGCCGTGGCGCCGCGAGTTTTTCATCGGCGAATTGATGTCTGACGGCCGCTTCAACGTCGTCGCAAAACGCGACAACGTCGTGATCGGATATTTGTTTGCGATGTGGATCTTCGACGAGATGCACGTCAACAAAATCGCGGTCGACGAGAGCGAGCGCCGCAAAGGTATCGCCGACACGTTGATGGATGCGTGCTTCGCGTTCGCGCGCGAGCACAAGGTGAAAACCATCTCGCTCGAAGTACGCAAGTCGAATCACGGCGCGCAGGAATTCTACAAACACCTCGACTTCAAATCGTCGTACCTGCGGCCGCGTTACTACCCCGATGGCGAAGCCGCGGTGGTGATGATTCGCGAGCTGTGAGTCACTCGCGCCAGCGCACGAGATACTCGTTCGGCCGCGTGAGTCGCGCGCGCAACTCTTTCGCGACGTCGTTGCTCGCCACCATCAGCGTCGCGCGACGATCCATTTGCGCGAGTTGATCCGACGTCACCGGCTCTTCTTCGAGCAGCGCGACGAGCGGATCGGGCGAGATCCACTTTCCTTCGAGCGAGCGAATCATGCCGAAGAGATCGATCGTCTCGATCACGAGACTCTTGTCCTTCGCGACACCGAAGCCTTCGTTCGCGAGCACAGTGCCGGGCACACGCACGATCATGCGCGCCGGGAACGGATTGAAAATCAAATCCGCCTCCTCGGCGAACGACTGCGCGCGTCCTTCCTTCTCATCCATGATCGACGCGATGTCGCCCATCGCATTGCGCACATCGTCGACGAGCGGCTGCTCTTCCTCGAGCACGATCGGCTCGAGACCGTCTTCACTTTTCTCTTCGAGAATCGCGGCGAAGAGCCATTTCGCGCGACCGGGATTCGAATCCATGTACGCGTACACGTGCTGGATCGCGTTGAAGTACTTCGCGACGGACTGACTCCACGTCGTCAGCTCGCGATTGAACTCCGCCTGCTGTTCGCGCGTCGCGCGCGAGCTCGTGCCGGGATAGAACCGCAACTCGCGCCAGCCATCGCCGCGCATCGTCTTCACGGTGATGTTTGTATCGGCGAACACGAGTTGCAGATCATCGGGCGCGATCGTGACGGAGCGCGTCATGCGCTCGAGGAGTCCGCGCCTGCGTTGCGTGTACGTGCTGTCAGAGCTCGGCCGAACACTCGCGAAACGCACCGCCCACGGATCGTTGTTCGCGAGCGCGATCGAACGCGCGGCATCGATGCGGCGTCGCAGCGTTTCGGTTTGCGGATCGACATCGAACGTCGTATTCGCGGTGACGACGACATCATCACGATCCGCGATGAAATCGATCGTCAGTTCTTCGGTGATCGGCGGTCCGCACGACGCGAACACGAACAACGACAGCGCCAGCAGCGCGACGACGCGCAATCGCATTACTCCTCCTTGATCGCGGCGATCGGATCGAGGCGCGATGCGATGCGCGCGGGGTACCACGTTGCGAGCACGGACAGCAGCACGGCCACGATGTTCACACCGACGACGTCTTGGACGTCGAGTGCGAACGGGAGGTAACTGACGAAGTAGATGTCCGGCGGCAGAGGGATGAGGTGATACCGATTCGCGGCCCACGCGAACGTGAGCCCGATGATGTTGCCGAAGACTGTACCGGACAAACCGATGAGCAGTCCGAGTTGCATGAACAGCCAGCGGATGTTGCTATCGGTCGCGCCTAACGTGCGCAACACACCGACGCTCGGCCGCTTCTCGAGAATGAGCATCGACAGCGATGACACGAGATTCAGCGCGGCGACGAAGATGATCAGCGAGATCGTCGCGAACATCACGACCTT
>JACZCU010046582.1_pt1 | contig 21672 bp, 18 predicted proteins | sample 8641851 | NCBI WGS metagenome assembly JACZCU01 (sample SAMN15324605, study PRJNA640507) | soil metagenome | isolation source: monocropping sugarcane control | place: China: Luxin town, Laibin City, Guangxi Province | collected 2019-07-25 | depth 10cm m | reverse complement strand
GCTCTCAGCCCGCCGTAAAAATCATTCGGCGGGCTGAGAGCCCGCCGCTCCACTTTGTCGGATCGCCTCGTCTTCATTCCCCATCGCTCGCAACGCCGCGACGATCGCATCGCGCGCGCGTTGCTGCGTCGGATCGATCTCCAGCGCGCGCCGATAGGCATCGATCGCGAGCAACGTGTCGCCGCAATCGCGATGCGCGTCGCCGAGGCGGATCCATGCGGCGGTGAGGTTCGGACGTTGTGCGAGTGCGCGCTCGTACATCGCGATCGCTTCCGCAAAACGACCACTCTGCGCGAGAAACACTCCCGCGTTGAACATCGCCTCGGCACGCGACAACGAAGACAGCACGCGAATCGCTTCGCTCGTGTCGCGCGTCAACGCCGCGCGCGCGATCGCACGCCATTCGAGCGCAAGCTCCTGCTGCGGATCTTCCGCGAGAACGACGTTCGTGACCGCTTCGAGCTCGCGCCATCGCCGCTGTCGCAACAACGCGGAGGCAAGATCGAGATACGGCGCGATCTCCTGCGGCTTGCGCTCGGTGATGAGTTGTTCGAGCTTGCGCACTGAGGCCGCGTTCGCACCGTTCGTTGCGCGCACGTAGGCGATCGTCGAGTACAACTCGTCATTCGATTCGATGCGCGTGATCGACGGCTCGCGCTCTTCGCGCATCGCGAGCAACTCCGCGCCGCCGGGATTGCGTCGGATGAAGTGATCGGTCATCACGACATTCACGACATCCTGCGTCCTTCGCTTCTGCATGTGACACGAGGTGCAATCCTCGGTCTCGTGATGCGGCGTTGCATGACACGACATGCACGCCTTGCGGTAATGCGCGGCGTCGCTGAGTTTGCGATGCGGATCGTGACACGTGAGACACGTGAGCCGTCCTTCGCTTTCGATGAAGCAGCGGCTTTGCTCCAGTCGATACGGATGATGATTGATCTCGAATCGCTCGCCGCGCGACATCCCCTCTTCCTCGATGTCGATGCGATGCCCGTAATCGTCGAGCGATTGTCCCGGCCGGAACGATTGGATGTCGCGGCCGAACTTGCGCATCCCGGAGATGATCACCGTCGGCTGCATGTGGCATTCGTAGCAGATGTCGTTGCGCAGTTTTCGCGGGAGTCGAATCGGATTCACGATGCTCTTGCGAATCTCCGCAACATCGCTCTTCGCATTCGCGAGCTCGATGTGTTTCGCGCCGGGACCGTGACAGCGCTGACATCCGATGCCTTCGCTGAGCTGCGATGCGAACGTTTGCGATCGCCAGTACGACAGCGACTCTTCGCTCGCGGCACTGTACGCGTTGTGGCAGAACATGCACTCGTAGCGCACGCGCCGCAACACGCCTTCGTGATCGGCGCGATCGTAGCCCGGCGCCATGCGCCACTCGCGCGTTTGCGAGCACCACGCGAGCGGCAATTGATAGAGCTCGCCGCCAGGCGTCGCATACAAATACGTTCGCGAGTGATTGCCGCTGCCGAGAATCCAGTCGACGCGCTGTTCGAAGACATCGATCGGCGCACCATCGTCTGCGAGTCGATAGCGACGAAAGAGCAATGCATCGCCGCGACGTCGAATCTCGAGGTATTGCTTCGATTTTTCGTGAAAGAACGGCGGTGCGTCGAAGTTCTCGATGAACACATCCGCGCGCGGCCGATAGAACGAGCGCGCCATGCCGACGTGCTGGTACGTCTTCGCGACGTCCGCATGACAGCTCGCACACGAAGTGTCTTCGGCATAGCCGCTGAGGAGCAGCGCGAAGAGAACCGCGAGCATGCGAACGATCTTACGCGGTCACGAGCTCGCAGAATTTTTTGAGATCGATGTTGCCGCCGGAGACGACGGCGACGACCGGACCTTCGTTCTGCTTCAACGCCGCGGCGACACCGAGTGCGCCAGCACCTTCGGCAATCACGCGCATCTTCGACGCGACGAGTTGCATCGCCGCACGCGTCTCGTCGAGCGTGACGACGACGGAGCCATCGACCGTGTCTTTCATCCGCTCCCACATGCGCGGAAAGATGCTCTTGCCGCCAGCGCCATCGACGAATGACGCCTGCCATTCGTCGAAGACTTGCGGCGAATTTGCCGCGAATGATTTCGCACCGGGTGCCGCGGTCTCGGGCTCAGCGCCGAGGACGCGCACGTGCGGCGCAATCGCACGCATCGCGCTGCCGATGCCGGCGATCAAACCACCGCCGCCGATCGCAGAGATGACGGTCTTCACGTTCGGCAGGTCTTCGACGATCTCGAGCGCAACGGTTGCATTGCCGGCGATGAAATCGTGATCGTCGAACGGATGCACGAACGTGCCTTCGACGCCGGGGAACATCCGCTGATCCATCGCGTCCCAGCATTGATCGAACGGTGCTTTGACGAGATGCGCGCCGAGGTCGCGCATGCGCTCGATTTTTGTTTCGGGAGCCTTGTCGATCACGACGACCGTACACGGCACACCCGCTTCGCGCGCCGCGTACGCAACGCCCTGCCCCGCATTGCCCGCGCTGATCGTCCACACGCCTTTGCTGCGCTCTTCCGGTGAAAGCAGCGCCACGGCATTCGCCGCGCCACGGAGTTTGAACGCGTTGATCGGCTGCAGATTCTCGAGCTTCAGCCAGATCTCCGGTGCGCCGTCGATGCCATGACGCAATCGCACGAGCGGCGTGCGCGTGATGACGCCGCTGATGCGCTCGCGCGCAGCGCGAATGTCGTCGAGTGTGACGGGGCGGATGGGCGGTGCGGCAGGCATCCTGGGATTGTAGTCGGGAGTCTGTAGTCGGTAGTCGGGAGCGCTGCTGGCCGGCATGCGGTCATGAGCGAAGCGGTGGATGGACGGCGGCCTCCCGACAACCGACAACCGACAACCGACTCCCGACAACCATCAGGCATGTTTCGTGGAGCGCAAATCGTCGCTATGCAGATGAACAAAAACGTAAATGACCCCGAACGATGGGTCTCGGCGATTTTCGGTGCGGCGCTCAGCGCGTACGGTTTGAAGAAGCGTTCGATCGGCGGTCTCATCCTCGGCTCGATCGGCGGTGCGCTGCTCTGGCGCGGCGCAACGGGTCACTGTCCCGTCTACGGCGGTCTCGGCGTCTCGACCGCGAATGCATCCGACGACGATCGCAACGTCAGCGTGCCGTACGGCCGCGGCGTGCGCGTCGAGAAAGCCGTGACCGTGAATGCGCCGGCGGAACAGGTCTACACGTTCTGGCGCAACTTCTCGAACCTGCCGCAGTTCATGCACAACCTCGAAGCGGTCGAAGTGCATGACGACAAACGTTCGCGCTGGGTCGCGAAAGGTCCGGCGGGAAAAGACGTCGAGTGGGAAGCGGAGATCATCAACGAGATCCCGAATGAATTGATCGGCTGGCGCAGCGTCGACGGCAGTGAAGTCGACAACGCGGGCTCGGTGCATTTCAAACCAGTCCCGGGCAATCGCGGCACGGAAGTGAAGGTCGTGCTTCGCTACGACCCGCCCGCAGGCAAGTTCGGCGCGCGAGTGTCGCAACTGCTCGGCGAAGACCCCGCGATGAACGTTCAGGAAGATCTGCGCCGTCTCAAGATGCTGATCGAGACGGGCGAGATCGCGACGACGGAAGGCCAGTCAACCGGAAGGAAATGACACGATGAAAGCTGTGTGCTGGTGGGGCAAGGGAGAGGTTCGCGTCGTCAATGTTCCGGATCCGAAGATCATCAATCCACACGATGCAATCGTGCGCGTGACGCTCACGGCGATCTGCGGCTCGGATCTGCATCTCTACGACGGCTACGTTCCAACCATGATGCGCGGCGACATCCTCGGCCATGAGTTCATGGGCGAAGTCGTCGAAGTCGGCGCCGAAGTGAAGACTCTGAAGGTCGGCGATCGCGTGATCGTGCCGTTCCCGATCTCGTGCGGACGCTGCTGGTTCTGTCAAAACAAAATGACGTCGCTGTGCGACAACACGAATCCGAATGCGTGGATGAATGAAGCGATGAACGGATTCGCCACCGCCGGCATCTACGGATACTCGCATCTCTACGGCGGCTACTCGGGCGGACAAGCGCAGTACGTGCGCGTGCCGTTCGCGGATGTGAATCCGTTCAAGGTTCCGAACGGGATTCCGGATGAGAAGGTGTTGTTTCTCACGGACATTTTTCCGACGGGCTATCAGGCCGCGGAGCAATGCGGCATCGAGCCGGGCGATACGGTTGCGGTGTGGGGTTGCGGTCCCGTCGGGTTGTTTGCGATTCGCAGCGCGTGGATGTTAGGCGCGCAACGCGTGATCGCGATCGATCGCTTCCGCGAACGACTCGCACTGGCCGCGAGCGACGGCCGCACCGAAACGCTCGACTATTCGGATGAAGACACGTTCGATGAATTGAAGGATCTGACCGGCGGTCGCGGTCCGGATCGATGCATCGACGCGGTCGGAATGGAAGCACACGGAACGTTCGCCGATGCCGTGCTCGATCGCGTGAAGCAGGCCATGAAACTGCAATTCGATCGCGCGCACGTGTTGCGTCAGGCGATTCACTCGTGCCGCAAAGGCGGAACGGTTTCGATCCCCGGCGTGTACGCGGGGTTCATCGACAAGATCCCGATGGGAATCGCGTTCGCGAAGGGATTGACGATGAAGATGGGACAGACGCACGTGCACAACTACACGAAGCCTCTGTTCGATCGCATCGAGCGCGGCGACATCGATCCGTCGTTCCTCATCACGCATCGCATGACGCTCGATGATGCGCCGCGGATGTATCAGACGTTTCGCGAGAAACAGGATGAGTGTGTGAAGGTGGTCATGCGGCCTTCGTGAGCGCCGGGATTACAATCCGCCGCCATGCGCCTCATCACACGCTCTGATTTCGACGGCCTTGCCTGTGCGGTCCTGCTTCGTGAAGTCGAATCGATCGGCTCCGTGGAGTTCGTGCATCCGAAAGATGTGCAGGACGGAAAGATCGCGGTCGGGAAGAACGACATCCTGACGAATCTGCCGTACGTGCACGGCGCGGGATTGTGGTTCGATCATCACTCGAGCGAGATCACGCGCAATGAAGACACGGTCTCGTATCGCGGCCGATTCGAAGTCGCGCCGTCGGCCGCGCGCGTGGTGTTCAATCACTACGGAGAAGAAAAGCTCGGCAAGTATTCGAAGCTGCTCGAGTCGGTGGACAAATCGGATTCAGCGCAGCTGACGATGGATGAGGTGACGAATCCACGCGGCTGGATGCTGCTGTCGTTCGTCATGGATCCGCGCACGGGGCTCGCCTATCACCACGGCTATCGCATCAGTAATCGCGAGCTGATGTCGAAGATGATCGAGTTGATCGCGCAGCATCCCGATGATCCGGATGCAGTGCTCGCCGACGTCGATGTGAAGGAGCGCATCGATCGCTACTTCACGCAGTTGGAAGAGTTCGAGCGAATCACGCGCACGCATTCGCGCGTCGAAGGCAATGTCATCGTCACCGATCTCCGCAACCTCGGCGAGCCGCCAACCGGCAATCGCTTCCTCGTGTACACGTGGTATCCGCAGGCGAACATTCAGGTGCGAATCTTCGACGGACGCAAAGGCGAGTTCGTGGTGTGCGCCGTGGGGCACAGCATCTTCAATCGCACGTCACGCACGGATGTCGGGAAGTTGATGGCGAAGTACGGCGGCGGCGGTCATCGCGGAGCGGGAACGTGTCAGTTGCCGCTCGCCGATGCCGATGAGAAGTTGAACGAGATCATCACAACGATCCGCACGGAGGGTTGAGCCGGCCGGCACGACCGGGTGCATCGCCACGACTCACGCGGCCTTCTTGAATGGCGCGACGTTCGTGGGCGACGACTGCTTCTTCCATCCCGCGGTCTGCACTAACGCGACACCCGCGAGAATTACCACCATCGCGACGATCGACAGCGGTGTCAGCGGCTCATTGAGAATGAGCCATCCGAGAAACACCGCCACGACCGGATTGACGTACGCGTAGAGCGACGTGTGCGTGGTGCGCATGTGCGCGAGTGCGAAGACATACGCGCTGTATGCGATCACCGATCCGAACACCGTGAGATACGCGAGCGCGCCGAACGTGCGCGGATTGAGCGCGAACTTCGCGGGCTCGCCGATCGCGACGCCAAGGATGCCGACGATCAAACCGCCGCTGAGCATCTGCAACGCGGCCGACGTGACAAGCGGCACGTGACGCAGGTTGTATTTGCCACGCGCGGATCCGAGTTGCCAGCACACAGCGCCGACCTGAATCGCGAGCGCGCCGAGGATGAAGTAGAGATTCCAGGGAACACCGGAGCCTTTCGGCGTGACGAGCATCGCCACGCCGGCGAAGCCGATCATCATTCCGATGCCGCTGCGCAAATCGGTTCGTTCGCCGCTTTTGCGGAACGCTTCGATGATCGCCATCCAGAACGGCGAGGTTGCGACGAGCAGCGCCGCGAGTCCGCTCGGCACCCACTGCTCGGCCCACACGACCGCGAGATTGCCAACGCCGACCATCAGGAATCCGCACAGCGTGAGATTGCCGAGCGTGACGAGATCGCGCGGAATGCGTTCGCCTTTGAGCAATGCAACGCCGAGCATCAATACGCCCGCGATCGTGAAACGAATCGACGTGAGAAGGAGCGGCGGGATGGTTTCGAGCGCGATGCGAATGCCGAGGTACGTCGTGCCCCAGACGATGCAGACAATCGCAAAAGCGGTATAGGCGATGGGTTTTTCGTGCTTCACGCGCGCGCTCCCTTTCCGATTAATCAATGTCGCCGCGGCCGAGATCGATGCCGCCGACTTTTTCGCAATGCGTATCCATCACGATGGTCGTGCGGGTGGTGAACGAGATCGGTGCAGCGGTGAGTTGTTGTACGAGCGTGTTGAGCTCGCCGATGGAGCCCGCGCGCACTTTGATGAGATAGCAATCGTCGCCGGCGACGGTGTGGACTTCGAGCATTTCGTCGCGACGCATCAGCTCGCGAAACTTCTTGCGCGCCGCGGCGGCGAGCGAAGGTCCGCGCGCGGCGATGAATGCGGTGATCGATTTGCCGAGCGCTCGCGGGTCGACGACCGCGGTGGTGCCGCGAATCACGCCCTGACGCTCGAGCTTGTCGACGCGATCCGCAACCGCAGGACGCGAGAGGCCAATCTGTTCCGCGATCTGCGCCGCCGGCGTGCGTCCGTCCTTCAGCAGAAGGTCGACGATGCGAAGGTCGAGCTCGTCCAATTCGACAGCCATGCGACGAATATGGCGTCGAATCGTCAGAAAATCAAGATCACTACCTTCGAATCGAAGGATTCGCGACTCTTTCGTGACCGGCGGCAGTGCGACGCGCATTCATGAGGAAGAACACGCGCGGAGAGCGGGGCGTTCGTTTCGAGTGGTGCTTACGCCATCATCGGCAGCTTGAACGCGAATCGCTTCGCGTGAAACGCCGGCGCGACATGCGGCCTCGGATACACGAACTCCGCGCGCGTCACCGCGTTCTGCAACAGATCGCGCTGCAGGTATTCGATCTTCACCTCGCGCTGCGGATCGTCGATCAGCTTTCGCAGCGATTTGCGATTCAGCACGATCGTCTTCAGCTTCATTCCGTCGCCGCGCACCGCGTAGCGAAGTTCGTTACGCTCCGCCGAGCACGCGCGCGCCACACCGGCCGGAAGCACGCTGACGATCTGTTCTGCAATGCGGCTTTCGTCGAATTTGTTTTGCATCTGAGTTTCCTTCGCGCTTCGCGTTCTCATGCTGTAATAGACGCTGATTCACGACGAAAGTTTTGTCTTCGGATGCGAAAACCCGGTGAACGGTCCGCAAAGAGTCGTCACATTCACTCCCCTCGACAAGACCGCAAGCGCGCGCGATGACGAGACAATTCTCGACGTCGCACGCCGCGCCGGCGCGCCGTTAGGCAACAGTTGTGGCGGCGTCGGAATCTGCGCGCGCTGCCGCGTGACGGTGTTGCGAGGCGCCGAAAACCTCAGCGCCCCGACGTCCGTAGAAATCCGTTTTGGAAGCGCTCGCGGATTTGCGAGCGATGAGCGAATGGCGTGTCAGGCCATCGTGGGCGGGGACTGCGAAGTGACGACCACGTACTGGTAGCCGCAAGCGGAGCGCCGGTGCCCACACCGGCTGGCCCGGCGGCGCCTGCGCCGCCGCCAAGTGACGTGGGCGAGGACGCCCACGGGCCAGCCGGCGGTGACGCCGGCGCTCCACTCAATCAATCTTCGTCGTGGACCACCGCGGCTGTCGCGGCGGCGCCCCAGGTTTCCTGTCCCGCGAGCTCGAAGAAGAACGGTTTGCGCTTGTGCGGGTGGTTGCCCAGCTCATCGAGCGTTGCGCTGTCGAAGATGCGTCCGTTCACGACGGTGTAGTGCACCGTGTGCGTGTTCATGATGTTCTCGAGCGGGTTCTTGTCGAGAACGATCAGATCCGCGAGCTTGCCGGCTTCGAGTGAGCCGATGTCTTTGTCCATGCCGAGGTATTGCGCGCCGGACAAGGTTGCAGAGCGGAGTGATTGCAACGGCGTTGCGCCGCCCTGATTGAACATCCAGATCTCCCAGTGCGCGCCGAGACCTTCCCGTTGACCGTGCGCGCCGAGTTGCACGCTCACGCCTGCATTGCGCAGCTCATTCGTCACACGCGCATTGTTGAAATGATTCTCCTCGTCCTCCGGCACCATCACGCGGCGGCGCGAGCGCGCATCGAGAATGCGTCGCGGCACGAACTTCGTCAGACGATCGTCGGCCCACACATTCGTCTTCTGATACCAGTAGTTCTCGCCCCAGTTGCCGCCGTAGCCAACGATGAGCGTCGGCGTGTAGCCGGTCTTTGACTTGCTCCAGAGCTGCAGCACATCGGAGTAAATGTTCGCCACCGGGATCGAGTGCTCGACGCCGGTGTGACCGTCGACGACCATCGTCATGTTGTGCTCGAACAGCGAGCCACCTTCCGGCACGACCATCATCTGCAACTGACGCGCGGCCTCGATGATCTGCTGACGCTGATCGCGTCGCGGCTGGTTGTAACTCTTCACGCTGAACGCGCCGACCGCCTTCATGCGGCGCAGATGCGAGAGCGCATCGTCGAGTGAATTGATCTCCGCTTTGAACGGAGCTTTTGCGCCGTAGAGAATCGTGCCGGTCGAGAAGATGCGCGGCGCGACGATCATGCCCGCTTTCGCGAGCTCGCTCGACGAGAAGATCTCAGCAGTGTCGTTCGACGGATCGTGAATCGTGGTCACGCCGAATCCGAGCGCGGCGTAGTTGATCCAGCTCTGCTGCGGAATGATTTGTTCCGAGCCCATGCCGCCGTGCCAGTGCACGTCGACGATGCCGGGCATGATCGTCTTGCCCGCGGCGTCGATGACCTTCGCATCGGAAGGCACACTCACGTTCGCGCCGACCGCGACGATGCGATTGCGATCGATCACGATCGTGCCGTTCTCGATCACTTCATCGCCACGCATCGTGATGATGCGCGCGTTCGTGAGTGCGAGCTTTCCGCTCGGAACATCGTACGGACGCGTGAAGCCGATGTTCGTGCCGGTGAGCTGCGGCTCCGGCAGTTTCTCAGGCGCGCCATCGAGGAACGCGAATGCATCCTTGAGATCGCGCGAGAACAACTCCGGACCGAGGGACCAGTAGAGACGCTTCGAATCACCGGACCAGTGCAGATACTCGCCCGCGTCCTTCGTCACCGTCGACACCGGAACCGACGACATCTTCGGACCGATCTCGATCGACTTGCCGGTTGCGACGAACGGCGTGATGTGCGCGTCGAAGTTCTCCTGCCACGCGAGCCACTTCTCGTCCGGCGAGATCGCGAAATCCGTGGCGAACCCGGAGGTCGCGTGCTCGCGCTCATCGCTGCCATTGAGATCGACCGAACGCAGCGCGCGCTTGCCTTCCGCTTCGAACGTCATGAAGAACACGCGATCGTTCGACGCGCCGAACATCGGTATCGCACCGCGGCTCGAGACTTTCTTCGGCGTCGAGTTCGCGGCGACGTTCGTGACGAACAGACCCTGCTCGCCCGCCCACAGATTCGATGTGAGGAAGCCGTCGCTCGTCGAGCGATACACGACCTTCGTTCCATCGGGTGAGAACACCGGCTCGACGTAGTGACCGGGCTTGTTGCTGATCGCGCGCCCTTCGCCGCCGGATGCGGGTGCAATGCGAATCGTTCCGAACTGATCGTCGGACCACGTCGTGTACACGATCGACTTTCCGTCGCGCGACCACGTCGGGTAGTACTCGAAGTGCTCGCTCTGCTTCGTCACACGCCGCGGTGTGCCATTCGGCAGGTCTTTCACGTAAATGTAGCCGAGGGCCTGATAAAGAACCTGATTGCCGCGCGGCGAGACTTCCACCCAGCGCAGCATCTTGATCGCGAACTCATTCGGCGCGACTTCGACCGGGAAGCGCACCGCTTCCTGAATCTTGCGCGTCGACTGCACGTGAAACGGAATGTCCGTCACCTGCTTCGACGCAACGTCGATGCGATGCAGTTTTCCTTTCGCCCAGAACACGATTTGCTTCGAGTCCGGCGTCCAGGCCATCGTGGGATAAACGCCGTGGATCGCCCACGTCTCCTGCATGTCGCGATCGAGTCCGTCGAAGATCGGCGTCTCGCGCCCCGATTCGAGATCGCGCACGAAGATCGTGCTCTTGTAACGAACGCGGCGGATGAACGCGAGCGACTTGCCGTCGGGTGACGGCGTCGGACGCACCGATCCGCCGGGACCGGTGACGTAACGCTCGATCTCGCCGGTCGTACGATCCAGTCGCTGGATCACGTAGATCTGCGTGTTCGGATCTTTGTTGTATTCGAAGACCTGACCCGGCGTGACGTCATCGCTGAAATAAACGTAACGGCCATCGGGCGAGAACACCGGCTCGCCGCTGTCCTTCTGATCGGTACGTTTTTTTGTGAGCTGCAAGCCATCGCCGCCGCTGCGGTGATAGAGCCACATCTCGCCCGCGCCTAACGAACGCTCCGACGTGAAGTGCTTGCGCGCGACGAGGTAGTCGCTGTCCGGCGACCACGACGGCGAATTCAGCAGACGAAACGTTTCTTTCGTGACCTGCTTCGGATTCTTCCCGTCGCGATCCATGATCCACACGTTGTCGCCACCCGCGCGATCGCTCGTGAACGCGATCCACTTGCCGTTCGGCGAGAACTTCGGCTGCATGTCCCACGCGACGCCGGTGGTGAGCGATTTCGCTTCGCCGCCATTGAATGGGATCACATACAAATCGCCGAGGAGATCGAAGGCGATCTCCTTGCCGTCGGGTGAGACGTCGAGCGACAGCCACGTTCCGTCCGTGACGTCGAGGTTCACGTCGTACGAAGGACCCGGCGGGTTCATCACGTCCCACTTCTCGTCCTTCTTCTTTTCGGGTTCGGCCGTCGCTGCCGCAGGAGTTCCCGATGCAGGCGCAGGTGCGGGCGCGTCCTTCGACTGCGACTCCTTCTTCTGCAACTCCTGCTCGACCGGACGCGGTTCCTGCTCCGCCTTCTCCGGTTTCTTCGGATCGGCTTTCTTGTCCGTCGGCGGATTCGGCGCAGGCGCGGGTGGATTCTGTGCGGCTAACGAAACTGTGAGAGCGAGTGTGGCGATCGCGACAACGAGATGCTTCATCGTGCTCCTTTTCCCGTGAGGAACATGCAGTCCCCGTAGCTGTAGAAGAGGTATTGCTGCCGAATCGCTTCGGCATAGGCGGTGCGAATGGTTTGCATCCCCGCGAACGCGGAGATGAGCATCATCAACGTCGACTCGGGCAGATGAAAGTTGGTGAGCAATCGATCAACGGCGCGGAATTCGAAGCCCGGCGTGATGAAGATCGACGTTTCGTTGCGGCCCGCGACGAAACGGCCGTTGCCCGCGCGAATCGCGCTTTCGAGTGTGCGCACGCTCGTCGTTCCGACGGCGACGATGGGGCGTTTCTCATCGAGCGCACGATTGAGACGCAACGCTGCATCCTCGTTGATCTCGTAGCGCTCCGCATCCATGCGGTGTTCTTCGATGCGATCGACCTTCACCGGTTTGAACGTGCCGATGCCGACGTGCAGCGTGACGCGCACGATGTCGATGCCGCGTTGCGCGATCTCGTCGAGGATTTGCGGCGTGAAGTGCAGACCCGCGGTCGGTGCAGCGATGGCTCCGCGCTCGGCGGCGTAGACGGTTTGATACGCCTCTTTGTCCGATTCGCGCGGCGTGTCGCGATGAATGTACGGCGGCAGCGGCGGGATGCCGAGCTGCTCGATCTCGTTCATGTCGCCGATGAAGCGGATCGTGACCGTGCCTTCATCTTTCTCGACGATCTCCGCCTGCAACGCATCGGAGAACGTGACGACGTCACCGGTCTTCACGCGCTTCGCGGGACGGCACCATGTTTCCCACACGCGCGGCTCGCGCTCGCGTGTGAGCAGAAACTCGATCGGGTTCTTCATCTGCCCTTTCGGGCGTGCGAAGAGACGCGCCGGAATGACGCGCGTGTCGTTGATGACGAGCACATCGCGATCGCCGAGGCGCTGAGGAAAGTGGGAGAAGGAATCGTGCTCGATGCACGGTGCATCATTCGTCGGAGTCACGACGAGCATGCGCGATTGACCGCGCGGACGCGGGTCCTGAGCGATGAGGGATTCAGGCAGTTCGAAGTGGAAGTCGCTGCGGAGCATCGGTAGTCGGTTGACGGTTGTTGGTTGATGGTTGTTGGGGGATACGGATGGCGATTGCTCTGACGGTTCTCCCAACAACCGACAACCATCAACCGACAACCAATAGAATCGCGGCGCATGATACGCGCACGAGTCATCACCTGTAGCGATGCCGCATCCGCCGGCACGCGCGAAGATCGATCGGGCCCAGCGGTGCGGGATCAGCTCATCGCGAACGGTTACGACGTCGATGTCGTCGCGGTCGTGCCGGATGACATCGAGCGCATTGCCACGGCCATCCTCGACGCGATCGCGCACGGCAATCGACTCATCGTCACGACGGGCGGCACCGGCATTGCGCCGCGCGATGTGACGCCTGAGGCGACGATGAGAGTTTGTGAGCGCGTGGTGCCGGGATTCGGCGAGTTGATGCGGGCATCGTCACTGCAGAAGACGCCGATGGCTACGCTCTCGCGCGCACAAGCCGCGACGCGCGGCGACGCCCTCGTCCTCAACCTTCCGGGCAGCCCGAAAGGCGCGGTGGAGAATCTCGAGGCCGTGATGGAGGTGGTGCCGCATGCGATGGAACTGCTCGCGGGAAACACGAAACATGGAGGCGAGCGATGAGAGATGAGCGATGAGCGATGAACTGCGCGGCGAGATACCCGCGAAAATGACATGGCGTCATGCCGACGAGCGTGACGCTGGCAACACAGATCATCTCTCATCGCTCATCTCTCATCGCTCGCCTCTCTCATCACTCACTCAACGAGGTAATCATGTCTGTCCTCCCTGGTCTCGAAGTTCTCATCGATCGTGAGCCGTGGCGCATTCAGGGCAAGCGCATCGGACTGGTCACGAATCAGAGCGCGATCACGCGCGATTTTCAGCATGCGGTGAAACTCCTTCGCGCTGGCCGCGGGTGGAAACTCACGGCGCTCTTTGGTCCCGAGCATGGGATCTGGGGCGAGGCGCAGGACATGGCGCACGTCGATCATTCCGACGATCCGCTCACCGGCCTCCCCGTTTATTCGCTGTACGGAAAAAGCGAGTCCGATCTCGCGCCGCGTCGTGAAGTGCTCCGCAATCTCGATGCACTCGTCATCGATCTGCAGGACATCGGCTCGCGCTACTACACCTTCATCTACACCATGGCCTTGTGCATGCGCGAAGCAGCGCCTCTGGGATTGCAGGTCATCGTTCTCGATCGTCCCAATCCGATCGACGGCGTGCATCTCGAAGGCAACATTCGCGAAGACAAATACTCGAGCTTCGTCGGACTCTTTCCGCTTCCCACGCGTCACGGCATGACCGCGGGCGAGCTCGCGCGCTGGTTCGCGCGTTACTACAAAGACGTTCACAAACTCGACTGCAATCTCGTCGTCGTGCCGATGGATGGCTGGCGCCGCTCGATGTGGTGGGGCGACACCGGATTGCCGTGGGTCATCCCCTCGCCGAACATGCCCACCGTCTACACCGCGACCGTTTATCCCGGCATGTGTCTCATCGAAGGCACGAACCTCAGCGAAGGACGCGGCACCACGCATCCCTTCGAATTCTTCGGCGCGCCGTGGCTCGACTCGTTCCGTCTCGCCGAGAAACTCAACACACTGAATCTGCCGGGCGTGCGCTTTCGTCCGCACTACTTCATGCCGACGTTTCACAAACACGCGAACAAAGTGTGCGGCGGTGTCGAGCTGCACGTCACGAATCGCGCGACGTTCGAACCGTATCGCACCGGTCTCTGGTGCGTGAAAGTCGCACGCGACATGGATCCGGAGCAGTTCAAGTGGCGCACGGAGACATACGAATTCGTTTCCGATCGTCTGGCGATCGATCTGCTCGCGGGCAGCTCGACGTATCGCGAGCTCGTCGAAACGGGCGGCAACATCGATGACTGGGTGCGCGAGTGGGAAGAGCCGTTGCGCGAGTTCGCGCGGCTGCGCGATGAGTTTTTGTTGTATCGCGAGTAGCGCGGCTACACTCGCGACATGCTGCTCGCGCTGCTCCTCGCCACTGCACTGCAGATCACGAATCCGACGTATGTCGATGCACCGCCGACGATGCCGAAAGGCACGAAGATGGCCGTGCTCGAAGGCGATCCGAAATCGCCGGGCATTTTCACGATTCGATTGAAAGTCGCGAAGGGCGCGACGCTGCCGAAGCACACGCATCCGCGCGCGGAACGCGTCACGGTGCTTGCCGGCAAGGTGCGCGTGACCATCAACGGCAAGGAAACGACATTCACCACCGGCGGGTTCTACGTGAATCCGCCGGACGAGCCGCACACCGTCGCGTTCGACGAAGACTCCGAGCTCCAGCTCACGTGCGAAGGTCCGTGGGGGATGCAGTACGTCGACTGAGCTCGAGATCCTTTACGAAGACGACGCGCTGCTCTTCGTGAACAAACCGGCCGGGCTCGTCGTGCAGCAACGCATGTATGAACCGGATGAAGTGTTCCTCCACGATCTCGTGCAGCGCTACACGACTCCCGCGTTTCTGATGCAGCGGCTCGATCGCGGTACGAGCGGCGTGATCTTTTTCTCGAAGCGCGCGGACATCAACGTGCGTCTCACGCGTCGTTTCGAAAAGAAGCAGATCCACAAGCGTTATGTCGCGCTCGTGAATGGCGAACTGCGCGAGACGCAAACGATCGATGCGCCGATCGCACGCATCGGTGCGATCAAGTTCGGTGTGCGCGACCACGGCAAAATCGCGGTGACTCACGTATATCCACGGGAAGCAAATGAATCCGGCTCACTCGTCGACATCACGCTCGAGACCGGCAGAACGCACCAAATCCGCGTGCATCTGTCCGCGATCGGTCACCCATTGGCAGGTGACTGGCTCTATGGAGAGCGGGACGCGACGCGGCCGATGCTGCACGCGGCAATGCTGGAGATGATGCATCCCATGACGAATGAACGACTTCGAGTGACGGCACCGGTTCCCGACGACTTCCGGATGGAAGCGGCGAGACGTGGCGTCACGTCATTGGCAGAGGACAAACTGACCTGACGATAGAGCAAGCTAAATCATTGACAGGTCTTAGAATAAAGACTCAGTACGAGTCGTTACGCAGGACACAACACAGGAGACAAATATGAAGCACTGGGCGCGATACGCATTCGTTTTGTTGTTCGTCCCGATCGTGGCATCGGCGCAGTTCCGAGACCTCGACGCGGCGATGTCCAACCTCGAGCGCGGCTTCGGCAGCGGCGATGTCGACGCGATCGTGTCCGGCATCGGTGCGGGCGATCAGGTGATGCTGCAGTTCCCTGGTCTCACGGACAAGGAAGGGTTCTTCGGCCGCGATCAGGCCGCGTATCTTCTCGACGGTCTGTTCAATAAAACCAAGCCGAGCGGCTTCGAGCGTTTGAGCGCGAAAGGCGCTCGCTCCGAAGGTCAGTACCACATCAAGGCACGCTGGACGACGACGCAGGGGGATCGCGACCTGTACATCACGCTGCAGCAGAAGGACGGTCGCTGGACCGTGGCCTCTGTGAAATCCGGAAGCTGACAACTCCATAATGTCGCGGGATGTCTGACACACAACCGCGAAGAGCACGATCAGGCGCTGCGACGATTCTCGTCGCGGCGCTTTTTCTTTTGCTCGCGGGCATCACGTGGGGCGTGTCGCTCTGGCGCGTGCGCGATCTGCAGCGCTCGTTTCCGCAACGTCTCGAAACGCATCTGCGCAACGATGCGGACAATCTCCGCAACGACATCACCAGTCTCGAGCGGGAGCTCGACGCGTCTGCCGCGCGCATCGCCGTCGCGATCGTGGGAAAGGAAAACGATCGCGCCGCACTCTTCCGCATCCTGCGCAGCGAGGCTTCGCAATCAGGACGCGGCGCGCGTCTGCTCAACACGAACAACGAAGCAGTCGCGTGGTGGGGCGAGGACTATCGCGCGACCGAGGACCGCACGTTCCAGTTCGACGTCACGAACCTTTACGTGACGCACGCGAAGAAATCGCCGAAGTTCACGGTGCAGACGTTCGCGCGCATCGAGAACGTGCCGGGCCGCTCCGCGGCATTTCATCGCGATGACGGCTGGATCGCATCGACGTTTCTGCACGGCGGATTTCCGCGACAGGAAAAAGGAACGCGTCGCATTCTCCTCGCGAAGCGCAACGATTCGACGTTGTGGGTCGATGCGAAGCCTCGCGCCGCAAGCGATGTGATCGATGCGACGCGCGCCGATGGTCTGTCGATCGTCGCGGCGATTCTCGCGTTAGGCGCAATCGCGCTCGCGATTCAGCAACAGCACATCGCGCTGCGCATCCTCTTCTTCCTGCTCGCGCGCATCGCCCTACTCCCGATCCACACCTCGACCGATCCCCTCGGCATCTTCAGCTTCGAGTTGTACGGCTCCAAGCTGTTAGGTCCGTTCAGCCGCTCGCCGTTCGATCTCGCCGTCACGGCGCTGACGATCGCGGTGATCATCGCGATGCTGCGTCCGCTGATCGGCAGGCTTCCGATCGTCGTGCGCGTGCTGCTGGCCGCGCTCGCGATGTGGGGCTTCATTCTCGTCGCCGAAAACTTCATCGCCAACTCGCGCGTCTCCGCGCTCCCCGATCACGTCGTGCCCGCGACCATCGCGCAAGGCGTGCTGCTCGCGGCGATGCTGTTGTTCGCGTACGCGGTGGCGATTCTCATCGGTACGGTGTTCGTGCGCTTCCGCGACGAGCTCGCACACCGCAATCCCGCATTGCGCACCGCCCTCGGCGCGATCGTCATCGGCTCGATCGTCTTCTTCCCGCTGCACGCATTCACGCGCGCCGGCGCACGTCGCTTCATCAGCGACACCTACGCGCCGCTCGTCACTGGCGAAGCCGGACAGTTGCGCACGATGATCGAGACGACACTCGATCGCGAGTTTCAGCGCATCGATCTCGAGACGTTACTCGCCGACGACTATCGCCGCGCGAGCATGGAAGATCTCGCATACGCGTTGTGGCTGCGCTCCGATCTCTCGAAGTGGCACATCCCCGCGGTGATCAGCGTGCGCGACGAGTTCACGCAATCGTCGATGAGCCGCTTCGGCGTCGGCCTCCCGCAATTCGATGAGCAATCGTCGAGCAATGAAGGCGAAGTCGCGCAAGTCGGTCGCGTGCGAACGGTGTTGCTGCATCACGATTTCGACGTGATGGTGTTCGGCACGACCGTCGGCCTCGGCTCGGTGCACGTCGTGAATCCCGCCGACACCGGCGTCTCCGCATTCGCCGATGTCTATCGCGATTTCTTCGACACCACCGACGACGACACGACCGGCTTGCATCCTCAACGCGAACCCGCGGTGTACGACGCGGACGGCGTTCCACAAAGCACGGTCACGTATCGATTGCCGCAGAGTCCCGCGCTGTACTTCAAGCGATTGAAGCCCGACACCGGCGTGTGGGTTCGCAGCGCGGATCCCGACGAGCCGACGTTGTACGTGCGCCGCGGCGAGAACGCGCTGTACGCCTTCCCGCTGCAGGTCGCGACCGCGGGACAACAGATTCGCCGCTTCGGCGGCGTCGCGGTGTGGGCGCTGATCGGATTGATGTTCTCGCTGATGATCCGTTCCGCGCCGCGCATCGCGGCGTTCCTGCGCGGCCCGTGGAATCTCGATTTTCGTGCGCGCACGTCGATCTATTTGATCGCCGTGGTCATCCTGCCGCTCGTCGCGTTCGTGCTGTTCGTGCGCGCGTATCTCGCGAATCGCCTCGAAAGCGAATACGTCGAGCGCGGACAGTACGCGCTCAACGCCGGACAACGCGTGATCGAGGATTACATCGGCGCGCAGGACGCGGCACCGGAACAGATTCTCAACGATGCGATCTTCAGCTGGCTCGCGCGCGTGATCGGCCACGATCTGCACATCTATCGCGGCGATGAGCTGATGGCGTCGAGCCGCCGCGATCTCTTCGCCGCGCACGTCGAGTCCGAACGCTTACCCGGCGATGCGTATCTCGACATCGTGCTCGGCGGCAAGCAACTCGTGCGCGCGCCGCGCACCGCGGGCAACGCGCAATACGTCGAGATCTACAGCCCCGTGAACCTCGGCAACACATCCGGCCGCAGCTACACGCTCGCGCTGCCGTTCATCGTGCAGGGCCGGCAGATCGAATCGCAGGTGAACGATCTCGCGACGACGATCTATCTGCTGCTCGTCTTCATCGCACTCGCGGCAGTGGCCGTTGCGTTTCGCATCGCAAGCGGCGTCACGCGTCCCGTGCAGGGGCTCGTCGCGGGCGCACGCAACGTCGCCGCCGGCAAGTTCGATGTCGACGTCGAGGCGCCTGCTGATCCCGACATCGGCTTGCTCGTGACGACGTTTCGCGAAATGGCGCGCTCGATTCGCAGACAACAGGATGATCTGCGGCACGAACGCGATCGCCTGCAAACATTGCTCGAAAACATCAACGCCGCGGTTGTCGTGCTCGATGGCTCGATGCAAGCCGGCGAGATGAACGCGATGGCGCGACGACTCTTCGGCATCGAGTCGTTCCCCACGTTTCCGACCGTGCGCGATTTCCTCGCGCGCCATCAGCCGCGCCGCGTCGAGTCGGAAGAAGTCGCGGTAACGATCGACGGCAACGAGCGCACATTGCGCGTTTCCATCGTGCCGCTGCCGGACAGCGATGAAGAGATGCTCATCGCCGAAGACGTCACCGAGATCCTGCGCTCGAATCGACTCGAAGCGTGGAGCGAGATGGCGCGCCAGGTCGCGCACGAGATCAAGAATCCACTCACGCCGATTCAACTCACGGCCGAGCATCTGCGCGCCGTTGCCGAACGCGAGGATCCGAATCTGCCGCGCGTCGTGCACACCGCGGTGGAGAACATCCTGCGTCAGGTCGTGACGCTGCGCGAGACGTCGAAAGAATTCAGCGACTACGCGTCGCTGCGTCAGCCGCAACGCGCGACGATCGATCTGCAGAAGCTGCTGCGCGACATCGCAGCGGGATACGCGGACAGTCGCGAGCGCGGCATTGCGTTCGAAACCACGATTGACGCCACCACGCCTCACGCATTCCTCGGCGATGAGCGATCGCTGCGCGGTGCCATCTCGAATCTCATCGAGAATGCGTTTCAAGCCGCGCCGAACGGACGCGTGCGACTCGCGTCATCGTCGATCGATTCGCACGTCACGATCGCCGTTGAAGACAACGGTCCCGGTGTCGAGTCCGAGTTGCTGCCGCGCATTTTCGATCCGTATTTTTCGACGAAGTCATCGGGCACGGGACTCGGGCTGGCGATCGCGCGCAAAGCGATCGAAGAGCATGGCGGCCGCATTCACGCCGAGAATGTGCATCCCGGTTTGCGAGTTGTGATCGAGTTGCCAGTCCGGCCTAACGCATGAGATCTCTGCTCGCCACGATCATCGTCGCGCTCACCTTTTTCGCCACGCCGCTCGCGCACAGCGAAACGGACGTGACGCGCGCGACGTTGCGCGATCGCATGGTGCGTCTCATCAATCGCGATCGTGTTGCGTACGGGCTCAACGAAGTGCAACTCGATCTGCAAGCTTCGGCGATCGGCGATGCGTATTGCGAGAAGCAGCTTCGCAACGGCACCACCGGCCACTTCACGACGGACGGACTCGCGCCGTACATGCGCTACTCGTTCGCCGGCGGCAATGATGGCGTGAGTGAGAACGCGGCCGCGTGGTCCGCGGATTACGCGTTCAACGAACGCGCGCTGTACGAAATGCTCGGCCGCTCGCAGGACGCGATGATGGCCGAGATGGCACCGCGCGACGGCCACAAGAAAACGATTCTCGATCCGTATGCGACGCACGTCGGAATCGGACTGGCGTGGGAGAAGGGCGAGTTTCGTCTCGTGCAGGAATTCATTCGCCGCTACATCGACTGGGCGCGTCCGATTCCACGCGACGCGCACCTCGGCGAGACCGTGAGAATGACCGGACGCGCGACGAGCGGCACGCGCATCGAGGCGATCACCGTGCACTACGAACCCACGCCGGAAACGATGCCTGCACATGTCGCGAGCGCGATCGATGTCTACTCGCTTCCCGACAAACGCACCGAATACTCGCCACGAGCACGCGGCTCCGCGCGATCCGCATTCAGCACCGCGACACGCCGTCGCGATGAGCCGGGCGACTTGCTCACCGGCAGCGACGGCTCGTTCTCGTTCGAAGTGCCATTCACCGAAGGCGCCGGCGTTTACACGGTTGTGGTGTGGGTGAGTCGCGACGAGACGAAGAAGTTGATCGCGGCGAGCAACATCTCGATTCGTGTCGCTACACCACCACCCACAACGCCTGCCCTCGCGTCATCGCCTGCTTCGCACTGAGCATCAACTGCACGTACGTCTGCACGTCGAGATCGGCATCGACATCTTCGTGCTCGAGGTAATGCGCGGCGAGACTCATCAACGCGAGATCATCCGTCGGCAACGACGCCGCGCTCGCGAATCGCGTCAACTCATCGACGAGCACCGGAAGACTGCCGATCTGCAGCGGATCCGCGAGAGTCGCAATCGCAACATGCTCGACATGATCGAGTATCGACGGCACGTACACCGCCTGATACGCATCGATCGACGCGAGTTGCGGCGATGCATCCACCGCTCGCAACACGCGCTGCTGCAGCAATCGCCATCCACTCGCATCGACCGGCTCCGATTCGTACGGATCATAACGATCCGGCAGCGCAAAGCGCGCCCGCAGTTCCGCATCGACAACGCGCGCCAATTCACCGGCAAACACGTCGGCCGCATTTCCAACAATGAATGTGAGGGACAAGCGCAAGGATTGTAACTGCCACCATGAGTGGGGAGCGAGGGGCCTTGGCGCACGATGCTCACTCTTCGCCCCCATGTCACCCCGAGCGGGAGCGAGGGGCCTGGGGCTCGGGTGGCGGCACGATGCTCATGCCTCGCGCCACCCACCCGCCAAGATCCCTCGCTACGCTCGGGATGACATGCGCCGATGCCTCGCGCCACCCACCAGCGCGCCCCCATGTCACCCCGAGCGGGAGCGAGGGGCCTGGGCTCGGGTGGCGGCACGATGCTCATGCCTCGC
>JACZCU010126854.1_pt1 | contig 21686 bp, 27 predicted proteins | sample 8641851 | NCBI WGS metagenome assembly JACZCU01 (sample SAMN15324605, study PRJNA640507) | soil metagenome | isolation source: monocropping sugarcane control | place: China: Luxin town, Laibin City, Guangxi Province | collected 2019-07-25 | depth 10cm m | reverse complement strand
GCCTGTGGCCGATGCGGAACCCCTCTCGCCTGTGGCCGATGCGGAACCACTCCCGCCTGTGGCCGATGCGGAACCACTCGCGTTTTTCTCAATCAGTCCAATTCTGCCCATCAGGGTAAACGCCATCGCGCCCGCTTGGGTGCCGTAGTAAACCACTTCGGGCAGCTCGCCTTTGTCACCCACGACAACCTTCGCTTTGGGGCCGCCAATTTCACCAATGACGTTCTCGGGGCTGGCGGCGAATACCAACCAGGGAGCGCAAGCGTCTGGATGGCGACCGTCAGCGATACCTAAACCCCAGGGCCATCCGAATAGACCACCGCTATCGCAGGTTCTATCGCGTGACCATTTCTCGGGTTTGACTGGCCCGGTCTTCGGCCAAACAAATCCGCCGTAGGACGTGCCGTCGCGGTTTACACATTTGACCAGAAGCACTTTGCCGTATGGAGCCCACTCGTGAGGAAGGATTGGATTTTTATCGCTCATACAACCTCCATTTCCGAGCGCTCCTTCATTTCCATTCGCATTGCCGACCGGCCGCGCCTTGCTCGCAGAGCCGGATCGTCATGTCCGAATAGAACCTGAGCCACCAGTAGCGCCAGCAAAGCCGCGCAAGCGGCCGCGTTCCGCAGATCGCGAAGCCCAAGCGAAACTGACGAAGGATCGTAGAGCGCTGCGCCCGCGAGCATGAAATGCCGGTAAGCAGCCGATACGGATCTAAAGAATCCAGCGTTCACCAGTCGCGCAGCGACTTGGCGAAGGGAATCGAGTTCCTCGCGCTGGAAATTGATTGAAGCGTTGCGCGTGTTCGCGCCTAGAGAGTGCGTCGCCATAATCATCCTTTGATCACGGTGAAGGCGGCTGCGATTGCAACGACTGCGAAGGCACAAAGAACGGCGTGATAGAAGATCATACGTGTGTTTTCCCTTAGGGTGATAATGGTTAGGCCGCCCCTTCCAGTGATCTGATCCATCCAACGCCGCAGGAGAGCTCGTCTCCATAACGCGCATCCTGGATGGAGTTGCGCTGGCTAGATCAGTCACACTGGCAAGCGGAGCGTGTCTCTCCACGCTGTCACCGCAACCAGGCTGCACACGCGACCCGGTTAATCCGTGCGGTTTCAGTGAATGCCTACTATCCGGCCCGCATTCTTTGGCGCGCGATGTTGCGGCACTAGAAGCCGCGACCTTCGCTAGGTCATCCCCTGGCGTCCCAGGGGTAAATCTGGTTGTGGTGAGTCTCACGCCGCAATCCTCCTAGCGGCTTTCACCGTCCGTCGCTTCTCGTGCGCCTCGATCTCTGCTGTCGGGATCAAGATCGTGTTGCGAGTGACGCGGATACTCGAAAAGACTCGAGCGTCCAACATCCGGCGAATCGTCTTGGTCGAGCAATGCCACCGCTCGGCAAGTTCAGGCACGGTAAGGGCGGTAGGCATAAGTGAAAGCCTTAACAAGTTTTACTTGGCGGCGAGCTGGCGCTCTTGGTCTTCCGCGCTAGCGCGCTGTCTAGCCTCGACGGCTTCCCGGCAAAGCACGTCACGCATCACGGCCCCCTTTGAAATCATGCGTCGCTTTGCCTCGGAGCGGTAATGCTTATCGGCCTCGTCAGGAATCTGGAGTGAAACTGTAACCATCTTCATCTTGGTAAGATTCTTAACAAGTTTCTTGCTAAGCGTCAATAGAAAACTTGAAAAAACTTTAAAAGTCGCTAAGTGCTTGATGCATGGCAACTCGCGGACCAGGAAAGGGGAAGGTAACGACATCGATTGCGTTACCTGAGGATGTGAAAGAGACCTTTGAGAAGATGGCTAAGGACCAAGGAGTTACGGCTCACAAACTCATGGTGGAAGTTTTGGTTCACGCTGCTAAAAGAGGCGTAAACATTGAAACCCATCAAGAGACGCGAATCTCCTTCGGGGAGGAATCTCAAAAAGAACAGGCCTCAAAAACCCGTCCTAGACCCCAAAAGCCTGCGCCCGCTTCTGATTGATCAAATGCAAACGGGGGTATTTTCCTGGACGTTTGACAAAGACAAGCTTCGGAGCTGGACGCCGGGTAATCGGACAAACGTAATCGCCTGTGATCCTGTTAACGTCGAATGCGGCTGCGTTCATTTCGGCCGAGTTCTCGTAGTGCTCCCTGTAAACGAAAGCGCGGCCACCGTGGGATATGAAGTAGAACGTGGGAAGCTTCATGCCTGCATTTTTAAAGACGAGCATGGACAACGGCTGTCCAAGTGAATAACTCTCCAATAACTCGAAGACTCCATGAAACCCTGCCCGTCGTGCGGACAGTCTCTGGCCAACAATGCAAGCGCTTGCCCGAATTGTGGTCACCGATTCACCTCGTGGGTGACGTGGCTAGTCCTGACCGTTATCGGCATTCCGTTTCTCGCAGCGGTATTTTTAACCTCCTGCGGAAAGTGACTGAGACGGCCCAAAAAGTTGCCAAATCTGGCACCAACTTGGCACCGGCGCTTGTAACTTCCGAAAACCCCAATAAAACGGCACCACGCTAGCGGTTTCAAATCCTGCTAAGCGCACCACGTTTTTCCTAAGGAATTCAACGATTATCGCTAAATTGGCCGATTTTTCGCCTTTCGACATTGGACAAAGTTGGACAAATCTAGACTTCCAGGCCACTAATACGGCACCCATGGCACCAAAATGAATCCCCCACGTCAGGTCGAGAAGCACGGTCGCAAGCGCTGGCTCGTGGATCTGCGCGAGAATGGTGCTGGCCGGAGATATTTCGAAACTGAATCAGCGGCAAAACATTTCGTTTCTGAAATGCTGGCTGACCAGGAAACGCACGGCCAACTTGCCTTCGATCTTCCGCCAAACATGCGGCGGCGTTACCTAGCGCTCGATCATCAAGCGACGGAGGCGGGGACAACTCTGGAAGAGGCTTTGGAATGGTGGAAGAAGACTCACCGGCCCATGACGCGAAAGGTTCTCGGCGAAGCCCTCCTGGACTGTCTTTCCGCGAAGCGCGCGGCCGGTCGCCGCGAGCGTTCCATGCGCCAGCTCGGATACACGCTGGACGCATTCAAGAAATCGGTGGGCCTTCCTGGAATGACCGTCGCTGATATTACCCACGCGCAGGTTGAGCAGTTCCTGGCCAACGCTGAATGGCAGATCAGAACCCGGAAGAACCGGCTTACGGACCTTAGAACGTTCTTTTCGTTCTGCCTGAAACGGGGTTGGTGCCTGACTGATCCCACCGCCGCAGTCGAAAGCATTACCGTGGACGAGAAACCGCCTGGAATTCTGACCGTAGACCAGTCTAAACGCCTCTTGGACGCAACGAAGAAGGCCGCGCCTAGCTTTTTACCGTTCATCGTCCTCGGGCTCTTCTGCGGGGTTCGCCCGGACGAAATTAAGCAGCTTTCCTGGCAGCAGGTGAACCTTGAAACGAGGTACGTCGAGATCCCGGCCGCTATAGCAAAGCGCGTGAAGGGCGGGAGTCGCCAGCGCCGGTTAATCAAACTCCAACCGAATGCGATCGCATGGCTAAAGCTTGGCGGGGATTTGCCGCCCGTTTCGTGGCAAGACCGCTGGGACGAAGCAAGGCAAGCCGCGGGCTTTTCGGTGGCAATGCGGACCAAACGCGGCCAGCGGAAGCGCTGCGATGGTGAACCATGGCCAAAGAATGCGATGCGCCACAGCTTTTGCTCATACTGCCTGCCGATATTCGGTGAGCTCAAGGAAAGCGAATGGGCCGGACACTCGCCAGCGATCGCAATCCAGCGGTATCGAGAGCTTGTAACGGAGGAAGAGTCAAAGAAGTTTTGGGCTATCCTGCCCGCGCCATCCTAAGCCACTCGTTGAACCAGTCTGAATCGATCCAAGTTACGATCACTTCACCACAGCTTTGCCGTTGATCAGGAAGGACGGCGAGTTGGTGAGCTTGATCGTGATCGTGTTTGTCCCGGGCGAGGGTGGCGGCGTCGGCGGCGTGGGCGCGGCGGCCGTGGTGAACGTCGTTTGCGTCGAGGGCGTGCTCCATCCGTAAGCGTTTTGATACGAGATCGTGAATTTGTAGGAAGTCGAGTAAGTCAGGAGGTTTGCCGGAACGGTCCAGGTAATCACAGCGCCGTCGATCCAATCCTTGATCAGGGTCGTTCCGTCCGAAGCGTAGAGCTTGAATTCGCTCTTGGTCTGCACCCCGCTCGAGCTCGAGTAAGCGCTGCCGGTTATCGTGGGCGTGAGCGAAATCCCCGCAGAGCTGTCGGCCGGAAAAATATTGTTCGGCTGATTCGGAGGCGTGCTCACCGGTGGCGGCGGTGGCGGAACGTATTCATACGCCCCAATGTCCCAGGTTCCGTCCACCAGGCCGCGAATCGTTCCGTCCGGGTCCGTGTTGAACGTCGAGGACAAAGCGGTACCGGCGTTGCGCGGATAACCCGGGCCCACTGCACCGGCAATGTGGAAATCTCCAGCACCGGCATTAAGGAAAGGATTCACGCCCGCGCCAATTACGCCGTGCGGCTCGACCGCTGGTCCGGACGGATACCAGTTGTAGTCACGGACCACGTTCGGAAAGTTCGCGTCGGACGGACTGCACATGATATTGTTCGTCATCAGGACCGTGTTCGCGCCGGCCACGCTTCCACCCCACACGCCCCCCCCCGTCAAAATGTGGAGTGAAAAAAGGTCGTTGTTGTAAAATCGAACGTCGAGCATCTGCGGGCCATCGTTGCCGGTGATTGCGAGCGCTCCCTGGGATGAATACTCGTTAGCCGAAATCGCGCGGAAGATGTTCCCGTAAACCCAAAATCCGTTGCACGCAACCTGCGGCTCGATGTAGGTCGTGCAATCGAATAAGCAGTCCGCAAAGACGTTGTACCGGATATTCGCGTTGACCTGTCCAGAAAGTGCCAGATGGGTGCAATGCTTGGCCGGATCTCCGCTTCCCAGCGTTTGGAGCCAGCAATACTGAATCGTGACATTGTTCGCGTTGCCGCCGTTTACCATCGTCGCGCCTCCGTTGTGGATGTAGCAATGATCCAACAGAAGGCCGTCGTACGAGCCGCTTGCAAACCCGAGGACATTCACCTTTGAAACCGGCGCGTCGATTCCGCCGCCAGCCATCCCGTAAATCTCCATGTTCTTGAGCTGAACACCTGGCCCGCTGAACCCATTAAAAACGCCAATGGTGAAATTGTCTTCGTTTGTGGCAGAGGAGTGCGCGATTATCCCGAATCCGTTGGTCATGCTGGCATGGGGTCCGCCGTCGAATGACCAATACCCGCTGCGAATGTCCACATTCCAAAAAACGGCCGTGTTGGTTCCGTAGCTGGTCTGCCAACCCACGTCGGTTCCGTGGTCCGACTGAGTGGCCTTTTTGATGAATATGTAGGTCAGACCGCTCTGGGCGGCCGTCAACGTAATCCCCTGATAAGGAGTTGTGCTACCGCCGAGGTAGTAAGTGTCCCCTCGAATTGCAGACGATGCGACCGCGCTAACAGACATCGGGTTTGACCAATCGTGACCGTCTCCCGTGCCGCCCGGATAAACGCAATGGAAGTTCGCCGCGCTCGCCGGAATCGCTAGGCAAAGAGCCAGGAAGATAAATTTCATTGCAGAGATTGAACGTATTGCGCCCGGAGAATCGGTAGAAGCTTCAAAAGGATCGTGTTGTGAGTCTGAACGGCCGATACGGCCTGAGTCGTGGTTGGAGATCCGATCGCCGCGAAATTCTGCATGGCATTGATCGCCGCGTCGTACTGGGTAGCCAGCGTGGATAGATTCGATTGAGCCGTGCTCTGTTGCGAAGCGATCCAAGCATCGTAAGCGCTCTGATTGGCCGTTAGGTAGGCCTGATACTGTGTCACCGTCATTTGCTGCCAGGGCGCGGAAGGCGCCGGAGCGGTATCGTCTACGGCTTGGACCTGAGCGGGCCATGCCGCAGGAATCCCCGCCGGATTTGGAGTGTTAGCGTAAGTGAGGAAGTTGATCTTCATAGAGCAGCGTCAGTAACCGCGAGCCGATGACCAGCGAATGTGATACTGCGGGTTTTGAAAGTAACCATTGATCGAGGTCGTCCCCAGTGTTTTCAAAGTCTGATAATGGCAGGCGTAAAGTGTGGTCGTCGGCAAATTGGCATTGATCGAGGAACCGGCCGCAACGTCGTTGGTCATGAATGTCGCGGACGAAGTCGTCAGAATCACCTTGAGCTTGTCCAGGGAACCGGTTGACGTGCTCAGCGCGAGGCCCGAGTCCGAAAAGCTGTAGGTCGAAGAGTGCGCCGTTACCTTGATCCAATCGTTCGTGTAAGACTGGTTGTGGGCCGTGGCATTGTAGCGGTCGCGCAGGAAAAACGCGCCCTCCGTCGGATAGTTCGTGGCAGTCGAGCTTCCGAACCCGATCCACTCGATATAATTGTCGGTGCCGTTGCTGTCAGCCGACGCCCCGACGCGAGCCCCGCACTCGTAAGTATCGCCCGACGAAATCGCGGGAAGAAAAATGGTCCTCGCGCTTCCGACGCCTGCCGACGTAGTGCCCACAACTGCGGCGGCGAAAACCCCGTTCGCGTTCACCCCGTTTAGGACGAAGCTCGAACCTGTCCCGGCCGCGCTGGTGACGAGCGGGAAAGCGCCGAATGCCGCAGAGTTACCGAACTCCGGCATACAACTGATTTCGCTAATCGAAGTGGAAATTTTAACTCCATTGGTGACACAGGAGAGCATGTAGGTAGTAAAGCTCGTTGTCGCCAAAGCCTGATTTGCCCCGGTGCAAGTGAGCCTCCATGCCGCCCCGTCCCACATGACGCGATCTCCCGTCCCGTAAGGGGTAAGGCAATCGGAACAATACGTGTGATACCCCGCAGCAACTCCCGTTGGAAGGCTCGCAAACGCTATGCCGGAATAGCCCATCTGACCGCCGACCGTAAGATTGGTCGTTACGCTCGCGCCTCCAAGCGTCGGAGAGTTCGCTTTAACAAACGCGCCACTGCCCGTCGTGCTCGCGATAGTCGGGCTTGGATAGGTCCCGGTTAAATCACCCCCCGCGCTTCCAAGGTTTGAAGCCGCTGCGCCCGTTGCCAAATCCGATGAAGAAACCTGGCCGAAGCTCGGGTTTCCGGCAGCGTTACCGTGTAGGACGGTCGTTGTTGTTCCCTGGTTGGCGAACGTCGAAGAAGCCAGCGTGAAGCTCGGGCTGTTAGCCGTCGCGCTCGTTACCCTTCCCTGTGCGTCGGTCGTTATTGACAGAGTGTGCGAGCTGTCGCCCGTCGTCCCTGCCGTGCCGGTGTTTTTGAGAGTCGGATTAGGATAGGTTCCCGTAAGGTCCCCGCCCGCGGACGCGCCGAGGCTTATCGCCGTCTGCTTCCAAGTGAACGGGTTCGTTGAGACACAAAGGTAAATATAGTTGGAGTCCCACGCGATTTGACCAAGCGCGCCGGCCGAATTGGTTGACGCTGGCGGGCTGTTTGTTCCGTTAACAGTAAGGCTGGTCAGAACAGCCGATGGAACGTGCAGGACAAGGTTGGTTGAATCGTACCAGAAATTCGTGTCCGACGTGAGAGAAGTTCCGTGAGCGTAAGGAACCTGACCGTCTGCGTAGGACGCGAGCTCGCGCGCGATGTTCAATAGTCCGCTAACCAGGTCCCCGGCGTCGTGCGTATGCGACAAGAGAGAAATCGTAATCGTTCCGCTTGTTCCGGTCGCGGGAGATCCAGCCACGCCGATTCCGGTACCTCCGATGACCGTAACATTCGTAAGGCTGCCTGATCCCTGGCTCGTCCAATACGGGACGCCGTTCGTATCTGACGCGAGGAGTCCCGGGTAATTCGTTGGCCAACCAGCAATGAAAACCGCGATTGTCTTTGGTGAATTCTGGCTAATCACAAAGCTTGTCACGTTCGCGGGGATTTGAACCCAGCAGGCCGGGATGCCTTCCACACTCATCCGGTAGGTCCCCGGGTAAAGACTGACCGTGAAATTTCCGTTGTTGTCGGTCGTCGTGTTGAATGCGTCCGGCTCGATGAAGGTAAGCCCCTGGAACGCGGGCGCGTCCATCGGCATGAAGGACACTCTCGAATTTGCGGGTAACTTAATGCTGCTGCTTACGGAAACTGTTTGAGCTAAACCCGAGAAGCTAAGGAGTAAAAAGATTCCAAGCGAAAAAAGCTGTCTCATTGCCCGAAGGCAATAGTCAACGCTGGATAGTGACGGGCGAACCGACGAACCACTCGAAACCGTTGTTGGTCGAGCTGACCGTGAAGAAGCATTGCGGAAGCAATCCGGATTGAGCGGAGAAATCTCCGCAACCTGTATTGGTCACAAGCGACCAGTGAATCAGATCGGGCGATGAATAGAGGTTGAAAGTAGTTCCGTCCTCGCAGGTGCCCTGCCATGAAATCTGAATGGATGGTGAGGACTGCGCGTGAGGCGCTGCGCTTGGGCGATGCTTTGTCGTCGGCCTAATAGGATTCGGATACGAACAGGCCGACAAAAGAAGCAACAGCAGGGCTCCGGCACCAGTTCCCGTTTTGCTCCTGGGGAGGGAGGCTTGAAGAAGAATCCGAAGCCCTGCTGCTAATGTCTTTCGCGTTTCCATTTTCCGACACGTCGATTGATCTCTTCAACGATCAGGACGCAAGACCCGATCACTGGAACTGCGACGAAGCAAAAGATCACGATTACAGCCGTGATCCACTCAGCATTATTCTCCGGCATGGCGATTAGTGGCTGAACTCGACGGGAGGAGGCGGCGGTAAATTAAGGCCTTGCGACGGCGCCGTCGTAGAGCAGCCGGACAAAATCAAGGCGAGGATCAAACCCGCACAAATTCGCATGATTGGATTTCCTTTTGTATCAGGAAGTACTCTCGGCTCGTCTGCGGCTCCATCCAAGCCATTTCGGGATCTGCCTGGGGCTGATTCTCGTCGTGGAACATCGAGAAGAGAACCGAATGCTCGCCTTGCAGCAATTCGCTTTCGAACCAGAATTCACCGACGCACAGAACGGCGTCCATTTGACCGAAGGTGAATTCGTAGCAGCGTCCGGCCATGAATGCCGCGCCGTGCGTGTAGTGGTGACACTCGCTCGAGCCTACGCGGTAGCCTTTCGGGAAGAACTTCGCCCTGCACTCAGCCCAATACTGCGCGAAAGTGCCGAAGAACCATTCCCTGGAAGGCAGGACGTAATTGTCGGACGTTAGACCCTTGTCGATTCCCTCAACGTCGATCCCTTTTGCTAGGAGAAGGTTTTTAAGCCTCTCCCGTCCGATTTGGTAGGGGGGTGACATTGAATGTCATCCCGGCCAACGCCAGTTATTCGCGATCCAAATAGCCCCGGAAACGATCGCGACGGCGATTCCAATAACGATACCAATCAGGATCTTCACAGGATCTTACCGGCAGCCGCGGCGATCGACTTTTCCTTTTTGAACCAGTCCTGCAGGCGTTGAGCGGCGGCCGGACCATTCACGGCCAACGCTTCAAAGACCGCCTGACCAATTGCGGCCAAGTCGTTGTAATCCGACGGCATCGGCCCTGGACCGTTCGGCGCAGGGATAGGTCCTGTTCCCGGGGCTTGAGGCGCGGCGACCTGGTCCTGCCGTGGAGCGGCCGGATCTGGCACGTTAGAGGGTGCGCCGGTACCGGTACCGAAAGGATGATTCTCGAGGGTCGGCTCGGGTGCGCCCGCCGCCGGTTGGAGGCTCTCGACTGTGGCAGTTCCGTTAGTGGTGGGTTCCATTTTACGATGCGGGCTGAGTGGTTGCCATGTTGGTTGCCGACAATTGCGGGTGAAGGGCGGCGCGGGCGGCCGTGATATAAGAATCGTAGGAATTGCGCGCGCGACCGCAAATGTCCTTCACGGTAGCGAGGTCGAGCGTCGGCTTTTCCCAGACGGCGACGAGGTCCTCTATCAGGCCCAAGGCGCTAGGTCCAAGGGCGATCACGAGCTGAGCGATCATGGCTGCTGGCATAGATTTACTTGGTTGGGGTTTCGAACGATTGAATGAGAGCAGTCAAATCACCGGAAGCGCCGATCAGAGCTGCCTCCGCTTGCTTGTAGACCGTTTGGTCCTTGCTCTGAACTCCGGCCAGGTAGGCGTCCTCGGCGGCGGCCATGGCGAGCTGATACTTTGCGTAGGCGGCCCTGACGGTCGTTTGCTTGTCCTCCGGGACTTGGTTCAAAACGACGTAGGTCGCCCATCCTTGCATGGCCTTATCAACCGTTGCCGCCGTGGTCGTTAAGACCTTCCCGGCCGTGTCCTGAAACGTGGTGCAGGCAGTGAGCGGCATCAGGAACACTAGGCCTAAAGCAATCATGCTCGCGGTCTTGGCGAGGTCCTGAGAAACCGGAGTCTTCGCACGGTGCAGCAGTCCCCAGATGATTCCGGCAATCGCCAGGAGTCCAGCCGTGATCGTTTCAACGTCGTTTCCGTTCGCATACCCTTTGGCGACAGCAAAGCCGCCTCCGATTTTCAGGATGCTTCGGATTAAAGATTGGACTTGGTCAAAGGTCATGGGTTTTTCGTCTTCGGTGTTTTCGCTGCTTCCACATTCCCGCGAGAGTCAATAAGCCGGTGGCGAGGCCAACAACCAGGCAGGCAATCCTCAGGATCATCTCAAGGTCGCTCAGGGTGACCACGACGAAGGCGCTAATCGGCATCACTGAGCCAACCATTCCTAGAACTCCGTTATTTGCTTCGGCCCTGGTCCCGTCCGGATTCATTTCGATTCTCACATGGTTCACTAGCTAGTTAACCGTCCAAGTTCCTTCGTGAGATGTGGCTACCCATTTCCCGCTAGCCGTCGCCGCGATAGTCACCATGCCGCCGATTGTGGCGTTGGTGATGTTCCCGCCTCCGACACTCACTGAACCGGCGATTCGGATCGTGTCGGTTCCAGCGGCGATTACTTTCAGCGTTTGGGCGGCTTCAACGTCGAAAATGTAGAAAAGACCAGACGCCCAAGTCGGCAGCGTGAAATCCACTTCGCCCGATGCTCCGGCGTTGGTGAATAGCTTGCCGCTGTCGGGGTTCGTCACTGAGTAGTTACCCGTCTTAGCGTTGACCACGTAGGAAAATTTTAACCCGCCAGAGTTCGACGAACCGTTAGAGACTCGCATCTCGGAAGAGCCATCGTGAGCAATCCCGGCGTTTTGCGATTGAAGGGGATCGGTAGAGTTTGAGGACCAGGTGATTGCATTGGCGCCAGCAACGCGCATCTGGTTATTGCCACCGTCCAGGCAATAAAACCCGAGGCTATTGACGGCAAAGCCGAGGATGTTCGCGAACCCGGAATAATACATGCCCATGTGGGTATCGCTTGAAAAAGTGGCAGCCGGCGACGAAGAACTGCCACTTGCGAACTTTGTTACTCCGTTGGCGGCGATGTTTGTCATCGTGGGTCCGTTATCCAAAACCACGTTGCCGCTGCCGTTGGTTGAGACTGAAAGCTGAATCGTCCCAGCGCCGACAACAGGTGAACTTGAAACGCTGAACGGCAAAGGCGCTGCCAACCCGACGCTTGTCACTCCCGCCCCGCCCGCGTTGAAGGTCTTAAGAATCCATCGGCTGCTCTCGGAATCGTAAATGAGCGTCACCACGCCACCGGTACCGGTGCTCACGTCCGATCCGGTGCGAGTTAAAATTCGGTTTGCTGGTGTAGGATCAACGCCCGAATCATTCGCAATCGTCATCGTTTGGCCGGTCGCGTTGTCCAGGATCAACTCCCTACCGTCTCGGCCTCCTGCGATCCCGTTAATCGCGAAAGATGCTGTCGGGCCTGCCTTGACCTTGATGTAAACGGCGTTGGTTCCAAAGCTCACGGCCGCATTGTTGCCGTTGGCAAGGCTCGTATTTGAGCTTCTCGAAAATGAAACGTCAGAAGCGAACGTATGCTGGCCCTGGTCGGTTTGGTTCGTGCTCGAAACGGCCGTAAGTGCGGTATTCGAAATCACGCCTCCGGTCATTAAAACGATGGTGCCGCTAATCGTTGTCCCGCCGCTGATTGATCCTCCGACAATGGGTGTTCCCGAGATCATGGCGAAGGTATTGGTCCCTAGCCAATTGTTCGTGGTCGCGAGCGCACCGAACTTGTTCGACGCGACGGTAAATGTCAGCAGGTTGTTACCGCTCGGAACGTAGGGCGTGAGCGTGCTCAAGATCCGGTTGAATCCGGCATCTGTGGTGATTGACCAGAGCGAAGGCTTGCCGTTGCTGTCGGGCGCGATCGCGTAGGACGGCTGAGATCCCCCGCTCGCCCAATACATAAGCCCGTTGTTGGTCGTCGCGTAAAGGATGCTCTCGTTTCCGATAATTCCATTCGTGAGATTCCCTCCGAACGTGCTGGCCGAGTTGAACAGCTTAGCCCCGGTGATCGTTTGGCTGCCGGTGAGCGAAATGAAGTTGGCAAGGGCGGCGGCCGTCGCTGGCCACGCATTCGTGGAATAGTTCCCTATGTCCAACACGAGGAGGCTGATAATGTTCGTAGCTTGGCTCGCTGTGGGAATGCTAGAGGCCGGCACCTGAACGGCGTAGGCGACGGCTACGGTTTGTGTGGTGAGCGTAATCGTCGCCCATGTCCCGGACTGAGAAACAACCATAGCCCCGCCTGGAATCCCGGTAAGCGTGATCGCGTTCGTTGCGGTCTGAGCGACCGTCACGTTTCCCGCGTATCGGTTCGCGGCGATTTGCAGGAAAAGGTTTGTCGCGCTGATCCCCGTATCCGCTCCGATCAGGATTTGGCTCGCGGCCGTGGTCACATTCGTTTGCCAAGTGCGCGCGTCGGAATTAACGGTCAGCGTGTTCCCGATCGCCGGAAGGTTCGTGATCGTGATCGTGGCCTTGATCAAACTGGAAGCGCGCGCCGAAAGGCACAGGCAAAGAAACGCGAGAACAATTGAAAATCTAATCTTCATGTAATTGGCTGGACGCTCAAGGCCCCGGTATTGTCGACCGTGATCAAGGACTTCTTTGTCCCGTCCGGGCTGGTCATAAAGATTCCGTCCCCAGGGTTAAGGCTGAACGGGACGAAGATTCCCTTTGCCTGGTTGAGAGTCAGGTAAACGTCGCCTTGGATCGGCGCCGGCGCGTTCGATGCGTTGAACGCCCGATAAATCGTTAGAGCCGTTTTCTGGACCGTGTAAGTTCCGTCAGGAAGAACCAACGTTAGCTCGAGGATTGTCGAAATGTTAAGAGTCCCGGGACTACCAAACGCCGTCGCCATGTTGGCCGTGTTCAGATTGAGAGCCCCGTAGAGAAGCTCATTCGGCACGTCCTTCGTCCAAACCGTTTGGCTAGCGAGCTTTGTCGCCCCGGTTGAATCCCAAAGATTGGCCGTTAAAGCGGCGTTCGAAATATCAACTTGGACGAAAGGGCTAAGCAGGCTGCCTGAGGTATTGGGACGAAGGAACCTTATCGCGAGGCACGGATCGTCAATGTGATAAATCTTCGGCCAGATATACTCAGAGCTGTCCGTCAGTGAATTGACGAAGATTCCTCCCTGGAGGTCGACGTAGAGGTCTTTGACGGCAGACATTTGCTTACCCGTCCGGCTGAGTCAATCGAGCCTCTTAACCGATCCTGGTACCCTGAGCGCGAACGGAGAACGGGTAAGCACCGAAGTTATTATTCAGGAACGCAAAACCGGGAGGAGAAACGCCTATGGTGTAAGCGACTACGTGAAGCACTACGGGCGCGGGGTCCTGACATTGGGCGCATCCCATATCCATCAGGAATGATGAAGAGCAATCAATTCCAGCAGGAGGCTTTGAAGAGCCGCTGCCTGGAAACGGATCGTAGTTGTAAAGGCTACCCACGCCCAAAGGGGACAGCTCGGCAAAAAGGTAATCGGTATCAGAACTGCAAGGCCAAGATACCGGTGCAAAAGTGGAGCCGCCTCCGATATCTCCTCCGTAAAATGGTCCGGTCTGAAGGTTTCCAGATCCACCGTCGGGTGATCCGGTGATGGCACAAAGAAAAGACTGGTCACCGAGAGCCGTTGTTGGGAGTGGCCCATTCCAAGCCTTCCTGGTCCTGGTGAATTTCACATTCCAAATACCGCGGGTAACGGTGAACGCAGGAATAGGAGATGAAATGTCGATCATGTACTCGTTTGCGACGGTTCCAAATTTCGTCTGAGGAACGTCCACCGTAAGGTCGAAGGAATCGACTAACCTCGGGCAAGATCCCAGGAAAATGCTTTGGATCGTCGGCATTACGGAGGCGACAACTGAATCGATCCGTCAGAGTTACGGAAGTAGGGAGCGCCAGCCATAAGAAGCTCCTTCATTTTCACCGGACCAAAACCGAAATCAATGCACACGTCATGCTCTCGAGCTTTGATCACGGCGGCGTCTGTTCCTGCCACACCTGTCAGAAGAGCGCAATCGAGATAGTACGTTCCCTGTTTCTCGTCGGTATAATCTCGGAATACCGAGACGTTAGTGATCGTTTGCCCGTCGCGTCCAACGTCGATTATCACGGCCTGCTTTTGCATCCGAAACGTGAACCGGCGCGATCTGAACTCCGCGAAGTCTTCCCACTTCTGGTTCCCGGGCGCATCAAAGGTCGCGGTCGCGTTCGTGTATCCTGTGCCCGGGTTCGTTATCACCACCGAAAGGCTGCCGTCACCGTTAACGGTCGCTACTGCCGTGGCCCCGGTTCCGTCCCCCGCAATCGTTATCTTCGGAGCCGCGCTGTAGCCAGCTCCAGGGTTGGCAGATATATCAATCCCTGAAATTCCACCGCCGCCGTCGAACTGCACCACGCCAACGGCCGTTTGAGGTTCGTCAACGCCTGGCGCGGCGTCGTTGGGTCCTACGTCCTGGAGTGCGATGTAAGTTCCCGCAAGATATCCGTCGTCCATTTCGGCGTCGGTCTTGCGAATGGTGACGGCATGTTTCTTGTAAGACTTTCCAGGGACGTATTGGCCCTGCCAATCAATGTCGCCTTTCCCGCCAGCGGTGAAATCCTGGTCCGGCCGAAAGAATGTTCCGAGGGATGTTCGATCGACTTTTCCGCCTGGAGCGTGGCTGTGCTCAAGGCGTTTCAGCCGTTCGTCCAGGTTGGACAGAATGGCCTTTAGGTTCGAGCTGCTGATCATGCGAACGTCGCTGGCGTCGCCACCGTGTAAAGGTAGGTCGACCAGTATTCAAACCACCATTGCTGCGTGAGCTGATACTTGCCTCCTGGCAGGGTGCTAATCGTGCTCGCCTGCATGAGCCAGCCAAACTCGTAATTTGGTTGGGCGGGCTGATCCTGACGCGCGTAAGCGTCGATCGCCTTCACCCGATCGTTAATAGTTGCGGGCAAGCCAAAGTCTAAAGCGCCCCCTGAGGCAATGTCCGCCGTCTTGAAAACGAAACTTTCCGCACCGATATAGCTCACGCCGGGAAAGCTCTGGTCGCTGCCAATCATCGTTTGCTTTAGGACGTACTGGCCGAGCTGATAGTGAAGAGTCCCCATTGTCATCAGATCGCGCAGTTTAGGAGAGAGCGGGTTGGACAATGTATCGCCACCAGGATCACCTGGTTGAGTTCCGGTGCGGTCACTTCGGAGCCATTTTTGAATGGCTAGAATGTCGGCCTTGTTCTGCTGGTAAATCTGGCGACTTAAGGGGTGCTCTAAAACGTCCTTTTGCAGTCCGTTCCCGGAAAGCTCCCATTGGACGGGCCTTTCAGTATCCGGCCCATTGTCGGGAAGTGAAAGAGTGATCTTGAAAAGAGGCGCGTCCGAATCGTCAATGTCGTAAATGACCGGGGACCCTACATAATCGTATTGTGCGGCCTTCCCGTAAACGGCCGCCGCCGTTCCCGTCCAAATCTCGATCGTCCTTTTACCTCGAATTGGGTCGCGGAGCAGGCGCCGGGACCTAAGGAGGAGGTTCCTTCCAACCGCAAGGTACGGGAGCTTTACTGTTCGAATGATCGCCATCTACTGATCTCCCAGCATGAAATCGCCAACCGCCCCAAACGGGTTTCTGGAGAAATCCTCTCGCAGTCCTTTGATCTGATCGACGTTCTGCTGGAGAAGGTCCGTGTGCTTTTGCAGTTCCGTGTTTATGTCCACGTTCGAAGAAGCGTTTACGAATGCGCCGATCTGCTGCAATTGGTTTATGTGAAGCGCGGGCGAGGCCTGCTTGTTCAACGATGCTTTCAGCCTGTCCTCGCTAACCTTATTCTCAGCCGCGGCGTTAAGCTGATCTTGCCTGATTTGCTCGTTGAGATCCTTGATCGCCGCCTCGTTGGCAGACTTGAGATTGAAACCAAACTTGCCGCTGAAAAAGTTTTGCAGTGTTGCTTGGGCAACTGTGAGGTTTTGAATCAAGTCGACGTAGGCGTTTGCCGTTTTTTTCGTCGCCCATTCAGAAATTGAACTCCAAATTTTCGTCCTCTGGGTTAGATCATCAAAAGCCTCGGCCGAGAACGTGACTTCTTCACGGACGCTCCGAATCTGGTCGACAAGCTCGTTGGTGCGGCCGGAATCCGAGACAGCTTTCAGGAAATCGTCAAACGACATTCCCGCCTCGTCCGCGAGCTTCTGAATGGCCTGCACGTCGACGGCCGTTAGACCAAGCTTCTTCCTGAGATCGTCAATGCTCTTGGTCTTTTCGGGAATGTCCGTGAGGAAATTGAAAAGATTTTTGACCTGGTTAAACGCAAGTCCCGCGATCAAACCCGTTCCAAAAGCTTTATCGAGCTTCCTTCCGACCTTGCGCTCAACGCGATCTGAGAACGAAGTTGCCTTCTTTTCCGCGCGGTTTAGACCGGCTTCAAAGTTGGATGTGTTCAGTCCGAGACTGCCAAGGATTCGGAAAAGTGCCATGGCTGTTCAGTTCCTTTCCCGGTTGGCCTCGGCTCGGACCTCGAGAAGGCGTTTTCTGACCTCACAGGAATGGTAGTCCTGAGGAACGAGCTCAATTTTCCCTGTGGCGTCAGCATCGATCGCCCAGAGGATGTTCGCCTCGAGGAGAAGTTCCTTGCGGGCCTTTTTGGCGCTTAAACCGAATTCCCTCCGCAGCATCGAATAAAGCCGCCATGGGTCCGGTGTCGGGATTGCCCGCGTTTTCTCGGCCGCTCGTTTCTGCGTAGCCGGCCGCTCAACGTTATAGCGGAGGTACTCCCCGAAAATCTGGGATTCGATCCTTGGTTTTAAGTGCGAGACGAGCATTCCCCAGAACGCCCAATAAACGCACAACCAGAGATCACAGAAGAATCCGCCCTCGAGCATCCTTCGGGCGCGCGCGGCTGGCCTGGAGCAAATGTAAACGGCCAAACGGAGATCGGAGAGAGTTACGTCCTTGTGGAGGTTGAGAAGCTTGGATTCGACTTCGTGCAACAGGAACCAGTGATCAAGAGTCAGCGGCTCTAGCCACTGCTTCATGCACCGGAAATCGCGCCTTGGTCGGAGCGCGTTTTGATAGACGGCGTCCACATTAAGCAACCGGGGTTCCGCTGGTGATGTTCTTGTACCGGTACAAAGGAAGTGTCATTGTCCAGTTCTCGGAATTAGGCTCGCCATTGATCACGCCGTCGCCTTCGTAGAACCATGGGTTAGAAACGGTTCCCGCCCCAGAATTGTTCCATGCGTCCGCGAACGCGCCGACAACCATGATCGGCATTCCCGAAATGTTCACGACTGACCCTTCGACGGGAAGACCACCCGAAAGCAAAGCGTTTGCTTTCGATGTTCCCTCGGGAATGAATTCGATCGTCGCGACCAGAACGTCATCCAGAATGAAAATCTTACCGCCGACTTCCCCGACCTGAGTCAAAACCTCTTTGTGGCCTGCTTGCCGGTGAGTGAGCCTTGGCTGAGTGATGTTGGGCGAGACGTACCCGGCGAGCGACGGAATCGCGATCGCAGCCGCGGAAGGTGTCGTGATCCAAGCTCTGCCGACGAAAACAGGGGTCGCCATACACCCCTATTCGGGAGTCAATCGGCCTTAGGAAACGGTCTGACAGACAACCTGCTTGAGGATGAAGTGCAATTCGGAAACCCAATTTCGAAGCTTCAGGTCGTAATTGATCTCGACCACCACTATGCCTTCGGCCGTGAAGTTATCAATCGCCCCGGATAGATCGTCCGCAATCGTTGAAGTGAGGAACTTATCGAAAACCTCCCTCACTCTGGCGCGGTGAGTGGTTCGATCGGTTGTATCCCTTTGGCTGATGACCTGCACGACGCATTCAGGATTGAATCCACCGTGGAAATTGATCGGCATCGCGGGCGCCCGCTGGCAAATGCAAACGACTGCCGGGAGCTGGCGGTAGGAACTGTCCTTGGTTTCCTTGTCCTGCGCCTCTCGATTTTCCAATCCGCAATAGACCTGCGTTTCAGGGCAGAACGTCGGAACGCCCACCCATGCTTTTAGAGCGTCCTCGACTGTCGCGCAAATGTCTCCGATTCCTTCGTTGCTCATCGTGCGTTGTGACGGTTAGAAATTGTTCGCATCTTCTCCTCGACATGCTTCTCCAGTTCCCGGGCCTCGTCGCGAAAGGCGATATTGAATGCGGTTTCGTAGATGGCCTCGACCTTACCCAGCTCTTCGTCTCGGACGCGGCCTTGGATTTCAAACTTCACGATCGGATTCCATCCTGGCTTGGCAGGGTCCGCGCGCCCGTATCCGGATGATCCAGGCCAACGAGAGATTCGCTCTGTTTTCCAGGTCGGGATCTTCCATTTCGAAACCCGGTTAAACGTGCGAATGATCGGAATGAATACTGACTTCAAATATCCGACGCTGCGAAGCTTCCTGCCTGTGAACCGGCCGAAGGCTTGAGCCATAGCCTGACCGTAAAGGCCCTTCTTGCCAGCCTTAGCCCGCATCGCTTGAAGGATCAAATGCCCGCGCATCAGGTTCTTACGGCGCGCCTTCTTGGGGATGTAATGGCCTCGGCGTTTACCCGATTTGGCGAACTTAATAGCCGTCGAAATGGGAGTTCGTAGGTAATCGCTGAGCGCCTTCTTTTTAGATTCCAAATCGGAGTTGCTGAATGGAGGAACTGCGTCGAACGCTCGCTCGGTAACCTTAGCCCCGCGCTCGTTCAGAACCTCAGGCAAAGCCTTTTTTGTCGTTGGCAGGTATTCCGCCATCGCCTTTTCAAACTCGCGGGTGTCGAATTTGATCCCCATTTCAGTTTGGGCTGACTCCGGTTACCACCCACGCGGCGCCGGAAGGATCTTCCACGATCTCTTTGAACACGTATTGCTCCTGCGTGAATTTGATGATCTTACCCGGAAACGGCGTCGGAACGTCGCTATCTGCCAAAGGCTCTGGCTGGTCCTGGTCTGCCGTCCAAAGGACCACTGTGTCAGCGGTGAAAACCTTTACTGCGCTCTTCCGAATGGTGAACTTGCGAAGCGTGTCTTCGACAGGCGGCCCTGGTTCACCTAAAGCATCCGTCCGCGTGATAGGTCCCGGGACGCAAGGGATTGTTTTACCGCGGTAGATGATGACCGGGAAACCAAGTTCCCGCTCCTGCCTGCGAAGAGACTGGTCTTGAAGCCTGGCTACTCGGTTCATTCAGTTTGCTAGTTGGGAACACGTAACCCCCTGAATCCTGTGCCCATGCTGTCAGTAGCGCCGACCGAGACGCGCTTAAACGTGCCCGCGCTTACGTCCCAGAGGATTAACCGGGTATTGCCGGCCGTTCCGTCAGCGTCCGTCTCAAGGGCGTTCTGAACGTTCACCGTCACCGCGTTTAGATTGCCGGTCTGATCAGCCGAGAATGTCCCACCGGCGTTCTGGAGCGTGCCCCCGGTGTATTTTACCACGCCACTTGAAAGACCGAGGTTGATCCCGGTGGCGTTCGTGATGATGTAAGGGCTTAGCCGAGTGTTGAACAGCAGGCCTTGGGCGAGGCCTTTGATCGAAGGACCGCTATTGTCCGACCAGAAGAAAAGCTCGGGCGTCAGGTTTCCCGAATCCCCCAGGTAAAGGTTTTTGTCTGAACCATTGAGCGTCAGCAACGTATTGGTGGAAGACGCCGTAATAATCCCCAGCTCAAGTCCTCCGTGGCTCTGATTCCGGGTCGCTCTCCACCAGGCGCTTCCCGACTTCTGCACGATGCCGCCGGCCGTGCCTAAGTTTATCGGAGTTCCAACGTCGTCTACCTGGATTATTCCCTGAGAGAACAAAGCGCGGCCGTCGCCTCGAAGCGTGAGCATCGGCAGAAGATCAGTGCTGGCCTGGGTCGCGTAGATCGTGGTCTGACCCTGCTCAACCCCGTTTGTGGAATTGTTCCAAATCGATTCAATGGCGCCCACCGTCGCAACGCCATTGGTGTTGTTGTGCGCTTTTAGGGTGAGCCGCGGCCCGAAACCAGGAACGGTAGCAACTGAACTCTTGGCTACGATTGAGACCGTCTCGAGCGATCCCCCGCTCGAATCCGTTGCATTGGCAAACACGTTCGCGTCCGCGCTCCCGCCGAAATTCTCATGGCCGGCGTAAATGTAATTGGTAGTTCCTAACGCGGTAAACGATGCGACGGGCGGCAATGTGTCAACAGTGACGCCCTTTCTGACGCCGCTCTCACTGAACCCGCAAAGCACTACGGGCGAATTCTCAGGACACCAAACATGGTTGAAGGTCAGAGTCGAAACGTAGGGGATGCAAATCTCATCCAGGAACGTCAGTCCGAAACCGGTATATCGGACATGCTTAAACGAAGCGTCCGTCACGTTGCGAAGGAAGAACCCTTTGGAGCCTTGATTGCCGGTAATCTGATCAAACTCTAGGTCCTGGAGGTCCGGGCCGCCGTTGTGGCTGCCCTTCATATTGATGTAGAACATCCATCCGTTAGTATCCGAACCCTGCTCCGGCCGGATCATACTGAACCTAAGTCCCTGGCTAGTGGCGGAGTTCGTGCCGCTGTAATCGTTCCAATTCCACCCGTTCTTGCCGCCGTCCCACGATTCCAAAGAAAACTCGCTCGTTTGAAAAAATGTCCCGGGCTCGATGTAGTTAATATCCGTCGTTGTGTCGGTCGTCCCAAGGATGTTGTCGGTTGCCCGGAAATGGTCGCAGGCGAGATACGAATTAGGATTTAGCCCAAGCCATCGGGGATAATCGCCGTAGAGCCTGCAGTGCTCCATGCGGAAGAGCTCCCGACCGTGATACTCTAGCGCCTTCGAGAGATTGTTCCCGTAAAACCCGTCGACTAATACGCTCGAGAGAAGGAAGGATGAAGAATCAGAAACCCGAATTGCCGTTTTTGTGGCACTTCCGGAACCCATGATGGACATTTCTTCGAGCGAGCACTGATACTGGACATTTTTCCCGGTCAAAGGAGCGGTCTCCGTTCCCTTTCCGAAATCGAATAGGACGCAGTTGGTAGTAGGAGCAAAGTTGAGAGTCGTAGCTCCCTGGCCGTCCCCGTAGATTCTTACACGGTCCCCCGTTATCTGGAGCGTGCTCGTGAAAAGGTATTTCCCTTTTGGAAAGTATAAAGCGAAGTCGCTCCCTAATGTGGAAATGAGACTCTGGACGGTTGGACCGGCGTTATTCGTGCCAGTGTTATCGACGCCAAACCAAGTCACATTGACCGGATTCGTGAGTTGGAGAAAAGCTCGGCTCAGGGAAGGGTTCGTTCCTCCCAAAGCGGCCAAAGCGGTATAAATCTCCGAAAAGTTTGCCTCGTCCTTCATCGCCCAGGCGCGCGGCGTGTCCCCGGTATGATCGTTGGGATTTGTTCCGAAGTTTATGTGCGCCTGAGCGTGAGGAGCG
>JACZCU010015958.1_pt1 | contig 21709 bp, 16 predicted proteins | sample 8641851 | NCBI WGS metagenome assembly JACZCU01 (sample SAMN15324605, study PRJNA640507) | soil metagenome | isolation source: monocropping sugarcane control | place: China: Luxin town, Laibin City, Guangxi Province | collected 2019-07-25 | depth 10cm m | reverse complement strand
TGGGGGGGGGCCCCGCCCGGCCCCCCGCGGGGCGGGTCGGGGGCCCCCGCCCCCGCGGCCCCCCGCGGCGGCCGACGCCCCCCGGGGCCCCCCCGACGATGACGTCGGCGCTCCACGCAGCTTCCCAGGGCGTCACATTCACTCGTGACTCGTCGCACCGCCGCGTGTGCAGCGCGGGCGCACCTTTCGTGGGAGTCGAGGAGGTGCGTCATGACGGGCTGGATGTTGGTGGCGTTGATCGTCATTGCGGCGGCGGCGTTCTTACTGGCGAGTGGATTTCTCAAAACGTTTCGGATGTATCGCGGCGTGCGCGTGATCACGTGTCCGGAGAATCTGCAGCCGGCGGCGGTGAGTGTTGCCGCGTTCGATGCGGCGAAGTGGTTCGCGGTATCGGGTGAGAAGGAGCTGCATTTGCGCAAGTGCTCGCGCTGGCCGGAGATGGCGGGCTGCGATGAAGGATGCGTGTCGCAGATCAAAGCGGATCCAAACTCGTGTCTCGTGCACACGATCGTCACGGCGTGGTACGCGGGCAAGCACTGCTACTTCTGCAATCGCGCGATCGGTGAAGTGGTGTGGCACGAGCGTCCGCCCGCGGTGCGCCTTGCGGACGGTCGCACGATGGAGTGGAACGAAATCGCGGCCGAGGATTTGAAGAGCGTGTTTGCGACCAGGGATGCGGTTTGCTGGCCGTGTCTCGTCGTCGAGGGATTCCGCCGCGATCATCCGGAGAAAGTGGTCGAGCGGCTGCAGAGCGCAGCGCCGCGGCACACGATTCCGCCTTCGCAGTCCGTGTATTGACTAGACCATCCCGAACGCGTCCGCGGCGACCATCGCGAGCCTGTCTTCCATCCAGTGAATCGTCTTCTGCGCGACGCAATCGATCGCATGACAATCGACGCCGTGCACGATCTCGAGACGGCGCTCCGCGCGAATGCGCGTGAGCGCCTCGCGATTCATGCGCAGCACGGGCATGTCTTTCACGACGAGCAGCGTCGGCGCCTTGAGAAGGCGCAGTGATTCGACGGCGAGATCGGTGCGGCCATCGATCGCAACGACGGCAGTGACGAGATCGGGTCGCGATGCAGCAGCGACGATTGCACCCGCGGCTGCACCGCTCGTGCCGATGTAGCCGAGGGGCAATGCGGCGGTGGCGCGATTGCGCGTCGTCCAGTGCGCGATGTCGAGGAATCGCTGCGCGAGGAAATCCGCGTCGAAGCGAAAGTGCGTGGTGCGCGAATCGAACTGTTGCTCGTCATCGGTGAGCAGCGGCACGTACACCGTCGCGATCTTCGCGTCGTACAACCCGGAGACGATCTCTTCGTCGCGACGCGGATCGGCGAGCGTCGGCGCGGATGCGAAGACCGCCACCGCAACAGCACCGGGCGGTACCGCGACGCGGCCCTCCAGCATCACCTTGCCCAACCACACCAGCGCTGGTTCTGAAAGCTCGCTCATCGGTCGCATCGCTGCCTCCTCCAACCATTTCGTTTTAGAGGCTTAATGAATGAACAGCGGTGACAAGACGCGCGGCGTGCTGTGATTCACCGACGGCTACGTTTCGTTTCGCTGCCTATCGTTCGGCGAACTCGGGCGCGCGTTTTCCGAAAAACGCATCGATGCCTTCGGCGAAGTTTGCGCCGTTCGCAATGCGCGCGAGTTGCTCGAGCTCGCGATCGAGATGAAAGTCGAGACGATCGACGCCCATCGACTGATTCATCAAATCCTTCGCGATGCCGACGGCTTCGGTCGGAAGGGATGCGAGTTGTCGCGCGATCGTCATCACCGAATCATCGAATGATTCGTTCGCAACGACGCGCGTGACGAGTCCCCACTCGAGCGCTTTGTGCGCATCGAGTCGCGTGTTGAGAAACAGCAGCTCGAGCGCGCGGCGCATGCCGAGAAGCTTTGGCAGAAAGAAGGTGGAGCTTTCGGCGCCGGTGAGTCCCGTCTTCGCGTACGCCCATTCGAACCACGAACGCTCCGATGCGACGACGATGTCGCATGACATCGCGAGACCGAATCCACCCGCGGCGGCAACGCCATCAACCGCGGCGATGAATGGTTTCGCGGCACGACGAATTTCGGAGATGGTCGAGTGGATGTACTCGAGGATCTGTTTGAAGATTTCACCGTACTCGGGTTGGCGGTTGGCGGCGGACGGTTGGCGGTTGGTCAGATATCCGAGATCGGCTTCGTTTCCACCGGCCTTGATGTATTTGAGATCGGCACCGCTACAGAAGATGCCGTTCGTGCCACGCAGCACGACCGCGCGAATTTTTGCGTCTCGCGCAAACACGATTCCGGCCTTGCGGAGATCGCGCGCGGTCTCGACGTCGAGTGAGTTGAAACGCCGCGGACGATCGATGGTGATGATGCCGATCGGGCCGTCGATGGTAGTGAGGATGTCGGTCATGACGACACCGGTAGTCGGGAGTCGGTAGTCAGTAGTCGGGAGAACGTGGGTAGGAAATCGTGGATGGGTGGCGGCCCCCCGACTACCGACAACCGACTACCGACAACCGTCAATGCCAGTTTTCCCCAGCAGTCGCGCATCATCCATTCGCGTTGTGCGTACGCGTACGCCTTGACGATGTCCTTGTGCCCCGCGGCCGCGGCTTCGTGCACGAACGGCGCGACGGGATAGGGTTTGCTCAGCGCGAGGATCGGACCGCCGTCGAGTTTCTCCGTCACGAGGTGCAGCGTGCTGCGCGTTTCAGATTCGCCGGCGAGAATCGCATCGCGCGTCGATCGGAGGCCGATGTATTTGCGCTCGCCGTCCGCGCGTTTGATCGTGAGATCGCTGTCGTGGATGTTGAAGATGCGATTCGGGAAGGCGTTCAGCATTACGTCGGTGAGGACGTAGATGTAGCCGAGGCAGAGCACCGTGTCGACGCCGAGCTCGCGCAGGACGTGCGCGGTCATCGCATCGTACGTGCGCCGATCCGCATACGCGCGAATCGGATGATGCATCACCGGCACGCCGGCCGGCAGCGTCGCGTTCTCATGCGTGGCGATGACGCACGTGACATGCGGCAGCAGCGGCTCGATGCCGGGCGCGCGCGTCGAGCAGAGCACGGCGACGTTGTTCGTCAACATATGCGTGGCAGTGGCTCGCCATCCGGCTCCGCCAGCAGCCTCTTTCCGAATCCGGTATCGAGAATGATCGAGCCCGGACGTTCTGTGATGCACGTGCCGACGATCGCGGCGTTGCGGCCGAGTGGATGCTCGCGCAGCGTCGCGACGAGTTTCTCGGCGAGCTCCGGTGCAACACCGATGACCGCTTTGCCTTCGTTCGCGACGACGAGCGGATCGATGCCGAGAATCTCGCCCGCGGAGCGCACTGCATCCGTGACCGGCACTTTGCGCTCTTCGAGCACGATGCCGACACCGCTCTTCTGCGCCATCTCGTGCAGTGAGCTCGAGAGACCGCCGCGCGTCGGATCCTTCATCGCCACGATGCCGCCGCCGATCGCGTCGAGCGCCTTCGCGATGAGACCGTTGATCGGTGCGACGTCGGAGATGAGATCGCCTTCGAGTTGCAATCCGTGCCGTGCGGCCATGACCGCGAGACCGTGATCGCCGATCGTGCCGGTGATCACCAGCTTGTCGCCGACGCGCAGACCGTTGTCGCGCACGACGCGTTTCGCGAGGCCGATGCCCGTCGTGTTGATCACGATGCCGTCGAGCTCGCGCTTGCCCATCACCTTCGTATCGCCGGTGACGACGACCGTGCCGGCTTCGATGCATGTGTCGACGAGAGACCGCTGAATCGCTTCGAGCTGATCGAGCGGAAATCCTTCTTCGAGAATCACGCCGCAGGTGATGCCGAGCAACTCGGTCACGCCCATCATGGTCAAGTCATTGACTGTTCCGCTGACGGAGATGCGGCCGATGTCGCCGCCGGGAAAGAAGATCGGATGAATGACATGCGAGTCGGTGGTGATGACCAGCCACTGGTCGCCGATCGGAATCGCAGCGCCATCGTCCATCGCGCCGAGGCCGACACCGTTGAACGGCATCGCGGCGAACTCGCGAACGAACAACTTCTCGATCAGCGCGCGCATGGCCTTGCCGCCGCCGCCCTGCTTCAGCGTCACGCGGCCCGGCGTCACATTCGAAACGGGCAACGCACACGAGCTCATATCGCAATCTCCGAAAGATCGGGCACGCCGCCGTAGAGATGCCAGATCTTGCACGTGCCTTCGTTCGACACCATGCAAGCGCCGACGGGGTTCTCCGGCACGCACTCGCGGTTGAACAACTTGCAGTCGACCGGGTTGCGGATGCCGGCCATGATGTCGCCGCAGATGCACTGATGCGCGAGGTGCGGCGGCGCGTAATCCCACAGCGATTTCACGTCGATGTCGAAGCGTTTGCGCGCGTCGACGTGCGCGAATTCATCGCGAAAACGAAGATTGCCGTTCGGCACGTGCGCGATGCCGCGCCAGCGTCCGCCGATCGGACGAAACACGCGCCACAGCAACTCCTGCGCGGGCAGATTGCCTTCGCGCGTGACGCAGCGCGGGAACGTGTTCACGACTTTCGCTTCGTTGTCGCGAATGAGTTTCACGAGCTCGACGACGCCCGCGAGGATGTCGAGCGGCTCGAAACCGGCGACAACGACCGGCACTTTGTGGCGCTCGACGAATGGCTCGAACACGGCCCAGCCGGTGATCGTCGCGGCGTGTCCCGCGGCGAGAAATCCTTCGACGCGCGACTCCGGCATCTCGCTGACGATCTCCATCACCGGCGGGATGTATTTGTGCGCGGAGAGAATGGAGAGGTTCTTCGGCGGATCGTTCGTGACGATTGCCGCGGTCGCAACGGCAGTGGTTTCGAAGCCGGTCGCGAAGAAGACGATCTCTTCGTCGGTGCTTCGTGCGAGATCGACGACCTGCGACGGCGAGTAGATGACGTCGATCTTGGCGCCGTCGGCTTGGGCGTCGGCGAGCGATTGCACGGTGCCCGGGACTTTCAGCATGTCGCCGTAGGTCGCGATACGAACACCTTGTCGCGCGAGCACGACTCCTTCATCGACTTCGGGAACGTCGGTCACACACACGGGACAACCGGGTCCCATGATCACGTCGAGCCCTTTCGGGAAGAGCGAGCGCAATCCGAACTTCGCGATGGCTTGTTCGTGACTGCCGCAAACGTGCATCACCGCGACCGGACGACCGATCTCCTGCATCAGATGCACGAGTGTTTCGGCGAGGTGTTTCGCCATCGCGGGATCGCGGAACTTGAGCTCACTCACGCGCGGCCTCGATTTCTCCGCGCACGTCCGCGGCCATCACATCCATGTCGTTCTCTTCCATCAGCTGCTCGTAGAGCGCGAGCGTTTCGGCAATGGTCTCGGGCGGGATGCGGCGGATGGCAAAGCCGACGTGATTGAGGATGTAGTCGCCGACGGTCACGGGCTCATCGACGATGTCGATACAGACCTGACGGCGCACGCCCCAGAAGTCGACCGTGGCCATGCTGTCGTTGATGTCGATGATTTTGCCGGGAACGCCTAAACACATGTGGTGAGCTCCGATGCTTCGTTGATCGTTCGTGATGGATGCGCGAGAGCGTTGGCGATGACGGCCTGACCTAACGCGATGCCACCGTCGCCGGGTGGGATGTTGCGATTCATGAGCGCGTGCGGCAGTGCGTCGAGGATGCGTTCGGTGAGGAGCGCGTTCTGGAAGCAGCCGCCGCTGAGGACGATTGGTAGGTTGTCTTTGTTGATCGCGCGCGCGACTTCGATCGTGATCGCGGCGATGGTGTTGTGGAACTTTGCGCTGACGATCGATGCACTGACGCCGCGCAGAAGATCGAGCGTCGCGGCTTTGATCATCGGACGCGGATCGATCTCCCACGTCGCGCTGCCGTCGCGTAAAACGATCTCGTAGCGACCACGTTCGTTCGTATCTGCGACCGCGTTCCAGCGCGTGGCCACTTCGCCTTCGTAGCGCGACTCCTGCATCGCCAGGCCGATTGCGCCTAACGCATCGAACCAGCGTCCGACGCCGCGTGCCAGCGGTGCGTTGAGATTCGTCGCGATCATCTGGCGAACGCTGTGAATCGAGTTGCCGTCGATGACGTCGAAGAGTCGCAGTGCTTCGAGTGGCGGCTCGCCATCGAATGCTTCGTCGAGCACTGCCAGCGCGATGCGCCACACCTGGCGAATGGCCTGGTCTCCGCCCGCGAGTGGAATCGCGCGGAACGTCGCGGCGCGCGTGAAGGCATCGAAGCTCGCGAGCAGAAACTCGCCGCCCCATGCGGTGCCATCCGTGCCGTAGCCGGTCCCGTCGTAGGCGATGCCGAGGACGTTGCCGTCGAGACCGTGTTCCACCATGGCGCTGACGACATGCGCGTGGTGATGCTGAATCGCGAACGTTTCGAGTCCGCTGCGGTGCGCCCAGCGCGTCGATTCGTAACTCGGATGCAGATCGTGCGCGACGATGCGCGGCTCGACGCCGACGAACGTTTTCAGTTGCTCGATGCTCTGCTCGAACGAGCGAATCGTTTCGAGCGTATCGAGGTCGCCGACGTGCGGGCCGAGAAACGCGTTGCGATTCACGCCGATGCAGATCGCGTTTTTGAGATGCGCGCCGGCCGCGAGGATCGGTTCGTCGAATGTCGTTTTCAACTCGATCCCGCGCGGGACGTAGCCTCGCGCGCGGCGCATGATCACGGGCGCGTTCGCGATGACGCGTGCGACGGAATCGTCGGCGCGCGTTTCGATCTCGCGGTTGTGCATCAGGAAGACGTCCGCGATGTCGCGCAGGCGAAGCAGTGCGTCGTCGTTCGTGATGGCCATCGGCTCGTCTGACGTATTGCCGGAGGTCATGACCAGCGGAATGCCGGCTTCGCGGAGAAGCAGGTGATGCAGCGGTGTGTATGGGAGGAAGAGGCCGACCAGCGGCGTTTCGCCGGCGATTTCTTTCGCGAGCGATGCGCGCTCGCGGCGATGCACGAGCACGATCGGGCGCTCGACGCTCGTGAGCAACTCGCGTTCTTTATCCGTGAGGATGGCGAGGCGTTCGGCTTCATCGAGATCGCGCACCATCACCGCAAGCGGTTTCGCTTCGCGGCGTTTGCGCTCGCGGAGTCGCTGAACGGAGACGGACGACGTGGCGTCGCACGCGAGGTGAAATCCGCCGAGGCCTTTGACGGCGACGATGAGTTGCGCTTTGAGTGCGCGTGCCGCGAACGCGAGCGCGTGATCGGTCGCGACCTCGCGGCCGCTCGGCATCATCGCGGTGAGTTTCGGCCCGCACGCGGGACACGCGTTCGGCTGCGCATGAAAGCGGCGATCGCGCGGATTCTCGTACTCGGCACGACACGCCTCGCACATTTCGAACGCGGCCATCGTGGTTTGCGCGCGGTCGTACGGAACGCCGCGCACGATGGTGTAGCGAGGCCCGCAGTTCGTGCAGTTGGTGAAGGGATAGAGATAGCGGCGATTCTGTGGATCGGTGATGTCGCGAAGGCAGTCCTCGCAGGTCGCGAGATCGGGCGGGATGGAGACGTTGCGCTCCGTTGCGTTCTCGCTCGCGACGATCGTGAACTCGCGAATCGCCTGATACGCGATCGGCTGCCATTCGAGATCGCGGATCTTTGCAGCGGGTGGTGCGTTGTGGCCGAGGTCCGCGGTGAAGCGATCGATGGCCTCGTCACTGCCGAAGGCATCGATGATCACGCCGCGCGAGTCGTTGCGCACGCGACCGCCGACTCCCGCTTTCGTCGCGAGTTGCCAGACCCACGGACGGAATCCGACGCCTTGCACGATCCCGCGGATTTCGATGTGACGGCCCACGTTCGACATCACACTTCACGGTAGGCGTCGCGTGCACGCGGAGCGTTGACTGGCCGCACAAGGTCCGGTGACGGTGGTCACCCATTCGCACATCTATAATCCAACCGATGGCGCGTGCCTCGGCGGAAGAGAAGCTCTACAAGATCGGCGAGGTCTGCAAACTCGCCGACGTCCAGCCGTACGTCCTTCGGTACTGGGAAACGGAGTTCCCGCAACTCGCGCCGAACAAAAGCGGCGGCGGACAGCGGCTCTACACGCGACGCGAGATCGACACGATCCTGCGGATCAAAGAGCTGCTCTATCGCGAAGGCTTCACGATCGCAGGTGCGAAGAAGAAGCTGGAGACGGAGGCGGTGGAAGGCGCTGCGCCTGCGGTTGTTGCTGCGGCGCCCGCGGAACCGCTGCGCGCGGATTTGTCTTCGGTGAAGAAAGAGCTGCGCGCGATTCTGGCGATGTTGAAGAAGTAGCGACAGAGGAGCGCCGGCGTCTTTGCCGGCCGGCCCGGCGAGGTCTCATCGCCGTTGTTGACGGCGGCGCAGACGCCGCCGGACCAGCCGGTGTGGACACCGGCGCTCCGCATCTAACGCTTTCGGATGCGCACGGGGACGGGCGCGGGTTTGCGTCCGGATCCGGCGGCGATCAGCAGGAGCGTGCCGGCTACTGCGACGACGAGCACTTCGATCATTTGCCGTCCTCCTCGTCGCAGCATTACTGCATCGCAGGTGCCTACTTCTTCGCGCGGCGATACACGGCGTCGTATTCGCGCGCGGATCGCTCCCACGAGAAGTCGTGTGCCATGCCGTTCGTCTGCATCTGTCTCCACACGTTGCCGTTGCGGTACGCATCGATGGCGACGTTCATGGCCCATAGCAGAGCTTCGGGATGTTGATCGACGAAGCCGAAGCCGGTTGCGCGATCGGCGTTGCTGCCATCGAAAGGAGTCACGGTGTCCGCGAGTCCGCCCGTCATGCGCACGATCGGCAGCGCGCCGTAACGCAGCGCGTACATCTGGTTGAGACCGCACGGCTCGTAAATCGACGGCATGAGCAGCGCGTCGGCGCCCGCGTAGATGCGATGCGCGAGCGCGTTGTCGAAGCCGATCCACACGCGACAACGATCGCGATGCCGGTCGCCGATCCACGACAACGCGTTCTCGAGCTCCGGCTCGCCGCTGCCGAGAATCACGAGCTGCGCACCCGATGCGAGCACGCGTTCCATCACCGGGATCAGCAGTTGAAATCCTTTTTGTCCGACGAGACGCGAGACCGCACCGATCACCGGCATCGATTCGTCGTACGCGAGTCCCAGTTCCCGCGTCAGCGCGCGTTTGTTTGTACGTTTCTCGTCGAGACGCGAAGCGTCGTAGTCGGCAGGGATCAGCGGATCCGTTGCGGGATTCCACTCCTCAACGTCGATGCCGTTGAGAATTCCGCTGAACTTGTGCGTCACCGCGCGCAGCACGCCATCGAGTCCCGCGCCGTGCTCCGCCGTCGTGATCTCGCGCGCGTAATTCGGCGAGACCGTCGTCACTTCATCGGCGAAAAGAATTGCGCCTTTCATCGGATTGAGCGTGCCGAAATGCTCGAGCGCATCCGGAGCCCAGTAGCGGCTGTGCAATCCGAGCGTGTCGAACGCGGAGCGATCGGCGGCGCCCTGATAGTTGAGGTTGTGAATCGTGTAGACCGAGCGCGTGTCGTTGAACTGCTGCGAGCCGCCGCGCAACCCGCTGTCGAGATACACCGGCAGCAGCGCGGTATGCCAGTCATGGCAATGAAGAATGTCCGGCGCGATGTCGAGCAGCTCGCAGCCGCGCACGATCGCGCGGCAGAAGAACGTGTAGCGCAGCAGGTTGTCGTCGTAGCCGTTGAGGCCCTGATAAATCTGATCGCGCTCGAAGAAGAGATCGCTCGCGACGAGGATCAGCGGAATGTCGGTGCCGGGCAATGTCGCGCGCAGGAACGTCGCTTCGTGCGACCAGTTCGCCCACGTGATCATTTGCGTGGGCATCGTTTGATGCACGGTCACGCCGTTCTTTTCGAACCACTGCCGCGCCTGCCGATAGAACGGCATGAAGACGATGACGTCGTGACCGAGCTTCTGCAGCGCTTTCGGCAGGGAGCCGGCGACGTCGCCGAGTCCGCCGGTTTTGGCGATCGGAGAAACTTCCGCGGATGCAAAAACGACTTTCATGAAATCAGAATCGAAGCGTATCCGACCACGCGATCGTAATCACCGCTGATGAAACCGGACGTCGCGTGTTTGAGCAGACGCGCGTGCGATGCGCCGAGCGCGTTCGCCGCGACGAGCATCGTCGTCGTCGGAAGGAAGCCGCACATCGAAACATCGAACTCATCGACGACGCGCCACAACTCGCGCGGATCGCGATGCAGCACCGCGGTGATCGCGAGCATGTCCTTGCGCTGCGTTTCTTCTTCGTTCTCGTAGTGATTGAGATCCGAACTCGCGAGGATGCCGATTGGCTCACTCGATGCGCGAACGACCTCCGCGATCGCGTTGCCGATCTCTTCGCAGAAATCGAATCGATGCGCGCCGAGACAGATCGGGACGAAGGTGAAGTCGCCGACGAGTCGCTGCAGAAACGGCAACTGCACTTCGAGCGAATGCTCGCGTGCATGTGCACGCGAGTCTTCGGCCAGCAATTTCGTTTTGGCCATCAACGCATTGGCGATCGGCGTGTCGATCGCGACATCGCCGAACGGCATGCGCCACACGCCTTCGCGATTGATCGCCGCGTAATGTCCCGCGCCGGTGTGGTTCGGACAGAGGATGATGAATTTCTTCGGCAACTCCGCGAACGAATAGAACGCCGCGGCGACGTGGCCGCTGTACATCAATCCCGCGTGCGGTACGACCGCGCCGATGAATTTCTCCTTCGGCTCGACGGCAGCGTTCGCATCGAGGCACAGGTCCACCTGAGCGCGCAGGCGCTCAGGTGTGGCCTCGTAGAACATGCCGGCGACAGCGGGAAGACGTGTGGTCATTTCATCTCATCGTGGAAAACTCGGCGAATACAACACGGCATTCAAAAAGATCGGCAGCGTCGCGCGCCAGAACAAGCGGAAATGCGGATCGTCCGCAAACGTGATGACCTGACCGCGACCGGACGGCTCGCTCACGACATACACCGAGCCTTTGATGCGCTCGATCGATTCGTCCCACGCGACGCCGGAAATCAGCGGATCCTTCGCGTCGATGGTCAAGATGTTGTCGACCTTCTTCGCCACCGGCAGGAAGGAGTTGCTGCCTTCGATCAGCACCGCGGGCGAGCGCGGCACGCCGAACGTGAGATACGAGCGATCGTTCATCGTCGTACGGAACGCGGAGCCCGGAATGCGGTAGTCGTTGTAGCGATCGTCGCTCGCGGACTTGTCATCGTCTTTCTTCTTCGCCGGTTCCCACGGCTTGAGCTTCGAGATCTCGACGTCTTTGTCGCGCAGAAATGTGCTCGCGCCTTTCACAGCGACAACCGTGCCGCCGTCGTTCACGAAGGCTTTGATTTTGTCGATGGCGCGCTTGCCGAGGCGATCGCCGTAGCTGCCGTCGGGGAAGACGAGCACATCGAACTTCGAGAGATCGGTGTTGCGCAGCGACTCCGCGAACACGACCGTGTGCGGAATCGGCGTGTCGACGTCGAGCGTGTGCCACAGCATGCCGAACGACGTGGCATCCGTGCCGGCGCCGCCGACGAGTGCGATTTTCGGCGACTTCACGAAGCGAACGCGCTCCGAGCCGAACGACGTGGCGCCCAGCCAGCCGGAGTCGACCGGTGAGATCGACACTCCCGCGTCACGCACGAGCGGCTGCAGCTTCGCGTCGAGATCGCTCGCGTTGTTGTTGCGCAGAATGATGATCGAGCCGCGTGAGAACGAACGATCGCCGAGTCCGAGCTCGCCGTCCGCAACGCTGAAGCGAATGTTGTTTTCGAGCAGACGACCGGCGAAGCGATAGATCTCCGGATCGTTGCCATCGACGAGATACGCGTACGACGCGGTCTTGAACGCGGTTGGTGTGGCCGCAACGAACTCGCGCGTGCCAGTGACCGGCGTCGACGCGACCCAGCCTTCCACGTTCATCGCCAGCGGCAGCGACCACGTCGTGAGATCGTAGAAATCATCCGGCTGATCCGCTTCGGCTTTCGCGCGCTGCTCTTCGACGAAGCCTTTGCTGAACACCGGAGCCTTCTCGAGCAGCGTGTTTGCGAGTCCGCCGAACGGCTGCTTCGTCGAGACGACAGCGGTTCCGGCCGGGAAGCTGCGCGATTCGGTGACATCGCGATCGATGCGCGTCGCGCGAATGGTCGTCGCCGCGGAGAGTTGATCGACGCGCAGTCCGTTCTTCTGCAGCAGCGCGACGAGCGGCTCGAAGTTCGGCGAGCCGGGCACGAGCAGGAACGTGTTCTTGCCGTTGTCGATCTGCGCGCGTGCGGCTTCGTGCGTGTAACGCAGCAGCGCCTCGCGATGCTGTGCTGCCGTGCGAACCGTGGTGATCGCGGTGGTGTAGTGATGCAGTGCGCGATCGGCGAGCGTGAGCACGGTTCCGTCCTGACGTTCGATCGCCGAACCGGCGCGACCGCCGCCGCCCTGCTCGTACGTCATGCCGACGGCACCGCGCAGCGACGGCCACGAATCACCGTAGCCGGGATAGAAGAGGTCGTAGCGCTCGCCGACGAAGAACGTCCAGCCGTGCTTCGAGAACTCGCCGGCGTTCGCGCGGCCGAAGATCTCGAGCCAGTCTTCGACGTCTTTCGGCAGATTCGCGTTGATCGGCTTCGCGTCCGGCGGAAAGAAGTACGAGGAGTCCGAGCTCATCTCGTGAAAGTCGACGATGACCTGCGGATTCCATTGTTTGTACGCCGCGACGCGCGCCTGCGTTTCGCGTTGCGACTGGAACGCCCAGTCACGATTCATGTCGATGAGGTAGTGGTTGTAGCGACCACCGGGCCACGGCTCCGCGTGCTCCGCGGACGCGGGATTCGCATTCGGCTTCACGCCGCGCGTGCGATGGAACCAGGTGATGTAGCGCTCGCGGCCATCGGGATTCTCGAGCGGATCGATGATGACGACGAGGTTGTCGAGCATGCGCGTGAACTCGGGCTCACGCAGCAGCGTCGACGCAACGGACATCGATGCTTCGGCGCTCGAGGATTCGTTGCCGTGAACTCCGAATGCGAGCCACACGATCGCGGGCTGATTCGCGACGATCGAGGAAGGATCGCCTTCGCCGCGCACGAGCGCCGCGGCGTTGCGTTTGATCTCGTCGAGACGCGCGCGATTGCGCTCGGACGTGATCGTGGCGATGACGAGCGGACGGCCTTCGTAGGTCTCGCCGATCTGCTGCATCGTGACGAGGTTCGATCGCTTCGTGAGCTCTTCGAAGTAATCGAGAATGCGATGGTGCGGCGTGAATCGCTCGCCCATCTTGTAGCCGAGAAACTCTTCGGGTGTAGGGACTTGTGCGAAGACGACGGACGAGCAGAGAACGAGCGCGAGGATCGCGGCAGCACGTCGAATCATAAGTGAGCGCGATTGTATGTGGAGCGGCAGCGAACCCGAGCGCACGTTGGCCGCGGTGAACGCGAAGTTACAACCCTGTGTCATCGGAGGCGGGAATCGGCCGCGCGCGTCACTCCCATAAAACGAGGGAACGACATGCGCGTCTTCATGGCTTTGTTGCTGTTCGCGAGTACGGCCGCGGTTCATGCGCAAAGCTGCGCGGTTGCGATCGGGGCCGTTCGCAACTGCGAGACGTTCACGCGAATCGATGTGGACGCCAATCTGCTCATCGGCGCGGAGCTGGAGCTGCCGCGCATCTCAATCCACGACGTCAGCACTCCCAACAATCCTCAACTCCTCGGCGCACTGCTCGTCGCCGATCAGGCCGACGATGTTGCAATCAGCGGTGCGATCGCGCTCGCCGCGGTGCAGGGCGACATCGAGGTGATCAGCCTCGCCGATCCACGCAATCCCATGGTCGTGGGGCGCGTCAACACGAACGGCTACTACCATCGCGTCACGATCGACGGCACACTCGCCGCGGCGCTCGACGAGGAGTTGCAGCGCTACGACATCATCGATCTCACGAACCCTGCTGCACCGACAGTTACGGCGTTCATTTCGAATCCGAGCAACAACGCGCAGGATCTCGCGTTGAGCGGCACGTTGCTCATCGGCGCTGTCGTCGCGTTCGAGGAGTTCGACGTCTCCAATCGCAATGCGCCGGTGCGTCTGCCTGGCGCGATCACGACGCAGCAGACCGATTACGAGAACGTTGCGGCGACGCGGCAGGTGGTCATGGCGGAAGCGGTGCCGATCACGAATCCGGGGAATCCCACGAGTGTCGCGTTCTACCGGCCGATCCCGCCAACGTTCGGTAGTCCCATCGGTGCGTTCGCTTCCGGTGAAGTCGAAGACGTGGCCGTCGATGGTTGTCGCGCGTACTACCTGACAGCGACGGAGCTTCGAACGCTCGATATTTCGAATTGCACCGCGCAGTGCGCAACGTGCATCCCCAGCGACACGAACGTATGCCTCGGCAACGGCCGATTCTCCGTCTCAGCGACGTGGCGAACGAGCAATGCGCAAGGCGTCGCGCATCGTGTGAGCGTGAGTGACGACACGGCCGGGTTCTGGTTCTTCAACGCGTCGAACACCGAGATGCTTTTCAAGATCCTCGATGGTTGCGGCGTCAACAACCAGCGCTGGTTCTTCGCCGGTGGCCTGACGAACGTCGAAGTGACGATGACCGTGCGCGACACGAAGACGGGCGCAACGAAGATCTACACGAACCCACTCGACCGCACGTTTCAGACGATCACGGACACAAGCGCATTCGGCTGTCCGTAATGCGCCTATGTCATCCCGAGCGTAGCGAGGGACCTGGTTGGGTGGACGGCACGCAACACGTGCCCTAACTCACTTCGACTTCATCCTCGATCGCTGCATTCGACTTCGCGTGAATGCCGAGGCGTTTCATCATCTCGTTCAGCGTCGAGGGTTTGAGTTGCAGCAACTCGGCGGCGCGTTTCTGCACGCCGTTCGCGAGCTCCAGCGATTGCAGGATCATCGTGCGCTCGTAATTCGACACCGCGTCTTTGAGCGAGATGCCGTCCTGCGGCACGACCATCGCCGGCGTATCAGTGCGCACGGGATAACGCAGGTAATCGGGCAACAGCTCGGGCGTGATGCGCTCGCCGGTGCAGAGCACGACCGCGCGCTCGATCGTGTTCTCGAGCTCGCGCACGTTGCCGGGCCACGCGTGATCGAGAAGGATGCGCATCGCATCGGGCGTCACTTCGCGTACGCGGCGCTTGTTCTCTTCCGAATACTTCTGCAGGAAGTGCTGCACGAGCAGCGGAATGTCTTCACGACGACGGCGCAGCGGCGGAAGCTGCACGGTGATGACGTTCAGTCGATAGTAGAGATCTTCGCGGAACTTCTGTTCCGCCATGAGCTTCTGCAGATCGGCGTTCGTCGCGGCGATGATGCGCACGTCGACCTTCACGGTTTCGACGCTGCCGAGGCGCATGAACTCTTTTTCCTGAATGACGCGGAGCAGCTTCGCCTGCGTCTCGAGATTGATGTTCCCGATCTCGTCGAGAAAGATCGAGCCGCCGTCAGCGACTTCGAAGAGACCGCGCTTCGTCGCGATCGCGCCGGTGAACGCACCTTTCATGTGGCCGAAGAGCGAAGACTCGAGCAGCTCCGGCGGCAGTGATCCCGAGTTCACGGTCACGAACGCATTGCGCGCACGCGGACTGGCGTGATGAATGGCTTTCGCGACCAGCTCTTTACCGGTGCCGCTCTCGCCGATGACGAGAATGTTCGAGCGCGATGGCGCGGCGAGGCGAATGAGGTCGAAGACCTTCCGCATCGTTTCGCTCTTGCCGATGATGTTCGAGTACGCGTACTTCTCGGAGAGCTCGCTCTTGAGTCGTTCGTTCTCGTGCGCGAGGCGTCGTTGTTCGAGCGCCTTGTTCACGGTGATCACGACTTCTTCGTTCTTGAATGGCTTCGGGATGTAGTGGAACGCGCCCTGTTTCATCGCCTCGATCGCGCCGTCGATGGAAGACGATGCGGTGATGACGATGACGGGCAGATTCGGATTGGCGATGCGAATCGCGCGCAGCGTGTCGATGCCGCTGATGCCCGGCAGCATCACATCCAGAATCACGAGATCCACTTCCTCGGTCGAGTCGAGGATGTTCAGCGACTCTTCGCCGCTCGCGGCGCAAACCACATCGAAGCCTTCGCGCCGAAGCACGACCTCGAGCACGTCCCGCAGGACTTCTTCGTCATCGACGATGAGGATTCGCATGGGTTACTGAATACTGCCTACGAGTTTCTCTGCACGGGGCAACGTAATCGAAAACTCGGCACCTCTGCCAGGCTCGCTTTTCACCGAAATGTCGCCGTCATTCGCGTTGATGATGCGACGACTGATCGCCAGCCCGAGTCCCGTTCCGCCCTGACCGCGTTTCGTGGTGACGAGCGGATCGAAGATGCGCGAGAGCATTTCGCTGCTGATGCCTTTGCCATCGTCTTTCACGCGAATCACGACCTGTTCATTCTCATCGCTCACCGAGACCCAGATGTTTCCGTCTTCGGCAACCGCATCGCGCGCGTTGAGCAGAACGTTGGTCACAACCTGCTGCAGATCCTGGAAGTTCCCGCGCACTTTCACCGGCATCGGCGCGAGTTGCGTGTGGACCTTGATGCGCTTCGCTTTCAGCAGGTCCTCGTGCAGCGAGACCGTTGCGACGACAAGCTCATCGACGTTCACGAGCTCGCGCGAGCGCGGACGATTGGCGATGAGATCGAGCAGGTTGTTGACGAGGTTCGATGCGCGGAACGTCTGCTGCTCCATTTTCTTCAGCAGGCGATATTTCGGATCGTGTTCCGGCGTTTCGGCGAGCAGCAGTTGCGCGTACGACGAGATGCCGGTGAGCGGCGTGTTGACTTCGTGTGCGACGCCGGCTGCGAGCAGGCCGAGGGATGCGAGACGTTCTTTGTCCTGCAATTCGCGCTCGAGCCGCACGCGGTCGGTGATGTCCCCGATGACGAGCACGCGTGCGCCGTCAGTGACATCACCCGCCGAGAGCGGGCTGGCCGTGACCGTGACTTCCTTGTCCACACCGAGTTTGTTGACGAAGTGCGCGGCCAGCGTGCGATTGGTGTTGCGCCGCAACTCGATGAATGGCGGGAAGAGATCTTCGATGCGCTCGTTCGTGTGATCGGTGCCGACGAGATCCCAGAACGCGCGATTCGCGGTGAGCACCGTGCCGTCGCTCGCAACGACGGCGATCGCGGAAAGCGAGGACTCGATGATGTTCTCGTTGTACTCCTTCAGCGCGCGGATCTCTTCGAGCTGACGGCGCAGTTTTCCGTACAACCGCGAGTTCTCGATCGCGAGTGCGATCGGCGCGGTGAGCGTGCCGACGAGATGCAGGTCATCGCGCGAGAGCGGTTCTTCACCGCGGCGCGTGCCGAGCAACAACAATCCCTGCAACTCGCCGCGGTTGCGCAGCGGAAACGCGTAGCGATAACCCGCGCCTAACAACTTCCACGGCGTTTCGGTTTGATCCGGAAGTCGCGGCGCGGTGAGAACGATCGGGCCTTCTTTCGGCATCGATCCCAATTCGTCTTCGGTGATGCGGCGAGGCACGCCTTCTTCCGGATCGTAGATGAGCAGCGACGCCGCGCCCTGCAACGCTTCGCGCGTGTAGAGGTTCATGCGATCGATGTGCAGCGTGGCGCGGAGACGCTCGCGCATCATCGAGATGAGCTCGTGCACGTCGTGGAAGGTCGCGAGCTCCTGCGCGAAGTCGGTCATCGTGCGGCGATGACGCCAGCTCTCGCGATACAGAATCATCTCGATCACCGACTCGATGCGGCCCTTGACCGGAATGAGCACGCCGGCGATGAGCAGCCCGGACGTGAACGCGAGGAAGTTGCGCTCCATCGCCGAACGCTCTTCGATCACGCGCGACAAAACGAGATTGACGGTGGAGAACGCGATCAGGCCGAAGACGAAGGTCACGGAGTACGCGAGCACTTCCTTGATGACGACTTCGACGTCCCACAACTTGTACTTGAGGATCGAGACCGCGAACGCGAGCGGGATGAACGCGAGCGGAACGATCGAGACGGTTGTGTAGACAGGCGCAACGCTGCCTTTCAGCAGGTACGGGATGATGTAGATCGCGAGGAATGGAAGGAAGCCGAGGGAGAGGCCGAGGTAGATCCACTTGATCTGCTTCTTGCCGATCGGCGCGGCCTCGCGATACGTAAACGCGAGCGCGACCACCGCGAGCGTGAAGTAGATCGCGAAGTCGAGCATCTCCCACTTCGCGATCAGCTCGAGCGCAACGCGCGGCTGCGCAATCGCGAACGCGTTGTGAAAGACGAGGAGATCGAGCACCCACATCGCGAGCAACGCGGGCGGGATGTACATCCACGCGATCCAGCGCTTTTCACGAATGACCGGCTTCGGAAAGAGAAGGAAGAAGTGCAGCGCGAGCGGCGGAAGGAAGATGCGCGCGAACTCCTCGACCATCTGCAGGAGCTTGTAGCTCCAGTCGATGTCGCCCGCGGGCGTGTAGACATAAACGATGAAGGAGAAGAGCGTGACGAAGAAGAAGAGTTTGCTCTCGTGGGTCTCGCCTCGAAAGAGTGTGAAGAGTCCGATGGCGAGATAGAGGAAGCCGATGAAGCTGAGGATGAGGTAGGGATAATCGACCTTCAGCTCGGGCGGCGAGTAGACGATCGTCTTCGTGATCGCGCCGCGCTGAATGAGCATCGGGACTTTCTCCCCGATGCCGCGCAATGTTTTCTGGAGTCCCGCGACTTCGGTCGTCGGCGTGTCGCCGATCGTGTAGATCAGATCGCCGGAGCGCAATCCCGCGTGTTCTGCGTTGCTGTCGGGATCGACGTTCTTGACGACGATGAGGCCGCCGCTGCGAGTGAAGGTGAAGTCGATGCGCTCGAACGAGGAGCGTTTGCGCTGAAAGGATACAAACGCGCCAATGGTCACCGCGAGGGTGAGCAGAGCTATCAGCGAGTTCGTGAGGACCGTGCGGCGCATGATGGCGGCCTCGGAGTGCCATTCAATGGTCCTGCCGGACGATGAATCGCGCTAAGCCGTTGATTCGAAACGTTGAATCGAAAAACGGATTTTCGGATGTCGCGCCGATTTCTCCAAGGGATTGGATTTTCGGCAACGAAAACTTGGACGTGGCGTAGCGAGAGTGCCTCGTGCCGCCACCCGAGCCCCAGATCCCTCGCTCACGCTCGGGAGGACATGCGCTCCGTTACAGCACCGGGAAGCGGCAAACATCGCGAAGAAGGCAGACGTCGCAGTTCTCTTTCTTCTGGCGCACGCTGCACAAATCCAGAATTCCGAGCCGGCACAAGGCGAAGTCGTAACGCACGGGATCGCTCGCGTCGAAGCGCGCGAGCTCGTCGGTGAGCAGGCGCGCGGCTTTCCAATCAGCGGATTTGCGATCCGACAATCCGAGGAAGGTGGCGATGCGGTGCACGTGGGTATCGAGCGGCATCAGCAGTTTTGTGGGATCGACGAACGGCCACAGACCGAGGTCGGGCGCGGTGCGACGAACCATCCAGCGGAGATAGAGGTTCATGCGCTTGCACGCCGATCCATCCGATGGCGATGTGAGCAGATAGCGGATCGACGTGCGTTCTTCGCCGCCTAACACGCGCTCCACGAATCGCGTCAACGACGGACCGATGTCGGAATCGCTCGCGTCGTAGCACTCCTCGAACAGAGCACCGATCGATCCATGCTCGCGAATCACGTTCGCGAGCAACCCGAGAAACGCGACGAGGTCGGGAGTTTTGTGAAAACGATGCGCAAATCCCGCGAAGCGTTTCAACGCCTCCCGCTCATTGAACGTACTCAGATAGCGATGCGGCGACGGAGTCATGCGCGCGAGCACGACGCCGATGTTCGCGACGATCGTTTCCGCGCGGCCATACGCGAAGGCAGCGGCGATGAGTCCCGCGACTTCCTGATCGCGCGCATCGTCGTAACGAAGAACGAGCTGCAGCGGATCGGGCTCGATGGTCGACACATCGAACGTCTCGACGAGCAGATCGAGCTTCGCTTTCATCGCTTCGCCGCGAACGGGACGCCGTCGTTTCACGAGACTCACGCCAACAGGAGGCCGCATGGAACTGTTCCGGAATCCGAGCGTCATACTTACCGCCATGCCGAACAAGCGATTCGCTGTCGTTTTTCTCGTTGTTGCGCTGTTCGCGTTTCCGTCGCTCGCCGCAATCACCGGCAGTGTGATGACACCCGACGGCAAACCGGTCGCGGGTGCTCGCGTTTCGACGTACGCGCCGGAATCCGATGATGCGCGCCGCGCGCGACTGCTGTCCGAGCAACCGGAAGCGATTCCGCTCGCGACGACACAAACGGATGCGAAGGGTGCGTTCTCGCTCGAATCGCCGAAATCCGCGATCGCGTCGGTGCGCGTTTCGCTGCGCGGCTACGCGCCGGCCGCACGCTCGGTGGAGCGCGATGAAGACAGTCTCGTCTTCGTGCTCGAGAAGCTCGAGATGCGTAGCGGCACGGTGAAGGCAGACGGCAAGCCGGTCGCGAATGCCACGGTCGTAATGACAGGCGGCGAGTTCGTCACGAAGACGAGTGCAGAAGGCCGCTATGAGCTGCCGCTCTCGAAACGCGGCGGCGCGATCACGGTGCTGCATCCCGACTACGCCATCGACTCCGAAGCGTTCATGAATCCGAGCGAGACGGTGCTGCGCGCCAAGCTCGATCGCACACTGAAGAAGGGCAACGCAATCACAGGCAAAGTGGTATCGAGCGATGGCAAGACGCCGGTTGCAGGCGCGGCGATCATGGTCGACGGCTGGCCTCTCGCAACATCCGCGGAAGATGGCTCGTTCACGATCACGCGCGCGCCGCTGAAGTGGAACACGCTCGTGGCGCGCAAGGATTCGTTGATGGCCACGCGCGTTGCGGGCAAAGACAACACCGCCGCGGTGACGCTGAAGCTCGAGAAGGCGGCGACATTCTCGGGCCGCGTGATCGATGAAAAAACGAAGATGCCGGTCATCGGCGCCGACATCCGCCTCCTGCCGCGCGCCGGCGGACCAATGATGCGTCTCAGCGAAGGTCCGTCGTACTCCGCCACCGCGGATGCGAAGGGCGGTTTCGCGATCGTCGCGCCTGCCGGCGGATACACGATCACCGCGATGCATCCCGCGTACGACAACGATTTCATCGATACGGAAGCTCTCGCGGGTCAGACCGCATCGCGCGATCTCGCGTTGACGCCGCTGGCGCGCGTGAGCGGCATGGTCGTCGATGAAGCGAACAAACCGGTGGCGGCGGCGACGGTCGGATCGGAAGCAACCGGCGATCCGATCGCGGCAATGATGCGCGGCGGTCCGCGGCGATTCATGCGCGGCGACTCGCAGAGTGCGGCAAGCGGTCCGGACGGAAAGTTTTCTCTCCGCACGAACGGCGATCGAGAGCTCCGGATTCGCGCATCGAAGAAAGGCCTTCCCACCGGCAGGACGGAAGGGATGAAACTTGCCGCGGGCGAGCGGAAGAACGGCGTGGTGATCGCGCTGCCGAGCGGCATTCTCGTCACGGGAAAAATCATGGACGGGGAAGGCAATGCGCTTTCCGGCGCGCTCGTGAATGCGAGCGAAACGCAGGGCCGCGGCAGCGATGGCGGCGGCGTGCGGCGCATGGTCGTGAACATCGGCGGCGGCGGCAGCAGTGACGACGAGTCGGTGCAGACCGCGAGCGACGGCACGTTCTCGATGCGCCTCAAGGAAGGCGTGTACGACTTCAACGCGAAGCGCGAAGGCTATTCCGCGAAGACGGTTCGCGCGA
>JACZCU010189913.1_pt1 | contig 21793 bp, 11 predicted proteins | sample 8641851 | NCBI WGS metagenome assembly JACZCU01 (sample SAMN15324605, study PRJNA640507) | soil metagenome | isolation source: monocropping sugarcane control | place: China: Luxin town, Laibin City, Guangxi Province | collected 2019-07-25 | depth 10cm m | reverse complement strand
GTATTGCTGCGGCCTGTGCAGCCTGCAGGCTGCACAGGCCGCAGCAATACAAAAATAGATGAGCCACGAAGGTGGCGAGGAGCCAGGCACCTAAATAGGTACTCGTCTCTTGACACCTGTATTGTTGAGAGTTACTAGTATTAATGTGAGTGTGTTTATGATACAACACCGGGCGTTAAGCGTCGAGAGGTAGCGGAGGAATTACCCCTCGGTCGGAAGGATAAACGTCATCTTAATGTCTTGAAAGAAATATTTAACAAAATCCTCTATAGAAAGGCTCTGACATGTTCTACCATCTAGGCAGGATAGCCACCCGCTTTCGCTGGTTGATCGTGGGATTGTGGATGGTTGCCATCGCGGTTGGGTTGCCATTTGCGCCGCAGGCTAGCCAGGTACTGCATTCAGGCGGCTTCGTCAGCCCCGATGCCGAATCGGAACGGGCAATTAATCTGCTGGTTGACAAGTTGCACCTCAATTTGACAATTGTGCAGGTGATCTTTACCAGCCAGACCGAGAGCGCGGATAGCCCGCAGTTTGTTAAGGAGACAGAGCAGGCGCTTGCTCATGTACGCAACTGGTCGGAAGTCTCCGGAGTGGTAAGCTTTACTGATAATCCACGGCAGATATCGTTGGATCGTCATGCCGCGTATGTCAATGTTCTGTTTAGACCTGACCCTGATAGCGCGTCCAAACTATTGCCTGAGCTAGAGCATCGTTTGCAGCCTGTGCCCAACTTACGTTCCAGCATTGGTGGCGGTCCAGTCTTTTATGAAGATATTCAGGCCGTCAGTGAACGCGACCTGCGGCGGGCAGAGTTGCTGGCCGTTCCCTTTGCGATAATAGCGCTGCTTTTCGTGTTTCGCTCGGTCGTGGCATCGATTCTGCCTGCCCTGGTTGGCGGTGGAGCCGTAGTTGTGTCGCTAGCGCTGATCTTTGCTTTGGGACAAGTTACCACGCTCTCCATCTTTGTGCTTAATATTACTACGTTGTTTGGCCTTGGTCTGGGGGTGGACTACTCGTTGTTTATTGTGAGCCGTTTTCGAGAGGAACTGGCGTATGGACGCAGCGTTGATGATGCGGTAGCTATCTCTATTGCTACAGCCGGACGTGCCGTCATCTTCTCAGGTTTGACCGTCTCGATTGGCTTGATGGGCCTGATCTTCTTTCGTATCAACATGTTGCGGTCGGTTGGTATGGGCGGGGTGATGGTTGTGTTGCTGGCCGTGTTGGCTGCTATCACGCTTTTACCCGCGACCCTGGCAATTATCGGAACGCGCATCAATGCTTTGCCGGTACGACTACCGCGACTCGGGAAAAGCCGTAGGCAGGAGTCAATCGGAACTGCTCGCTCAGCAGAGCAGCATGGTTTCTGGTACCGGCTTTCACAGATTGTGATGCGTTATCCGATGCGCATCTTTGTACCTGTCTTTCTGCTGTTGGTGATGTTTGGCTTACCCTTTTTAAGTGTACGCTTTTCAGCGCCAGATGCCTCGATATTGCCGACTGATGTACCATCACGAGCTGCTTATGACTTGCTGGCCCAGCGTTTCAATAGCCGTGAGACAACGCCCATTTTGCTGGCGGTGCAGACGCAGGGGAATGTCATGACCTCCGCCAATATTCGCAATCTCTATTACTATGTGCAGCGTATTGAGGCTGATCCACGCGTTGCACGCGTCGATAGTATTGTCAGTGCCGATCCTCGCTTTACCCTAGATCAATATGAATTGCTGTATACACATCCCAGGCTGATAACTGATCCCTACCTCGCGGCTTTCGTTAAATCGTCGGTAGCGGGAGATACAACTATGATCCAGGTTATCAGCAAGTATGGCATGCTGGATGCGCATTCACAGGCGCTGGTACAGACTATTCGCAATACATCTCCTGGTAGTGGCATGACGACGCTGGTGGATGGAAGTACCGCCGGTGATATGGACTATGTAACGGCGCTCTACACCGACTTTCCTATTGCTATCATGATCGTAGCGGCTACCACCTATATTGTGCTTTTACTGCTCTTCCGTTCGCTGATTTTGCCTCTCAAGGCTATTGTGATGAACACGCTATCGATCCTGGCGAGCTATGGAGCGCCGGTGGTTATCTTCCAGAACGGCTTTTTGCACCAGGTGCTTAACTTCACGCCACTGGGCTTTGTAGAGGCTTCGGGACCTATTCTGCTTTTCTGTTCATTGTTTGGTCTCTCGATGGACTACGAGGTGTTCCTACTCTCACGGGTCCAGGAGGCATTCTGGCAGACCGGAGATAATACACGCGCAGTGGGCCTGGGCTTGCAGCGCAGCGGCGGTATTATTACTAGCGCGGCTATTATTGTGATCGTGGTGAGCGCTTGTTTTGCCACAGCAGATATGATCCTGGTCAAGGCACTTGGCCTGGGCATGGCCCTGGCGGTCGTCATCGATGCAACTCTCGTGCGTGGCTTGCTGGTACCCGCTACCATGCGCCTGCTAGGTAATCTGAACTGGTGGTTGCCTTTCTTTGGTATACAGCGCCATCCACCGGCGCTCGCTGAGTATATGAGCGAGGATGGACAGGAGAGTATGTCTGCCGGGAATACAGGGGAAAAGACAATGATGGATGCAGGCGTAGGAGGATCACGATGAGAAACTCTAGCAAGCGTAATACATTGTATCCAACCATAGTAGGAACGTGCCTGCTGCTCATGCTGGCGTTCTCGTCGTGTGGTATTCCGGGAATTGTGACGACCGATGCGCAATTACCTGTGGTTCATCCTGTTGCACAGTCACAGGCACAACCTTTACCGACGGTACGTTTTCCCCAGGACGAGGCACCGCACCGCGATTTGACCGAATGGTGGTACTATACTGGGCACATGAATGCTGTGACTCCTGATGGTAAGGCACTTCACTATGGTTTTGAACTGGTCTTTTTTCAGGCTTTACGCAGCGATCTACCCTCTGTCTATGCTGCGCACTTTGCGATCAGCGATGTGACGCGTGGTCAATTCCATTTTGACCAGCGACGCCTGACTGAGCCGTATACGAACATACCTAATGGGACATCGACGAGCGGCATCAATGTCGCGGTCGGTGACTGGTCAATTCAGGGTGTGAATGGGCTTGACCACCTCGCGGCCGAGATGACTAACTATGCGATACATATTACCCTGCGCGGCTTGAAGGCGCCCATTTTGCATAATGGCAATGGCTTGATTACCTATGGTCTGGGTGGTTTTTCGTACTATTATTCACGTACCCGTATGGATCTAGCAGGTACATTGCTTGACCATAATCAGTCGTTAGAGGTAACAGGCGAGGCGTGGATGGATCACCAGTGGGGCAACTTTCTGACGCTGGGTGGAGGTGGCTGGGACTGGTTTAGTATCCAATTGAACAATAATACCGAAATGATGTTGTACCTTATACGCAATCCCACCGGTCAGATCATCTCGACCTATGTTGGCTACATCGGACCCAATGCAGATGACCATCTCCTACCCACCAGCGCGCTGCGGGTAGCTGTGCTTGATCACTGGCAAAGTCCTGTCACGGGTGCGAACTACCCATCAGGCTGGCAGATTAAAATTAATGATCCGCAATTGCACGCTGCTTTGACGCTCACGCCCGAGCTAAAGAACCAGGAGCTCACCGCGTACCAGTCGACTGGGAATAGCTACTGGGAAGGCGCAGTAAGTATTCAGGGGCAGAGCGCAGGGAGGGTGGTCAAGGGTGAAGGCTATGTCGAGTTGACAGGCTATGGACATTAGGTTGCTTCGAGTTTCCTTGCTTCACCAACCAGGTCAACGTCATTTTCCTCTGCTGAGGAGGATATGCCGGGTTTCTCGACTTCACCAAACCGGGGCTTTGAGGGTTTTCCCTGCTTAAAGCGGCGTCCAACGATGAACCACGCAAGAGCAGCTATGAGGCCGATCACCGAGAGCATGGCACCGAGGCGGACAGATAATGGGTTATAGAAATAGCTCAGTTGATGCGTTCCCGGACCGACCTTGATTGCAGGCAGCAATCCTGCGATCTGCTGAACCGATACAAGGTGACCATCCAGGTAAGCGGTCCAACCGGGAAACGCGGGTGTGGCGATAACGAAATATGCTACTGTATTGGTGGAAAAGGTGAATGTATTCAGCTCGGGAGCCTGGGTGACCGTGCGCACACTGGAGTCGAGCAGCTGGATCTTATCAAGTGATGGCGGATTGCCATCCGGTCCTGTTTTGACGAGGTAGGCAGGGCCGGCATCGGCCATGTTCCTGTAGATCAGTGTGCCTTTTACCTCCCCTACCTGCACAAGATACGGGTTGGACAGGGGCCTACGCGATACCACGATGCTCACGTTCATCAAACCGAGCAACCTGGCATCCGGTTTCACTAAGGGTGAATCGAATGAAGGAATGTGGAGTTGGTAGCCATCAGCTGTATCATCGCCGGCACGCAGCATGTAGGAGGTGTAGGCCCCGATCAAGAGAGGATCCCAGCCATCGGCGAGGCGTGTCTGCAGCTGCACCGCACTCACTTGTGGGATATTTTCCTGCACGCCGTATATGCGCCCGGAGCCAGCCAGATGTGCTGCCGTGAGCGCTAGCGCGGAAGGGGTAGTGGCCACGCTCAAATCGTTGGTACGGGCATACCCCCAATCCGTCGCGATGAGCGTGAGTGCAACGATAAGGACAGCGAGGAAACCAGCGGCAACCGTTCCACGGAACGATATGCGGTGCACAGCACGAAGAAGTGAGTCAGTGCCAAACCCGGCAAGTAGGGCGATCAGGAAAAGCCCAACGAACCAGATGCGGGCGAGGCCGCGAAAGAGATCGAAATCGGGCAGGACCCGCGCGACGAGCAGGTAGATGATTGAGGAATTGCCCATAGCGAGCCCGGCCACGAGTACAATACCGAGGACCAGTGGCCAGACCTTGCGCCAGCGCGTCACTACTGCAAGCAGCGCCAGGGCAAGAACAGCCAGTCCAGGTGTAATCATACCCTCCCACGGTAATTGAGCCGCTGGCTGCTGGTCGATCAAAGCGTGGAGGAAGTTCAGTAATGGATAGGTGTCTGTAGAACTTACCGAGAACTTGCGGGTTGAGAGGGCCGTAAACTCCATCAGCGGCAGTAGATGGACTGCCGCCAGCAGGACGCCGATCGCTCCAGCCATCGCTAACCCCGTGATTGACATGAATAGCGCTCGCCGGCCCTCCAGCCGCCAGCGCTTTACGAGGAGCCAGACTGCCAGTGCGGCTGTCATCAGCAGCCCGTAGTACGCCATTTGCGGATGTCCGGCCAGCAAGGTCAGCGCGATGCAAATCCCAAGCATCGCGCCCCAGCGACGCGGCTCTCGCACCGATGCCCAGCAGGCTAGAGCAAGCCAAGGAAACCAGGCGACGGTCTGGAGGATGGTCACATGTCCTGCACCGAGGTGGCTGATTAACCTGGGTGTCGCCATGTAACTGACTGCTGCTACGAGCGCGGGGAAACGTGGCAATCCAGCCGCCCGACGCGCCAGGAGCAGCATCCCCAGGCCCGCAAAGACCAGGTGTCCCATGATGAGCACGAAGTAGTAGCCGTGCAGTGAGAAGAAGTGGACCAGGTGCGTTGGTGGGTAAAAGAGTGCAGCAAGTGGATCAGCGGCGAGCGGCTGGCCTCCGCCGTAGTATGGGTTCCAGAGCGGCAAGCGGTGCTCCTGCGCGAAGGTACGCTGGATCAAGAGAGCGGTGGGCCAGTGGCTGATCATCAGATCACTTCTTGACCAGCCCGCGGGCAACTGGTTTGGTATAAAGGGAGCAGGCAGGAGAAGCGCGTTCGCGACTACGACGAGTACGGTCAGTTGGCCTACCGCTAGCAACCAGGATGCCAGACTCATTCCTCCATACTGGTGTCTCGCTGCTTGCTCTTTGTTCATTTATTCGCCTCTCATCATTTAACGTATTAACTTTAACGCTCCGATTTATTTTGTGTTGCTTGCTCGTACATTACAAGGCGGTCGAAGATTCCCCAAACCATTCTGACGCCTATCTTGCCCGCAGCACCGTAATTATAGACGCCTTTCTGTTGTTCATAGTAACAACTTCGGGCTCGTCGCTCTCCCGTTTAACAATGGCATACCCTTTGAAGGTTTTTTTCTAAGGTTATGGCGGATTTTTGGGTTATTCAAAAATTACGTTGGATGGCACACCGTGCAATCGATGGGCGAGGTGATGTCAGCTTCCCCGCGGTTCTATGATTGTTCGTCCCACGACAGCCATTTTTCCCTCCATAAACCCTAAATATTCCTGCTGGATTTTGTAGTTCCCGTTTGACTGTGGTTGTAATGTCAGCAGGGCGATAGTTGTTTGAAGTAACATGTTGTGTGGGACGCGCTGCTTGAGATTGCCTGTGTACATTGGCAACATCTGCATGCGCAGGCCTCCATAGATTGCGCGCTGTAGCCATGCTTGTCCCAGGACCAATCTGCGGTTATTAGTGCTTAATTCGTTTTGCAAGGGTGTGGAAACGAGTTGGTAGAGGCGTGCCGTGCGAAGGGATTTTTTTGTGCGCCGAGCCTGCATAGCATAAGAAAAGTGAACGTCCCCCGAGAGTACTAAGATATGCTGTTGGCGCTTAGCCAGTATATCGACCAGGCTATGCCAGGTGGTATTAAAGACGGGCCAGTGATCGAAGCTGGTGCCCATGGCGAGCTTGTGCTGCAGGCGGGCCAGGTGGTGACCTAAGCGGCGTAGAGGAGCGACCCGTTTATAAAAGGGACGAACGCCCATCAGGTACTCTGCCAGGCCGATTAAGGGCGGTAAGAGGACAGGCACAGATGAAACAAGGAGCATAAGTTCTCCCCGTTTTTCATATAGCCATGAGGCTAGCTGCTCCATTTGTTGAGGATGCATCATGCTGGCTGGAAACTCGGTAAAGGGAGTCTGACTATTGAAGATGGCCGGTCGATCTACGCGTACGTCCATAACGAATATGGAGGGTCGAGTTGGAATTTCGTAATGCCAGGTCAGGTGAGACTGTTCGCGGATAGCGGATGAGATGCAGGCGTGCAAAGCTTCAAGCGCATCTTCTCCACTTCGGGCAGCTGCTTGCATAATGTGCAGCAGAGGATGCTGAGAAGGCTGGCGTTGGTGCAGGTTGCCCCAGCCCTGGTAGATCCAGTAGGAGACCAACCCATCGACGAGGAGCTGTTCCTGGCCATGGCGGATGGCCCTGGCGCGCCAGGTTGGAGAAATGTTAAAGTTATTCGTGATTTCGTGGTCGTCGAAGATCATATAAGTAGGAAGAACTGCCAGCACCTGGCGTACCTGTTCGTCACTAGTCCAGGAGTATGTATACATACAGGCAAAGTCCTCAAAAGTTTGCGCGCCTTTTTGCAGATGAGGATAGCGTTGGAGCAAACCGGCAGAGGGTTCATCAGCATAGATTTGATCTCCTATGAGCAAGAGTAGATGGGGCCAAAGCGTATCTCGTGCCAAAAAACGCTCCAGGAGCCAGGCTCCGAAGGCACTGAAGGCATCGTGCTCAGGCATGCGCATATCGCGGCATGATCCATATGCAATGCGCAGGGCGCTCTCCTGTGTAGAGCCAGGATGTTCTGTTTGTGCCTCAAGAGTGCGGAAACATTGATAGCGAAGAGGACGTAAGGATTGCCGGGCATCTGTATGTTCGCTTGCTGGAAGTGGCTGATCTGCCGAGCTGTCAAGGTAATAAGTATACCAGGTTGCCGGCTGAAGATCTGTTAATTGGAGGGCGGCATAGTAGCGTCCTCCAACGTTGACGGTATGGGAACTGATATTCGAGGCAGTGGTTGAGGGTGCATCAAAAGGCCTTGCGCTCAATGTAACTGCGCCGGGTTGATAAAATTCTGCCCAAACGACAACTGTGCTGGTGCTGGTGGCACGTACAAGGGGACCTATGCGCATGGGTATCATAGAAAGTGACAATCCTTTCGATGCTTGGTTGACACGTGCAAGCGCGGTCTTTGGGGAGACGACATAGCACTCCTACGTTGTACGCGCAAGTACACATTCAACGTGTACCAGGTCAACGAGCGCTTGGCTAGCAGAGAACGTCTCGTGGGCATTATACAAGTAGTTTAATCCCTGTTGAAAGGGTAGCTCGCCCGGAGTGTGTTGCTGTACTAACAGAGCCCCCAGATCATACAGGGTGCGCGCATGTTCCAGTTGCATGTCATATGCGAGGCTGGTTTGCAGTGCTTGCTGGAAATATTCTTCTGCCTCTTGATAGCGCCCGGCAACACCCAGGGTAGTACCAAGCAGGCGCTGTGCTTGAACAAGAAATAGAATACTTTGTTGTTCCCGGGCTACCTCCAGCGTTTGCTGCACTATGATATATGCTTCTTGCCACTTCTCTTGTAGTAGGTAGAGGCTGACCTGTGCCAGTTGAGCACGAGCTATATCTTCGGCTCGCAGACCTTCCAGGGCCAGGGCATGACGAAGGGTTGCCTGAGCGCGCTTGAGTCGAATATTGAAGAGAGTTTCGCCGCCGCGCAAGTGCGGGAGTTGCCTGTGTATCTCTGCTAGCGTGGTGAGGCGCAAGCAGCCCAGAGTGATGAGGGCTAAACCGATCAAAGGTGGATGCTGGATCTCTCGCCCAATGGCCAGGGCCCGGCGTACTGCTGTAAAGGCGTCTTTCACGTTACCCTGGTTCAGGAAATTCGTTGCCAGGACGCAACTGGCGTAACATATGTCGCTGCGGATATTCACACGTTCTGTAAGTTGCAGACTGCGCCTGTACCATGCCTCTGCTTCGGAGAGCTTGCCAACAAAAGCTGCTAGCTCGCCAAGATTAATGCAGACGGTTGCTTCAAGTGGTACATCGCCAATACGCTCAGCCAGAGCTAAGGAGCGTTGAAAAAAGGGGACAGCGGAGGAATGTTGCGCAGTGAGCAGGAAGGCGGTACCTATATTATTGCAGGCGTTGGCTATTGATCTTACATTGTTTTGCTGTTCAAAAATGTCCAGCGCCAAGTGCAAGTGGGTCAATGCTATGGGTATTTGCCCAATGGTGCCTGCAAGGATACCAAGCATTTCATAAGTGGCCCCTAGCTCACTTTGATCACCTTCAAGTGTTTGGAGGGTACGCGTTGAGAGTGAAGAGGGCAGAGGGATGTGATTGGTAGACCTATGCTGCCGGGCTTCTTCAAATAATTTCACAGCTTCCTGGGCTGCCTGGCGTGCTTCGTCATACTTACCTTCATTATAGCACTTGTTGCTGTATTGCAGACGCAGGCAGGCCCATGCTACCCCGCCTATCACACCTGCTTCACGCAACACCTGGGCACCACGATCGTTGCAGAACTGTACACCGTTTAAGCGGCTGGCATGACCTTGCGCGCGTCCCATTTGATACCAGAGCAGGGCCTGTATCTGCGCTTCTCGCAGGTAATCGACAGGGGATAGGGGCACTTGCTGGTTGCGAGATTCCAGGACCTGTGCATAGAGACGATAGGCTTCGTCGTAGTTGCCCTGGATCATTTTACATTCACCCAGTCGTTCGAGGAGAAAGGCCTGGTGTAGTCGTTCCTCCTCTGGAACAGGAAGAGTATCAGCGCTCTGTTGAGGTAATGCGATAGTTGCACGTTGGTCGATAGACATCTGATAATAGTGTTCTGCCTCGGGATAGGCTGAAAGTACGTAAGCGCGGTTGGCTGCGAGCTCAGCATACTGGGCGATGTCATGGGGAGGGCCTGCGCCCTTGAGGAGATGCTGAGTAATAGCGGCTGCTCCCTCTTCTTCGCGTTCCTGGTACAATTGTTGCAAGGCTTTTGCCGCTTTACGGTGTAATTGCCTGCGCCTGGCGGCTGACATTTGTTCATACAGATGGCTTACAATTATGGGATGCCAGAAATGGTACAACATGCGTGAACCGCCCTGTTCCTCGGTCAGTATACCTGCTTGTAGAGCTTCAGCAAGTAAATGGAGCAGCGCTTCCTCACTATAGCCCAGTTCCATGTAACGCAGCAGGTCGAACTCAAAGGGGGCTCCTATGATTGTCGCCTGGCTGAGCAAACGCTGACAGGAGGGGCTGAGGTTGCTCATACGACGATCGAGCGCTGCGGTAATGGTTTCTGGCAGCTGGTTGAGGTGTAAAGGTGTAGACAGATTGGCAGTGGGCATCGTGCTAGAGGAGCGAGCTAACTCCTCGGCAAAAAATGGGTTGCCTGCTGCCTGGCTCTGGATATGCTGAACGATTGTCGGCGGTAGTGGTGCGACAAGTGCACCGATCTGCGCGGGGGTAAGTGGTTGCACATTCACTATCTTCAACATCTGTTCATGCTGAAGGTTAGCAATCAGCGTATGCAGGGGAGAAGTTGACCCCGCCTCTTTATCACGATAGGTGCCAATGAGGGCGATGCGATGTGGCACTTGAGTGGAAAGTTGGCGCACGAGGTACGAAAGCACTTCCAGACTGCTATCGTCTGCCCAGTGTAGATCATCAAGTACGATAAGGAGAGGAGCGCTATTCGCGAGACTTAAGAGAAAGTGATGGGTGGCTTCCCACAGGTGTAATTGATCCTGATCTGAAAGTAAAGAGGGGAGAGTTGTGTCCTGGGGCAATACCTGCTGTAGCTCGGGTAGGAGTATGCACAGGTGGTAGAGATGATCTCTGCTAACAGGTGATTGCGCGGTGGCTGCTAACAAGAGCTGCTGCCAGAGACCACGCGTGCTTGCCATGAGGCTACGTAATATGTCGATCCAGAGGCGATAGGGAATATCGCTTTCTTGTTCATAGGTACGGTTCCATGTGACCAACCAACTCCGCTGAATGGCTTCACGGCTTAATTCCTCTGCCAGGCGTGTTTTACCTATACCTGCCTCTCCTTGTAAGAGCAGAAAATGAACATGGGGGTTTGCTTCAGTTAGTACGTGAGTATGTTGCTGTGATGAACGATGCAAAGACTCATGCTGCTCAATGGCAAAGACGTTACGGCGCAGCAGGGCAAGTTCTTCCGTTCGCCCAACGAGAGGGTGCTGGTGGCTGCGACCAATTTGTAGAGGGGCGGGAGGTCGTTTCTGAGCTTCTAGTACAGGCTCTGCAACAAATATCTTTGCCATGGACACTGTTGAGCTATTGGAAGAAAAAGAAGGCGCAGAGCTTGTATTTGAGGTTTCTCCTTTGCGTACTGCTTCAAACATCTTACGCGTTTCAGGCAAGGGAGCAATGCCGTAGTTTTCCTGGAGAGCCGTGACCAGACGTTGATAGATATGCAATGCCTCGCCACGCCGATCAAGACGGGAGAGTAAAAACAGCAGGCGACGTACTGCCGCTTCATTAGTTGGATCAGCTGCTGAGAGAGGCATAAGGGCATCTATAGCTCGTGATAAGGCTCCCTGAGCTATACGCCTGTCTGCTAGATCGAGCAACAGGCTAATCCATATGCGCTGAAGCACTTCCCGGCGTGTAAGCACCCATTCTGAAAGGGGTTCTTCCTGGAGAAAATTACCCACATATAACGCTACGGCTTTTTCAAGTAACTTTTCAGCTTTTAGGGGATCGTGTTCGGCTTGCGCTTGTTTGCTCAGAGTCTCGAACGCGTCTATATCGGCCCAGATAGTGTCGCGGTCAGCAAGAATGAGAATGTCTGGTTCAATACGCAAAAGGCGAGAACTAGCAGGACGTGCGAGGTCCGGTTCAAGCAAATGTCTGAGCTGGTGCACAGTGCTATTCAAACGGTTGGCTGCATTTTCCACGTCAAGGCCGGGCCAGAGTTCTTCCATGACCTGTTCTCTGCCACGCCTACGTCCGGCGCTACTCAAGAGGTAGCCCAGAAGCGTGCGCACATGGCGATGCTGCCAGAAAGGATGAGTAATAGTTTGCCATGTGCCATTGATCAGGCGTTCCAGGCGAAACTGACCCAATAGATAAACTTTTAATATTTCTTCCATTGCTTATCCGTCTTTTCCCCTTGTACCGCTTATGTGTATCAAAAGAGCTTCTCTAACGAGCGTTCCTGGATAGGACGGCTCTATGCCAAAATCCATACTGTAGAGTAAAGGCGCGAAAGGCCAAAAACTTGTATTAGAAGACATTTAGAAGACTGAACCATATTATACCCTCATAGCTTAATTGTAAGTACGAAATAGGTCACAGGTATTTATACGCTTGCGAAGCACTTTTTGGGTGTCGTGATACTTAACTGTATAGAAGCATGTAGAAATCTGAACAAGGTATACTTGAACTACGTATCACGCACGGTACCTTTAGGCTATTGGCAAATGGACATCTGTAGCTATATATGTTATGTAAATGTTAATCAAAGAGTATCTTTAATGAGTGTTTAAGTATGGAGTTAAAACATGTCGAGCCAGTTCCACCGCAGCACTTATCAGGGGGAAGTAGTAGATGGCTAATTATTGGTATTGACCCTGCTTTATGCAAATATGGTATACTCTTTTTCGGTAAATAAAAGCACCTGGCAACAATAACAATTATGTGATATGTAGTGACATTTGTACGGAATTTGTTCTACTATGTGCGTTTTGCGTTTGTATGTCTTTGTGCGTTGTTCTGCTTATCATTTTGTGCTATACTTTGGAGGTTCAGGAAGCAGGCAGTTGATTGGGAGGAAGACTTCTTGCAAATATATATTCCAGGCAGGATAGAGGACACAGATCTAAGGGAAATACTTTGTATTGCAACCAGCCAGATTGAAGATCGAAGTATTTCTTGTTTGGTTTCTGATAGCCGTTTCGCTAACTACAGGGGAATTTGATGGAGGCGAGAGCTCAGACTCCTACATTACAAGAATCTACTATCGTCGAGCGTGTAGCGCGTATCGTTTCGAGCGTACGTGGAACAAAACCCGATTATACCCATCTAGCTGCGGAGTTAGAGCCCGCGATACCTTTCGATGTATTTGGTGTAGTCTTATTGCGACATGATCGTCAAGCGGTACGTGTCACCGTTTGCCAGCATGAAGCAGGAAATTGGGTAGCGCAGTATCACCTGCACCCTCTAACAGGCTCAATGGTTGAGCGCATATTACGCGCTCCTGAAACGATTATAGAAAACTATCCTGATGGCTTAGATGGCCTGCCTGCCGTGTGTGGGGATGCGCTTAGTGCATGTCCACAGCTACGGACCATTCTTATTGCCCCTCTCGTGGCAGGTGAACAGGTCTTAGGTACCCTCGAACTAGGTAGCACCATCTACGATACATATGCTGATGAGACGTTACAGCGCCTGATTGCGGCCGTTGTGCGCGTGCTAGCGGCTGCTATTGAAAGCGCTCAAATGGGTGGTAGCGCCGAGATTCAAGATCGTCAACGACAGGCGCTCAAAGGTGTATCCAGCGCCCTGGCTTCGGAGATGGATCTCCCTTCTATTCTCAATCAAATTGTGGATGGTATCGCGAATGCTTTGAGCCTTGCTTCAGCTATTGTTACCCTGGATCAACGTGAGCATTCACTGCGCCTGGAAGCACAAGCGGGCTTAGATCCCCTGAAATTGCAGAAACTGATACGCGTAAATTCTGCTTTAACCGACCGATGTATTATCGGTTATACTTTACGTCACCGCCAGCCCCGCGTTTCAAACGACATTATCGCTGATGAGCGCTTCCCAGCCAGCAGTGCTTTTAAGACAGAATTGGGAGTGCGCTCTATTTTCAGCTATCCGCTAGTGACAGGAACAACGGTATATGGAGCGCTGCTGTTATGTTCGTCCGAACCGGGTGGATTTACGCCACTTAAATCTGATATTCTTTCTCTTTTTGCCAGCCAGGCCACCATCGCCATTCATAATGGTATGCTCATTGAGTCTACACGCCAGCGGAGCCGTTTTCAAAAAGCCATCGAACAATTAGAACATGCCTATGAGCAGAATCTGGATGAGCAAGAGGTACTGGCCCATGTACGCCAGGAGGCCCAGCAAACATTTGGCGTCAGTTTTAGCAGTCTACTACATTTTATCAGCGACCACCTGCTAACGCGCAGTGAGCGAGATTTCCAGGCCATATTGCATACGATGTCCAAGGAAGAGGAAGAGCCTGGTATAGACGCCGGGCAATTAGTGTTAAATATGAGGACACCAGGGAGCGCTTCTTTACAAGAAGTGTTTAAAGATGGTAAAAGGGATGAGACGTTGAGGGATGAGGCGAACGGGGACGCATTAAAGCGCAAAGCGCATGTGCAGGAAGAGAGTGTTGCACTGCTCACGCAAACGGCCGAGGAGGCGTTGGCCCGAGTTGAAGTGCTGGGTGAGCTAGATCGCTTATTGACACAGCTAAAGCAATCGCCAGACCGTATGAAAGATGCATGGTTTGTGATAGATCTCAATGGTCGGTGTTTCTACATGAATCCCGCAGCCAAGGTCTTCTGTGGCTCGCACATAGATAGCGTGCCAGAGAGTACTTTAGAAGATATATTTGCAGAATTGATGCCACGTATACGCAATGCTGAGGAGGTGCGGGCGTATTTGCATAGTTTCAGTCAAGGCAATATGCACCGACAGGATTTGCTTTGCGTACTCGCGGCGGAACCTGTCCATGGGCAAGCAAGTGAACACACATCCCGCACCTCCCTGATTACTGATGGCACCTTCACCGATCAATACTACCAATTGGCTCGCTATCCTCTGGGCAATGTAGAGGGTATATTGAGAGCGAATGTTTTACAGGTTGAGGATGTTACCGCACAGGTTCGTGACGAGAAAAATAAATCTGCGCTGCTCTCATCGGTATCACATGAACTGCGTACTCCACTTACGACGATAAAAGCCGGGGTGAGCGGTCTGTTACAGACTGATCTTGAGTGGGATGAACAGACGCGGCAAGAAATTCTCGAAGAGGTTAATGCTGAAGCAGATCACCTGGATATGCTGGTGAACGGGCTTGTCGAAATGTCACGCATTGAGATGGGTGCACTTGTTCTGCATAAAGAATGGTGTGACGTCATTGAAGTCGTACATGGCACACTTATTCGCCTTGAGCGTGTGCTAGCTGGAAGACATTGTCGTACAGATTTCCAAGCGAACTTAGCGTTCATCTATGCTGATTATGTACAGCTAGAGCGGGTCTTTACTAATCTTATAGAATACGCAGCCAATCATAGTTCAAGCGATGCGGAGATTGGCATCTATATAGATACTGTGTATGGAACTGCTGGTAAGGCTGTGCAGCAATTTCTGCGAGTCGAGATTAGTAGTCGTGGCTATGGGACTTCGACTGATGAGGGTGAGCGTATTCTTAAGGCTTTTTATGGCCTGAATTTACGCGGCAGTGGTCTTGGCCTGGCGATCTCCCGAGGTATTATCGAGGCACATGAAGGTCAAATAGGTGTGGAAGCTATACCTGGTGGGGATGGCTCGTGCGTAGTTTTTACTTTGCCAATGCACACTTATAATGGTACAGTAGCGCCTGTGTCAGAAATAATTGGTGATAGCTCTTCTGATCAGGTCACTCCAGACTGCGACTTGCAGCCAGCACGGCCTTCTGACTCTCATTCTTCATCTTTTTATGCGTCATCTAGTGATACCAGACTTATTGCATCCACGGAGGAGCAGTAATGAAAGTCAAAGGTAAACGCATCCTTGTTGTCGATGATGAACCACCTATCCAACGCATGCTCCGTCGGAGCCTGTCTGCGAATGGATATGATGTGCTGGTAGCGGAAGATGGGCGACAGGCGCTAGAGATGGCTCACATGCACCAGCCTGATCTGGTTTTGCTTGATCTCTGTCTACCAGGCGAGTTGAGTGGGCTGGATGTATGCAAGCAACTGCGCACGTGGATGCAGTTGCCTATCATCGTGTTGTCCGCGATCACTGAGGAAAAACAAAAGGTCGAGGCTCTGGACCTGGGAGCTGATGATTATTTGACAAAACCATTTAGTAATGATGAGCTGCAAGCGCGAGTGCGGGCCTGCCTCAGGCGGGCAAGTCTGACAGTGACAGGCGGGGGTGATACCCCAATGCAACCTGATATTTTACAGAGTGATGATGGCTACTTATTGATGAATGTATTGAGGCGGCAGGTCCGTGCGGGCCAGCAAGATGTGCGCTTAACGCCGACCGAGTTTGAGTTATTGCGGCAGTTAATGCTCTATGCAGGTAAGGTACTGACACACCGTTCATTATTACGGGCGGTATGGGGACCGGAATATGGTGAGGAAGCTGATTACCTGCGAGTTTATGTGCGCCAACTACGACTTAAGATCGAGATAGAACCTTCGCGGCCGCGCTATATTTTGACCGAGCCAGGTATAGGTTATGTATTTCGTGGTACGGTGGAAATGCAAAATATTTAATACATTTTTAATAACTTTAGCCATTTTCTTTATATTGACCTAATCCGTTTTGACGTACACTGTTGAGTGGGGGAGTGTACAGTTATGCGGGAGTATGAATGCATAGTGCTTGTGGGAAGAGTGGAGGTATGAATTCAGCACACAGTTCTCTCTTCAGTCATGCGTGACAGCGACTTTGTGGTCAATGAAGGTAAAAATATTTGATTCTGTGTGATGATACTAAAGAAGATGAACGAACGGCGATTGATGCCGGAGCGTCTGGATATTGAACGAAGACTTCTATGCTTGCCTGGGAAAGGATTGATTAAGAACAATGGAGCAGCAAGACCGCATCATGGATGGTGATTTACAGACGCTAGGTCTTCAATCCATCCTAAAAATGCTTGCCCTTAGTGGAAAAACGGGAACGCTATTTGTGCATTCAGGCCCGGAGACCCTTTCTATCAGCCTGCGTAAAGGTCAGATTGTGGCACTGCGGGAAGAAGGTATCTACCAGCCCGACTTGCTCTTCATGCTTTGTCTAATTAATCGGCTAGACCCTCCGCGTGCTCAGGCTTTACGTCAGTATGCAGGCGGAAATACTCAAGTGGCATTATCAATGATGGTAGAGCGGAACTGGATGACTCCTGCCGAGATGCAGAAGCGGCTGGAATTTGCGATCACGCAGTCGATCAGTCATGCCTTGCGTTGGGTAGATGGACGTTTTGCTTTTCATCGTCAATTGGTACCGATGGAAAACAGGATGCAGCCACTTGATATTGATTCGATGCTCCTCGAGGCACTGCGCCAGGCTGATGAGTGGGAGGAGATGGGAGAGACGCACCTGACACGCACGTCAGTTTCACGCTGGCTGCCCGAGGTGAATAATGATGTACGGAGCCTGGGATTAAGCCAGGAGTACATTGAAGTTCTTTGCCTCTCTAATGGAGAACTACCTCTACAGGCGATAGCCCTGGTACTTATGATGCCGGAAGCGCGTGTTGCGCGTATTATGAACCACTTGTTGGAACTCCGTTTAATTGAAGTAGTTGACACTGCGTTGGAAACGCAATTGCAACAGGATCTTTCGGATTTGATTATCCGCTGCCAAACCCTGCTAGCACGCCAGCGGCAGTCTTCTAACCCCGAACAACACTTGCTTGGACTTGTGAATGTGCTTTCCGAGTGCATTAATGGACTTCTTACCCATCATGGGATATATGCCAAAAGTCTACGTGGGCGCGGACAGGTACCCTTTGGCGAGGTGGTACGTTATTTAGAGCGGCGATTTTCCCATCATTTACAGCTCCTATCTAAGCAACAGTACCCTATCCTGGAGACAGCAGAATTTGCGAACGGCGAACTTGACTGCACAAGCATCCTCACGCTGGACAAGCTGGTGAAAGGGGATCAACTGGAGGAATTCTATTGGGAGGCCGTGCTTGGTCTTGCCGCGTTTCTACGCATGGTGTTCGCTGATTTGCTACGTGATGAAGTTGGGAATTCGCATACGGGCAGAAATTTAAATGTTGCCTGGAAGGCATTTCTAACGGAAATTGACCAGGAAATCCAGCAATACCAGGTGTATCGTGCCTACCGTAACACACAATTAAATTATGGGCGCAATACACCGCCCCCGGCACCTATAGGGATGGGACAAAACTGGAATAACGTTCCTGGGAGAGAAGGGAACGCTGGAAGATCAACAGAATCACGAAGGAGATCGATCTAAATGACTGAACCGACAGTACTAGTTGTGGATGATAGTCCCACAGTGCGTAAAATCGTCCAAATGACTCTGCAACGGGAGCATATTAGAGTGATTACCGCCAGTGATGGTTTGAGCGCCCTTACCTCGGTAGCCGACGAAATGCCGGCTGTTATTTTGCTAGATATCCAGTTACCACGGATGGATGGGTACCATATTTGCCAGATAATTCGAAAAAACTTGCAGTTTCGCCAAATACCTATTATTATGCTCAGTGGGAAAGATGGTTTGTTCGATAAGATGCGCGGTCGGCTTGCCGGGTCAACAGAATATCTAACGAAGCCCTTTGACTCAGCGGAATTGGTGCAGACCGTTAAGAAACATCTTGTGGATTGGCAAGAGCGTATGCCGCCTCAACATGAAGGTATGCGAACACGCTTACGACGCCGTGGCTAGGTCACACTTTTTATACCTATATGCACTGATATTCTGATCAAGTAGGTATAGATGCACCAGTGAAAAGTAGCCTTTTTTTCCCATTACACTGGTATATTTGGCCGTCTGGAAAGGTATAATGAGATGTCAGGGCAAAAGATCCTTGTAGTAGATGATAGTTGGACAGAGTTAGCAATGATTGCAACTCCACTGCGTAACAGTGGATTTGATGTGGTTACCGCTGTTGACGGTGACGAAGCTGTTGAAAAAGTATTTCGAGAGCATCCAAATTGTATTGTATTGGATGTAGTTTTACCCAAGCAAAATGGTTTTCAATTATGCCGCAAACTAAAAAGTTTAGATGCGAGCAGGCATATTCCGATAATTTTACTGACGAGTAAAAATACGCCTGTAGATAGAGCTTGGGGACTAAGGCAAGGCGCAGATATGTACATGACAAAACCATTTAATACTGATGAACTAGTAGCTAGTGTGCGGAGTCTAGTTTAAGCGGCAGTGAGGTATCTCAATAGGTACCTCGACCACGTCGATGACCTTACAAAGTTAGGTAAGGGTGACTCTCGTTCTAACCCAAGGGAGTATCTTTTAGTGGCTAGCGATGATTTGAAGACACGGCAGCGTGAAATTATGTTAGCGCAAGCAATGGCGGCCGCTCAGCGCTCAGGAGCTTCAACCATACCTGGGAATTTTCCTGATTCTCGTGAGAATCGATCAGACTCCTGGACTCCCGCATCTGCATTACAATCTCAGCTTGCACAAATCTCACAATTTCGTGCAGATAATGCCCTTCCGGGAGCGCAACCAAATGCTGCCATAGGTGAACAGTATCTTGTCTTTTCTCTGCTGGAACGCGAGTGTGCTATTAAAGCCGAGCATATTCAAGGTGTAGAGCGCCTGGTGGATGTTACTCCTGTGCCCAATGTAGCGCCCTGGGTTAGCGGAGTTATTAATTTACGTGGTTCTATTGCGTCGGTAGTTGATTTACGGACGTTTTTGGACATGGAGCCGCTTCCGTATAATCCTCGCACTCGCTTGTTGTCGGTGCAATACAACGAGATGGTGATCTGTCTGGTCGTTGATGGTGTCAGTGAGATGACCCATGTCCCTGCTTCTGCTATCACCGATATAAGTGTACGCCAGACCAATATCCCGCAATGGGTTATATCTTACGCCTCTGGGAGTGCTTTACTTGATAAGCGTACGATTGTGTTGTTGGATGCGGCGCGTCTGCTTTTTTCCGACAAGATGCAGCATTATGAGGCCCTAGAATAGAAGTTTCTTCTTTAACTTATGGATGTATTTTTACACACAGGAGGCCTGGCGGATGAATCCTGATCGTAACAATGGCGGAATGACCGTAAACAGCTTGATGCTCTGGGGGCTCGGCTTTTCAGCCGGCATTCCCGTTGTTCTCATCGCTATTCTTGGAGTAATGGCATCGCAGCAACTACAAGGTAATGGTGCTACGAATTTTATACTTTGGGTTTTTGCCTTTGCAATTGCCATCTTAATTGGAGTACTGGTTGTCAATTATATTGTTCAGCGTAAGATTAAAGATCGTTTTCTGGCACTTGTTGAAATTTGTCGTAATTACGCTAGCGGAGACCGCACTGAGCGGGCACCGGTGAATGGCGATGATGAATTCGCTATGCTTGCTATGATGCTGAACTCATTACTTGACAATCCAGGAATTGCTCAGGGTGGTATATCATTCGCTACTGGCGGTAATGATGCCGCTGCTCTGCAAGCACAAATTGAAAAGCTGTTGCAAGAGGTTAGCGCTGTCGGTGATGGTGACCTACGGGTGCAAGCTGAAGTAACGCCAGACACGCTTGGTGTGCTGGCCGATTCTTTTAACTACATGATCGAGGAACTTGCGAAAGTTGTGGGACGCGTGCAGGCAACCGCCGTACAGGTAACCAATGCCACCCGTCGCATTCTTGATCGTTCGGCTGAACTGGCCCAGGCTTCTGAAACTCAAGTGGGGCAAATTTCACAGACCACTGAAGCTGTAGAAGCACTGGCTGTTTTTATTCAAAACGTTGCCCGTAATGCCCAGCTAAGTGCGGAAGTTGCGCAGGAAGCGCTGCGCAACGCTAGCAGTGGCCAACAATCTGTACGCCAGACGATTGAAGGTATGCTCGTCATCCGTGAGAACGTCCAGGAGACCTCGAAGAAGATTAAGCGCCTTGGTGAGCGCTCCAATGAGATTGGTGAAATTGTACGTATTATTGAAGACATTGCCGATCAAACGAACCTGCTCGCCTTGAATGCTGCTATTCAGTCAGCAATGGCTGGTGAGCACGGGCGCGGATTTGCTGTTGTTGCCGATGAGATCCGCCTCCTTGCGGAACGTTCAACCGAGTCGACCAAGCGTATTGCTACACTGGTCAAGAGTATTCAGGGTGATACCTATGAAGCCGTGGTCGCTATGGAAGATAGCACGCAGGAAGTAGTTAAGGGTTCGCAACTGGCTGATGAGGCCGGACGATCGCTTAACTCCATCTATAGTGCGGTTGAACGCCAGGCACAAATGATTGAAAGTATCGCGCGTGCCGCAAATGAGCAGACTTCGGTATCTGAAGCGGTTGCTGTGGCAATGGGTCAGATTTCTGAGATTACTCGCCAGACTAACATTGGTCAGCAGGAAGCTGCTGGTAGTGTAAGCTATCTGGCTGAACTATCGGATCAACTACGTGCTTCAGTGTCCACATTCCGCTTGCCGGATCGTGTTACCGAGGGAGCCGACCCATTTGCTCCTATGACTTCTATTACTGAATTTCCTGGAGGAAATGACAATCAGTTCTTCACGCCTGCGCTAACTGCTGGTAGTGATGATTGGAGTAAAAGCTTCTCGGGGAACTTCCCACCACTGCCAGAACCAGGTAGTTCTGGATCATTAGTTGCCTTAACTGCTCGATCCGGATCGTTTAATTATAATAATCAAGATTTTGGTCAACAGCCCTTTGCGAACCAGCCAGGTTTAGGTAACCAGCAGGGATTTGGCGGGCAGCAACAGTCCTTTGTAAGTCAGCCAGGATTTGCTGGGCAGCAATCGTTCGGCAACGCGCCGAGCTTCAACAATGGGCAGCAGTCGTTTGGCAATCCGCCGAACTTCAATAACCAGCAGCAGTCGTTTGGCAATGCTCAAGACTTTAACGGGCAAGGACAGGGATTTAGCCCTCAGTACCAGCCGGACTTTGCGAGTCAGCCGTTCTTTGAAGGCCAGGGAAGTTTTGGCAATCAACAAGCATTTGCCAGCCAAGCGGGTTATGGTGATAATGGTAGCTTTGAGCAGCAGCGTTTTGGCGAGCAACAACAATATGATGCTATGTCAGGACCAGGCAATCAGAGTCAGTCTGCATTTCCTTATTCACTGCCGTCCGGGCCATTACAGCAGCAACAAG
>JACZCU010062842.1_pt1 | contig 21824 bp, 15 predicted proteins | sample 8641851 | NCBI WGS metagenome assembly JACZCU01 (sample SAMN15324605, study PRJNA640507) | soil metagenome | isolation source: monocropping sugarcane control | place: China: Luxin town, Laibin City, Guangxi Province | collected 2019-07-25 | depth 10cm m | reverse complement strand
GTCTCGCCGGCTGAGCAGTGCGCCGTCTCGGCGCGGGCGGCGGGACGCCGCGTGCTCAGCCGGCGAGGGCGCCGGCGTTCCGCATCTCTCGCACGACCTGCACCGCTTTCTCCACATCTTTCTCATCATTCGCGATTCCGAAACTCAATCGCGGATACGTCACCGCGTACGGGCTCGTCGAGCCCAGCACCTTCTTCGCGTGCAATCGGCGCACGACTTCCTCAGGCGCGACGCCATCCACTTCGAAGCAGTTGATGCCCGCGGACAGCGATGCATCGAGCGGCGTGCGCAACTTCACATGCGGCATCGACGCGAGCTCCTTCTTCGCCATCGAGTTCAACTCCGCGATGCGATTCACGATGCGCTCGTGGCCGATCGAATCGTGCAACGTGAACGCGGACGGGATTGCCCACATATGCTCGTAACTCTGAAAGCCGCCGGGCGAGAACCAGCTTGCACGCGGCGGACCTTTCGGCTCGCGCTTCGCGATCCACGCGTCGTACAACTCGAAATCCGCGAACGACGGCAGAATCGGTTTCATCCGCGCCCACACTTCCGGTTTCGCCCACACGAAGCCAGTGCCGCGTGGTCCGAACATCCACTTGTGCAGACCGGAGGAAAATGCATCGATGCCGGTCGAAACGATCTCGCGTTTCGTCGAGCCCATGCCGTGCACGCCGTCGACGAAGATCAGCGTCTTCGGATTCTTCGCGCGCACCGCGATGACGATCTCGTGCAGCGGCAACTTCACGCCGCTGCTCGAATGCACCCACGTGATGCCGACGATGCGCGTCGATGGTTTGACTTCATCGGCGAGCTTCGAGGCGAGTGATTCGATCGTCACGTTGCTCGCGTCGTGCGGCGGAAAGAGGGCGATACGACGCATGCTCGCGCCAGTGCGCGCACACGCATAGTCGATCGATGTGTGATGCACGATGTGATCGTGCTCCGTGGTGAGAATCTCATCGCCGGGTTTCAGCGCGATGCCGTGATACAGCAGCGCGAGTCCCGTCGTGGTGTTGCTCGTCAACGCGACGTCGTTCGCCTCACCGCCGATGAACTTCGCGATCGCGTTGAGTGCGTGCGCGGGGAGGTACGTCGCCTCCGACATGAACATCGCTTCCTCGACGGTCATGAGCGGATCGGCATCGAGTTGCCGTCGATACGCATCGATCGCATCGCGCACCGGTTTCGGATGCGAAGAGAAATAGAAGAGCCCCGCGTGCACCCATTGCGGATCGAGATTGAACAGCGCGCGCACGCGCTTCCAATCGCCGAGGTCATCCTTCGATTGTGTGAGCAGTTTCGGCGCGAGGAGAGTGGCGCTCGCGGCCGTGGCGGTCGTGAGAAAGAATGCGCGTCGCGATACTGGCATTCGTCAAGGCTACGCGCCTTGCACGAATCCGTCATACACGATTTGCGACCAGGTCTCCATTTGCTCGCGCGATGCGGCAAGCTCGGAAAGCGGCGCCCAGCGTCCCGTCATCTTTTCGGTTTCGCGCACGTGCACGTCGCCGCTGAGCGCATCGAGGACGTAGACGGCGCCGAGGTGGACGCGGCCGACGTCGGTGGTGTCATCGTTGAGCAGGCCGACGAAGGTGAGGTCGTAATCACCGGCGACATCGACTTCCTCTTCGAGCTCTTTCTGCAATCCTTCGAGAATGCCGGGCGTGTCGGGATTGATGTGTCCACCAATCCCCAGCGACAGTTTGTGATGCAATCTCGCCTCGGTCTGCTTTTGCGTGCGCTGCAAAAGAAAGTACGACCCGTCGTGGCGAATGAGGACGTACGGAATGATCTGCTTGTACTGCGGCGACACTTCCGCGGTGGGGCGATCGATGAAGAAATGCGATTCCTGAATGCGCTCGAGCAGTGCGTCGGTGTTTTCGAGAATCAATCCGCATTCGATGAGATGCGGCCCGAGCGCCTCGCGCTCCACGACCATCACCTGTTCGATCGTCTGTTCCGCCGTCTGTTCACTCATCGCAACGCCTCCAGCACCGTGTCGTGCAGCACGCCGTTCGTCGAGACGCCGCTGCCGCCGTCATAGCGCGCGTTGCCTTGCAGATCGGTGAACCGCCCGCCTGCTTCTTCGACGATCACCTGCAGCGCGGCCATGTCCCACGCCGCAACCGCGGGCTCGACCGCGATCTCGATCGCACCTTCGGCGACGAGCATGTGAATCCAGAAATCGCCGAAGCCGCGCGCGCGGGTGCACTGGCGCACGAGCGCGAGGAACTTGTCGGTGGTGCCGTGCTTGTCGAAATCGGTGACGCTGTCGTACGCGATGTGCGCGTCGTTCAGCGTCGCGATGCGCGATGCGTGAATCGGTTTGTTGTTCGCGAATGCGCCCTGACCGCGTGCGGCCCACCAGCGTCGATGCATCGCGGGCGCGCTGACGACGCCGGCGGTGATGCGATCGCCTTCCGCGAGTGCGATGAGCGTTGCGTACACCGGAATGCCGCGCACGTAGTTCTTCGTGCCGTCGATCGGGTCGAGGATCCAGCGCCGCTCCGTCGATCCGCTCGTGCCGAATTCTTCGCCGAGGATGCCGTCGTCGGGACGCTCGCGCGCGAGGATCTCGCGCAATGCGTGCTCGCACGCTTCATCCGCCTCGGACACCGGCGTCATGTCGATCTTCGTCCGCACCGCGAGCGTCGCCGACTGAAAATGCTTCAGCGTGATCGCATCCGCCGCATCGGCAAGCCGAAGCGCGAGGGAGAGGTCAGGGGTCATGGCGGGGGAAGGTATCACGTGCGACGACATCGATTGATGAGTGATGAATGATGAGTGATGAACGGTGTCGCGAGATTTGATTCGTCCTTGACATGACGATGCAAATGCCCGAGAAACGACGGCATCTTGAAAGTGCCGAATTCTTCGCGCCTGCTCGCACTGGCGAGGCAGTTCATCACTCATCATTCATCACTCATCACTGCGCTCGCGCTGCTCGTGGCGATGAACGCAAACGCCCAACCCTCCGTCCTCCGCTGGGGCGGTGATTCCGAGGGTGGGGCGCCGTTTGTCGAGGCCGATCCGAGTGATCCCGAGATCGTGCATGGCTTCGACGTCGAAGTTGCGGAAGAGATTGCGAAGGCGTTGGGACGCAAGCCGCAGTTCGTGCAGGTCGCGTTCTCCGCGATCGATCAGAGTGTGCAGCGCGGCGATTTCGAGATGGGATTGAGCGGCGTCGAAGACACGCCCGCGCGGCGTGCGGCGCTGGCGGCATCGATTCCGTACTACACCTTCACCGAGACGCTCACCGTTCGCGAAGAAGACAAAACGAAGTACGACGAGCTTGCCGATTTGCGCGGGCGTCGCGTCGGCACGCTGGGCGGCACGATCGCGTACGACATCCTGCTGGATGCTGAAAAGAAACTCGGCATCATCGCCGTCTCGTACGACGACGACGTGCATCCGTACGAAGACCTGCAACGCGGACGTCTCGACGCCGTGCTGCTCGACAACATCATCGCCGCGCGCGCCATGCATCGCACGCCGGGCCTCTATTCGCACTACGAAAAGCCGGTCGCGAAAGGGCACTACATCGTCGTCTGCGCGCGCGAGAACATCGCGCTGCGCGATCAGATCAACGACGTGCTGAAAGCGCGCATGCGCGACGGCACGCTGCAGCGCATTTATCGCAAGTGGAACATCTGGGACGAGTACCAGCAGCCGTTCTTCGATGAAGTGCTCGCGGCGCCGGTGGCGAAAACGGATCCTGCTACGAACGTAGCACCCGCGAAGCCGCAGATATCGCAGGTCGAAGCGTTGATCCGATACTTCCCGGCGTTGTTGCGCGCGGCGGGAATCACGATCGCGATGTCGTGTCTGGCGATGGCGCTGGCGATCTTCGTCGGCGTCACCGTCGCGACGGGCCGAGTGTATGGGAACCCATTCATTCGCGCGATCCTGACGACGTACGTCGAAGTGACGCGCGGCACGCCGGTGCTGCTGCAACTCTTCGTGCTGTACTACGGGCTCTCGGCGGTGATCAAACTTCCGGCATTCGTCGCGGCGCTGATCGGACTCGGATTGAATTACGCGGCGTACGAGAGCGAGATCTATCGCGGCGCGATGGAGGCGGTTCCCCGCGGGCAACTCGAAGCCGCGCGCATCCTCGGTTTCACGGAATCGCAGGTCTTCCGCTACGTGCGCGGACCGCAGGCATTTCGACTCGCGCTCGCGCCGATGACGAATGATTTCGTCGCGCTGTTGAAAGACTCATCGCTCGTCTCCGTCATCACCGTCGTCGAGTTGACGAAGCAGACGCAGATCTTCGCCGCGAACATCGGCAGCTGGGTGATTCCGGGCGCGTTGTGCGCGGCGTTGTATCTCGCGATGTCGCTGCCGCTCGCACGACTCGCACGCACGCTCGAATCGCGCTGGAAGGCGGACTCGCTATGACTTCGGTTCTTCGCATTCATGACCTTCGCCTTCGCCGCGGCGCGCGCGAGATTCTTCGCGGCGTGAACATCGAAGTGGCGCGCGGTGAGCTGGTCGCGTTGATGGGATTGAGCGGCGGCGGGAAGACGACCGTGCTGCGCACCGTCACGGCGCTCGAAGCGTTCGAAGGCGGAACGATCGATGTCGGCGGCGTGATGTTGAAGTCGGGCGGCGCGCCGGATCGCACGACGATGCGCGAGCTGCGCAAGCAGGTCGGACTCGTCTTTCAGTATCACTACCTTTGGGAGCATCTCACCGCGATGGAGAACGTGACGCTCGCGCCGATGCACGTCGCGCGTGTGTCGCGCGTGAATGCGGAAGCTCGCGCGAATGAGTTGCTCGCATCGCTGGGTGTCGCGCATCGCCGCGATGCGTGGCCGCGTGAGTTGTCGGGCGGCGAAGCGCAACGCGTTGCGATCGCGCGCGCGATGGCGATCGATCCGCCGCTGTTGTTGATGGATGAGCCGACGGCGTCGCTCGATCCGGCGCGTCGTGCGGAGCTGGGGCAAACGTTGCGCGAGCTGACGCAGGACGGCCGCACGCTGATGCTCACGACGCACGATGATGACTTCGCCCGCGATTTCGCCACGCGTGTGATCGTGATGGCGGAGGGGCAGGTGGTGGAGCAGGGCGACCCGAAGGAAGTGCTCACGAATCGAAAGCACCCGGCAACGAAGGCGTTGTTGCAGCACGAGTAACGGAGCGCCGGCGTCCACGCCGGCTGAGTAGGCGCCGTCTCGGCGCGGGCGGCGGGACGCCGCGTGCTCAGCCGCCGAGACGGCGGCGCTCCGCTCCACTTGCTACGCCGCGGCTTCTTCTCGTCGCGCGCTTTGCTCGCGCCACAGCGCGGCGTACAACCCATTCATCGCCAGCAGCGAATCGTGCGTGCCCGTTTCCACGAGCTTGCCCTTTGCGAGCACGTGAATGCGTTGCGCGTGCGCGATCGTCGAGAGGCGGTGTGCGACGAGCACCGTCATGCGTTTGTGTTCGCCGGTCGTGAGATGACGAATCGTTTCGGTGATCGACTTCTCGGTGATCGAGTCGAGAGACGACGTCGCCTCATCGAAGATCAGTAACTCCGGATCGCGCAGCAGCGCTCGTGCGATGGCGAGTCGCTGGCGTTCGCCGCCCGAGATCTTGATCCCGCCTTCGCCGATCTTCGTCTCCAGACCTTTGCCGCCGCGCTCGATGATCGGCAGCGCCGCGGCTTGTCGCAGCACCGCGAGACAATCCTCATCGCTCGCGGTTGGATTCACGAACAACAGGTTGTCGCGAATCGTGCCGGCGAAGAGTTGTGTGTCCTGCGTGACGAGACCGATGCGCGAGCGCAACTCATCGAGATCGACTTCGCGCGAGTCGATGCCGTTCACCGCGAGTCGGCCTTCGCTCGGTCGATACAACCCGACCAGCAATTTCACGAGCGATGTTTTGCCGGAACCCGATGGCCCGACGAAGGCGATCGTCTCGCCCGCGCGAAAATCGAGATCGATCGATTCCAGCGACGGCACATCGGACGAGGGATACGTGAACGACACATCCTCGAACGACACGCGCATCAACGAGCCGATCGACTTCGGCTCCGCCGGTTTCGGCGCGGGCGCGATCGCCAGCACTTCTTCGAGCTTCTCCATGCTCGCTTTCGCTTCCTGATACTGCGCGATGATCGCGCCGAGCTCGGCAAGCGGCGAGAAGACCGGGAACGAATAGAAGAAGAGCGCGTAGAACTCGCCGATCGTGATCGAGCGTTTGAACACGAGCCACAACATCAGAAACAGCAGCGCGGCGCGCGTGGTGTTGATGATCGTTCCCTGCAGAAACGAGTAGAAGCGTAGGAAGCGAACCTTCTTCAATTCCAGCGCGAGAATGCCGGCGTTGACGCGATTGAGTCGCTCGATCTCCTGATTCTCGAGACCGAGAGACTTCACGAGCTCGACATTGCGCAGCGTTTCGGTCGTCGAGCCCGCGAGCTCCGCGGTCTGCGTGACGATGATCTTCTGCTGCGCTTTGATGCGCTTGCTGATGAAGAACATCAACGCGCCGAGGGATGGGGCGAGGAGCGCGTAGACCGTGCCGATCGTCCAATGCACCGTGAACGCGTAGATCGTCACGAACACGAGACCCACCACCGCGATGAAGATGAAGTTCACGAAATTCGTGATCAGCGTCTGCGCGTCGGCGCGCGCCTTATGCATCTTCAGCAGGATCTCGCCGGAGCGCTGATCCTCGAATACCGCGTATGGCAGCGAGAACGAATGCGAGACGCTGCGCTCGTACAGTTGCGCACCGGTGCGTTGCGCGACGACGTTGACGAAGTAGTCCTGAAAGTTTTTCGCGATGCGCGACACGAGCGCGACGCCGACGTACGCGAGGAGCAACAGCAGCACGCCGCGCACGAACATCTGCGTCGGCATCGTCGTCGCCTTGAGCGCGTAGCGATCGACGATGAGGCGGAAGACCTGCGGATCGAGAAGGGAGAAGATTTGATTGATCGCGGCGAGCAGCAGCGCGCCGGAGATCATTTTTTTGTAGCGCAGTAAGAACGAAAAGAGCAGTCGCACGCGGGCATTATGCGTTCGCGATGCGGTGCGCCGCATCGTACTTTCGTCACAGTCCGCGCACGAAAAGCAGAACAGTCATGACAAGCCCGATGGCCACGACGAAGCGGCGCACGAAAACGCGTCCGAGTTTTCGCGCGAGGCGCGCGCCCGCGAATCCGCCCACGAGCGTGCCGGCCATCATCACCAGCACGTCGCTCCAGATCACCGAGCTCGCGAAGATGAAGTAGACCGCGGCGATGCCGTTGATGCAGACCGCGAGCACGTTCTTCAGGCCGTTCATCTGATGCAGATCCGTGAGTCCGATGAGGCCGAGCGCGGCGAGCATCAGGATGCCCATGCCCGCGCCGAAGTAGCCGCCGTAGAGCGAGACGAGAAATTGAAAAATGAGAACCGCGATGCGCGAGGCAGTGGTGGGATGTTCGTTCTTTGGCAGATGCCGCGAGATCAATTCCTGAAACGCGAGCAGGGTCGTCGCGCTGAGAATCAGCCACGGCACGAGTGCTTCGAACGTCGACGTCGGCGTGCGCAACAACAACCATCCGCCTAACGCGCCGCCGAGAATCGACGGAACGATGAGCAGCAGCAGCCAGCTCTTGATCGTCGAAAGCTCTTCGCGAAATCCGTACGCGCCCGCCAGCGAGCCGGGCCAGATGGCGACGGTGTTCGTCGCGTTCGCCATGATCGGATCGCGGCCGAGCCACAGCAGCGCGGGGAAGGAGATGAGCGTGCCGCCGCCCGCAATCGAATTGATCGCGCCCGCCACGACGCCCGCGAGGAAGATGACCGCGTATGCGATCACTTCACTCCTTCGGCCACGTATAAATCGGAGAGCGCGCGCACCGCGTTGTACGCGTACTGCGTGCCGTCGGGAGTGATGAGCACCGGCGCGATGCGATACACGCCCGCGGGATCGGCAGGCGCGAGCTCTTTCCACAACACGCGCTGTCCCGTTGCGATCGTGACGCGATAGATGCGCACCGGCAACGCGGTCGGTCGATAGACGAAGAGCGAGTTGTTGTCGGTCGCCCACTGCATCGGGATCTCGCCCTTCTCCACACCGGGCACCGGCGCCGCCGCGCTGCCGTCGTTCGGATACAACACGATCGTTTCATCCGCGTTCATGCCCGCCGTGTAACGGCCATCGTGCGAGACCGCGAACGGCCGCACCGCGCCGCCCCAGATGCCTTCCGGCGTGATCGGCTTCGCGGTTTCATCGAGCGTGTCGATGAGGAAGAGTCGATAGCCACCCTTGCCGATGACGCCCGCGACGATTGCGCGACGCGAGTCCCACATCCACGCGGCGCCCGCATCAAACTGTCCTTCGATCTTCAGCTCGCGCGCCATGCCGCTGCCGGTCGGCACGATGACGAGCTTCGCGCCCTGATGCACGAGCGCCCACTTGCCGTCGGGGGAGAGCGCATCGCCGACGCCTTCCGCGAGGCGAATCGGCGCGGGCGCGTCGATGCGTCGCAGATACACCGCGCTTTTCGCACCGCCGCCTTCGCGCGTTTCGCTGAAAAGCAGCGATTTCCCATCGGGCGATAAATCGGCGAGCATCGACCAGTCGAGCCACGAGGCATCGCGCTCGGCGCCGAAGTTCGGAAGCGCCGGCTCGGGAATCGGTTCTGTGGAGGGGCGGGCTCTCAGCCCGCCCTCTGTTGCGCTCTCCGGCGAGGTGAGAGCTCGCCGCTCCACCATCGCACCGCCGGTGCTCCACATCAATGCCGCGCGCCACGTTCCATTCGAGAGCAATGCTTCGCCGCTCGGCGACAGATCGAAGATGCGAATCGATCCCGTGAGTCGGGTGACGAGTCGCATCACGCCGTCGTTCACGTTCACCGCGTACAGTGCCGGAGGCGCGGAGCTCGACGTGCCCGAGACCCAGATTTCTTTTCCATCGGGCGACCACGCCAGTCCCGTTGCGCCTTTCGCCCAGCCGCGCGCGATCGTGACTGGCGCGCCCTGATCGATGATGGCGAGATCGAACTCGCCGCGCGATGGTTCGAGAATCGCGAGTCGTTTGCCATCGGGCGAGACGCGAATGTTCTGCACGTAGTGCGGCGTCTCGTACTTCACGGTGCCGATCGGATATTCGATGCGGGTCTTGTCGCCCTGCTGGCGAAGGATCGCGAGATTCGATCCGTCCGGCGCCCAATCAGCTTGCAGCACGTCTTCCGCGATCTCGCGCGGCACACCACCGGCGAGCGGAACGCGTGCGAGTGTGCCGAGGTTCGTGATGCGATCGCGGCGGAGAAGAATTGCGAGCTCCGCGGTTTTCGAGACGCCGAGGATTTCGCTGTCGGCAATGCCGAGGGATCGCGCCTCCGTTGCCCGTCTGCTCGCGATGAAAACCTCGGGACGATTTCCGTCCCACGCGGCGCTGTAGACGATGGTCTCGCCATCAGGACTGAATCGCGCCGAGCGCACTTCGCCGCGACGAAACGTGAGTCGATGAAATTGCGGTTCGACGACGTCCTCGCTTTCGCGATGCGCGAGCATCCACGCGCCGTACGCCGCGCCCGCAACCGAAACGATGTAGAGCAATCCGAGAAGCAGCGGCGAGATGCGGCGCTTCGGTTTCGTGAGCGGACGCGCAGTCGTGTGCGGTGGTGTGCGGACGGGTTGTGGCGTTGGCGCCGCGGGCGCCGCGGTGACGTTCGGCGCGCGCACCGCGCCGGGACTCAGCGTGTTCGCGCTCGACATCGCGGTCACGGTCTCGAGGTTGAACGCGAGATCGCGCGCGGATTGATAACGAAGCTCTCGATCTTTTTCGAGACAGCGTCGAATCAATCGCTCCAGCGCGGGCGGACAGTTCGGAACGAGATCGGCGAGCTCGGGCGGATCTTCTTTCAGAATCGCGCTCAGTGTTTCGATCGACGAGTTGCGCTTGAACGCGCGCTTGCCGCTGAGCATCTCGAAGAAGATCGCGCCGAGAGAAAAGATGTCGCTGCGATGATCAACGGCTTCGCCGCGCACTTGCTCGGGCGACATGTAACCGACGGTGCCCATCACCATGCCGGGCTCGGTCGCGGCCATCTCGAATGTCGCGCTATCGGGATCTTTCGAGGTGAGCTTGGCGATGCCGAAGTCGAGGATCTTCAGTCGTCCGTCGCGCGTGAGGAAGACGTTGTCGGGCTTGAGGTCGCGATGAACGATGCCTTTCTCGTGCGCGGCCGCGAGTCCCTGCGCCATCTGCAACGCGGCGTCGACGGCGCGTCGCGGCGATAGCGCTCCGCGCTCGAGTCGCGCGCGCAACGTTTCACCTTCGAGCAACTCGGTGACGAGAAAGGGATTGCCGGTGTCGTCGCGGCCGACGTCGTAGACGGTAAGGAGGTTGGGATGGTTGAGCATCCCGGTCGCGCGCGCTTCCTGTTCGAAGCGCAGCAAACGCTCGCGATCGCTGAAGGTGACGTTGGTGAGGACTTTGATGGCGACGTCGCGGCCGAGGCGCGTGTCTTTCGCGCGATAGACGACGCCCATACCGCCTTCGCCGAGAACACCAGCGATCTGATACGGCCCAAGCACAGACTGCGGGGGATGCACGGAAGGGATTGTAAGTGCTTCAGCGGAACGCCGCCGACTCGGCGGCTGAGTACGCGGCGTCTCGCCGTCCACCCGCGCCGGGGCGGCGCCTGCTCAGCCGGCGAGGGCGCCGGCGTTCCGCATGTGTTCTTCATCACCATTCAATGTGATGATATGGAACTATTTCCATCCGTCCTTCCTGTTATGGTCTCGGCACGTCGCGGGACCACGGCCGATCCAGCGATTTTCCAGTCATTTCTTTCGCTTTGGATCAGGAGGTCCCATGTCCGTCATCGAGCTCACCGCAGAAACCAACGACGTTTTCTCGAAACATCTCGGCGTTTTCGCCAATCCGAAGGGGGCGCATCTGCTCGAGCGCACGGAGCCGCTTGGCGAGTGGCTCGATCGTCGCGCGGAGCTGAACACGTGGCCGTATGCGCGCACGTTGCAGCAGCGTCCGGCGAGCGAGACCGTGCTCACGAGTCAGAACGCGCGTCGCGTCGCAGGGATGAATTTCGGCTCGCAGGATTACCTCGGGCTCGCCGGACATCCGGACGTCATCCATGCCGCAAAGGATGCGATCGATCGTTATGGACTGCATGCCGCGGCCTCGCCGATGCTGCAGGGCAACACCGTTCCGGGCCGCGCGCTCGAGAACGCGCTCGGCGAGGTGCTACAAACGCAGCACGTCATCCTCTTTCCGACCGGATGGGCGGCGGGCTTCGGCACGATCACCGGTCTCGTTCGGCCGCACGACTCGATCGTGATCGATCAACTCGCGCATTCGTGTCTCATGTCCGGCGCGCGTGCGGCGACGCAGAACGTCTATCTCTTCCGCCACAACGACGTCGATGCGTTACGCAATCGTCTTTCGAAACTGCGCGCGAAGGATGCGGAGAACGCGATTCTCGTCGTGTCCGAAGGCCTCTTCTCGATGGACAGCGACAGCCCGTGCATCGAGGCGATGCAGAACGTGTGTCGCGAGTTCGATGCCGTGCTGATGATGGACATCGCGCACGACTTCGGTGCGAGCGGTCCGGGCGGCACGGGTCAGATTGGGATGCAGAAGATGATCGGCAAGGTCGACATCGTGATGGGCAGCTTCTCGAAGACGTTCGCGACGAACGGCGGCTTCATGGCTACGAACTCGCGATCGGCGCGACAGTTCCTCGGCATCTACGGCGGCGCGCACATTTTCTCGAATGGCATTTCGCCCGTGCAGACGGCGACCGCGCTCGAAGCGCTGCGCATCGTGCGCTCGGATGAAGGTGCGGCATTGCGTGCGCGCTCGTTCGACAACATTCTTCGTCTGCGCGCCGGGTTCGAATCGCGCGGCATCGAATGCCTCGGCGATCCGAGCAACGTCGTGCCGGTGATGTGCGGCGACGAGGTCGTGGCGAAGATCACGTCGAAGCTGCTCGAAGAGAATGGGCTGATCGCGAATCTCGTCGAATATCCGGCCGTGCCGCGCGAGCGTGCACGGTTTCGCTTCCAGGTCATGGCGTCGCACAGCGATGCGCAGATCGATCGCGCGGTGGAGGTGTTCGCGCGATGCATGGCCGAGGCGCGGGATTGAGGTGAGTGATACGCAACGCGATCGCTTCACGATCGCGTTGCGAGTCTTTGCGCGGTGGCGCGCTACACTCCCGCCACTTTGCGATTTCTCTCGCTTTGGCTGCTCCTCACCATCATCGCGATTGCCGTGCATCTCGGTGGATTTCCGCTTCTCGATGCCGATGAGGGGCGCAACGCCGAAGTCGGACGCGAGATGGCGGAGACGAACGACTACGTCATGCCGCGACTCAACGGCCTGCCGTATCTCGACAAGCCGGTCGTCTACTTCGCTGCCGAAGCAGCGATGATGGAAGTCCTTGGTCCCACCGAAGTCGCCGCACGATTGCCGGCGTATCTCTTCACCATCGCAACCGCCGCGGTGTTGTTCTGGTACGCGCGCAAAGTGTGGGGTGGCGAAGCGCCGTACGTCGCGGCCATCGTCTTTCTCACGATTCCGTTGACGGTCGCCTTCTCGCGCACCGTTATCTTCGACAGCGCGCTCGCGTTTTTCACGACGCTTTCGCTTTGCGCGTTTCACTTCGCGATCGAAGAGAAGAACGCGCGCTGGTCGATTCTCGCGTGGGCATCGATGGGTTTCGCGATGATCACGAAAGGTCCGGTCACGTTCCTGCTCGTGCTGCTCGTTGCGATTCCGTTCGCGTGGCGGCGCAAGTCGATGCGCGTGCTCTTTCCGATCCTCGGCATCGTTGCATTCGCGGCAATCGTCGCGCCGTGGGTGTGGGGCGTGTCGCAGGTCGTGCCCGAGTTTTTGCGCTACGTCATGGTCACGGAGACCGTCGAGCGCATGGCCACGAAAGCGCTGAAGCGCACCGGTCCGCCGTGGTACTTCCTCCCGTATCTTCTCGGCGGCGCCTTGCCGTGGTCGATCGTTGCGATCGCGAGCTGGAAGAAGTTCCGCAAGCCCGATCCCGCGACGCTCTACTGGATCCTCGCGTTCGTCATTCCGTTCGTTTTCTTTTCAATCAATCAGTCGAAGCGGCCGCAGTACATCGTGCCGCTGATGGCGCCGCTGGCGCTGCTCGTCGCGCGGATCTGGCCGGAGGCGAAGACGCGCATCGCATCGATCCTCGTCGCGAGTCTCGGCGTGATCCTGCTGCTTTCGCCGCTCGTGTTTCATCGCACGAAGATGAAGCCCGAGCTCGCGGCGGTCGCGGATGAAACGGCACTCGTGTTAGGCGTGGCGTTCGTGATCGCGGGCGCACTCGCGCTGTTCGTGAAGCGCCGCGATTTTCTCCTCGGCGCATTGAGCGTGCCGATGCTCGTATTGCCGCTCGCCGCGAATCCGCTGCTCAATGCGTTAGGCGAGCGACGCTCGACGCGATCGTTCGTCGAGGAACTAAAGCCGCATCTCACCGCGTCGACGCAGCTCATCGGCGTCGAGGCGTTCACCGGATCGCTCGCGTTCTACACGCGACGCCCGATTACCGTCGTCACCGAAGATGCGAGTGAGCTCACGAGCAACTATCTGATCCGGCGTTACGAGCAGTTCACGACGAATCCCGCGTCGCCGCTGAAAACGCTGCCGTATTTCGAGCAATCGCTGCAGAGCAACGCGCCGCGAATCTACATCGTGCGCAACAACGATACGGAGCGACGCGCGCTGCTGGAGTCGCGCGGATGGCACGTGATCGGGGATCAGGTGCATCTGGTGGCGTACGGGCGGTAGCCCACAACCATTACAATCCCCGCCCTGTGTGCGGAATCTACGGAATCGTCAGCTCGGCCGCGTTGCGGCATCCCGAGGTGCTGGACGAGCTGGGCGAGGCGCTGAGACATCGCGGGCCGGATGGCCGCGCGACATTCACGCGCTCCGAGGCGCGCTTCGGTACCGAACGTCTACGCATCATCGATCTTCACGAACGCGCCGATCAGCCGTTCGCATCGCCGGATGATGAAGTCTGGCTTCAGGCCAACGGCGAGATCTACAACGCTCCCGAATTGCGAACGCGCTACGCCGATTTTCCGTATCGCTCGCACTCCGACGTCGAAACGATTCTGCCGATGTACCTCGCGCGCGGCACCGACGCGATCGCGGAGCTCGACGGCATGTTCGGCCTCGCGATCTGGGACAACCGCACGCACACGCTGATTCTCGCGCGCGATCGCGCGGGCGAGAAGCCGCTCTTCTACGCGCGCATCGGACGCGAAGTCGTCTTCGCCTCGGAACTGCAATGCCTGCTGCGTCATCCCGATCTCCCGCGCGACCTCGATCGTGATGCGCTGCGCGATTACCTCGCACTCGGCTACGTGCCCGAACCGTTCACCCCATTCAAAGCGATCAAGCGCGTGCCCGCCGGCTCGTTCATGCGCTTCACCGACAGCGGTGAGGAAACGGTGCGCTACTGGGATGCGGAGTCGTTTGCGATTCAACGCATCGATCCCGCGGAAGCCGTGCGCGAGACGCAGCGACTCATCGAGAGCGCGATCGCGAAGCAGGTCATGTCCGATGTTCCGGTCGGCGTGTTCATCAGCGGCGGACTCGATTCGTCGATCCTCGCGACACTCGCATCGCAAGTCATCGGCGTCGACAAAGTGCATACCTTCTCCGCGCAATTCGCGGAAGAGTCGTACGACGAAAGCGGCGACGCCGCGGTGCTCGCGCAACGCATGCGCACGAAGCACGTGCCGGTGCGCACCGATGAGGAAACGCTGCTCGATGCGTTGCGTAATGTCACGACGCGCTTCGCCGAGCCGCTCGCGGATCCAGCGATTCTGCCGACGTTTCTGCTTGCGCGCACTGCACGCGAACACGTGAAGGTCGTGCTCAGCGGCGAAGGTGCGGACGAGTTGTTCGGCGGCTATCCGACGTACATCGGCCACAAGATCGCGCCGAAGTACGACGCGCTGCCGGGATTCGTGCGCGGCGGCGTGAAGAAGCTCGCGTTCGCGTTGCCGTCGTCGGGGAAGAAGGTCACGCTCGAGTATTTGCTGAAGCGATTCGTGAGCGATGCAGAGCGGCCGTGGATCGAGCGACATCTGCGCTGGTTCGGCACGGGACTGTCGTCATTCAATCGCGTCGATGCGCCGATTGGTGCGCGCGATCCGCTCACTGGCGCGATGCTGCTCGATTATCGAAGCTATCTGCGCGACAACCTGCTGGTGAAAGTCGATCGCGCGACGATGTTGTCGTCGGTCGAAGCGCGCGCGCCGTTCCTCGATCGCGATGTGACGAAGTTCGCGTTGTCACTGCCGCCGGAGTTGCGCGTGCGTCGGTTCACGACGAAGTGGGTGTTGAAAACGGCGGCGGAGAAATGGCTGCCGCACGATGTGATTTATCGGCGCAAGCGCGGACTCAGTGTTCCGGTTGCGACGTGGATCAATCGCGGCTTGCGCGCGGAAGCGGATCGTCTGCTCGATGCGAAGCGGCTCGCGGATCACGGGCTCGTCGATGTCGCGCAGGTGCGCGCGCTGCTCGACGAGCATCGCGCGAATCGTGCGAATCACGCGAAGCCGCTGTGGGCGGTGATGATGCTCGAGTACTGGTTCGAGAATTGGGCCGGTGGAGCGGCGGGCTCTTAGCCCGCCACGTCACCTGCGTCAGTGCGAGCCCTGTCCCTGCGCCGCGGCTTCCCACTGTCGTGCGGTGAGATCGCGAATCGCGTGACCGCGTGATTCGGCGAGATCCATCTCGGAGTCGTAGCCATGAACGCACAGTCGCACCACGGTCCCGAGCTCCGCGACCTCGAACGGTTTGCGCAACACGCCGGAGACGATGTTCGGATCGACCTCCTTGAATTTCTGATCGGCGTACGCGGTCACGACGAGGACGACGGGCTTGTGCTCCGGGGGGTGCTGCCGGAGATATTCGACGACGCCGAATCCATCGACGCGCGGCATCATCAAATCGAGCAGCACCACCGCATACTCGTGTTCTTTCAGTTTCTCGATCGCCTCGGCGCCGTCCGACACGCAGTCGACGTCGAGACCTTCTCTTTTGACAATCGTGCAGACGAGCTGGCGAATCGACATGTCGTCATCCGCGACGAGGACTCGTGTGCCTTTGATGGGTTGCTTCGCCATTTTCAAACCTGAGTTTCGCTAAAAGTTATGTGCAGGTTAATGAAAGTGGCGTGCCAGCAGCTATCTCACTCAATGCACTGAAATTGGCGCGATTCCGGCCATTTCCCACGCATTTTCATGAGGCCGCAGTGAGATCCAGTACCACTCGCTGACGCCGCCCGTCGTGGCGCGAACGAAGAGTCCGGCACTGTTCTTCACGGCAGGGTTGAGGAGCGGCGCGGAGAGCTCGACGACGACGGAGTCGTCGTACCGCGATCGCTGCGCGGCGTCGATTTGCGTCCACGCGCATTCGGCACTCACGCGAACCGGAATCGCGCGCGTCGGCGGAACGACGACATTCGCAATTTGATTCGTCAGCGGATAGAGCGCACGCAATGCGCTGGTGGTGACGATCGGCTGCGTGATCTTCACGAGTACGAGCGAATCGGCGAAACGATCGGAGCGCAGACGCGCGCAAAGCGCGTCGGTGATGTTCGAAGGGATGTCGTTCCAGACCGGGGCTTCGAGGGGAGGTTGGGACGCGCAGGCTGCAACGATGAGCAGTAGCGCCGTACGCACGGCCAGAGCCTTCAAAACAGCATCCTCAGTTGCGGTGTGTTTTTCGCTTCGAAGAACGATTTCACTTCACTGGCCGCTTTCTTCGTCACGAGCTCGCGCGGCGTTTCCTCGTACCAGTCGGCGGGGAAGTAGCGCGTGTACATCTCCTGCGTGAATCGTTTGCAGAGGAGCGCGATGATACCGGTGTCGGTCTCGCTGCGAATCACGCGTCCCGCGGATTGCACGACGCGCGTCATGCCCGGAATCAGATACGCGAACTCGAATCCCGCGCCGTATTGCTCGTCGTAATACTGCTTGAGCAACTCCTGCTCGAAGCTCACCTGCGGCAACGCGGGACCGATGACCATGACGCCCGAAAGCATGTCGCCCTGATAGTCGATGCCTTCGGCGTACATGCCGCCGGAGACAGCGAGAATGAGATTCCCTTTGCGCGAGCGCTCGCGAAGGATGTCGAGAATCGCGTTGCGCTCGTAATCGGTCATGTCGTTGCGCTGAATCATCACGCGCTTCGCCGTCGGCGGCATGCGCTCCGACACTTCGCGCAGAAACGCGTAGCTCGGGAAGAGCGCGAGGAAGTTGCCGTCGCCCGCATCCGCGATCTGCGCGACCGTCTCGGCGATGCGCTCGTAATGATCCGCGCGTCGCTTGTACGACGTGTCGACTTCGGAGATCACCATGATCTTGCGGTTCTCGCGCGGGAAGGGCGAGGGGAGTGAGAGGTGCGCGGTGCGCTTTTGCGGAAAGCCGAGGGTTTTCTCGTAGAACTCGAATGGTTCGAGCGTGGCGGAAAGTGCGATCGTCGCGTGCGCGGAGTCGAAGATCTTGTTGAGAAACCGCGACGGATCTTTGCAGAAGATCTTGAGCTTGATGCCGTCGTTCGTGCGCTCGACGAGATGCGCGAATTCATCGCCGTCTTCGGCGAGGAGGTTCGTGAATTTCACGAGCTTGAAGTAGAAGTCGATCAGCGGATCTTCTTCCTCGGCGATTTTGTTGTCGATCTTCCAGCCGATGTATTCGAGGACGATGCGCTCCCAGATCGTGCGCTGCTCCACGAACATCTCGCGACTCGGATTGCAGAGCGACAACTTCATGTCGTCTTCGAGATTCAGCGCGAGCTCGTGAAAGTGCGCGCGCAGATCGTCGAGCAATCGTTCCCATCCTTCGATCCAGCAGTTGCGCGACATCATGTGCGCGCGAATCTCATCGAACTGCTGTTCGTGCAGCTCGGGCGAGTAGTAGCCGCGGCCGCGATCGACGAGGTTGTGCGCTTCGTCGACGACGAGCACGCAATCGCCGTACTCGTTGTCCTGCTGATACGCCTTGAGGCCGACGTACGGATCGAAGATGTAGTTGTAGTCGCAGACGATCACGTCCGCCTGCTCGATCAATTCGAGCGAGACTTCGAACGGACAAACTTCTGTTTCGCGCGCCAGCTCGTACGTGATGTCGGGATCGAAGTAACTCATCGACGTCACGAGGTGCGTCATGAGTCCTGACTTCTCCATCTTCTGGCTGTACTGCGCCGCGAACGGACAGAAGTCCTCGTGGCAGATCATCTCCGTGTGCGCGCACATCTTCTGCTTCGAGCGAATGCGCAACACGCGGAACGAGCCATCGTTGAGTCGCCGCAGCGCTTCGACAGCGGTGTCCTGCTGCAATGTTTTTGACGTGAGGAAGAAGAGCTTCTTGCCAAGCTTCAGCGACTGACGCACCGCGGGATAAAGCACCGCCATCGTTTTGCCGATGCCCGTGGGCGCGGAGACGAGTAACGAATCGCGCTGCCAGACCGCGCGCGCAACGGCGCTCACGATCTCTTCCTGACCTGGACGCATTGCGCCGAACGGAAAATCGAGCGCATCGGCGAATGCGCGTTTCGCGACGCGCAGTGCGGCCGCGGTTTCGAGATCGTCGATGAGCTTCGCGAGACTCGCGCGCAGCGTGTCCGCGACGCTCTCGGCGTTGAACTCGGTGTCGATGACGCGCGTGTCGCTCGTGACGAGATCGATGAGCACCAGCTGCGGCGCGAAGACGAAGCCTTCGAGATCCGGCTGGCTGCTGAGAAAGTACGCGTAGAGCAGTAATTGATAGAGGTGGCGCTGGAGTTTGTCCGAGCGATAGAGCGCTTCAAGCTCGAGATCGAAGTGAATCGATTTCACTTCTTCGATCGAGACGCGCTTCGCTTCCTTATCGATCGAGAGTCCGTCGACGCGGCCAGTGATCGTGACGTTCCATCCACCGACGTTCGTGCGATGCACGACGTGCACTTCGGCGCGATAGTGCGGATCTTCGTTCGCGCGCAGCTCCGCGCGCTTCGAATGGATGTCCTGGCCGATCCACATCCGGCGGAATCCATCTCCGCGCTCCACGCCGATGCGCCGGTACGTCGACTCGTACACGAGATCACCGACCGAGCAGACGATCTCCCGCTTTTCGTGGTCGACCTTCATGAGTTATGGGGAGTGTAGCAGTGGCAGTTGTTGGTTGTCGGTTGTTGGTTGTTGGGGGAACCGCTTCGCCGAGGAACACGCTTTCGGGTTTTGGTTTCGAGCAACCGTAGTCGCGTCTCTCGGCGAAGCGGTTCTCCCAACAACCGACAACCACCAACCAACAACTACCTACAGCTTTTCCACCACATCCCCAAGAATGTACGCGTCCCAGCCGCCTTCCTCGCGATAGGGAGCGAGTGCCGTATCCGGCGCGAGGCTCTTCATCGACAGGCGTTCGTACATCTCGCGCACGCTGTCTTTTCGTCCCGCGAGAATCTCCGCGCTGAGCTCGCCTTTGAGCGCGAACAAACGCTGGAAATCTCCACGGGGTAGACGCAGTGGACGACGCACATCATCCGAGCGCGGGTCCCATTCGCCGATCAGCACTTCATCGCCGAGGTCGGAAGAGGCGGATTTCACGCAGATCACGATCTCTGTCTCGATGACACGCTCGGTCGTCGTCTGCGCGCGCGCGTCCCACACCGAGCCCGATTCTTCCTGCTCCTGGTGGAACTCTTGACGTAGAAGGCGAACGAAGGGCTCCGTGCTTTCGATTGGCGTCGCGTCTTCCACTTCGCCCGGCGCGAACGACACGAGCTCCGCGACTTCGATCTTGTCGAGACCCTTCAGCGCGACCATGCCTAACAAGCGCGCGCCCGCGTATTCGACTCCCGGCAACTCCGGTGCGAACGCGAGATACGTTCCGTACTCGGTGCGAATGCGATAGATCGGCGTCGCTTCCGCGCCGATTTCGTTCGACAACTCCTGAATGAAGTTCATCGATGCAACGATGCCTTCGTTCACGAGCCCGCCGTTCGGATCGATGTACGCGTAGTACTCGCGCGCGTGCTGGCGGTGATCGATGACGTCGACGCCGCGCGCGAGTGGCGCGAAGAACTGCTGCACTTTTTGCGGATCGTAGCCGTGCGCGATGAGAAATCCGGCGATCTCTTCGATCTCTTTGTTCGCTTTGCCGGTGGTGAGGCGCGAAAGCTCGACGATGCCGTGACCGTAAAACTCGGTGATGCGATCGCCGGTCTCCGCCGTCGTTTTCATCGGCAGCAAACGGTAGTAGCCGTAGTTCAGCGCGATGCGCATGCCCTTGTTGAACGAGAAGCCTTTGCGCTTCATCTCGCTGTAGAAGCGCTGAATCTCGATCGCTGCGCGGAGCAATCGCAGTGCGCGGCGCGTGGTGTAGAACGCGCCGTCGCCGAGAAACTTTTCGAACTGCAGCAGGTGCCGTTGCGCGATCGCATCGAGGCGGCGCTGGAAGAGCAGCATCTGCCGATACGAGCGAATCTCTTCCTTCTCGCCACCGCGGCGAATGCTGCCGAGCGTTTCGGAGAAGGCGGAGATGTCGTAGATCATCCCGAAGCGATGCACCATCGGATCGACGACGCCGGGACGTCCGAAGTCGATCGGCCGCGTGCTGCGCGAGAACGACGTGCCGCTGCGACGATCGGCGGAAGCGACCTGGCCGTCCGGAAGCACGTTCATCCACGCGATGCCGCGGCGCAGTTGATTGAGCACCGCGAATTCCTGCACGCGGCGCGCGATCAACAGGAACTGCTCGCGCTCTTCGCGCGTGATCGCGTTCTGCGGCGCGGGATGTTCGAAAAGGAAGTTCTGAAATTTCGGATCGAGCAGGAGCGCGAGCGTGACGCCGTTCTCCGGCGTTGCGCCGAAGAGCGGCAGCACCGCGCGAAACGTGCGCTCGCGTTGCAGCGTTTCGTTGGCCGCGTTGCGCAAACGCTCGAAGCAATCGCGGAACGTTGCGAAGTCGCGGCGCAGATAGCCGACGATGAAACTGCGCAGCTCGCGCAGATCGGGTCCGATGAATTCTTCGGTGAAGATGAGAACGTCGTCCTGCAGCATGCGGAAGAACTGCATGCCGCGCAGCTCTTCGCCTTCGAGCATCGTTCCGACGCGCGTGACGAGCTGGTTCATCTGCTCGCGTGTTTCCGCGACCCAGCGCGCGAAGATGCGGTATTTCAGGGTGTCGCCGAGGGCGCGGCCGGTTTGCGTGTCGCGTGCGGAGATGCGGCGCGGCAGCGCGGAGAATTGCTTCGCCACATCGAGCGAATGCGCGAGCCAGAAGATGGCGTGATAGTCGCTGAGCAGATTCGAGACGAGCGCGTTCTCGACAATTTTGATCAGCGTCCCGACGTACGTCGCGAATGCCGCCTGCGCTTTGTCTTTCTGCAATGCGCGATTGATTTGCCACGCGGTTTCTTCGGTGAGCCAGCGATCGAGCTTCGCATCGAGATCCTTGAGCACGGGCGAGTCGAGGACCGGAAAGCCGAGGATCGGAGGCTGCGCTTCGTCGGCGGGAAAGATTTTGTACGGCTGCGGCAGCAACCGCTCCGGCTCCGCGAACAACTCACGCAGCGTCCGCTCGACATCGGTCGAGAGGAGAAACGTGGACGCATCCGGCCGCTGCGCGAGGTACGAGACGATCGCTCTGCTCATGAGGGTTTGCTGACCCGAGGGGGGAGTATAGATGGTTGGTGGTTGTCGGTTGTTGGTTGTCGGGAGACGGGAGTCAGTAGTCGGTAGTCGGTGGTCGGTAGTCGGGAGGTGGGGGGGCACCACCCCCCCACCAGGTAGAAAGGGGGTGGGGGAGGGGGGGGGGGCTCCCGCCTACTGGCTCCCCGCTCCC
>JACZCU010146344.1_pt1 | contig 21834 bp, 18 predicted proteins | sample 8641851 | NCBI WGS metagenome assembly JACZCU01 (sample SAMN15324605, study PRJNA640507) | soil metagenome | isolation source: monocropping sugarcane control | place: China: Luxin town, Laibin City, Guangxi Province | collected 2019-07-25 | depth 10cm m | reverse complement strand
CTGGCGCGAGATCGTCCAGTCGTGGATGTTCTCCATCCAGTTGAAGTACGTCGATTCCCACGTCTGCGGAAAGATCTTGATCGTGCCGTTGCGCACCGCTTCGATTGCAGGTTTCGCGAGCGGCTCGATTCTCACGAACCACTGCAGCGACACCATCGGCTCGATGATCGTTCCGCACTTGCCGTGCATGCCGATGTTGTTGACGTGCTCTTCGATCTTCACGAGGAAGCCGTCGTCGCGCAGACGCTCGACGACTTTGTTGCGCGCTTCGAAGCGATCGAGTCCTTCGAATTCCGCGCCGGCTTCGGCGGTCATGCGGCCGTCTTCGCCGATGACTTTCACGTGCGGCAGATCGTGGCGCTTGCCGGTCTCGTAGTCGTTGCGATCGTGCGCGGGCGTGACTTTCACGACGCCGGTACCGAACTCCGGATCGACGAGAATCGCGTCGCCGATGATCGGGATGCGGCGATTCACGATCGGCAGAATTGCGAACTTGCCGATGAGATCTTTGTAGCGTTCATCATCGGGATGCACGGCCACTGCGGTGTCGCCGAGCATCGTCTCCGGACGTGTGGTCGCAACGGTGAGGCGGCGATCGGTGCCTTCCACCGGATACGCGATGTGCCACAGCTTCGATTGTTTTTCATCGAACTCGACTTCGACGTCGGAGATCGCGGTGCGGCAGTGCGGGCACCAGTTCACCATCGCGACGCCGCGATAAATGAGGTCGTCTTCGTAGAGCTTCACGAAGACGTAGCGCACGGCGCGCGAGAGTCCTTCATCGAGGGTGAAACGCGCGCGCGTCCAGTCGCAGGAGGCGCCGAGGCGTGTGAGCTGGTCTTTGATCTCGTTGGCGTGGCGTTCCTTCCACTCCCACACGTATTCGAGAAACTTCTCGCGTCCAATCTCGAGTCGCTGAATGCCCTGATTCGCGAGGTTGCGCTCGACAATCATCTGCGTGGCGATGCCGGCGTGATCGGTGCCGGGCAGCCAGAGGGTGTTGAAGCCGGACATGCGCTTCCAGCGGACGATGATGTCCTGAAGCGTGTTGACGAGCGCGTGGCCGATGTGCAAGCGGCCGGTGACGTTCGGCGGGGGAATGACGATGGAGAATTTCGGGCGCTCGGGATCGGCGACCGGCGTGAAGTAGCCTTCGTCTTCCCACTTCTTGTACAGGCGCTCCTCGAAGGAGGCGGGCTCGTAGCGTTTTGCGAGTTCTTCTTTCATGGCAAAGCGGGCCATTATAGAGGGGGCGGCACGGCCGCCGGCGCTGGTTGCTTCGCTGAGGCACGTCAGTGCATTCGCCTGCGTGTGGGGCGTGCGAGGCACGTGTCTCGTTCCGCCACCCGAGCCCCAGATCCCTCGCTCACGCTCGGGATGACACGCTACCGCCCAGATACACCAAGAGCCGGCCCACGCGACCGGCTCTTGGTGTTTTTCGGATCAGGAGGAGAGTAGGAGATCTGGGTTCGTTCGTTCGTGCCCTTCACTGAGTCAGACGACGCGGCTCGGAAAAGGTTTCGGCGTTTCGCGCGAATCGGATTCGTCAACCGATTCGTGACCGCGCTGCGACGCGGCGCGGGTCGGACTCGACACCTTTTTGCAGTCCGGCGAACGCGATCATGGCCGCGTTGTCCGTGCAGTACTTCTTCTCCGGCACGCGCACGATCACGCCGCGCTTCTCGCCCCACGCGAGGATGCGCTCGCGCAGCACGCCATTCGCGGCGACGCCGCCTGCCATCGCGAGCTCGGTCGGCTTCGGCGAATCGATGGAGTCCCATACAGTTTCGATGCGATCGAAAAGCTGCGCGAAGAGCGCGTCCTGAAACGTCGCACAGAAATCAGCGAGCGCGGCGGTATCGCCGTCGATCCGGATGTCGTGCTCGCGCGCGAGACGAATCGCGCCGGCTTTGATGCCGCTGTACGAGAAATCGATCGAGTCATCATTGAAACGCGGAATCGGAAACGGGAACCGCTTCGGATCCGACGTTCCCTGTCGCGCGTGCTTCTCGATTTGCGGACCGCCGGGATACGGCAGCCCGATGAACTTCGCGACTTTGTCGAACGTCTCACCGATGGCGTCATCGCGCGTGCGATTGATCTGCCGCACGTTGCTGCCACGCACGTCGTAGAGCGCGGAGTGACCTCCGGAGATCACGAGCGATAGAAAGCGCGAAGGAAGCGGAGTCGCAGGACCGTCCTTCTGCAGGTACGGCGAGTAGATGTGTCCTTCGAGATGGTTCACCGGAACGATGGGGATCCCGAGTCCGTACGCGAGTCCCTGTGCGCCAGCCACGCCGACGAGCAACGCGCCGATGAGACCTGGACCGGACGTCACGGCGATTGACTCGACGTCACCCCGTTGCGCACTCGCGGAGTCGAGCGCTTTCTCGACGAGCGGGAACAGGTGCTGCAGATGTTCGCGTGACGCGATCTCCGGCACGACGCCGCCGAACGGCTGATGGCGCTCGATCTGCGATGCGATGAGATTTGCCTTCACGCTGCCATCGCGCTCGAGCAGGGATACCGACGTTTCGTCGCAGGAGGTTTCGATTCCGAGGATCATGCGGCGAAGAACAGTAGCAGGAGTGTGGGCGCTTCCGCGTACGGCATCGCCTCACAGCGCGAATGAATCGCGGCGGTGCTTTAATCAATGTCATGCGAATCGTGATTGCCGGCGGTAGCGGATTCATCGGCGAGCCTCTCGTGCGTCGTCTGGTCGAGCGCGGAGATGACGTCGCGGTGCTGAGTCGCAATCCCGCGAACGTGCGCGCAGGTCGTGGCGTGCAGTGGGATGGAAAGACGCAGGGCGCGTGGTCCGGCGAAGTCGCAAACGCCGATGTCGTCGTGAATCTCGCGGGCGAGAACGTCGGTGATGGTCGCTGGACGGACGAGCGCAAGAAGAAACTCGTCGCCAGCCGGCTCGATGCGACAAACGCCGTGATCGAAGCGATGCGCCGCGCGACGAAGAAACCGCGTGCGCTGGTGAATGCATCGGCGATCGGCTACTACGGTGTGCGCGGTGACGAGGAGCTCGATGAACAGGGCTCTCGCGGCGGAGGATTTCTCGCGGAGCTGGTGGAAAAGTGGGAGACGACCGCGCGCATCGCGGAGCCGATCACGCGCGTGGCGCTGCTGCGATTCGGCGTCGTGCTCTCGGCAGATGGTGGTGCGTTGAAGAAGATGCTGCTGCCGTTCAAGCTCGGCGTCGGTGGTCCGATCGGCAACGGCAATCAATGGATGTCGTGGGTCGATCGCGATGACGCCGTGCGTTTCACGATGTGGGCGATCGACAACGACCACGCGCGCGGCGTCTACAACGTCACCGCGCCGCATCCCGTTCGCAATCGCGAGTTCACGCGCGCACTTGGCCGCGCGCTGCATCGTCCCGCGTTCATGCCTCTTCCCGCATTCGCGCTGCGCATCCTTTTCGGCGAAATGGCAACCGAAGTGCTCCTCGGCGGTCAGCGCGCGATTCCGCGTCGCGCGCAGAAAGACGGTTTCGCATTCGATGTGACGTCGCTCGAGGAATCGTTCGCGCGCCATCTGTGACTCAGGCGTAACCGAACGTTGCATCGGTTTCGGAATTCGACCGAACGCGCGTTCGGTTTGCGAGCGATGCAAAGAGCCGGCGTCCGCCATTCCCCCATCGGAAGCCGAGCTACCAGAGCCGAATTCGCGGCACGCCCTCCTTCGCGATCTGTAGTTTCGTCGCAGCCGATCAGGATCATCAAAGGAGCTCATTCATGTCTTTCAACCGTCTCATCGCCGGTCTGGCGTTGCTGCTTCTGCTCGCTCCTCTGAGCGCATTTGCAGCCGTCACCGGCAATCTCTTCGGAGTCGTCACGGATGATTCCGGAGCCGTACTTCCGGGCGTTACCGTTACGGTTCGCAGCCCGCAGTTGCAGGGGACGCGCGACACCGTTACGAATGCGCAGGGTGAGTACAACCTGCAGTTGCTGCCGCCGGGCACGTACAGCGTTGAGTTCACGCTCGAGGGTTTGAAGCCGGTCACGCGCGAAGGCGTGCAGGTGCAGCTCGATCAGACCACGAAGATCAACGCTACGTTGTCGATGGGTGCGGTCACCGAAGCGATCACCGTCACGGCCGATGCGGTCGTCGTCGACCCCACGCAGACGACGGTGCAGCAGAACTTCAGCACGGAGCATCTCGAATACGCGTCGATCGGTTCGGCGGGTCGTTCGTATCAGAGCGTCGTCCAGCAGGCTCCCGGCGTTGCCGGCGGCGCGAACCCGCAAGTCATGGGCGCGAACCTCGGGCAGAACAACTTCATGCTCGATGGCGTGAACACGACCGATCCGGTCACGCACACGTTCGGCTCCAACCTGCCGTTCGATGCGATTCAGGAAGTCTCGATTCAGACGCTCGGCAAAGATGCCGAGTATGGCCGCGCGGTTGGTGGCGTCATCAACGTCGTCACGAAGACCGGCGGCAACGTCTTCTCCGGTTCGGCGGACCTCCGCTACACCGGCAACGATCTCGCCGAGAACGGCGATCACACGCAGCTTCGCGATCAGGACTACGAAGAGATCCGTCCATCGGTGACGTTCGGTGGTCCGATCAAGCGCGACAAGATCTGGTTCTTCGCCTCGGCGCAGCGCCCGGACACAACGCGCATCAACGCGCCGATCGAAGGCTCGGGCTTCACTCCGGGCGGCCGCACGTTCGAAGGTCTCGACACTCTCGCAAAGATCACGGCGGCGATCGGCGAAGGCAACACGCTTTCGCTGCGCTACACGGACAACCAGGCGGACATCGAGAACTCGGAGAACAGCGCGTACTACTCACCGGAAGCGGACAGCTTCCAGACGCAGCGCTCCACGATCTGGAACGTCGGTTACGACGCGACTCTGAGCAACACCTGGCTCGCGAGCGCGCAGGTTGGCTATCGCACCGGTTCGCTCGAAACGCGTCCGATGAGCGGCAGCGCGACCGGCAGCGCGGTCATCGATCTGCGCACCGGAATCCAGACTGGAAACTACGACAACTGGCAGTACTCCGATCGCGATCGCGTCGAGCTTGTCGCCTCGACGACGTACTTCGTCGACAGCTTCTACGGCTCGCACACATTGAAGGCCGGCACGAACATCGATCGCTCTGAGTTCCTGAGCTCGAACAACGTCACTGGTACTGCTCCGGCGGGACTCTGCGGTCCGGCCGCGCATCTGCCGGCTGGCGCGCAGTGCGGCGCGGTTTACTCCACGCTCGATGGCGCGCCGTACTACGTGACGATTTCCACGCTCACGCCGGAAGAGACTTACAAGAGCAACCTCTCCGCGTTCTACGTGCAGGACGAATGGCACCCGGTCTCCGCGGTGACCGCGCGTCTTGGACTGCGCTATGAGAGGGTGAGCTTCGACGTACCGGGTCGCGACGATGTACCGGAGCTGAGCAAGCTTCAGCCGCGTATCGGACTCGCGTGGGACATGTTCAACGACGCCTCGACCGTGCTGCACGGCTTCTGGGGTCAGGTGATGGACGACAACGGTCTTACGCTGGCCAGCTTTGGCAGCACGATCGGATCGGTCTCCACGCTCATGCTGTACAACAACGCCACCGGTGCGTATGACCGCTACTACACGACGTACGGCGGTGCGAGCGGCAACACCTACGATCCGAATCTGAAGGCGACGTACTCGAACGAAGCCAACATCGGCATCACGCGCCGTATCGGTTCGCGCAACAGCGTCGACCTCACGGCCGTGTGGCGCGACACAAAGAACCTCTTCGAAGACACGTGCTTCGATCAGGCGAATTGCACTTACTACTGGCTGACGAACTCGCCGGCCGGTGAAGACGACATTCTGAAGAGCAAGTACACGGGCGTCATTGCTCGTCTCGAATCGCGTCCGTTCGACTGGCTGCAGGGCCTCGTGAGCTACACGTGGTCGAAGTCGCAGGGTTCGGTCGGATACACGCAGAACGCGGGTGCGGACTTCGACGTCTACCCCGATCACTTCGTCAATCGCTACGGCTATCTCGATGACGACGCGCGTCATCGCGTGAAGGCAAGCGGTTTCGTGCGCGCGCCGTTCGGCACGACGTTCGGCATCGACTACACGTGGGACAGCGGCCAGGCGTATTCGGTCACTGCCTCGACGCCTCCGACCTCGGGCTACGGCACGCTGTACGTCGAGCCGCGCGGCTCGAAGCGTCTGCCGGATTTCCAGCAGCTCGATCTGCAGGTGCAGCATGACTTCAACATCGGTCGTTATCGTCCGAGCCTGATCGCGGCGGTCTACAACGTTCTCGGCACCGAGATCGTCACGAGCCGCACGGGCAGCATTGGCGAATACGCCGAGTGCGATGGAACGACGGATTGCGTTGCGAACCCGCTCGCGGGTGTTGCAGGTGAACCGGCGCAGCTCGCGGTGAGCAGCAGCTTTGGTCAGGCGACCAGCTGGCAGGCGCCGCGCCGCTACGAGCTCGGCGTTCGCTTTTCGTTCTAACAGAGCAGTACGAGGCTTCAACACGACGGGCAGGCCGTTTGGCCTGCCCGTACTTTTTGTGAGTGAGACTCGGAGGACGAAATGTCCTTGCGGTCTGCCTGAGTATTGAGAGACTCGGAGGACGGGTCATTGTGACCCGCCCTCCGGTCCGTTCTGTCGACGTCGCGGGGCCGCGAGGTCGGCGCCGCCCGGGTCCTGCCTCCGGCCGGCGACTTCTTTGGGGGTCGTCGTCGCGGGGTGAGCGCGCGAGACTTCAGTTGTTGGAGTTGAGCAGCTTCCAGTCGCGTTCCTTGCTGTCCTCGCGAAGGAATGCGGGCCGGCGTTCGGCGATCGTCGTGTTCAGATCCGACGCCGTCTCCACCATCAGGCGGAACTTGCCGACCATCGTGCGCTGCACCTGTTTCGGCAGCACGCGAAGATCGTCGAACAGACGCTGCGTTGCGTACTCGTCTTCATCGAGCTCCCACGGCGCGATCTCGCGTTCCACCGAACCGCCGAAGAATTCGGCTTCGGTCAAACCGTAGACGCCGAGGAGACGCTTGAGCTGAGCGAGCTTGAGAGATCCGATTCGCTGTCCTGTTTCGAAAGAACTGATCGTTTTCTCTCCCACACCGGAGAGGCGGGCAACATCTTTCTGGCTCAGCCCGCGGAGCCTGCGGATTTCACGAAGTTTCAGTACGAGATCCATGGCTTCCTCACCTTGCTTCTCTCACACAACGATTGAAGAGAACTGCGTTTGAACACACACACGAGAGCCGATCATCAAAAACGACGCATCAAGCCGACTACGACGCCTTGCACGGCGACGTCGCGCGCCGCGGCGTAAATCGGGGACATGAACGAGTTCGCGGGCTGCAGCCGGACGCGTTCTCCTTCGCGATACAACCTCTTGAGCGTTACTTCACCATTGACATTGGCAACCACCATCTCGCCGTTGTCCGCGCGCTCACGGCGGGCGATGATCACCAGGTCTCCGTCGAGAATGCCGTCGTCCATCATCGAGTCCCCGCGCACCTTCAGCACGTAGTTGTCGCCACGCGACGTGAGGTGCTCGGGAACGGTGATGGTCTCGTCGCCGACTTCCACATCGAGTGGCCGGCCGGCGGCGATGTAACCGAAGAGGGGGAGGTCTTTGGCGGATGCGGATGACCGCAATTCCGGCCGCGAGTCCTGAAGCGGTGCGCCGGCGAGAGCTGCCGGTGGATCGACGACCTCGACGCCGCGCTTCTGGTTCCAGTCTCTGCGAATCAACCCTTTCTTCTGGAGCAGCGACAGGTGCTTGTAGACCGTGCCGTAAGAAGAGAAGCCGAAGTGATCGCAGATTTCCCGGTGCGTCGGCGCGACTCCGCGTTCCTTCTGGAATTCGCGAATGAAGTTCAGGATGTCCCGCTGTCGTTCCGTCAGATATCTCATTCCGCCCTCGTGGAACGTAATATGGGCGGTAATGTGGCGAAAGTCAAGCGTAAGTAGCGGGAACAGGGCGTAATTTTTTTAACGAGGCGTAAAGACGAAAACGCCGCGCAGTCGCGCGGCGTTTTCTCAACTCGCGAGACGTTGGATCAAAACCACGGCTCGTCCGCGGTCGGTCCGTAGATCGACGGGAGCGTTCCACCGGCCATGCGCACATAGACGGAGAACTGGCCGCGGTGATGGATTTCGTCGTGGAGGAGGAACCAGATCCAGTCGAGGCGCGTGAGCTCGCCCATCGTCTTGGGCGCGACGAAGAAGTGCACGATGCCGTGGAGTTCTTCATCCGAAGCTGCCGCGATCAGCGCGCGGTATTCGCCGTTTGCTTTCTCCAGCGCAGTGAGAATCTCATCCCATGATTCCGGCGCTGCCGGCGGTTTCGATCCCGCGGCTAAGCCCTTTGCGAGCTTGTCGCGCCACACGCGCATGCCGAGGCCGCGCTCGAGGACGAAGGTCCATCCGAGTTGGTGCGCGGTCTTCGATTTCTCCGAAGGTTTGAGATCAAGCTTGTCGGTTGGATAGGCGCGCAGCACGCGCATGGTGGTCGCGAATTCGCGATCGAGAGTCTCGAGGAACGTCTGCTTCGCATTCGACATGAAATCGCCTCCGTCGTGAACGATATAAAAGAAAAAGGCCAGCCGGAGTGGCTGGCCTTTGCAAATTCGATGAAGAAGAATTAGTCGAGCTTGATCGCCTTCTTGGTCTTCTCGCGGCGTGCGCCTTCCTTCTGCTGATACTCCGCCATGCAGTCGCCCTTGTCGACCATCGCGCAGCTCAGGTAGTCGGAGATTTCCATGATGACCGCGCGGATCGCCTTGCCGGTCGGGGTCTTCTCATACTTCGAGAGGTTGCCGCCGAAGCCGCCGCGATAAACGCCCAGCGCGAGGCCGCCGCTGCTCGCACGCGCTTCAACCGTACGCGTGAACTCGATCTCGCCCGTGGTCGTGTCGATGACGCGGAGGTCAACCGCCATGTATGCGTCTTCCTTCTTGCCGCCGACGCTGATGCCGCGGAAGCTGAGGCCACCGCCGGTGCCCTTCACGTCGGTCTCGAACGCGGTGAGCGTTGCCACGACGATGTACTGCGCGCCCGTGAGCTTGCCGATCTTCGCGCCGGTCTTCTTGCTGACGCGGCCGGAGTCCGCGAGATCCTGTTCATCGAGAACCGCATCGAGCTTGTCGCGCTCGACCATCTTGAACTTGCCGGTGCCGGCGAGCTCGTTCGTGAGCATGCCCGCGAGGTCGCTGCCGACGCCGCCGTTCCACCATGCCGCCGAAGTGTCGTTACGGAACTCGTTCACCGCCAGAACCGGTTTACCGGCCGCGCTCGCGACGCTGGCGATGAAGAGCAGAAGAATGCCGAAAGCAAATTTGGTTCGCATGTGTCCTCTCGTGTTTCGTGTCCGATTTGTGCTGCGCAATCTAGGGTGCTGCGACGGCTACGACCGTGATCCGGCTCACCATCAGTGACCGGTCGCGTTGTCCACTCCACGAAGCAGCTCAGAATCCCACATTTCCACCCGATTTCGCCCACGATTCTTAGCCGAGTACAACGCGCGATCGGCTCGATCGATGAGCGCGGCAGGACTGAGGACCTCACTGTCGCCGGGCATGTCCATGCCGGCGATTCCGATCGACGCCGTGACGACGATGGAGGTTTCGCCGCACGGAATCTCCGTCGACTCGAGTCTGCTGCGAATTCGTTCGGCGACAACCGAGGTGTTGCCGGGTTTTGTTTCCGGCAGGACGATACAGAACTCTTCACCGCCGTATCGGCCGGGCACATCGTAGACGCGGCAACTGTCGCGCAGCAGGCGGCCAATGCCCTGCAGCACCTGATCGCCCGCGGCATGACCGAAGGTGTCGTTGATGCGTTTGAAGTGATCGACGTCGAGCATCAGCAGCGACATCGGCGAGCCGTGACGCAGCGCGCGATTCAATTCGCTGTCGAGTTTCTCGATGACGAACCAGCGGTTGTACAGCCCGGTCAACGCATCGCGCGATGAAACCTCGGAGAGCGTCCGATTGCGCACGACGAGATCGAGATTCTCGCGTTGAAGGCTGAGCATCCGCTGCTCGAGCTCGTCGTATCGCGCTTCGCTTTCCGTCGCGACGCGCAATACGTCGAAGAGCTCATGAATGATGCGGCGCTCTGGTTCCGCGAATGGCGATCCGTCGGACGAAACGACGGCGATGCGTGGCGCAGGAAGTCGTACCGCGAAACTCTTTCCTGCGTCGGGCGAGAGATGATCGACGAGATGAAGGGGCCGGTGCAGCAGCTCAGAAAGGGGCGCCAGAATCCGGCCTGCTGCGGATTCGAACGTATGCATCGAGAATTGTCCTGCTGAGAGAGTGCCGCGAAGTATAGCGCCCGACACCACGCGCAGGAACACACAACATTGGAGTTTTTACGCGCGGTGTTCAACGCGAAAGCGATTCACGCCCGCACGGATCTCATCGCCTGCATGCACTTTCGTGTTCTTTGCAGGCAGCGTGTTGAGAAACGTACCGTTGCGTGAGCCGAGGTCGCGGACGCGGATGGTGTGGTCCTCGTCGCGATGAATTTCGAAGTGGCGCCGCGAGAGATACTCGTCCGGCACACGCACATGACCCTCGCGTCCGACCACGAGACCCGTCGCCGGAATTTCGAACTCCTGACCCGCGAGCGGCCCTTCGACGCACACCAGCACTGCACGTGCGGCAGCGGGTTGCGTCGCGCGCGCGTTCCTCAACTTCTGTGCGAGCAGAGACTCGTCGATGCCGTTGTCATCGAGGGCCATCGGCTCGACCGGCACTCCCTGCTCTTCCGTCGGTTCGACACTCACGAGCGCCGTTCCAACGCGCAGAAGATGCACGCCATCTTCGAGCACCGCTTCATCAACTGCTTGTCCGTCGAGATAAGTGCCGGTGTGCGAGTCCGCATCGCGAACGATCAGCGATTCGCCGCGAACGCTGATCGAACAGTGGCGAATCGACAACTCCGCTTCCGCGAGCTCCACGTGCGATCCCTTGCGCCCGATCCACAGCGGATGCTCGTGAATCGTGAACACGGTGTTGACGGACTCGTTCGCGCCGCGAGCGACCACGCGCACGGATCGCGGGCGTGACGGCGCGATCATCGGCTGACTCGAAACCGCCTGCTGCGACGATGCTTCGCTCTCGACGCGATACGGCTTGAGATCGATCTCGCGAATCTGCGATGCGTCGACGAGTCGCGCGAGCACCGCTGCTTTGCTTCCCGAAAGCCATTCGCCGCAATGGCAGGTCGCGATCGAGTTCGGCAAACGGACGGCCACGACACCCGGCACGTCATACGCCTGCCCGCACTTCGGGCAGCGGATCAGCGGCATGCCGCGATCATAACAGCCGGCCGGCTGCGCTGGTTGCTTCGCCGAGTGGCACGTGCGGCTGCTCCGTCGCAAGCCTGGCTGGCGATGCATCGACGCATGACATCGCGTCGATGCTTGGAGACTCCGCGACGATGCGACTACACTTCGCCGCGGTCCTTATGGCGTCGAAAAAGCGAAGTTCCACGGACGTTCGCGTCGGGTTGCGCTCGAAGGTGGTCACTGCATTTGCGTTGCAGGCCATCGTCATCGCGGTGCTGCTGGTCGGCATCGAGCAGCTTCTCGTTCGCCGCGCGATGATTCGGCAGACAGTCGAGCACGGCGCGGCGATCACACGCATGGTCGAGATCACCGCGGGCGAGTTCGTGCTCTTCGGCATGGGCGACAACCTGAAGAAGATCACGGCCGATCTCGCGCGCACTCCATCGATCGCGTACGCCGAGTTCCTCGACGCGAACGGAAAAGTGCTCGCCGCGACCTCGCCCACGCAACCGCAGGTGCTCGGAACTCGCAAGCTGGATCGCGAAGCCGGAACAGAGATCGGCGAAGGACTGCATCTCTACACGCTGCAATTCTTCGAGACCACCGACACGAACGCAAAACCGAAAGGCTACTTCCGTCTCGTGCTCAATGAATCACAGGCGGAAGCCGCGGTTCGGCAGATGCGCGGGTGGAACGCCGCGGTCACCGCGGTCGTGCTCATCGCCGCGAGTCTCCTGGCGTGGTTCGCATCGCGTTTCCTCGTGCGCCCAATCCTCGGCCTCGTCGATACCGCGAAGCAAATCGCCAAGGGCGATCTCACGCAGCGCGTCGATATCACCGCGAACGACGAGATCGGAACGCTCGGCGGTGCGTTCAACTCGATGACCGCGAATCTCGAGAAGACCGTAAAGAACCTCGTCGGCGCGCAGGCGAAACTGAAGAGCGTCGTCGAGACCGTCGACTCACGCTCGCACACCGTCATTCAACGCGTCGACGAACAGCGCAAGATCATCGACGACACGTACGAGTCCATCGATCAGCTCAACAGCGGCGTTCGCAAAATCACCGACAACGTCGAAGCGCTCTCCGCTTCATCGGAAGAAACCTCCTCGTCGATGCTCGAGATGGTCGCATCGATGGAAGAGGTGAGCCGTCATACCGACACGCTTTTCGCTTCGGTCGAAGAAACTGCATCGGCGACGCACCAGATGGTCTCGTCGATTGCCGAAGTCGATCAGAACGTCGTCTACCTCACGAACTTCGTCACCGACACCTCATCATCAATGGTCGAGATGTCCGCATCGATCGCCGAAGTCGAAGCGAACGCCGCGCGCTCCTACGATCTCGCACTTGCCGTCGCCGATGCCGCGGAATCCGGCATGAAAGCGGTGCGCGAAACGATCGAAGGCATGGAGCAGATTCGCCAGTCGGTCATTGAGACGAACTCTGTCGTCGGACGGCTGGGCGAGCGCTCGTTCGCGATCGGAAAAATTCTCAACGTCATCGAAGACGTCGCCGAACAGACGAATCTTCTCGCGCTCAACGCCGCGATTCTCGCGGCACAAGCGGGCGAGTACGGCAAAGGCTTCTCCGTCGTCGCGGCCGAGATTCGCGAGCTCTCCGAACGCACCGCGTCGTCGACGCGCGACATCGCGAATCTCATTCGCAGCGTGCAGGACGAAGTCGAGAACGCGCTGCGGGTGACGTCGTCGGGATCCTCGCTCGTCGAGAACGGCGTCTCGCTTTCGCATCAGGCGGGCAAAGCGCTGAACAACATTCTCGAATCTGCGACGAAGTCGTCGTCGATGGGCAAGGAGATCGCCTCGGCCACGCGCGAGCAGGCCATCGGCAGCGAGACAATCACGCGCTCCGTCGAGAAGCTGCAATCGATGGTCGGCCAGATCAACTCCGCAACGCGGCAGCAGGCGCAGGGCTCGGATCACATCATGCGCGCCGTCGAGTCGATGCGCGAAGTGACGAAGTACGTGCGTCAGGCGATGGTGGAGCAGAAGTCCGGCTCGTCGATGATCTCCGCGGCGGCCGAGCGGATGATCGAAATGATTCACGAGATCTTCCAGGTCGCCGCGGGACAGGCATCGGAGAGCGAGAAGATCGTTGCGACGATGCAGCAGGTACGCGCGATCGCCGACGGCAATCGCACCACCGCCGCCGACATGACCTCGGCACTCGGTCTTCTCAACGACGCCATTCGAGGTCTCGAAGACGAAGTCCGCAGCTTCCGCGTGCGGTCGTAGAGCAACGCCATGGCCGACCTTCGTCTCATCACCTTCCGCGTCGGCCCCGAGACGTTCGTGCTCGACATCATGGCCGTGCGCCAGATCGTGCCGTACACCGGCACGACGACGGTGCCGACCGCGCCGTCATTCATCGAAGGGATCATCGTGCTGCGCAGCGAAGTGATCCCGATCGTCGATCTGCACGATCGTCTCTATCCGAATCGCCACGACAAATCCGAAAGCCCGCTCGTGCTCATCACGCACACGAGCGCCGGCATGATTGGACTGAAAGTCGATGAAGTGCGGCGCATCGTGAACATCTCCACCGATGCGTTTCTCCCGCCGCCGGCGATCGTGCGCGGCATTCGCGGTGAGTTGCTGATCGCGGTCGTGCCGCACGGCGACGAGGTGTATCTCCTGATCGATGTCGAGAACGTGCTGACCGAGCCGGAAAAAGGCGAGCTGCGCAACGCCGACTTCTCGTCCGTCGCCACGACGGCCGACGCGACATGAGCGACGAGCGCCGCCCGCTCATCGAAGGTGTCGACTACTACTACGAAGGCCGCTTCCTCGTCTTCACCGAAAAATACCTGCGCGACCGCGGCTACTGCTGCGAGAACGGCTGCAGACACTGTCCGTACGGGTACCGCGCGGATCGTCGCACGGATGAACCGGCGGGAGATGCGAGTGATGAATGATGAGTGATGAATGATGAACCGCGTCGCGAGAGCCTCGTTCCGTGAGCTGACGTCATCTCGTCGATGATGACGCTCGCGATACGGTTCATCATTCATCACTCATCATTCATCACTCGTTCCCACGACGACACATCCCCGTCAGCCACAAAACCAACATCGTTTATAGTCCGTCTCCGTGTTCAGCCGCTCCCGCCTCCTCCAATTGACGGAAGCGATGAAGGGGAAGCTCGTGGTCGTCTATGGCGACATCGTGGCGGACCGCTTCATCTACGGCACGCCGAAACGAATCTCGCGCGAGGCGCCGGTGCTCATCCTTCGCCAGTATCGCGACGACATTCTTCTCGGCGGCGCCGGTAACGCCATCAACAACATCTACGCCCTCGGCGGGTTGCCCGTTCCTGTCTCCGTGCTCGGCAGCGACACCGCGGGCCAGTCGCTCGTCGATCGTCTGCGCGACTGCGGCATCGAGTGCGGCGGCATTCTTCGCGCCGAGCGTTACAACACTCCGACCAAAGTCCGCATCCTCGGCGGCATGCCGCACGCGAGCCGCCAGCAGATCGTGCGCTACGACATCGAAGACAAATTCGAGATCCGACCGGAAGAAGCGCAGGCGTTCGCGAACGTGTTGCGCGATGCGATCGCCGTTTGTCACGCGGCGCTGATCAGTGACTACGGATACGGCGTCGTGCGCCCGCGCGTCGTCGAGACGCTCACGCAGTTCGCACACGGAAAACCGGTGACGCTCGACTCGCGCTACAACCTGCTCGACTATCCCGGCGTCACCGCCGCAACTCCGAATGAAGAAGAAGCCGCGGCCGCGGCGGGCACTTCGTTGTGGAACGGCGAAGAATCGAAGATCAACGAAGTCGCGGTCACGCTGCAGCAGGGACTCGATTGCGATGCGATGCTGATCACGCGCGGCAGTCGCGGCATGGCGCTGCTCGAACGCGATCGCGACGAGCCGATGTTCATTCCGGTTTACGGCACCGATCAGGTCGCGGACGTCACGGGCGCCGGCGACACCGTCATCGCCACGTTCACACTTGCGCTCGCGGCGCAGGCGTCGTTCGCCGAAGCGGCGAAGCTCGCGAACTATGCGGGGGGCATCGTTGTGATGAAGATGGGGACCGCGACCGTCTCGAACGAAGAACTCCGCCACGCGATCGAGCGCGACGAGGAGTTGCATGTCTAACGCGCCGATTCTCCAGGGCGACGCGCTCGAACGCGCAATCGATGCGGAGCGCGCGAACGGCAAATCGATCGCATTCGCGAACGGCTGCTTCGACGTCCTGCACGTCGGCCACATTCGTTACTTGCAGGATGCGGCGAACGTCGCGGACGTGCTCGTCGTCGGCGTGAATGGGGATGAATCGGTGTGCAAGCTCAAAGGGCCGGGACGTCCGGTCATGCCGGAGAACGAACGCGCGGAATTGATCAGCGCGATTCGCGGCGTCTCGTACGTCACGATCTTTCACGAGAACTCACCGTCGCAATTGCTGCGAACGTTGCGTCCCGACTTTCAGTGCAAAGGCACGGACTACACCGCCGATTCGGTTCCGGAAGCGGAGATCGTGAAGTCGTATGGCGGCCGCGTCGTGATCGTCGGCGATCCGAAAGATCACTCCACCACGGAGATGCTGCAGCGCATGAAGGCGCGCGGATGAAGAACGTCGTCGTGCTGCGGTTGTCGGCACTCGGCGACGTCATTCACACGATCCCGGCCGTAGTCTCGTTGCGCGAGCGGGCGCGCATCACGTGGGTCGTCGAAGCGCCGTATCGCGAGCTCGTCGAGCTCGTCGCGAACGTCGAGACGATTCCGGTGCGCCTGAAGAAATGGGGCAGGTCGCCATTCGAGCATCGGCGCGCGGTGCGCGATGCGTATCGCGCGTTGCGCGGCGGCTTCGACGAAGCGATCGATTTTCAGGGACTGATCAAATCCGCCGCGTTGATGCGCGTTTCCGGCGCGCCGGTTCGCTACGGTTTCGCACATGAAGCGATTCGCGAGAAACAGGCGACGTGGTTTGCGAATCGACACGTGAGCGTTGACACGTCATTGCACGTCGTCGATCAGAACCTCGCGCTCGCGCGTGTTGCTGGAGCGAATGCGAGCGCCGAGGTCGATTGGTCGAAGTTCCCGCAAAACAACGGACTCGATGCGTATCGCAACGCGATCGTGTTTCTCCCCGGCGCAGGCAAGCCCAACAAATTGTGGCCGGTCGAACGCTTCCGCGAGCTCGCATCGCGCATCGGCTCCGATGTGCTCGTCGTGTGGGGACCGGGCGAGCAACAACTCGCCGAACAAATCGGCGCGCGCCTCGCGCCACCAACGAACCTGCGCGAGCTTGCATTCGTTCTGCAACAAGCACGCGTCGTGATTGGCGCGGATACCGGCCCGCTGCATCTCGCGGACGCGCTCGGTACGAAGGTGATCGGGATGTACGGACCAACGGATCCGCGCCGTAACGGTCCGCATGGACAACTGGAACGAACCATCAACCACTTCGTGACGACGAAATCCATGGAATCGATTTCTGTTGAAGAGGTCATGACTACCCTCGAAAGGGTGCTCGGCGAGTGAGCCTGCTCCTCGCCGCGATCCTCGCGGCCACGCTGAATCTCACGCCCTCGATCGAGCAGGCGTTCACCGAAGGGGAGACGCTCGACTACACGGTGCAGTGGACGAAGATCACGGCCGGCACCGCGCGCATGACCATCGCGCCTTCCGGCAAAGACATGTATCGCGTCACGTCTGTTGCGAAATCGAGCGGCGGATTTGCGCGCCTCGTCAAAGTGCGCGATGAGATCGAGACGTTTGTCGCGCGCAGTGACTTCTCGACGCTGCGTTACGTGAAACGCCTCGACGAGAAGGGCGACAAGATGGAAGAGGTGACGACGGTCGAAGACGGCGTCGCCACGCGCAAGCGCAAGAAAGTGAAGAAGGTCGCGGTTCCGCGGCCGGTCTTCGATCCGTTCTCCGTCATCTATTACATGCGCACGCTCGACCTCACGGTCGGCAAGACGTACGACTTCACGCTCATCTCCGACGGCAAGGTCTACACCGTGCACGCGAAGGTGCTGCGCCGCGAGAAAGTGCAGACGCAGGTCGGCACGTACGACGCGCTGGTCGTCGAGCCGCGCATGACCAGCGGCAACGTCGAGCGCGAGGAAAAACTGCACGTCTGGTACTCGGAAGACGAGCGCCACATTCCCGTGCGCATTCGTACGGAAGTGAAGTTCGGCAGCGTCACCGCGACGCTGCGCGGCATTCAAACCGGCGTGACGGCCATCGATCCGCCGGCCATCGCAAAGTAATCGTCGTTCAAAATCACCGCGTGCCGGCCTCGTGTTTCACGCGGATGGTAAACTCGGCCGCCTCGATTCATCGGCTTGGCACATACGGCCTGTCAGGAGCCCACAGAAAGTAACTATGAGCGTTCGTCTCGGTGAGTTGCTCACCAAAGCGAGCCTGATCACGCAGGATCAGTTGAAGGAAGCGCTCCGCGTCCAAAAGGAAACGGGCGGCAAACTCGGCGAGACTCTGATCAAGCTTGGATTCGTTTCGGAAGAAGACATCACCGAGTGCCTTTCCCAGCAGTTCGGGGTGCCGTCGATCAACCTCCAGCATTTCGAGATCGACGCGAGCGTCATCAAGCTCATCCCCGGAGACGTCGCTCGCAAGTACAACATCCTTCCGGTCAACAAGACCGGCGCCACGATCACGATCGCCATGGCCGATCCGACGAACGTCTTCGCCATGGACGACATCAAGTTCATGACCGGCTACAACGTCGAGCCGGTCGTGGCCTCGGAGCTCGGGATCAAGGCGGCGATCGACAACTACTACGGCACGACGTCGTCGCTCGAACTGAAGAAGGTCATGGAAGACCTTCAGACGCAGGAGAGCGCGGATCTCGAAGTCCTCGAAGAGGAAGAAGAAGTCGACGCCAACGCGCTCGCGGAAGGCGCGGAAGAAGCACCCGTCGTCAAGCTTTGCAATCTCATCCTCACGGACGCGATCAAACGCGGCGCGTCGGACATTCACATCGAGCCGTACGAGAAGGAGTACCGCGTCCGCTTCCGCATCGACGGAATCCTCTACGAGATCATGAATCCGCCTCTGAAACTCAGAGACGCGATGACGTCGCGCATGAAGATTCTGGCGAAGCTCGACATCTCGGAAAAGCGTCTCCCGCAGGACGGCCGCATCAAGCTGAAGATCAAGCTCGAAGACAAGAACAAAGAGCTCGACTTCCGCGTCTCGATCCTGCCGACGCTCTTCGGCGAGAAGATCGTCATGCGTCTTCTCGACAAGGACAATCTCCGCCTCGACATGACCAAGCTCGGGTTCGAGCCGGAGTCGTTGTCGCGCTTCGAGGAAGCGATCTTCAAGCCGTGGGGCATGGTGCTCGTCACCGGTCCGACGGGTTCGGGCAAAACGAACACGCTCTATTCGGCGTTGTCGAAGGTGAACTCGCCCGAAGTGAACATCATGACCGCGGAAGATCCGGTGGAGTTCAACCTGCCGGGCATCAACCAGGTGCAGATGAAGGAGTCGATCGGTCTCAACTTCGCCGCGACTCTGCGCTCGTTCCTGCGTCAGGATCCGAACATCATTCTGGTCGGCGAGATCCGCGACTTCGAAACGGCGGAAATCGCGATCAAAGCAGCGCTCACCGGGCATCTCGTGCTCTCGACGCTGCACACGAATGACGCGCCGTCGACGATCAATCGTCTGATGAACATGGGCATCGAGCCGTTCCTCGTGGCGACGGCAACGCAGCTCATCGCCGCACAGCGTCTCGTGCGCCGCATCTGTTCGAACTGCAAGGAAGCGGTGGAGATGACGCCGCAGGCGGTCGCGAACCTCGGCTATCGCAAAGACGAAGTCGGCACGTTCACGATCTACAAAGGCCGCGGCTGCGAAAAGTGTAACAACACCGGTTACAAAGGACGCGTCGGTCTGATCGAAGTCATGCAGATCGACGACGACATCCGCGATCTCATTCTCTCCGGCGGCACGGCCGTCGACATCAAACGCAAAGCGATCGAGAACGGCATGATCACGCTCCGCCGTTCGGGGCTGTATAAAATCAAAGAAGGCATTACGACGGTGGACGAAGTGGTACGCGAGACCGTCGCGTAGTTGGAGGACGAAATTGAAAATTGAGAATTGAAAATTGAAAAGAATCCCCGGCTGGGCGCTTTTCAATTTTTTCAATTTTCAATTTTCAATTCGATCCGCGATGAAGTAGCCAGTCGGGAGAACCAATGGCCGTTACCCTGCATCAACTTCTGAAGACGATGGTCGAGCGTGGCGGCTCGGACCTGCACGTCACCACCAACTCGCCTCCGCAGATCCGCATTGACGGCAAGCTCGTTCCGCTCGACATGCCGCCGCTCTCCGCACCTGAAACCAAACAGCTCGCGTACTCGGTGCTCACCGACGCGCAGAAGCACCGGTTCGAAGAAGCGCTGGAGCTCGATCTCTCGTTCGGCATCAAGGGTCTGGCGCGGTTCCGCGCGAACATCTTCAATCAGCGCGGCGCCACCGCCGCCGTTTACCGTCAGATCCCATACGAAATCCTCGGCTTCAAGGAGCTGGGACTTCCGCCGGTGGTCGAGGAAATCTGCAACAAGCCGCGCGGACTCGTGCTCGTCACCGGTCCCACCGGTTCCGGCAAATCGACGACGCTGGCGGCGATGATCGACAAGATCAATCGCGAGCGCCACGAGCACATCATCACGATCGAAGATCCGGTCGAGTTTCTCCATCAACACAAGAACTGCATCGTCAATCAGCGCGAGCTGCATGCGGACACGCATTCGTTCGCGAACTCGCTGAAGTCCGCGCTGCGACAGGATCCGGACGTCGTGCTCATCGGCGAGATGCGCGATCTCGAGACCATCGAGTCCGCGCTGCGCATCGCCGAGACGGGCCACCTCACGTTCGGCACGCTGCACACGAACTCCGCCGCGCAGACGATCAACCGTATCGTCGACGTGTTTCCCGCGCACCAGCAGCCGCAGATTCGCGCGCAGCTTTCATTCGTGCTCGAAGGGATTCTCTGTCAGGCGCTCCTGCCGAAAGCGAACGGCAAAGGCCGCGCGATGGCGATGGAGATCCTCGTGCCGAACGCCGCCATCCGCAATCTCATCCGCGAGGACAAGGTCCACCAGATCTACTCGATGATGCAGACCGGCCAGGCGAAGTACGGAATGCAGACATTCAATCAGTCGCTGGCGACGTTGTACTTCCGCAAAATGATCACGCTGCAGACCGCGTTGTCGCGCTCGTCGAATCCCGACGAGCTGCAGGAGATGATCTCCCGCGGCGCCGGCGCAATTTTCCCGCAGGGCGGCAGTCCAACACCGGCTTCCACGGCGGGAGCGAGACCGAGACCGGCATAACGTGGCAACATATCCGGGCGTGATGTGAGGGGTTGAAAGAGGCGCGCAATGCCAACATTCGAGTGGAAAGGCACATCGAGGAACGGTCAGACGCAGACGGGCGTGCTCGTCGCGGATTCCAAAGACGCCGTCATCAGCATGATGCGGCGCCAGCAGATCGTCGTCACGGCGGTCAAAGAGAAGGGCAAGGAAATCGCGCTTCCGAAATTCGGAGGCGGCGTGCCGCCGCAGTCGATCGCGATCTTCACACGCCAGTTCTCGGTCATGATCGACGCTGGTCTCCCTCTCGTGCAGTGTCTCGAGATTCTCGGCGGCCAGCAGGAACACAAGGTCTTCAAACGCACGATCATCCAGTTGCGTCAGGACGTCGAGTCGGGCTCCAGTCTCGCCGACGCAATGCGGCGTCACCCGAAAGTCTTCAACGATCTCTTCACCAACATGATCGCGGCCGGTGAGGCCGGCGGTATTCTCGACACGATCCTTCAGCGTCTCGCGACCTACATCGAAAAGGCCGTGAAGCTGAACTCGCAGGTGAAGTCGGCGATGATCTATCCGGTCGCCGTCATCTCCATCGCCTGCATCGTCGTCGCGATCATTCTCTGGAAGGTCATTCCGGTCTTCGCGGCTCTCTTCGAGTCTCTCGGTGCCGAGCTGCCGCTGCCGACGCGCGTCGTCATCGCGCTCTCGAATTTCATCGGCGACTTCTGGTGGCTGATGATCATCCTGATGGTCGCGCTGTTCTACGCGACGAAGCGATATCACCAGACCTACAAAGGCAAACGCGTGCTCGATGGCCTGCTGCTGCGAGCGCCGGTTCTCGGCCTCCTGTTGCGCAAGATCGCGGTCGCGCGCTTCTGCCGCACACTCGCCACGCTGACGTCGTCGGGCGTTCCCATTCTCGACGGCCTGCAGATCACCGCCCGCACCGCGGGCAACTCGGTCATCGAAGACGCGATCATGGCGACGCGCAAGTCGGTCGAAGAAGGCAAGACCATCAGTGAGCCGCTCGGCGACACGGAAGTCTTCCCGGCGATGGTCGTGCAGATGATCGCGGTCGGTGAGCAGACCGGTGCGCTCGACACGATGCTTTCGAAGATCGCCGACTTCTACGAAGAAGAAGTCGACGTCGCCGTCGCGGGTCTCATGAAGCTGCTCGAGCCCATCCTGATCGCGTTCCTCGGCGTCGCCATCGGCGGCATCGTCATCGCGATGTACATGCCGATGTT
>JACZCU010088849.1_pt1 | contig 21852 bp, 24 predicted proteins | sample 8641851 | NCBI WGS metagenome assembly JACZCU01 (sample SAMN15324605, study PRJNA640507) | soil metagenome | isolation source: monocropping sugarcane control | place: China: Luxin town, Laibin City, Guangxi Province | collected 2019-07-25 | depth 10cm m | reverse complement strand
CGCCGGATTTCCGCAATCGGCGGGCTAAGAGCCCGCCGCTCCACTACAGCAGCAATCGGTACACGTCGTTCTTCCGCAACCCGAACTTCTCCGCCACCGCTTTCACCGCATCGTTCCGTCGCATGCCGGTTTCACGCAGCCGCTCGAACTCCGCGCGAATCTCTTCCGGCGATGCTTCCTCGTTCTCGCGTGACGGTGCCGCGAACACGAGCGTGATCTCGCCGTGCACGCGATCGCGCGACCGCAACGTCGCCAGCACTTCCGAGATGCGCCCGCTCACAAACTCTTCGTGCATCTTCGTCATCTCGCGCGCGACCGTGACTTCGGTATCGCCGAGAACTTCCAGCGCATCTTCGAGCGACGCAATCACACGCTCCGGCGATTCATACACGATGGTCGTGTGCGCGAGCTGCGCGGCGTTGCGATAGAAATCGAGCCGCTCGCCCTGGCGATGTGGAGTGAAGCCGAGGAACGTGAAAGGGAGTGGAGCGAGACCGCTGGCGACGAGTGCGAGCACACCCGCGAACGGACCGGGAATCGGCTCCACTTCGAGATTGCGCTCCCGCGCCAGTCGCACGATGCGATAGCCCGGATCCGACACCACCGGCATTCCTGCATCGCTCACCAGCGCCAGCGTTTCGCCCGCTTCGATGCGCTCGATGAGACGCGATGCCTTCTCATCCTCGTTGTGCTCGTGATAGCTGTCGGTCGGACGATCGATGCCGAAGTGCGTCAGCAGCTTGCGCGTGTGCCGCGTGTCCTCGCACAGAATTAGATCCGCCGACTTCAGCGCCGCGATCGCGCGCGGCGTCATGTCCTGCAGATTTCCCAGCGGCGTGCCGATGACGAGCAGCTTACTCATCGCAGCGCGTAACTCCGCGAGAGCAGAATCGCCGCACTCGCCGCGACATTCAGCGACTCGACACGCGCCGACATCGGAATCGCAATCGTCTTCGAAGCGCGCAACAACACCTCCGACACACCTGCACCTTCGTTGCCGAACACCAGCACGGCATCGCGCGATGGCGGATCGATCCTCGCGCCGTTCATCGCCGTTGCGTACAGCGCAACATTTGCCGCGAGCAACTCCTCGATCGTGATCGATGCAACCGCGACGTTGAGAATCGCGCCGACGGAAGAACGAATCGCCTTCGGCCCGAACGCATCCGCGCAGCCGGGAAGCAGCAACACGCCGGAAGCATCGAACGCCGCGGCGAGCCGCACGATCGTGCCGACATTTCCCGGGTCCTGCACCGCATCGAGTGCGATGGCGACGCGATCGCGATTCGCGAGAATCTCCGCGGCGCTTGCGCGCGGTCGTTCGAACAACCCGATCACGCTCTGCGGCGATTTTGTTTCGGACAGCGCGTCGAACAACTCCGCGCTCAAATCGACATCGCGCTCGAGCACTTCGATCGGCTTCCAGCCGTTCGCGATCGCATCGGCCACCGGTTTCGGCCCCTCGATCACAATCTCCTCCGCATGCTCGCGAATCGCTTCGCGAATGCGCTTGAACAGAGGATTGTGTCTGCTGCTGATCCTTTTCATTAGAATGCGCCGCCGATGATACTGAAGCTCGTGAAGACGGCGACGGCCACCGCGGCGAAGACATCCGTGTGGTCCGCGCTCTGGACGTTCCCCAGCATTCTCCTTTCCGCATTCGTGATCGCATGGGGAGCGGAAGCCGCGCAGTTCCTCATCTCGCAGGGACTCGCGCTCGCGATTCTCGCGTGGCTGCAGACATTGCCCGAGTTCGCGGTCGAAGCGGTCATCGCGTGGAACGCCGGCAAAGATCCGTCGCAGACGCATCTTGCGATCGCGAACTTCACCGGCAGCTTGCGACTGCTCGTGGGACTCGGCTGGCCGATGATCTATTTCGTCGCCGCCGCATTCGGATGGAAGCGCAACGGCAAGTTCGAAGCGGTGCATCTCGAAGACGAACACTCCGTGGAAGTTTTCGGCCTGTTGCCGCCGATCCTCTACTTCCTGTTCATCTGGTGGAAAGGTTCGCTCACGGTGTGGGACGCGATTCCTCTCGCGTTCTTCTACTTCGCGTATTTGTGGGTGCTGTGGAAGATCCCGCCGAAAGAGGAGAACGAAGAATCGCTCGACGATCTCGGCACCGTCCCGCGCAAGATCCTCTCGCTCGAGCCGCGCATGCGCAACGCCGCGATCTGGGGACTCTTTCTTGCGGGCGGCATTCTGCTGTTCTTCAGCGCGCATCCGTTTCTCAACTCGATGCTCGCCATCGCGGGATCGCTCGGCGTCTCGACGTTCGTGTTCGTGCAGTGGGTCGCGCCGTTTCTCTCCGAGTTTCCGGAAAAACTCAGCGCGTTCTACTGGGCGCGCAAAGTGACGATGGCGCCGGTCGCGCTGATGAACATGGTGTCGTCGAACATCAATCAGTGGAGCATTCTCTCGGCGATGATTCCGGTGCTGTTTGTGATCAGCAAAGGATCGATCACGCCGCTGCCGTTCGACACGTTCCAGCGCCACGAGATTCTCCTCACGATTCTGCAGTCGCTTCTCGGCTTTCTGCTGCTGCTCAATCTGCAGCTCGTGATGTGGGAAGCGCTGATTCTGTTCGTCTTCTGGGCCGTGCAGTTCTTCGTTCCGCACGTTCGCGAAGAAATGGTCTACGTCTACCTCGGGTGGTGTGTGATCGAAGTGATCAAGCTCTTGATCGCGCGCAAAGCTCCCGCGGCGTGGATCGGATTCCGCAAAACGTGGACCTCGCGTTTTGCCGCGCCGGTGGAAGGGTGATAAAAGCTCAGGTCCGGAAATGACCGCGACCCAATCGAGAATCCGCTTTGCCGACCGCGTCACTGCCATGCAGGAGTCGCCGACGCTCGTCGTGCTCAACAAAGCCACCACGCTGATCGGGCAGGGTGTCGACGTCGTCGACTTCGGCCCCGGCGAGCCCGACTTCGCGACGCCGAAAGCCGTCTCCGAAGCGGGGAAGCGTGCGATCGATAACGGACTCACGAAGTACACGAACGCGAGCGGCACGAAGACGCTGCGTGACGCCATCGTTGCGCGCTACAACAAGCGCTACGACCTCGCCCTCACGCAGGAGTACGTGATCGCCGGCAACGGCGGCAAGCAGGAGCTCTTCAATCTCGCGATGGCGCTGGTCAGCCCCGGCGACGAGGTGATCATTCCTTCGCCGTACTGGGTGAGCTTTCCGGATCAGGTGTTGTTCGCCGGCGGCAAGCCGGTGTTCGCGAAAACGGATCCGGGCAATCACTTCCGCGTGACGATGGACGACATCGAAGCGGTGGCGAGCGATCGCACGCGCGGCGTGATTCTCAATTCGCCGTGCAATCCGAGCGGCGCGGTGATTCGCGAGGAAGAACTGCGCAGGATCATCGAGTGGGTGGTCGCGCGCGATGCGTTCCTGATCTTCGATGAGACGTACGAGCTGTTCGTCTACGAAGGCAACGAGCACGTCTCGGCGGCGCGCTGGTTCAAGCAGTATCCCGAGAACATCATTCTCGTGAACTCGATGTCGAAGACGTTCGCGATGACGGGATGGCGTCTTGGCTACGCGATCGCGCATCCGGAGATCGTTCGCGCGCTCGGCAAGATTCAGAGTCATGCGACCTCGAATCCGAGCACGATTGCGCAATATGCCGCACTCGAAGCGCTGCATGGCGTCGATGCCGATGTGAAGGCGATGTACGACGCGTACTGCGAGCGCCGCGCATGGCTCGTGCCCGCGCTGAATGCGCTGCCGGGCATCTGCTGCGCCGATCCCGATGGCGCGTTTTATGTCTTCCCGGACGTCAGCGCGTTTTTCGGCAGGGCGGGCATTACGGATTCGCAGTCCTTCGCGAATTACCTCCTGGATGAAGCACGCGTTGCCGTAGTTCCGGGAGGAGCGTTCGGCGCGGATGAGTTCGTGCGCATCAGCTACGCGACGTCGATGGAGCGGATTCAGGAAGGGATTCGCAGAATCGACGCAGCGCTGCGGAAACTGTAAGTGGAGCGGCGGGCTCTCAGCCCGCCGGGAATCCACGGCCGGCGGGCTGAGCGCCCGCTGCTCCACCTGGAATCTCCTTCTGTTTCCTCCCGTTCCGACACGCGGTCCCAAGACAGCTTTGAAGGAGATCTCGTGAAGAAGACCATTTCCACCATGATCGCGCTGGCTCTCGTCGCGACGGCCGCGGTCGCGCAGGACAAGAAGCCTGCAACCCCGGCGACGACTACGGCGACGGCAGCGTCCGCCGATCCGATCGTCATCGCCGCGGGCGAGCTGACGATCCGTCAGTCGGAGTTCGAAGCGGCGCTCAAGACGCTCCCGGCCGAGTACCAGGCGTACGCGATGGGCGCGGGCAAGAAGCAGTTCGCCGAAGACTATCTGCGCATGAAGATGCTCGCGCAGCAGGGCACGAAGAACGGCCTCGACAAAGACGCCGACGTCGTGCAGCAGCTCAGCCTCATGCGCGAGAACCTCATCGCGAACGCGCAGCTTCAGCGCATCGAGAAGGGCATCACGATCTCCGATGAAGATCTGAAGAAGAAGTACGACGCGAACAAGAACGACTACGAGCAGGTGAAGGCGCGCCACATCCTGGTCGCGTTCGACGGCAGCCCGGCCGCGCAGGCGGACAAGCCAAAGCTCACCGACGAGCAGGCCAAGGCGAAGGCCGAAGATCTGCGCAAGCAGCTTCTCGCCGGCGCGAAGTTCGAAGATCTCGCGCAGAAGGAATCGGACGACACCGGTTCCGGCAGCCGCGGTGGTGACCTCGGCGAGTTCGGCCGCGGGCAGATGGTTCCGGAGTTCGAACAGGCCGCGTTCAGCGCGAAAGTCGGCGAAGTCACGCCGGTCGTGCGCACGCAGTTCGGCTACCACATCATCAAAGTCGAAGCGCACGACTCGACGCCGTTCGAGCAGGTCAAGCCGGTCATCGAGCGCAATGAGCGCCAGGAGCGTCTCCAGGCCGCTCTCGAGAAGCTGAAGACCGATGCGAAGGCGACGTTCAACGAAACGTACTTCGCGGTGCCGGCGGCTCCTGCCGCTGCGCCGGAAGCGCCGAAGCAGTAATCTCGCGAACGCATTGAAATCCGTGGGGCGGACCTTTGGGTCCGCCCTTTTTGTTTGGTATCGTGCGCGGCACATGGAGATTCCGTCGAAGGTTTCGATCTTCAACCGCACGCTCGAGATCAAGGGCAAAGCCGCGACGCTGATTGCGATCAACGAAGACGCCGGCTACTACGAGGTCGTGCTCGAAGTGCAGCAACGCAATCACACGGTGCTGTTTCCGATCGCCGAGACCGTGCTGATCTTCAACGAAGCGCTGGCCACCATCTCCGCCGATTTCGAGGTCGAGCGATAGCCGTTCGCCCGGCATGCGCGCATGAAGAAAGCGCTCATCGTCGTCGCTGTCCTGGCATTGCTCCTGTGGATCGTTTCGTGGTTTCGTACGCCTGAAGCGGTCGCGACATCCGCCGCGAAAACGTGGCCCGCGGGTCTCGGATCACTCGAATCGGTCGAGGCGCGTTATCCGCCGTTGGAGGCGAATGCCGCATCGAAGCAACTCATCGCGCTCGGAGATGGGTTGCTGCGCAACGAGGCCGTGACGGAATACGTGAGTCACGAGATCGAGCGCGATGAGCTTCGCATCGATCCGCCGCCGCCGCTTCCGGATGTCACATCAATTCGCAATCTTCTGCTGCGCGAGCGGATCGTGTGGGAACGGCACCACGTGGACGTCGGCGATGAAACGACGTCCTCGTTGCGTGGAACAAACATGACGATCGCGCGTGCGCTCCTCGCGAATGCGCTGGCGAAAGCGCGCGCGAACGACGCGACGGCCTGGGACGATCTGCACGCGGTCTGGAAGCTTTCGCGCTCACTCGATGGTCAACCGTTGATGGTGACGCAAACCGCGGCGCTGGCGATGGCGCGCATGATCAACGCGGTCGCGTGGAAGATGCCGCTGCCTGTGCCCGCGTGGTTCGAGGAAGTGCAGCAACACGATCGCGTGCAGCCGCTGCTCGAGTCGTTTCAGCATCAGGCCGCGGCGTATTGGGAAGACGGCTCGCGTCTGTTCCCGACGAAGTTTCTCGCCGATGCGGTGGAGAAAGATCGCGGCATCGCGGAGCAGGTCTCGAAGGAAACACGCTGTGAAACGATGCTGCCGATGAACGACCTCGGCGTCGATCTCTCGTTCGTGTGGCGTCGCGCATTTCGCTATCGCGCGGAACGCGAGGCGACCGCGAACGCGCTGCGTATTCGCTCCGGCGGTGCCGTCGAAACGAAATCGCAGTGCAGCGATGGCGCATGGACGTTCGACGGCACGACGCTGCGTTTCAGTCGCGAGATCAAAACCGCGCCGCCGGACCGGCCGATGCCACTCACGTTGCGTGTGAAGCCGTGAAGCGCGTTATTCTCGTCGAAGGCGAGAGTGATCGCATTGCGGTGGAAACACTCGCGGTTCGACGCGGTCGCGATCTCGTCATCGAGAACATTGCGGTGATTGCGGTGGGCGGCGCGCACGCGTTGCAACGCGTGCTGCGCGAGCTCGAAGCGGATCGCATTGCAGGCCTCTACGATCGTGGTGAAGAAGCGGCCGTGATGCGCGCACTCGATCGCGCAGGCATCGCTCGCGATGGCTTCTTTGCATGCGATCCCGATCTCGAGGGTGAGCTCGTGCGCGCGTTAGGCGCGGAGCGCATGCTTGCGCTGATCGAGACGCGCGGTCATCTCGCCATGTTCCGCACGTACCAGCGACAACCGGAGAAGCGCGAGCTTACGATGGAAGCGCAACTGCACGGCTGGCTGCACAACTGGAAGGTGCGTTACGCGGCTGCGCTCGTGGAAGCGCTGGATCTCGATCGCGTGCCGCGGCCGTTGGATGGTGTGCTCGCGTACTTGTGAACGGTGAAAGGGCTTTGATCATGATCAAGCGCCTCATCAATCAATCGCTGCGACTTCTCGGCTACGAGATTCGAAGAGTTCCGCAGTCACCACCCGAGCCCGCACCACCATCGATCGAACCCGTCTGGCCACTGCCGCGCCACGCGAATGGACCGTCGGACGCCGAGATTCGTCACGAGTTCGCGCGGCATCGCCTCTGGCACTACGCGTACGAATTCGAAGGCGGCCTTTCGTTTCCCGCACGACACGATCATCCGTTTCAGGACACGAATCTGCCGGGCCGTCAGCTCGAAGCATTTCGACACTTCATGCCCGATCTCGTGGATGCGTGTGGCGGATCACTCGCGGGCAAACGCGTGCTGGACATCGCATGCAACTCCGGCTTCTTCGCACTTCAATGCGCGTTCCTCGGCGCGCAGGTCGTTGGCTTCGACGCTCGGCCCGAGCTCATCGACGAAGCGAATCTGCTCAAGCGAATCACCGGCGTCGAGACCGTCGAATTCAAGACGCTCGACTTCTGGGACATGAGCCCGCAAACTCTCGGAGGCACGTTCGACGTCGTACTGAATCTTGGGCTGCTGTATCACCTGCCCAAAACGCTGGAGGCAATCGAACGAACGAAGGCGATGGCGCGCGAGCGAATCCTCCTCGACACCGCCGTCGTTCCTTCTGACGCTGCGATGATTCAGCTGAATTGGGAAGAGGCGGTGGACATTCGCATGGCCGCGTGTGATGGCGTCGTTGCGATCCCGACACGAGCGGCCATCAATCTCATGCTCAAACATCTGCGGTGCAAAGGGTGGTACGAGATTCCGATTCGATCGGCGAATGCTCCGACTGTTTATCTCGAACGACGGCGAGCCTCGTGGATCATCGACATCTGAATTGCCATGCTCTTCACGAAATACCTCCGCGATGGCGTCCGCTCCGGCGAGATCACCACGACCGTGCGCGTGTGGCACACGCCGCGTGTGTCGGTGGGGAAGCGCTATCGCATGGAATCAGGCGAGATCGAAGTCGACTCGATCGATGAAATCACGTTCGAGGACATCACGCCCGCACTGGCACGCGCGTGCGGATTTCGCACCGTTGCCGATCTGCTGAAGATCGCGAAGCACGGCAGTGGCGAGCACGTGTATCTCGTGCGCTTTCACTACATCGCGCGATGACGCATTACGCTTCGTGCTTCTTTCCGAACAGATACGCGACCGCAACGCCGATCAGGTACAGAAGGATCATCGGCACCGCGAGCGCGGCCTGCGTGACCATGTCCGGCGTCGGCGTGACGACCGCGGCGATGACGAATGCGAGCACGACCGCGTACTTGAACTTTTGCATCAGGAACGCGGGAGTGACGATGCCGATGCGCGCGAGGAAGAAGATGAGGATCGGCGTTTCGAAGACGAGACCGCACGCGAGAATGATCGTGCTCGCGAACGAGAAGTAGTCATCGACCGTCACCATCTGCTTGAACTGCTTGCCGGTCTCGACGAAGAAGCTGCACGTCGCGGGAAGCAGGAAGCGCCAGCCGAAGTAGCCGCCGGCAATGAAGAACAGCGAGCCGAAGATGATGAACGGGAGCGCCATACGACGCTCGCGTTTGTACAAACCGGGCGCGACGAACAACCACAACTGCATGAGGACAATCGGCGCCGCGACGAAGAGTCCGGCGAAGAACGCGACCTTCATGTACAGAAAGAACGGCGCGGTCAGGCGCGTGTACGCGAGCTTGTCGCCCTCGGGAAGGAACTTCGTCAGCGGTTCCTGCAGCTTCGCGAAAATTCTCTCCGCGAAGGCCCAGCAGGCGAGGAACGCGACGGCAACGGCGATGAACGCAACGATGAGACGTTTGCGGAGCTCCTCGAGGTGATCGAGGAACGACATCTTCGGCAGTTCGGCCTCGCGATCGGATCCTGCGCTCGAAGCTGCCGTCGCCGTGTTCTCCGCCGTCACTCGCCGCTCCTCGCTTCGGCCGGCTGCAGTTCGGTGGCGTTCGTCACATCGATCGGTGACGATCCGAGTTCGCCCTGCGTCTCAACGGAAGCGATTTGTGTTGCAGGAGGTGTCGCGGTGGATGGCTCGGTCCTTGATACAGACTCGCTCGGCGTCATGAATGATTCGAGCGTCGGCGGCGTGATCTTCTTCAACTCTTCGAGTCGCACTTCGCGTTCGATCGTGCTCTTGAGATCGTCGGTCGCTTTGCGGAACTCGCCGAGCGCCTTGCCGAGGGTGCGGCCGATCTCGGGGATGCGGCGCGGCCCGAACACGATGAGGATGACCACGAAGATGAGAAGGAGCTCAGGAACTCCGAGTGAACCGAACATGTGCGAAGGACCTCGACCTGCGACGTGACAGCGACGTGAACACCATCGAACGCCGCACAGGAGATCGAATAGCCGCTCCTATAATGACGTTACGACCGGCACAGTGTAACCCGGATGATTCAGAGCAATTCCGGGGGCAGGCGTGAAAGACAACATATGGCGAAACTGAGATCGACGAACAAGTGGACTTTCTCTCTCACGCTTCTCGTGGCGATCGCCGGCGCAACGCTTCTCGGCGGCCTCTACGGAAACGCAATGTTCGGCGCACCCGCGCGGAACAGCGGCGATTTGCAGAAGCGATTGCGCGAATACACCGATCTGCTCGATGCGGTGACGAACAATTCGGCCGAGGAGTTGGGGTCGGATAAGTTTGTGTACGCGTCGATCGATGGCATGCTGCGCACCCTCGATCCGCACACATCCTTCCTCGAGCCGAAAGAGTATTCGGACATGCAGGATCGCCAGAAAGGCACGTTCTACGGCCTCGGCATCCTCGTCACGAAACGAAATGATCAGGTGACGGTCATCACTCCGCTCGAAGGCACGCCCGCCGCGCGACTCGGTGTCCGCGCCGGCGACGTCATCGCCGAAGTCGAAGGCGTCTCTACGGATGACCTCACGCTCGACGAAGTCGTCAAGCGACTGAAAGGACCGAAGGGCACGACGGTGCACATCAAGATCAAGCGCATCGGCATGAAAGAGCCGATCCCGCTGACGATCGTGCGCGCCGCGATTCCGACGAACTCAATTTCCAACGTGCTGATGATCCGCCCGGGCATCGGCTACATTCGCATCAAAGACTTCACCTCGACCACTGTGCGCGAGCTCGATGAAGCGGTCGAGAAACTCGAAGAGCAGGGCATGCAGAAACTCGTGCTCGACCTGCGCGGCAATCCCGGTGGTCTGCTCGACGCCGCGGTTGGCGTCGCCGATCACTTCCTCGAGAAGGGGCAGATGATCGTCTACACGAAAGGCCGCACGCCGGACTCGATGCAGGAGTACACGGCGCCGGGCAAGCACGTGAAGTTCGATCGTCCGATGGTCGTGCTCGTGAATCGTGGCAGCGCGTCGGCGTCGGAGATCGTCGCGGGCGCGATTCAGGATCACGATCGCGGTCTCGTCGTCGGCGAGACGAGCTGGGGCAAGGGACTCGTGCAGAGCGTCTACACGCTGCAGTACGGCGCGGGCCTCGCGCTCACGACGTCGAAGTACTACACGCCGGCGGGCCGCAACATTCAGCGCGACTACACGTCCGTCTACGACTATTACATGGCCGATGAAGCGGAGAACTCCGCGGAAGTTCCGCTCTCGCAGCGCGAACAGTTCAAGACCGCGACGGGACGCATCGTCTACGGCGGCGGCGGAATCACGCCCGATCACATCGTCAAACAGCCGCAGCTCTCGCGCACCACGCAGCTGCTCGAAGTGCGCAGCGCGATCTTCAACTACGCGGTGGAGTACGCGGCGAAGCAGCAGAACCTGACGAAAGACATGGTCGTGACGCCGGCGATGGTCGAAGACTTCGTGCGATTTGCGGTGGAGAAAGAATTCGCGCCGGAGTCGGATATTCGTGAAGCACTCGCGAAGCCCGACGATCGTCATTACATCGAGCGCGCGTTGAAAGCGGAGATCGTCGCCGCGAAGTACGGTTTCGATGCGTCGTATCCGTATCGTCTCGAAGGCGATGCGCAGGTCGAGAAGGCTCTCGAGCTTTTCCCCGAAGCGCAGAAACTCGCGACGAATGCAGCGACGGTGCGCGCGCGCGGCGAAGACGTGCCGCCCGCTGATGCAGGCACACGCGCCGCGCAGGCGAATCCGAAAACGAGATAGAGCTGGTTGATGGTTGTTGGTTGTCGGTTGTTGGGGGAACCCGGCAGCCGACATTTTTTTTCGCGGCGCGTGTCTGACGGCGAACGAATCAACTTGCGCCGTTCTCCCGACAACCGACTACCGACAACCGGCTACCGCGAACTTGTGCTAAGGTTTCGCCGCTTTTTTTGGGGAAGGAAAAAACCGGAACGTAACGATGCCTGAGCTCGGAAGAAAGTACACCTGCTATAGCTGCCATACGAAGTTTTACGACCTCGGGAAGCCTGTTCCTCTCTGCCCGAAGTGCGGAGCCGATCAGCGCGATGCCGACGACACGCCGGTTTACACCGCGCCGCGACGCGGCCGTGCGGTCGTCGAAGAACCGGTCGAGGATGAGGAGTTCACACCGTCTGCCGCAAGCGGCGGCGGAGAGTCGACCGAAGAAGAAGGCGACGAAGAATTCGCTCCGGCCGACGACCGCGAAGAAGAAGCGGACGACGACGAGGACGACGACTACTAGTCAGGAGGTTGCCGCATGCGGAATCTCGGATTGCTCGGATGCGTCGGCGCGCTCATTCTGGCGCTGGTCATCTTCGGTGGATATTTCGTCAGTGTTCGCAACAGCATCGTCGGCCTCGAAGAGGGCGTCGATTCGCAGTGGGCACAGGTGCGCAGTCAGTATCAGCGCCGTTTTGATCTGATCCCGAATCTCGTGCGCACGGTGCAGGGCGCCGCGAACTTCGAGAAGTCGACGCTCGAGGCGGTCGTCAACGCACGCGCGCGCGTCGGACAGGTGAGCATCGGCGGCCCTGGTGGCGCCGGTGCGAACGTGCCGAACGATCCTGCGGCGATGGCGCAATTCGCCGCGGCGCAGCAGAACCTCGGCGGCGCGCTGAGTCGATTGCTGGTCGTTGCGGAGCAGTATCCCGATCTGAAGTCGAATCAGAATTTCCTCGAGCTGCAATCGCAACTCGAAGGAACGGAAAATCGCATCGCGGTCGAACGCCAGCGCTACAACGACAAAGCGCAGGAGTACAACACCGCGATCCGCCGCTTTCCCGCGAGCATGATCGCGAACATGAGCGGCTTCAAGAAGAAGGAGTATTTCCAGGGCGTCGCTGAGAATCAGCAGGCACCGGATGTGAACTTCGACTTCACCAACACCGCGACAGCAACGGCGCGTTGATTACGATTCTGTTCAAGACGAGGGGTGACGCATGAAGGATGACTGCCGCAAACGCCGCGGCCTCTTTCACGCGGCATCCCTCGTTCTCTTTTTGACGCTCGCGTTCGGCGCATTCGCGCGCGAAGTACCGCCCGCGCCAACCCAGTGGGTCACGGACGAAGCGGGACTCCTCGGCGGCACCGAAGCCGATCTGCTCAATCGCAAGTTGCGCGATTTCGAGCAACAGACCGGCGCGCAATTCATCGTCTACATCTTCAAGTCACTCGAAGGCGACTCGCTCGAATCCTTCACGATTCGCGCGGTCGAGACGTGGAAGGTCGGACAGAAGAAGTACGACAACGGTCTCGTGCTCTTCGTGTTCGCCGACGATCGCAAGACGCGTGTCGAAGTCGGATACGGACTCGAAGGCACGATCACGGACGCCGTATCGTCGCGCGTGTTGCGCGAGTTGCTGCGGCCAAAGTTTCAGGCCGGCGATTACGCGGGCGGCATCAACGCGGCCGCCGATGAATTGATGCGGCGCATTCGCACCGGCGAGAAACCGGTCGAGCCGTTGCAGCCCGCGAATCGACAGCCGCAAGGACAAAGCGGTGACATCGGCATCGTGCCGCTGCTCATTCTGCTGTTCGTCATCTTCTTCGTCATCGCGCCGATGTTCTCGCGCCGGCGCGCGGGCTGCAGCGGATGCATCTTCCCGTTCTTCTTCCCCGGCGGCGGCATCACGTTCGGCGGCGGTGGCGGAGGATTCAGCAGCGGTGGTTTCGGCGGTGGTGGATTCTCGGGTGGCGGCGGCGGATTCGGCGGCGGCGGCGCGTCAGGAGACTGGTGATGAAGCAGGACGAGTTCCTCAAGGCTCTCGATCAACCGCGCGTCGTCGAAGCGATTGCGTCCGCGGAGAAGCTCACGTCGGGCGAGATTCGCGTGCACGTGCAGCCGCGCACCGGCGGCGAGATTCGCAACGTCGCTGAGCGCACGTTCGAGCGTCTCGGCATGACGAAGACAGCGCTGCGCAATGGCGTGCTGCTCTTCATCGCCTGCGAGGAACAACGTTTCGTGATCCTCGGCGATCGCGGCATCGACGAGAAAGTGCCGCCGGGTTTCTGGGACGCGATCGCGGGCTCGCTCGGCAATCGCTTCAAAAAAGGGGAGTACACCGATGGCATCGTCGAAGCGATCCACAGCGCGGGCGAGCAGCTCCGCAGTTACTTCCCGCGCGCCGATGACGACATCAACGAGCTCGCGAACGAGATTAACGTCGAGCACTGACGTCACGGTCGTCATCGCCCTCGGCACAAATCTCGGCGATCGTCACTACAACCTGCAACGTGCGCTGCACGAATTGCGTGCATTCGTGCATGTCGTGCGCGTGAGCGACATCATCGAAACGGAAGCCGTCGATTCACCCGCGGGCGCACCGCCGTTTCTCAACGCGGTGTTGATCGGCTACACGAAACTCGCGCCGCTCGCGTTGCTCGATGAGTTGCTCGCGCTGGAAAAGAAACTCGGACGCGTTCGGCGCGGCATTCGAAACGAACCGCGCATCATCGATCTCGATCTCATTCTCTACGGCGCATTGCGCATGAACACGAAGCGATTGACGCTGCCGCATCCGCGCGCGAGAGAACGAGAGTTCGTGATGAAGCCGCTGACGTCGCTGTGGAGCGGCGGGCTCTCAGCCCGCCGAATCGTCGGCATGCCGGCGGACTGAGAGCCCGCCGCTGAACGAACGCGGCTAGCGCGTCGTCATCGTCGACGAGCCGCCATCCGCATTCATGCGCGCGCGCTTCACCGCCGTCGCTTTCGTGAGAATCGGATACGGATTCACCATCTCGTCATCCTGATTCACGCCGAAGTGGAGATGCGACGGCGTGGTCCGCGCGTTGCCGGTATTGCCGACGAAGCCGAGGAGATCGCCACTCTGCACTTCCATCCCTTCGTAGAGACCGGGCGCCCAGCGATCGAGATGCGCGTAATAAAACGCGGCGCCGTCTTCCGTCGTCAGCCACAGACAGTTGCCGCCCTTCGGCTGCTCACCGATGTAGCTGATGATGCCGTTCGTCACGGCGACGATCGGCGTGCCTTTCGGCGCGAAGATGTCGATGCCTTTGTGTTTGCGTTTGCCACCGTCGCGAGAATCGCCCCACGAATTCGAGAGGTCGTACGTCTGCACGCCGACGACCGGCATCAACAACGCGGTGCCGCTCAGCGGCGCGAAAAGTGCCTTTGCACGCGCCGCAAATTCTTTGTCGCGCTCTTTCTTCGATGCGGTCGTCGGAGAAACAGCCGGCGTCTTGTCGACGTGACGGCTGTTGTAGAGATTCAGATCGGAGCGCATCTGCGCGAGCAAATCCGAGAAGTCGTCATCCTCAGACTGCGGAACGGGAGTCGCAACGACGACGGTGGTCGTCGACGCACAGGCGGAGAGAAGGAAGAGCAGCGCCAGCAGTGCCATTAGCCTGCTGCTGACCCACCCGTTACGCACACGTAGCGATCTCATGGTGACAGGGACGACGAGCCGGAGTTTAGGAGCGTCGCGCAGGGATGTAAAGAATTCGTTGCAGTCGCGGCCGCTTACTTTCCGAACAACGCGACCGAAATCTCTTCGATCTTCCGCACCGGCACCACTTCGACATCCGCGCGAATCTCACTCGCATTCGACTGCGGCACGATGACGCGCGAGAACCCGAGGGCCGCTGCTTCGCGCGCACGCAGATCGGGTTGCGACACGCTGCGAATCTCGCCGAGGAGACCGACTTCGCCGAAGATCGCGACGTTGTGCGCGATCGGCAGATTGCGATGCGACGACAACACCGCGGCGACGATACCGAGATCGAGCGCGGGCTCGTCGATCTGCAATCCGCCGGCGATGTTCACGTAGATGTCGTGCTGCGCGAACGACGCCGATGCTTTGCGCTCGATCACCGCGAGCAACAGCGAAACGCGATTCGCATCGATGCCCATCGCCATGCGTCGCGGCGACGGAAAATGCGTCGGCGAAACGAGCGCCTGCAATTCGATCATCAGCGGCCGCGTACCTTCGACGGCGGCGAGAATTGCGGAGCCAGGTGATTGGCTGCGTTGCGAGAGCAATGCGGCCGATGGATTCGGTACTTCTTCGAGACCATCGTCGTGCATCTCGAAGATCGCCACTTCGTTCACGGGGCCGAAGCGGTTCTTGTACGCGCGCACGATGCGGTAGTTCTGAAACTTCTCGCCTTCGAAGTAGAGCACCGTGTCGACGATGTGCTCGAGCGTCTTCGGTCCCGCGATCGTTCCTTCCTTCGTAATGTGGCCGATGAGGAAAACGGGAAGGGACAAACGTTTCGCGGCGGTCATGAGCACGCCGGCGGAATCGCGCACTTGCCCGACCGAGCCGGGCATCGATTGATTCGTGCTCGTGTGCACGGTTTGAATCGAGTCGACGATCAGCGCCGCCGGTTTCATCTTCTCGGCTTCGCTGAGAATGCGATCGACGGACGTCTCTGTGAATAAGCGGATGTTGTCGTTCGTCGTACCGAGACGGCGCGCGCGCATGGCGATCTGTCGCGGAGACTCTTCGCCGCTGACGTAGAGAATCGGTCCGTACTCGGCGAGCATTTGCGCGACCTGCAAAAGCAGCGTCGATTTGCCGATGCCCGGTTCACCGCCGACGAGCGTCACGGCGCCGAGTACGAGGCCGCCGCCGAGAACGCGATCGAGGCTCGCAATCTCAGTCGAGATGCGCGGCGCGAGATCGAAATCGACGGCATTGATCGCGATCGGTGCACCACCGGCGCCGATTGTTTGTCCCGCTGCTTGCGCGGGCGCGTCTTCCTGCGCATACGAGTTCCACGCATTGCAATCAGGACAGCGTCCGAGCCACTTGGTCGCTTGCGCGCCGCACTCGGTGCATGCGTAGATCGTTGCCTTCTTCGCCACGAGAGGATGGTAGCAGGGGACGTGAGGATGCTACGTCCAGTAGTCGGTAGTCGGTAGTCGGGAGGCCACCACACAATCACGGGTTAGAGGCGGAGCCGTGGTGGGTGCGGTCTCCCGACTACTGACTCCCGACTACCGACTACTGCTTCAAAGTCAGCTCGCCGCGCAAATCCCTCTGCATCTCGTCTTTCACGCGTGCCGAGGAGTAGCCCAAACCCCACAGGTAGTAGAGCTTCGCGAGCGCCGCTTCGGCCGTCATGTCGAATCCGCTGATCACGCCGGCACGCGCGAGCGCGGATCCCGCGGCGTATTCGTGCAGATCGACGGTACCTTCGAGGCATTGCGTGCAATCGACGATGACGACACCGCGATCGATGGCCTCTTTCAGCGCCGCGAGAAACTCGCGATCCTGATCGGGGCCGTTGCCGACGCCATAGGCTTCGAGCACGAGTCCCTGTAATGGCGGTCGCAGGACGTTGCGAATCAATTCGGGCGAGATGCCGGGAAACAATCGCAGCGCACTGACGACAGGTCGCTTCAGTTCTTTGACCGTGAGTTTCTTTGCGCCTTTCGCGGCGCGCACGAGATCCCAATTCACTTCGATGTCGATGCCGACGTTGCCGAGGGGCGGGAAGTTAGGGGAGTCGAATGCGGCGAATCCGTCGGCGCTGACTTTCGTCGCGCGGCAACCGCGCAGGAGTTTTCCTCCGAAGTAGAGGCAAACCTCGGGGATCGCGTAATTCGCGGCGAGCATCAACGACGTGATGAGATTTTCGCGCGCGTCATTGCGGATCTCGCACAGTGGAATCTGCGAGCCCGTGATGATCACCGGTTTGCGCAGATTGCCGAGGAGAAACGGCAGCGCGGACGCGGTATACGCCATCGTGTCCGTGCCGTGCAGCACGATGAAGCCGTCGTAGCGATCGTAATTCGCTTCGACATCGCGTGCGATCTTCACCCATTCCGCGGGCGTCATGTTGGACGAGTCGAGGAGCGGGTCGTACTCGTGAATCGTGTATGACGGCATCGACTCGTGCCGCAGCTCGGGCATGGTCGACATCTGTTGTTGCAGGTAGCCGGGCTCCGGCACGTAGCCGGGTTTGCGCCGCCGCATGCCGATCGTGCCGCCGGTGTAGACGATGTAAACGCGCTTCTTCATCGGGCGCGTGGATAATACCGTCATGCCGAAGAAGACGCTGGAATCGATGGAGCTCGAGCTGCGCGATTACGCGCAGACGTTCCCCGAGGTGACGGAAGATTCGCCGTGGGGCCACCGCGCGATGAAGGTCAAAGGTAAATCGTTCGTGTTCCTCGGCGGCGACGCAAATCCGAAGGAGCTCAGCATGTCCGTCAAGCTCCCACAGTCGCGCGACATGGCCGCCGATCTTCCATTCGCCGAGCCGACTGGCTACGGCCTTGGAAAGAGCGGCTGGGTTACAGCACGATTCAAGAACGTCAAAGACGTCCCGATGGATTTGCTGAAAGCGTGGATCAACGAGAGCTATCGCGCGATCGCGCCGAAGAAATTAGTGAAAACCCTCACTTAATTCACGATCAGCGCATTCGAATTCACCTGGTAATTGAACAGGGCCGGTTCCTTCCCTTTACGCTTGCGGAAGATGAACGTCTCGGTCCCTTCGCCGTTTTCGAATACGGTCTTGTACGTGACCGTGATGCGCATGCCGCCCGAGCCCGCGAACACGTTCCACTGCTGGCGCTCCGTCGATTTCACACGTCCCAGTTTTCGACGAACGGCGCTGATGAACTTGTCGTAATCCATCTTCGGCGAAGAGGCGCGAAAATCATCGTCGGCTTCGTTGTAGATCGTGTCGAAGTCGTTCGAGTCGTAGAGCGTGTGAAATCGCGGCACGGCTACGGTTTCGACAGTCTCCTTCGATTCGGCGGCGGTACAGCCGAATAAGAACGTCAATGCGATAACGGCGATCGCGCGGCGGTCCCGCAGGAAGTTCATCATCTCTCTCCGTCCTGAGTCTACTCCGCCTCTGCCTGTGCGATCAGGATTTTCCAGTCTTTCATCGGTGAGGCGTCGAGATTCAAGTTCGACGCGATGTAATAAAGACGTTTCGTTGCATCGCCTTTGCCGATGCGGAAGCGTTGCGCGAGGTAATACGGCGGAACGTTCTGGTAATAAAGCGACGCTCGGACCGTTACCGCGGTTGGATCGACATCGTCAGGCAGTGTAATTCGATAGGTGAGGCGATCCTGTCCTTTGCCGTCTTTGTAATCGGGATCGTTTTTCGCGTTCCCGTGCGGGAACGTCGCTTCGAGATAACGGCCATTGAGCGATGGATCCGGTCCCTTTGCAGTCCAGCCCAGCGGCAATAAACGATTGTCTTTGATGTCGTGATCGCGGCGAATGAAGCTCGTGGTGAATTGATTGTCGGCGTCCTGGCCGAGCTCTTCGTAAATCTGGACCTGATCGTCGGACGTAATTGTCTCGTAATGCTTTTGATATTTGTCGGTCGTAAGAAACTCGGTATCGAGCGGACGACCCTCGCCGTCGACGATGACGCCGATGTCGTTTGTACGCCCGCTGCTCCACACGACGCGTTCGCGACCGTCGCGAGTCTCCATGACCAGAAATTCGATGAATGCGCGACGGAATCCGACGCCGCTCGGTAATCGATGGCCGGTGAGATTCGTGACCGTAACGTTGGACGTTAATTCGCGGCCGTTGATGCTCGTGTCGGCGACGATTGACGCCGTACGATTGCGGGCCTGATCGAACAGATTCTGCTGCGTGTTCTGCAGATTGTCCGACGTGCCGGTCATGTAATCGCTCTTACGCACGCCGAGCACGTCATTGAATTGCTTGAACATCTCGAGCAGAAAGGCGTTCATGCCGAGGAATTCGTGTCGGGAGAAACCGGATTCGCGGAAACGCACGCGGATATCGTTGACTGGCGCGCGATGTTCGGCCGCGGGATACGTTTCGTCTTCCACAATGGCGATGCGCGTTTTAATCGGATCGACGTTCACGCCTAAACGCGGATTGACGAGTTTCTTCGGCATGTGGCAGTCCTGGCATGTTTGTGCGTTAGGACCGGGGTTTCCAAACTCGTTCTGATAGGCGCTATTGAGCCACTCGAGATACGTCGCCTGCTCGATGGAATGCGGCGTCGATGGATTAATCGGCTGGACAGGGGTTACAGCATCGACGACCGGTAAATCGATCGTGTGGCAACTGCCGCACATCCGCGCCGATTGAATATAAGGATTGTGTTTCGGCTTGACCGCGAGCGCATTGTCCATCGGCAGCGTCACGATCTCGTCGTCTTTAAACGGTCCGTACAATTCGTTCGCAGGGCCGGTGCTGAATAATCCTGTCGTGCGATTCTTTAAGAAGAATTCGAGCGGCGATTCCTTCGAGCCCGGCGGGACGACGTCTTTTTGAATGTGGTGGCACGACGCGCAGCTGATGCCATCGCGCGATAACGCGCCATACTTCGCGCCCGGTTCGCTGCCCGTGCGATAAATGTACTCCAGCGGATAAGGCGTGTCCGGATGATCAATATCGTGCTGACGCTTGCCCATCACGCCGTGGCAGCGGAAGCAGGTCGTCTGAACCTGGGCCTTTAATGTCTCGCGCGTCGCCTGGTCCGGAATCGTGTCGATGTAGGAAAGCTCACTGTCGAGTTGGGCGAAGAAAATCGGATCGCGGCCGGCGAGTCCCATCGGCGACCAGCGCCATTCGGTGTAAGGCGAGACGTTAATTCCTTTGCCGTCCTTATTGGTCAGCCACATCGTCGGACCGAACGGTCCATTGGCCGCACTGTGGCACGACTGGCATTGATCCGAGGTCATGAAAGCCTGTGTGTGGTCCTTCGGGGCGGCCGGGACGTGATCCCATGTTTCGTTCGGGATCTTCTGCACCGTGTTCCCGTCGATTGGTCCCATTGCGCGGAACGTCTGTAAGAACGACGGATTCGGTTCGACGATCGGAGTCGGCGGTGCGGCCGCGGGCGGCACTGCATGGCGCGCCGCCTGGGATTTCTCATCGCGCCATGAATCATCGACGCGGAAAGTCAGCGGCTCGCCCGGAAATCCCTCGATATTGTTCAATGCCGAGAAGGTCGATTCCTTTTCCGCGGATGCATGACAACGGGTGCAGTAAATGCCGAACCCGGCATTGGGATATTGATACGGCCACTGTTGATCGTCGAACGGCATGCCGACCCATAATTCGGCCCACCACCAGCCATCCGCGGATCCTTTCGAATCCTTGATCATGATCGTCCAGTCATTGATGCTCGGCGGCGGCGTGGTTTCCCACCGCGCGGCCGGCGAGGGGATGCCTTCCTTGATGATCATTGCGCCGTCGGGAATCGGGCCATTGCGGCCTTCAATGAGCCAGGTCATCACCGCGGGCGAGTAATAAATCTTCGCCGCTTTGTGCGTGCCGTAATAAACGTCGTTGATCCACGGGCCGGTGTCGCGAATGCCTTTATCGCCGCACCAGGAGAGGTCGGTCGCATAGGCGCGGCGCGTGAGCCACGCGAGCATCTGTTTCTCGTAATCTGCGAGTTTCTCCGGCGGAATGCTGCTCGGCAGCGCGAACGGCATTTCGCCTTTGCCTTTGCACGTGCTGGTCACGGGCGCGGGCGCGGAGGCACTGAGCATCAGAAACAGAAGGATGGACACACCGATACGACGCAGGAACGGCACCACGGACCTCCATCTCGATGGATCGGATTCTGGACGTCCGCAAGATTACTCGGGAAGAAGAAACGGCGCCACGTTCATGGTGAGGAGGATCTCGGCGACGCCGGGCGTGTCGGGATAGAACGACTCGAGATTGCGGAAGTGGCGCTCGGCGGTTTCGCGATTGCCGCGACGCCGCGCGATCTCGCCGTGCAGGTAGTGGACGTATCGCTCCATGCGCGTGCCGTTCGCAAATCCTTCCGCACGCATTGCCAGCGCCTCGGCGTCATCGAGCCGCTCGCGACAGAGGTGCGCGAACGCGGCGGTGATGAGCGCTTGTCGCAAGGCGTCTTCGCGGCCGAGGCGGTCGGCGAGGGCGACGCAGGACGTCGCGTAGTCCAGCGCCTCGGTGAATCGATTCGCGGCCAGGCAGTTGTATGCGAGGTTGTGCGTGATGAACGTGCGCGACAACAGCTCGTCGGGATCTTCGCAGCGATCGCATTCGGCGAGTGCCGCGCGTCCGTATTCGATCGCCGCGACGTGATTGCCGCGCATGGACTCCACTGCGGCGGCGACGTCGTACGACGCCACGCGCTGCACGGGATCGCCAATCGTGTTCGCCGCGTCGAGATACGCGGGGAGGTAGCGTTCGGCGAGCTTGCGGTCGTTGGTTTCGATCGCGTGCACGAGGATGTAGTACGTCGCGACCTGCAGATGCCGCGGCGAATGACGGCGCACGACGTTTTCGAGGAAGACGCGGATGTCCGCATCGCGATTGCCCTGCAACACGGCGATGCTCGCTCGATGCAGTTCGAGGAGCGAGTGCTCGGCATCGTTCGATGCGAGCGACGCAGCCGCATCGAGCGCGCTTCGCGCATCGTCGTATGCGCCCGCGCGCAAATTCACGAGCGCGCTTTCGACGGTTTCCTCGAACGTCACGCGCGCATTATGAGCCGAGCCGGCACGGCCGGCCGCGCTGGGCCGGCACGGCCGGCTGCGTAGGTTGCTTCGCTGGAGGCACGTACGGCTGCCAAGTGGGGACGCGTTTCGTAAACGCTGGAGCCGGCCGG
>JACZCU010205048.1_pt1 | contig 21935 bp, 19 predicted proteins | sample 8641851 | NCBI WGS metagenome assembly JACZCU01 (sample SAMN15324605, study PRJNA640507) | soil metagenome | isolation source: monocropping sugarcane control | place: China: Luxin town, Laibin City, Guangxi Province | collected 2019-07-25 | depth 10cm m | reverse complement strand
GAGGAGCGGGGGGGGGGGAATGTGGTTGCGGGTTGGGGGTTGAGGGTGGGGGGGAGCCCCCCCCCCACCCACAAATCCGGGGCGGTCCCTCCCCCCGACACCCACCACCCGCCAACCGACAACCGACAACCATTGAAATACACGCCCACCGCTGCTAGCTTCCCCCTCCCATGGCTGATAGCAGCGATTACAAGAAGACTCTCAACCTGCCTCAAACCGCCTTCTCGATGAAGGCGAATCTGCCGCAGAACGAACCGAAGCGGCTCGAGCACTGGCGCGCGATCAATCTCTATCAACTGATTCGCGAGAAATCCGCGGGCCGCAAGAAGTTCGTGCTGCACGACGGACCGCCGTACGCCAACGGCAAAATTCACATCGGCCATGCACTCAACAAGACGCTGAAGGACATCGTCGTCAAATCGCACACGATGCTCGGCTTCGATTCGCCGTACGTTCCGGGCTGGGATTGTCACGGCCTGCCGATCGAGCACGCGGTCGACAAGGAGCTCGGCTCGAAGAAGCGCGAGATGTCCGCCGCGGAGATTCGCCGCGCGTGCCGCCAGTTCGCCGCGAAGTTCGTCGATCTGCAGCGCGAAGACTTTGTCCGCCTCGGCGTCTTCGGCGACTGGGATCATCCCTACACGACGATGTCGTTCGATTACGAAGCCGACATCGCCGACGCGTTAGGCCGCTTCTTCCAGACCGGCGCGGTCTACAAAGGCCTCAAGCCCGTGCACTGGTGCACGTACGATCAGTCGGCGCTCGCTGAAGCCGAGGTCGAATATCGCGATCACACCTCGCCTTCGGTCTACGTTCGCTTCCGCATGCTCGATGATGCGGTGACCGCGCTCGATCTGCCGATCGAGAAGCCGCTCTACGCGATCATCTGGACGACCACGCCGTGGACGCTGCCCGCAAATCTCGCGATCGCGGTGAAGCCCGATTACGAGTATTCGGTCGTCGAGTACAACGGCGAGAACTATCTCCTCGCCACGGAGCTCTTGCAGTCGGTCACGCAGAAGTTCGGCTGGACTGACTACAAAGCCGGCAAGATCTTCAAAGGCTCCGCGCTCGAGCATCTGCGCTACAAGCACGCGTTCCTCGATCGCGAAGGCGTCTTCGTCCTCGGCGATTACGTCACGCTCGATGCCGGCACCGGTCTCGTGCACACCGCGCCGGGTCACGGCGCCGATGACTTCGCGACCGGCCGCCGCTACGGCCTGCCGATCTACACGCCAGTGAATCATCGCGGCGAGTACACGCAGGACGTGCCGATGTGGGCCGGCCTGCACGTGTTCAAGGCGAATCCGCTGATCGTCGCGCATCTGAAAGACATCGGCGCGCTCGTTCTCGGCGAACAGATCACGCACTCGTATCCGCATTGCTGGCGCTGCAAAAATCCGATCATCTTCCGCGGCACCGAGCAGTGGTTCGTGTCGATGGAGGAAACGGGGCTGCGCCAGAAAGCGCTCACCGAGATCGACAAAGTGAAATGGTTCCCCGCGTGGGGACGCGATCGCATCTACGGCATGATCGAGAATCGTCCCGACTGGGTCATCTCGCGTCAGCGGCTGTGGGGCGTGCCGATCACGGTGTTGTACTGCGAGCAGTGCAGCGAGACCGTGAGCTCGCCCGAGTTGTTCGCGAATGTCGTGAAGCACTTCCGCACCGAAGGCGCCGATGCGTGGTACGAACGTCCCGTCTCCGACTTTCACGATCAGCCGTGCGCGAAATGCGGCTCGACCGAATTTCGAAAAGAAACCGACATCCTCGATGTCTGGTTCGACTCCGGTTGTTCGCACCTCGCCGTGCTCAAACGACGCGAAGAGCTCGAGTGGCCGTGCGATGTTTATCTCGAAGGCCACGACCAGCATCGCGGCTGGTTCCACTCGTCATTGCTCGTCGGCGCGGGCATCGAAGGCGGCGCGCCGTATCGCGAAGTCGTCACGTGCGGCTTCATCCTCAATGAGCAGCGCGAGAAGATGTCGAAGTCCGCGGGCAACGCGCTCTCGCCACAGGACGTGATCAAACAAAGCGGCGCGGACATCCTGCGCCTGTGGGTTGCAGTCAGCGACTACACGACCGACATCCCGTTCGGCCCACAGATTCTCGAACGTACCGCGGACGGCTATCGCAAGATCCGCAACACCGCGCGATTCCTGCTCGCGAATCTCAACGACTTCGATCCGGCGAAGGATGCATTGCCCGCCGATCAGTTGCTGCCGCTCGATCGCTGGATTCTCGATCGCGCCGCGCGCGCCGTCGATCGTTGCGTGCAGGCCTATCGCGAGTACGAGTTCCATCTCGTCTATCACCGCATCCTCGAGCTCTGCACGGTCGAGCTCTCGGCGATCTACCTCGACGCATCGAAGGACACGATGTACTGCGATGCACCGACCTCGCGCGAACGCCGCAGCGCACAGACGGCTATGTATCACGCGCTGCGCGGCATCACCGCGGTGATCGCACCGATCCTCTCGTTCACCGCCGACGAGATCTATGAATCGATTCCCGGCGAGAAGACGCAGTCCGTGCATCTCATCGATTTTCCGAAACTCGAAAGCTCATTGAGCGCGGATGAAGACGCGCACTGGTCGCGCGTGCTGCGTTTGCGCGAGGCTGTGCTCGCGGTGCTCGAACCTGCGCGCAACGCAAAGCAAATCGGTCAGTCGCTCGCCGCCGACATCACGCTCTACGGCAATGTCGACGCGGGCAGCATCGATCTCGCGAAGCTCTTCATCGTCTCGCACGTCGACGTAAAACCCGCGGATGATTCGATCGCCGATTCCGTCGAGATCGAAGGCTTCGGCAAAGTCGGCATCTCGTGGTCGAAAGCGCGCGGAGGCAAATGCGGCCGCTGCTGGCAATATCGCGAAGAGGTCGTCGAGGAAGGCGGGCTTTGCGATCGCTGTCAGAAAGTGGTGGATGAGTTGGCGCCCACCGAAGTTCCAACGGCGTGATGGCTTGCGCCATCAGGGCTGAGGGCCGAGGGCCAAGGGCTCGGCAGCGCGTCGCGAGTGCGGAACGGCGCTCGCGATGCATCACTCGGCCCTCAGTCCTCAGTCCTCAGCCCTAACGCGCGTTACACTTACGCGCTTAGAAGGAGGCCCCGGTATATGGCATTGAAGACCAAAGCGATCAAGAAGACGGCCGACAAGATCAAGAAAGTCGCGATCAAGAAGGCCAAGAGCGCGGCCGATGACGTCGCCGACAAAGCGTCCTCCGTCGCGAAGAAAGTGAAGAAGGCTGCTGCGCCGAAGATCAAGGACGCGAAGAAGAAAGCGCGCGCCACTGCCAAGGACGTTCTCAAGACCGCGGCGAAAAAGCTCAAGAAAGCAGCGAAGGCGCTGTAATCCATTCGAGTGCGTTACGCGGATCTTCATACCCACACCTATCACTCCGACGGAACGCGCTCTCCGAAAGAGGTCGTCGATGTCGCGCTGCGGCACGGCATCGACATCCTCTGCATCTCCGACCACGACAATCTCGCCGCGTACTTCGAGATCAAGCCGTACGCCGATTCCGTAGGCGTCACGCTGATCCCCGGCATGGAGTTGTCGTGCGGCCACGATGGCATCGACGTGCACATCCTCGCGTACGCGTTCAATCCGCACGACGAGCGCATCGAAGAACGTCTGCGGCGCTTTCGTGAAACCCGGCACCGCCGCGGGTACGCGATCGTCGAGAAGCTGCGCGCGCACGGCATCAACATCGATCCCGAGCGCGTCGATCAACTCGCGGCCGGAGGCGCGATGGGACGTCCGCACGTCGCGCGCGCTCTCGTCGAAGCGGGCTATGTCTCGTCCGTCTCCGAAGCATTCGAGAAGTATCTCGGCACCGGCAAGATCGGCTATCTCGACAAGGAACGTTTTCGCATCGACGAAGCGGTGGAACTGATTCACAACGCGGGCGGCGTCACGTCGATCGCGCATCCGACGCTCTATCCGAATCACGAACTGCTCGTGCCGCAACTCTTCGACCTTGGCATCGACGGCGTCGAGGTGCAACACCCCGACGTCGGCCGCTGGGAGCGCGAGCGTTACTCGCATCTCGCGCGTTTCCGCGGAAAGCTCGCCACGGGCGGCTCCGACGATCACGGCGCCGTGAAAACAAAGGAGACCCTCGGCACCGTCAAAGTGCCGGAGAGCGCAATTGGTCCGATCCTTGATCGTCTGTAGCGGTTGTCGGTAGTCGGTAGTCGGGAGGCCACCACCCGCCCACGTGATTGATAGCGGGGCGTTTCTCCGGATTACCACTTACCCACATCCGACTACCACTCCATCCATGCTTCTCCCTCTCTTTTTCGCTCTCCTCACGCTCGCTCTCATCGGCGATGCGCGCGTCTTTTTCTTCGTCGCGAATCGACTCGTCTTCGGCAGTCATCTCGAAGAAAAGCCGCGCTTCGAGTGGGTGTTGAAGATCGTTCCGCCACTGCTGCTGTTCCTCACGCTGCTCTTTTGGCCACTGCATCAGTGGCTGCGCGCGCTCGTGGAGAATCGAATCGTCGAGCGCATCACACCCGCACGCATCGAGCAAGTTCTCGGTTCCGTATTGCTCGCGCAAATCGGTGCGGCATGGATGTTCCTCGCCGCGGGAATCGGCGCGTACTGGATCATCGATCGAGCGCGGATGCTGCTGTTGCGCGACGAACGAGTTCGCGGCACGCGCACATACGCATCCGAAATCGTCCGCCTTCGCAAAGCGCACGTTCCGTTCGCGTGGCTGCGCAGACTCGGTGCGCACAACGACGTCTACGATCTCGAAATCACGAAGCACGACGTGTTCATCGACGCGCTGCCGAAATCGTTCGACGGCTATCGCATCGCATTTCTCACCGACACGCATGTCGCGTCGTTCGTACGACGCGCGTGGTATCGCGAGATCGTCGCGCAAACGAATCGCTTCGATCCCGATCTCATCCTCTTCGGCGGCGACTTCGTGCATTGGGAGAAGCACATCGCGTTGATGGCCGACGTGCTGATGACTGACTTGCATGCGCGCGATGGCATGTACGCGGTGCTCGGCAATCACGATTACTGGGCGAATCCCGACGGCGTCATCGCTGCGCTCACGGCGCGTGGCGTGCGCTTCATTCACAATCGCAACGTCACACTCACGCGCGGCAGCGAATCAATCTCATTGCTCGGCATCGACGAGCTCTATCGCGGCAAACCCGACATCAATGCCGCATTCGAAAACACACGCAACGTGCGCATCGGACTCAGTCATCATCCCGACGTGATCGATCTCCTGAATGACCGCCAGCTCGATCTCCTGCTGTGCGGCCATACGCATGGCGGGCAGATCCGCTTTCCGTTCTTCGGCTCGGTGGTCGTGCCGTCGAAACATGAGGCGCGTTACGCCAGCGGATTTCACCGCGTCCGCGATGTGTTGCTCTACGTCAGCCGCGGCCTCGGCGCGATTCCTCCGGTGCGCATTCTCTGCAAACCGGAGCTCGCAACGTTCACGCTGCGCGCGACTCCCGATGCTGACGACGAAGATCTCTGACGTGTGGCCAGCGCTCACGCGCATCGCGCGCGAAGAGGGCGTCGTGTCCCTCGGCGCCAGCGATCTCGCGGACGAACACGCAGCGTTGTTCGCATCCTGGATCGAGCGCGGACATCACGCATCGATGTCGTACCTCGCGAAGAACGCCGCGATTCGCTCGCATCCGAATGAGCGCTTTCCGTGGGCGAAATCCGTGATCTCGATTCTCGTCCCCTATTCGCCGACGCGACCCGATGCGCCCGACAACGCGCTGAGTGAGCACATCGCGCGCTACGCGTTAGGCGACGACTACCACGAGGTGCTCGAACGCATCCTCCGCAAATTCGAAGAGGCACTGCCGGGCGTGAAAACGTGGCGCTACGTCGATACCGGCCCGCTCTCCGACCGCGCATACGGCGCGCAGGCGGGACTCGGATGGATCGGCAAGAACGGCATGCTGATCAGCGACGAAATCGGCTCCTACTTTTTCGTCGGCACGCTCGTCACCGCACTCGAGAATGATTTGCTCTCCGATCTCGTCACCGATCGCTGCGGCACCTGCACGCGCTGTCTCGATGCGTGCCCGACCAACGCGATCCTCCCCGATCGCACGCTCGATTCGCATCGCTGCATCAGCTACGCAACGATCGAACATCGCGGCGATCTCGAGATCGGCGTCCACGGCAACGCCTTCGGCTGCGACATCTGCCAGGAAGTCTGCCCCTGGAACAAACGCGCCCCTGAATCCCACCCTGCATTCATCGCCCGCGACGAATACCGCGCCACCCCCATCACCGACCTGCTACGAATGCAGCAGGAAGACTTTTCGACCCTGTTCCGCAAAAGCGCCGTGAAACGCGCGAAGCTCGCAGGGATGAGGAGGAATGTGGAGGCGTTGACAGGGGAGGCGGGCAGCGGCAATCCTCACGTCGATTGAATCATCACCACGAATCCCTCACCCACTGCCCCAATTGCGGCGCGGAGCTCCACGGCGCGTACTGCCACGATTGCGGGCAGAAGGCCGCGCTGCACCTCGGCGTGCATGATGTCGTGCACGAGGCGACGCATGAATTTCTGCACCTCGACGGCAAGATCCTCAACACCGTACGGCTGCTGCTCTTCAGGCCGGGACAACTCACGCTCGATTTCATCGCCGGGCGGCGCGTGCGGTACATCACGCCGCTGCGGCTCTATCTGACGTTCAGCGTGTTGTTCTTCGCGCTCACCGCGATCGTGCCGGGTGCGCGGCAATCGATCATTCAAGTCGGTTCCGACGAACCCGCGGCGGTGAAGAAACAAGCGGAAGATGAAGCGGAGAAACTCGGCGAGTCGATTCTCCACAACCTGCCGCGCGCGATGTTCGTACTCATGCCTGCATTCGCGCTGCTCACGTGGATGCTCTATCGCCGCGACCAGCGCTTCTACATCCCGCACCTTTACTACTCGGTGCATTTCCACGCGTTCACGTTTCTCGTGCTCTCGCTTTCGATGCTCGCGGGGCTCATCGGGCGTCCCGGCAAAATCATCGGCGGCGCGATGTTTCTCACGACCGTTCCGTGGCACTACTTCGGATTGCGAAGAATGTTCGGCAACTCATGGCCGAAGACGATCTTGAAAGGCACAGCGATCGGCGTGTTGTACTGGCTGATGATCGCAGCAGTGATGGTGGCGATCACGCTCTGGTCGATTCGTCACTCCAGTTCGAACGCGCGCGAGACGATCGAAGGATCGATGGAGCGATCGAGATACTCCCACACTGCCAGCGCATCGGGATGATGCGCGATCGGCGGCGCGGCGATGCGCGTCGCCGGATCATTGATGATCAATCGCGCGCGGCGATACCAGTGCATCGCCTCTTCCGGATTCAATCGCAACTCTTCGCGCACGCCCTGAATCAGCAGGTACTGCTCCGCCGGAATCCCCGACGCTTCGATCTGCGCGTACGACGGCGCGAGTTGTCGTGCGCGTGCGCGAATGATCTTCAACTTCAACCGCAGCGAATGCGTATCGAGCGCCGCGCGGCCTGCATCGCACAGGTGTCCGATCGCGAGTCGCATCAACTCCGGCTTTTCATTCACGAGTAAGCCCGCGCGAAAACTGCGCGACGTGCTGCCGGTGATCGCCTTCACCTGCGTCCACATCACCTGCCCGCTCACCTCGACCGCGATCTCCGAATCCGGCACCGCAAAGCGCAGCGTCGACACCGAACCACGCAGCGGCTCGAACAGCAATTCGAGGCGCGCACCACGCGCGGAGAGGTTCTCGATCTTCACTCGCTGCAGATCGAACTCACCATCGATCGACGGCGAAAGATAGAAGCGATCCGTCGAGCGCAACTCCTCCACGCGCTTCGTGCGGTTCGACGTCTGCAACTGCACAAGGAGGGATTGCAGGACCTCCGCCGGTCCGTACGTGCGCACGCCGGACAAAAATTTGCCCGGAAACATCGGATCGGATTGCGTCCACACGACCGTCGCTTCGATGCTGATCGGCGCAGGCGTTCCATCCGCGACGATGCGCAACACTGCTTTCGCGCCATTCTCGATCGCGCGATCGTGGCGAAAGCGCGCGCCTTTCGCGGAGATGTCGCACACCGCTACCGACGCGCCGCCAAACGTGGCCGCGAGCGGAGGCGTCAACAGATACCGCTCCGCGGTCCTGAGGTTGCGTACTGCGTCGTGCATGGAAGGGCTCAGCTTAACTCGTGGCTGACCGTGTAGCACCATGGCCTAACAGGAATTGTGATATGGCTCACGCCATGGCTGAACGCGGAATTCTCACGTTCGATTGTTACGGCACGCTCATCGATTGGGAGCGCGGCATTCTCGACGCCCTCGGCACCGACGACCCGGCAATGCTCGATCGCTATCACGACATCGAAGCGAAACTCGAACGCACGGCGTGGCGGCCGTATCGCGAGATCCTCGACGACATCGGCGCGCAACTCAACGGAACGCGAATCTCCGAATCACTGCCGCGATGGAAACCGTTCGCGGATACAAATGCAGCGCTCGAACGATTGCGCGCGGCCGGATACAAACTCGGAATTCTCTCGAACGTCGACGACGATCTCTTCGCCGAAACGCGAAAGCACTTCACCGTCGACTTCGATCTCATCATCACCGCGCAGCAAGTACGTTCGTACAAACCAGCGCACGGGCATTTCCTCGAAGCGAAGAAACGCATTGGCGACATGCCTTGGCGTCATTGCGCGCAAAGCAACTTCCACGACATCGTGCCGTGCAATGAGCTCGGCATCGCGAACGCGTGGGTGAATCGCAAAAACGAAACGGCGCTCCCGGGAGGAGCGCCGTCGATGGAAGTGCGGGATCTGCGCGAGCTCAGTGGAGCGGTGGGCTCTTAGCCCACCGTTGCGATTCGGCGGGCGAAGAGCCCGCCGCTCCATTTACATCGTCTCGACGATCATCGCCGCGGCTTCACCGCCGCCGATGCAGATCGCGGCGAGGCCGCGCTTCAGGCCGCGCTCGCGCAACGCGTGAATCAGCGTGACGAGAATGCGCGCGCCGCTGGCGCCGATCGGATGTCCGAGGGCGACGGCGCCGCCGTTCACGTTGATCTTGTCGTGCGAGATGTTCGCGTCCTTCATCGCCGCGAGCGCAACCGCCGCGAACGCTTCATTGATCTCGACGAGATCGATGTCGTCCATCGTCAGATTCGCGCGCTTCAGCACGATGTCGATCGCCTTGCCCGGCGCGGTCGTGAACCACTCGGGCTCGTGCGCGGCGGACGCCTGCGCGACGATGCGCGCGATCGGCTTGAGGCCGTTCTGCGACGCGTACTCCGCCGAAGTCACGACGAGCGCGGCCGCGCCGTCATTGATCTTCGACGAGTTCGCCGCGGTGACCGAGCCGTCCTTCTGAAACGCGGGCTTGAGTCCGCGCATCTTTTCGAGCGGCGCGGCGAACGGCTCTTCGTCATCGACGATCACCGACTTGCCCTTCTTGCCTTCGATCTCGACGACCGCGATTTCCTTCTTGAACTTGCCGTTCTTCGTCGCGTCCTGCGCGCGGCGATACGACTCGAGCGAGAAATCGTCCTGCGCTTCGCGCGAGAACTCGTACTTCGTCACGCACGATTCGGCGCAGTTGCCCATGTGCTTGTCGCCGTACGGATCCCACAGACCATCGTTGATCATGAGATCGATCATCTTGCCGTTGCCCATGCGATAGCCGCCGCGAGCGTTCGGCAACGCGTACGGTGCGTTGGACATCGACTCCATGCCGCCGGCGATGGCGATGTCGTATTCGCCGCAGCGAATGTCGTTCGCGGCATACATCACGGACTTCATGCCCGAGCCGCAGACTTTGTTCACGGTCACGGCGCCGGCTTCGACCGGAATGCCCGCGTAGATGCCGGCCTGGCGCGCGGGTGCCTGGCCGATGCCGGCCTGCAGCACGTTGCCCATGATGACCTGCTGAATCTGCTCGGGCTTCACGCCGGCGTTCTCCAGCGCGCATTTGATGGCGACGGCGCCGAGGCGCGGCGCGGGCAGCGACGACAGCGCGCCCATGAACGATCCGATCGGCGTACGGGCAGCGCCGAGAATCACGATTTCTTTCATTTGGGAGGACTCCTTTGAGGGCATGTGAGCGGTTGCGATAAGATGCAGCGGCTCGCAATCAGACAACGACGCCGAACGGCTGTCAACCTTCACACCGAAACACTTCAGGAGTTCTCTTCATGTCTCTTTCCGCCATAACGGACCGCCGGATCCACGTCCAGCCGGCTGAGGTCCACAACGTACTGTCGCGACACATGCTCGCGGACGGATACGACATCGTCATGGATCTGAAGAAGTCGAAAGGCTCGTGGGTTTTCGACTCGCGTCGCGGCCGCAACGTGCTCGACTTTTTCACTAATTTCGCCTCGGTTCCCATCGGTTACAACCACCCCAAGATGGACACGCCCGAGTTTCGCGATCGCATCGCGGACGCGGCCGTGAACAAACCCGCGAACTCCGACATCTACACGACCTACATGGCCGAGTTTGTCGAGACGTTCGGTCGCATCGCGATTCCCGCGAACTTCGCGAAGCACATGTTCTTCGTCGAAGGCGGCGCGCTCGCGATCGAGAACGCGATCAAGTCCGCGATGGACTGGAAAGTTCGCAAGAACTTCAAGAAGGGCTACACGGAAGAGAAGGGCACGCAGATCATGCATCTGCGCGAATGCTTCCACGGCCGTTCGGGATACACGCTCTCGCTGACGAACACGGCCGATCCGCGCAAGACGCAGTACTTCCCGAAGTTTGACTGGCCGCGCATCGAGAATCCGAAGCTCACGTTCCCGCTGACCGAGGAGACGCTCGCGGATGCGGCGCGTCGTGAAGAAGCAGCGATCGCGCAGGCGAAGCAGTTCATCGCGGAACGCAAGGACGACATCGCGGCGTTCATCATGGAGCCGATCCAGGGTGAAGGCGGCGACAACCAGTTCCGTCCCGAGTTCTTCCGCGCGATCCGTCAGCTCTGCGATGAGAACGACATCATCCTCATCTTCGACGAAGTGCAGAGCGGCGTCGGTCTCACCGGAAAGATGTGGGCGTTCCAGCACTACGGCGTCGAGCCGGACATGTTCTGCTACGGCAAGAAGACGCAGGTGTGTGGCTTTGTGTCGAACGATCGCATCTTCGACATCGATGAGAACGTGTTCACGGTCTCCTCGCGTATCAACTCGACGTGGGGCGGCAATCTCACGGACATGGTGCGCTCGCAGCGCTACTTCGAGATCATCGACGAGGAGAAGCTCGTCGACAACGCCGCGACCGTCGGCGCGTACTTCCTCGGCGAGCTCGAACGCTTCCAGGCCGAGTTCCCGAATCTCGTGAGCAACGTGCGCGGCCGCGGCCTCATGTGCGCGTTCGATCTCCCGAGCGGCGACGTTCGCGATGCGGCGCTCGCCGCGTTCATGGCGCACGACATGATGGTGCTGTCGAGCGGTCATCGCTCGGCGCGTTTCCGCCCGCCTCTGAATCTTTCGATGGAAGAAGCGAGCGAAGGCATTCGCCGCATGGAAAAAGCGCTCAAGGATTTGGCGTAAGGCTTGTGGAGCGGCGGGCTCTCAGCCCGCCGTTTTTCTTTTGCCGACGGGGCTCTCAGCCCGCCGTTTTCTTTTGCTCGGTGGGCTGAGAGCCCACCGCTCCACTACTCAGCGGCCCCAATCGCGGCGCTGCGCACATCTTCTTCCCACTTCGTGTGCGGCTTCCGATTCATCACCAGATATCCCCACACCAACTCGCCATACGTGTGCGCGACCACGCCACGCTTCTCGTAGAACGGCAGCAGCAGTCGCTGCAACTTTCGCAGGTTGTAGAACGGCACGCCGGGAAAGTAGTGGTGCTCGAGGTGGTAGTTCGAGAAGAGGTACGCGTAGTCCCAGAACCACGAGCTTCGCATCAGCGTCGACCACTTTGCGGGATCGCTCGGATCGATGTCGTAGTGCTGGCCGAGGCGATTCAACGCGAACGCGATCGGAAAGACGAAGACGATCGGGACGAGATAGAGCTTCCACGCCACGAACCAGCCGCCGAAGTACGCGATGAGCGCGAGCACGCTCAACTGAAACACGACCGTGCCGAGTCGCTCGCGCTGAATGCGTTTGCGCAACTCGGGCTCGTACGACGCCGTTTCTTTCGCGGCGGCGCGGAAGTAGATGAAGAACAGCGCGGGCGTGAAGTAGAGAAACTTCAGCCAGCGCGCGTTGATCTTCGGCGAGAGGTAATGGCGCTTCGGATCTTCTTCATCCGAGCCGAGGCCGGCGTGATGATCGAGATGCCATCGCGTGAATTGCGATGATGAGATGCCGCTCGGGATCGCGTAGAGCAATCCGAGGAATCGATAGCCGGGCTCGGACGCCTTCTCCAGCACCGCGCGATGCACGACCTCGTGCAACAGCACCGTGCAGTTGAACACCGCGAAACCGACGACGAACGCGCACGGCACCCAGAAGTACCAGCGATCGAGTTGCAGGCTTGCGAACGATCCGAGGATGATCGCGGCGAAATTCGCGAACGCGATGAACGCGTGCAGCAGCGGCCGCTTCTGATGCAACTCGCGCAACGCTTCGATCGGAATCTCGCGTGCGAGATCCTGCTTCAATTGCTGCGCATGCTCGGCGTAGTAAGTGGCCATTGAGTCAAATGTTGAATCGAATCTACACGATCGGCCATTCCACCCGCACGCTCGCCGAGCTCGTCGCTTTGCTTCGCGAACATCACGTGCGACGGCTCGCGGACATTCGCCGCTTTCCCGGCTCGCAGCGGCATCCGCATTTCTCGCGCGAGTCGTTGCAGGTCTCGCTGCCGGAACATCGCATCGAGTACGTTCACTTCGAAGATCTCGGCGGACGTCGCACTCCGTCGAAGCAATCGCGCAACACCGCGCTCGAAAGCGAATCGTTTCGCGGCTATGCCGATCACATGGCCACGCAAACGTTCGCCGATGCGATCGCGCGCCTGCTCGATTCGGAGCAACGCACCGCGGTCATGTGCGCCGAGTCGAAGCCGTCGAATTGTCATCGCAACCTGCTCTCCGACGAGCTCCTGCGACGCAACATTCAGGTCGTCCACATCCTCGGTCCCGGCAAATGGGAACTTCACCGCGTCAACGACCTCGCGCGATTCGAAGACGACCGCGTGATTTATCCCGCGCCGCAATCGAGCATGTTTTCTTGACCCGGCGCGGCGTGGATGCAGGTCTATAATTCGGCGTCTCAAAAAGTCAGGTCCAATATTCCATGTCGAACGCAGCGGTACAGCCGTCAGCGCAGGAACGGGACGTAGTCCTGGCCGTCGACGACAACGAGCAGAACCTGCAGCTCCTCGAGGAGTATCTGTGGAGCTGGGGCTACGACGTCGTGCTCGCACGCGATGGCGCCGAAGCGGTGGAGCTTTATCCGAAGCACAACCCCGCCATCATCATTCTCGACGTGATGATGCCGAACATGGATGGATACGAGGCGTGCACGCTGATCAAAGGCTCGCCCGCGGGACGCACGATCCCGATCCTGATGCTCACGGCGCTGACGGGAACCGAGGACAAGATTCGCGCGCTCGAATGCGGCGCGGATGACTTTCTCAACAAGCCGATCAATCGCGAGGAACTGCGCACGCGCATCCGCTCGCTCATCAAGATTCGCAATCTCCGCAAGGAGCTCGACTCGAGCGAGAACATCATCATGACGCTCACCGCGGCGCTCGAATCGAAAGATCCGCGCACCATCGGCCATGTGCATCGCGTCGCGTCGTACGCCGCGCATCTCTGCGACAAACTCGGGATGTCGCCGGAAGAAAAAGAGATCGTGATCAAAGGCGCGATGCTGCACGACCTCGGCATGATCGGCGTTCCCGATCACCTGCTCACGACTTCACCGACCAACGAAGAAGAGCGCGGACGCGTTGCCGATCACACGCGCATGGGCGCATCGATCCTCGAACCGATGATGACCTTTCGCCAGTTCGTGCCGATCGTGCGCTGGCATCACGAGCGCTGGGATGGCGATGGCTATCCCGATCATCTGCGCGGCGATTCGATTCCGCTCGAAGCGCAGATCGTCGGCATCGCCAATCGCTTCGACGAGATTCATCACGAGCGCCCGATCACCGAGCACGACGCGATGCAGCAATTGCTCGTCGAAGCACAGCACGGCGCGTTCAACGTCGAGCTCGTGAATCTCTTCGCGACGGCACTCGATGAAGACATCCCGAAAGCCGTCACGTCGATGCACATGCGTCCGCGCCTCGATCGCCGCGCGCGACTGCTGTGTGTCGATGACAATCGCATGAATCGCGAGCTCGTCGCCGCAACGCTCGCGGACGCGAACATGGACATCGTCATGGCCGAGAACGGCCGTGAAGCACTCGAGCTGCTCGAACGCGAATCGATCGACGCCGTGCTGCTCGATCTCGTCATGCCCGTGCAGGACGGCACGTCCACGCTGAAGTTGCTGCGTTCCGATTCGCGCTGGGAGTTCCTCCCGGTGATCGTGCTGACGTCACATCGCAACAGCGGCATGCGCCAGGAAGCGATCGTCGCGGGCGCGGACGACTTCATCAACTATCCGCTGAATCGCCTCGAGCTCGTGACGCGCATTCACTCGCTGCTGCGCATCAAGGAGTACCACTCCGATCTCGAGCAAACGCAGAACGTGATCTGCGCGCTGGCGCTCGCGCTCGAAGCGAAGGATCACTACACGCGCGGCCACTCGCAGCGCGTCGGCGATCTCGCGCGCACCTTCGCGCTCTACCTCGGACTCGATTCGAACCTCGCCGAGCGCATTCGCATCGCGGGCTTGCTGCACGACATTGGCAAGATCGCGGTGCCCGAGGCGCTGCTCAATAAAGCCGGGCCACTCACGCGCGATGAGTTCATGCGCGTCATCGATCATCCGGCCATCGGCGAAGAGATGGTGCGCCCGCTCACGACACTCACGTCCGTCCTCGGACTCATTCGTCATCACCACGAACGCTACGACGGCCGCGGCTATCCCGATGGCTTACGCGGCGATTCGATTCCGTACGAAGTGCGACTGCTCTCCGTGGTCGATGCGTACGACGCGCTGACCTCGCATCGCGCCTATCGCCCCGCACCGCTCTCACACGATGCCGCAATGGCCACGCTGCGGCGCGAAGCCTCGGGCGGCAAGTGGGACCCGGTGATGGTCGATCAATTCGCGACGATGCTCGGCACGGACGCACCCGCGTGGGATGCGATCTCAGTTCCCGCGCCGATGTTGCGGCTCATGTAGCGGAACGCCGGCGTCTTCGCCGGCCGAATACGCGGCGTCTCGCCGCCCACCCGCGCCGGGACGGCGCGTGCTCAGCCGGCGGGACGCCGGCGTTCCGCTACCAGCCTTCCAGCGGCAGCGCCTTCACATCCCCAACATCCGTCGCCTTCAGCAACGAGTTGTAAATCGCTTCCTCCGTCGCTTCGATCACGGCGAGAAACAACGGCGACATGTCGTCATTCTTCACGAGCGTCGTCGCGTTGCGCGCGGTGCTGAATGCGATCGCGTAATCGCCGCTGCCGTTCGTGCCCGCGGCACCGGTGCGCGCGAGTCCCATCATCGCGCGAGCGCCCATGCGTTCGAGATTGCGCGCATCAATCGGCGCATCGGTTGCGATCACGATCATGATCGAGCCGTCCGCATTCTCGAGCTCATTCTTCAGGTAATACTGTCCGAGCTTCTTCCCGACCGGATTGCCATCGATCGTCAGCACGCCGCCGTAGTTCGTCTGCACGAGCACACCGATCGTCCAGCCGCCGAGCTTCGCCGGCAATTTGCGCGATGACGTCCCGATCCCGCCTTTCCATCCGAACGCCACCGTGCCTGTACCCGCGCCGACCGAACCTTCCTCGACCGCGCCGCCTTTCGCACTCTTCAGCGCCGCGAAGACTTCGTCGCGACCGACATGGCGTCCGCGAATGTCATTCAAGCGACCGTCATTCGTTTCACCGACGACGACGTTGATCGACTTCACGTCTTCATTGCCGGGCATCGCGAGCATCCAATCGATCAAGGCATCGGCGACGCGCGGCACGTTCAGCGTCGACGTCAACGCGATCGGCGATTCGATCTCGCCGAGCTCGTCGATCTGCGTCGATCCCATCAGCTTCCCGAATCCGTTGCCAACGAACACCGCCGCCGGAACTTTGTCGCGAAAGAGATTGCCGCCGTGAGGAAGAATCACGGTTACGCCCGTGCGCACGTTCTCGCCGCGAATGAGTGTCGTCTGCCCGACGCGCACGCCCTCGACATCGGTGATCGCGTTGAGCGCACCGGTCGGAAGGATGCCGGGCTTGATTCCAATCTCCCGAGCACGCGGACGAGCATTCGAAGACATCGCGATGAAGAATACGAGCAGCACGGCGACTTTCCGCATCCTCGTTATGATGCCGCAGCCGGTTCTCCCAACAACCAACAACCGACAACCACCAACCAATTGATACACTCCCCCGCCCCGATGCTGGTTTTCAACGACCCCTTACGACAGACCGATCTGCCGCGTGGATGCGTGGCGACGATCGGCAATTTCGACGGCATGCACGTCGGACATCAACAGATCGTCCGCGGCGTGGTCGAGCGCGCACGCGAGCTCGGCAAGCCGTCCGCGGTGATCACGTTTCATCCGCACCCGCTCTCGATCGTCGCGCCCGACCGCGTGCCGAAACAGATCCTCACGCTCGCGCAGAAGGAAGAACTGCTGCGCGAGCTGGGCGTCGACGCGCTGCTGGTCGTGCCGTTCACGCACGAGTTCTCGCGGCTCACCGCCGATCGCTTCATCAAAGATTTTCTCGTCGATGCGCTGGATGTCTCAGAGGTGCGCATCGGCCGCGACTTCTGTTTCGGCGCGGGACGCGAAGGCAATCTCGCGAAGCTGACGGAAACCGGAAAGCAATACGGCTTCGACGTGATGGGCATCGAGGATGTGAAGATTCGAGGCATGCGCGTGTCGAGCTCGATCGTGCGCGATGCGATCGCGAAAGGCGCGCTGCACATCGTCACGCTGGCGCTGGGCCGCACGTATTTCGTCGATGGCCGCGTCGCAACAGGACGCCGCCTCGGGCGCAAGATGGGCTTCCCGACCGTCAACGTCGATTCGTCGAACGAGCTCTTTCCGTACGGCGGTGTGTTCGTGACGACGTGCCGCTTCGAATCGTTCTCGCGTTCGTTCGAAGGTGTGACGAACATCGGCGTGCGACCGACTCTCTACGAAAACTACGCGACGACGATCGAGAGCCACATCCTCGATTTCGATTCGAACGTGTACGGCGATACGGTGCGGCTCTACTTTCACAAGCTGCTGCGACGCGAGCAGCAGTTCCGCTCCGCACTGGAGCTGACGAATCAGATTCGCACGGACATTCAGCGGTCGCGCCTGTGGTTCATGCGCCACCCGGAGCCGATTCAGATTTGAGCTCGTGTCATCCCGACCGAGCGAAGCGAGTGGAGGGATCCCGCCGAGGCACAGGATCCCTCGACTTCGCGCTTCGCGCTTCGCTCGGGATGACACTAAGATAGCGCCCGCTCAGCATGTCGGATCCCGTTCTGGCGCTCATCCTCGTCATCTCCTTTTTCCTGATCATCACCGCGGCGTCGTATTTCAAAACGCTGGAGCGCGGGCTTTGGCTCGAAGCGCGCGTGCCGGTGATCGCCGGTGTGATCGTCGGCATCGCCATTCACTACCTGCCGTTTCGCGCGCCGATCGCCGCGGTGCTGCTCACGCTCGCCGCGTTGTACGTGCGTCTCACCGGACGTGAGAGCGAACCCGCCGACGGCATGGTCCTCGGCGCAATCACCGGCGCCTCCGCCTCCATCCCGTTCATCATTCTTGGTGATCCGCAGCCGCTGCTGCGCTTCCCCGAATGCATCCTCGCCGGCGCGGTTACGGGCTACGGCATCACGTTCGGGCTCACGCAAGTGCGCGAGAAGTTGCGGCAGTTCATCGTCGATGCGATCACCACCGCGATCGCGATTCTCGTCGCGTCACTCCCCGCGATCGCTGTGAAAGCAGGAACGCGCGAACGCGACGTCGCGATCCTCGCCGCGGCACTGGTGCCGGTGCTGCTCATCGCGACGGTGTTCAAGCAGTGGGCGATCGTTCGCGCGGAGCTGCGCCACGAAGCGGTGCTCGGCGTGATCGACGAAGAGGAAGTCCGCCGCACCGCACATCCGTTTCTCCGTCTCGGCCGCGGCGGATGGCACGACGCAGGCGCGCATCGCGAGTTCGTGCGCATCGCGAACAAAATCGCATTGCGCAAACGCCAGCAGAGAACTCGCCCCGACGAGATCGCGCGCCTCTATCAGGTCGAAGTGATCAAGCTGCGCATGCAATTGCAGGAGATGTCGCGCATCGATCGCGCGATGCGCCTGCAGGCCAGCGGAGCCGGTGGAGCGGCGAGCTCTTAGCCCGCCGGTTTTTGCACCCATTCGGCGGGCTAAGAGCCCGCCGCTCCACTACAATGCCGCACGAATGCGCAGAATCGTCTGCCTCCTGACAATCGGCCTCATCGCGCTCCCGCTCATCGCGCAATTTCCGTCGCAGCAACAGCAGCCGCGGCCGAAATTTCAATTCATGCCCGGCCCGAAACCCGGCGGCGGTGAAGTGAAGGTCACGCTCGACAAAGGCGGCGTCGCTGAAGCGCAGAAAGACGAGTACTCGATCTTCACCGGCGGCGTCACGATCGAATACCAGGACATCAAACTCCGCGCGGACAAACTCACGCACAACCTCAAGACCGCCGACGTCGTCGCCGAAGGCAACGTCATCATCGACCAGGGTCCCACCCGCATCACCGCCACGCAGGCGATGTACAACCTCAACAGCAAAACCGGCACGTTCTTCAACGCCACCGGCACGATGGATCCGTCGATGTACTTCTCGGGCGAGCGCATCGAGAAAGTCGACGCCGACACGTACAAGCTGATGAACGGCATCTTCACGTCATGCGAGCTCGATAACCCGGCGTGGTCGTTTCACGTGGGCGAAGCCGAGGTGACGATGGATGACTACGCGCGCATGAAAAACATCTCCTTTCGCGCGAACGGCATCCCGATCTTCTGGACACCGCGACTGATCTGGCCCACAAAACGCGATCGCTCGCAGGGATTGCTCATTCCCCGTGCGCGCTTCACCAACAAATTCGGCGCGCGCCTCCAGAACGGCTACTTCATTCCGTTCGGCGATTCCGTCGACGCCACGATCTACGGCGACATCAGCTCCGCGAATTACTACGGCGCCGGCGCCGACATCCGTTACGTACCGACCGAGAACGTCAAGATCGGCGACTTCCGCGCGTACGCCGTGAACAACAAAGACGACGAGCGCATCGAGTGGAAGTACCAGTATCAGCACGCGCAGGAAAATCTGCCCGGCGGATTCCGCGGCGTCGTCGACATTCAGGATTACTCGAACCTCGACTTCTTCCGCGAGTACGACGACGACACACGTCTGCACACGCTCTCGAACATCTACTCGTCCGCGTACCTCACGAAGAACCGTCCGACGTACTCGCTGAACATCCTCAGCGATCGCCGCGACTACGAGCTGCTCGTCTTCAGCGATAAAACGAATCGCCTCGAAAGCGCACGCCAGCGCTTCGAGCAACTGCCGTCGTTGCAGTTGCGCATGTATCCGCAGCGCGTCGGCCGCACGCCGTTTTACTTCTCGATGGAATCGTCGGCATCGCGACTGCGCTCCGGCGGCGTGAGCCCCGAGAACGTGCGCACTGTCGACGCGGACTACTTCCGTACCGACATCTTCCCGACGCTCTCGATGCAGTTGCGCACACCGCAGTGGCTCTCGGTCAAGCCGCAACTCTCGCTGCGACAGACGTGGTACTCGGCCTCGCGCGATCCGCTGACGAACGAAGTGGTGGACGACGAATCGATCTCGCGCTTCTACGCGCAGGGTCAGGTCGAAGTCGTCGGTCCGTCGTTCTCGCGCGTGTTCAATCGCAGCATCGGCGGCTTCTCGAAATTCAAGCACGTCATCGAGCCGCGCATTCGCTACGTCTACACGACGGACGTCGAAGATCAGAATCGCATCATCGCGTTCGACACGATCGACACGCCGTTCCTGCCGATCGTGCAGGACACGGTTCGCTACTCGCTCACGAATCGCATCATCGGCAAGGAAGCGGGACCGGACGGCAACGCGCGCGAAATCATGTCGTTCTCGCTCGAGCAGAGCGTGGCGCTGTCCGATCCGTTCCCCGGCCGCACGAGCGAGCATTCGTTCTCGCCGATGCTCGCGAATCTGCGCGTGAATCCGTATCAATCGATCACGATCGATGCGAATGCGGTGATCGGCAACATCTCGCATCAGCTCGATCAGGTGAGCTTCTCCGCGAATCTCGTCGGCACCGGCAAGCGCTCCGACAAGTACCTCGGCCTGACGTACTTCACGACGCTCGATCAGCCGGGATCGACCGGCACCGGATCGAGTCAGGTGCGCATTCGCACCGGATCGTCGCTGGTGCGCGATCGCGTGCGCGCCGACGTCGAATTCAACTTCGATGCGAACGAAGGAAAGTTTCTCGAACAGCGCTACCTCACCGGATGGACGGGCTCGTGCTATGGTGTCGCGCTCGAATACCGGCGTTATCTCGTGTTCGGCGGCGCGGAGGAGAATTTCTCCAGCTACGGCATCGCCGTCACGTTGAAGAACGTCGGGACCATCGGCTCCCATTGATCGAACTTTCCATTCACCCGGTGCGCACGTGACCGGCCGCATCCTGGCGATCGGCCTCGGCCTCATCGTGCTTCTCGGCGGCACGTACGCGTGGTGGACGCTGCGCAACGACCGCCAGTTGCACGACGACAAAGTCGAAACGCTGAAGAGCGAACTGGCGATGATTCGCGGCGCGATTCGCAAATTCAAAGAGGACAACGGGCGCTATCCGGAATCGCTGAATGAATTGAGTCCCAAGTATCTTCGTCGCGTTCCCGTCGATCCGTTCACGAACAAGACCGACTGGAAGCTCGACACGGAAGAAACCGTCGTGCCGTCGAATGACTTTGGCGCAACGGCCGCGGAAAGACCGCGGACGTTCGTGATCGACGTGCACAGCAACACCGCACCACCGTACTCGGACTACTGATGCCGAACGTCTACACGTTCAAAGACTTCGAGGGGAGCAGCCATCGCATCCTCATCGATCTGATTCAGCGCCACGCGCGCCGCCGCCGCACGCTGCTCGATCTCGGTGCAGCCGGCGGTGAGCTTGGCGCCGCGTTGCGTCCGCATTTCGAGCGCACCATCGGCTTCGAATACAACGTCGATTGCGTCGGTCAGCTCGTCGGACATTTCGACTCAATCGTCATCGCCGATCTCGAGCGCGTGAAGACGCTACCACGCGGCATCGACGCGATCGTGCTCGCCGACGTGCTCGAACATCTTCGCAGTCCCGCGAACGCGCTGAGACTCGTGCACGAAGCGCTGAGCGAAGAAGGCCGCGCGTTCATCTCCGTTCCAAACATCGCGAACATCACCATTCGCCTGGGATTGCTGTTCGGCGTTTTCGAGTATCGCGATCGCGGCATCCTCGACCACACGCACCTGCGCTTCTACACGAAACGCACGATTCGCCGCGAGATCGAAAAAGCCGGCTTCCGCATCATCGACATGAGCGGCTCCTCGGTCCCGGTGCGATTGATCATCGGCGGCTTCACCCCCGAATGGATCCTGCGCATCGGCGAACGCGTCCTCACATGGATCACCCGCATGTGGCGAGGCCTGTTCGCATACCAGATCATCCTCGTGGCAGAACGCGCCCCGTCATCCCGAGCGTGAGCGAGGGACCTGGCGGGTGGGTGGCGCGAGTCTCGTCCCTGTCATCCCGGGCGTGAGCCAGGGACCTGGGCGGGTGGGTGGCGGGAATCACATCCCCGTCATCCCCGGCGTGGGCGAGGGGCCCGGGGGGGGGGGGGGG
>JACZCU010089421.1_pt1 | contig 21973 bp, 23 predicted proteins | sample 8641851 | NCBI WGS metagenome assembly JACZCU01 (sample SAMN15324605, study PRJNA640507) | soil metagenome | isolation source: monocropping sugarcane control | place: China: Luxin town, Laibin City, Guangxi Province | collected 2019-07-25 | depth 10cm m | reverse complement strand
CGTTTCCGCCGAGGCGCGCCCGCTCGACGTCGTCGCGCGTGACCTCCCGAATCCCGATCACGGTCTCGTCGATGACCGGTGTGTCGAACGCAATCGCCGCCAGGATCCGGAGCTTCTGCGCGGCGTCTTCACCGTCGACGTCGAGCGACGGCTCCGCCTCGGCGAAACCGCGCTCCTGCGCCAGCGCCAGCGCCTCGTCGAACGACAGGCCGTCTTCCATCCGCGACAGGATCAAATTACAGGTGCCGTTCACGATCCCGCGGATCGACTCGACCGAGTCGCCTGCCAGGCCGCGTTGCAACGTCGTGATCACCGGGATGCCTCCGCAAACGCTCGCCTCGAATCCGATCGAGACACCGGCGGCCGCGGCGGCGTGAAACAGCTCGCCTCCGGTTGCCGCGAGCAGCGCCTTGTTCGCCGTGACGATGTGCCGGCCGCGATCGATGGCCCGCCGGACGAACGCGCCTGCCGTGTGAACGCCGCCGATCAGCTCGACGACGATGTCGGCCTCGCGGTCGATGACGTCGATCGCCGAGGTCGTGAGAATCGATCGGTCGACTCCCGGACGGATCCTGCTCGGAACGCGAACGAGGATCCGGTCGATGTCGATCAAGAGTCCGAGGCGATTGGCGATTCGTGAGCGCTCCTGTGCCAGGAGCGTCACGAATCCCTGCCCTACGGTTCCACACCCGAGAAGTGAAACTTTGACGCGTTTCATACAGCCACCGCCTCTGTCGTGACGCCTGTCAGAGCGTTGTCGAGATCGTCGATCAGATCGCGAACGTCTTCGAGTCCTACCGAGAGCCGAATGAGGCCGTCGCCGATTCCGACCTTGCGCCGTACCTCGGGTTCAACCGACGCATGGGTCATCGTCGCCGGATGGCAGAAGAGGCTCTTCACGCTGCCGAGGGATTCGGCGAGCGTCCAGAGCTGGAGCCGGCGGGTGAAAGCCCGCGTCGCCTCGACGTCGGCATCGAGATCGAACGAGATGATGGCGCCGAATCGCTCCATCTGCCGGCGCGCCACGGCATGACCTTCGTGATCGGCAAATCCGGGCCAGTAGACGCGCGCGATCGCGGGCTGCTCGCGTAGCCATTTCGCCAATACCTCGGCGTTGTCGCAATGACGCTGAACGCGGAGGCCGAGCGTCTTCGTGCCGCGGAGGATCAGGTAGCAGTCCTGCGGCCCCGGAACGGCACCGATCGCGTTCTGGAAGAATTTCAGCTCCGCCGCGAGCGCCTCGTCATCCGTGATGACGACGCCGCCGAGGACGTCCGAGTGGCCGTTGATGTACTTCGTCGTCGAATGCAGGACGATGTCGGCACCGAGCGCGAACGGATGCTGCAGCAACGGCGTCGCGAAGGTATTGTCGACAACCGTTCGGACGCCGGTTCGGCGCGCGATCGCCGCGCACGCCGCGATGTCGATGATCTTCAGCAGCGGGTTGGACGGCGTCTCCAGCCAGAGCAGCTTCGTATCGGGGCGAATCGCGGCGGCGACGTTCGCGTGGTCGCTGGCGTCGACGAACGTGAACTCGACGCCGAACTTCGCGAAGAATTTCGTGAAGATGCGCCACGCGCCGCCGTAAAGGTCCTGTGTGGAGACGACGTGATCTCCCGCTTTGAGCAGCGACAGCACGCCGTGAATAGCCGACATCCCGCTGGCAAACGCGACCCCGTATCGCGCGCCCTCGAGTGCGGCGAGGTTCTCTTCGAGCGCGCGCCGCGTCGGATGATCGGTGCGCGCGTAGCAGAAGCCTTTGTTGATGCCGGGCTCGGTCTGGCGGAAGGTCGAGGTCTGGTAGATCGGAAACGCGACGGCGCCAGTGGCCTCGTCGTCAGGCTGGCCGGCGTGGATGGCGAGGGTATCGAAACGGTAGGACATGACGTGATCTCCATGCACGCACAGGCGTGCAGATAAGCGGTTTCTCTGTGCTGTGGACTGGGGAGAAACGAGGAGGGACCCGGGTCGCGACTACGCGTCTGCGCCCGGGCGGCGCATCACCATTCGGCCCATGAGGGTGGTGCTGGTGATGTGGCGCGTCATGTTGGCGCGGGAGACTACGCTTCGCGATCCACCCTGTCAAGCGTATCCTTCACACATCCCCGAGAACTGACCGTAGGGAGGCGCCCATGAAAGCGCTGATGCAGGACTTCCCTCTCACCATTCACCACATTCTGTGACGGATCGAGAAGCTTTTTGCCCGCAAGGAGATCGGCACACTCACTGACAACGGCGTGCATCGCATCGTCATCGGCATGCCGCACCAGAAGTGGCAGGAGCGGCCGGTCGCGTATGTCGTTCCACGAAGCGAGCACCGCGACTCGCTCTGCGCGGACGAGATCCTCACCCACCTCTCGCAACATTTCATGAAGTGGTGGTTGCCGGACGAGGTGCGCTTCATCGATGAGGTGCCGAAGACGAGCGTCGGGAAGTTCGACAAGAAGGTGCTGCGAGCACGCGCGGAGCCGCTCGCGGAAGGCTGACGTTCAGAGAAGCCCGCGCTCCAGCGCTCGCAACACGGCACGCGTCCGATCGCGTGCTCCGAGCTTCGCGAGAATGTTCGAGACGTGATTCTTGATCGTCCCTTCCGCCGTTCCGAGAGCGTGCGCAATCTCTTTGTTGCTGAATCCTCCCGCCATCAGCCGGACGACCTCGGTCTCACGGTCGGTCAGTTCGTCGTGATCGGTCTGACGCGCCGGCGGCGCGTGAAAGAGGCGCTCGGCGGTCGCCGGTTGAAACGCGGTGGCGCCGGAAGCGAGTGCCCGGATCGCGTTGGCGAGCTGTTCGAATGACGCGTCCTTCAGGAGAAAGCCGCGAGCGCCGCTGCGGATGCCGTCAATGACCGCAGCGTCGTCATCGAAGGTCGTCAGGATCAGCGTCGGCGGTAACTCGCCCTTCTCCGAGAGTTCGCGGATCACCTCGATGCCGTTCTTGTCCGGCATGCGAACGTCCAGGAGCAGTACATCGACGGCGGCGCGCGACACGGCGGCGACGGTGGCCGATCCGCTCGGCGATTCACCGGCGACCACAAACTCCGGATCGGTCTGAAGGAGCGCGCGAATCCCTTGCCGCACCAGCGCCTGATCGTCGGCGATGAAAATGCGGATCATGTCCCGCTCACCGGGATCGAGGCGACGACCTCGAAGCCGTGACCGGGGGCGCTGTCGGTGGTCAGCTTTCCGCCGCTGCTCTCCACGCGCTCCCGCATGCCGCGAAGTCCCAATCCGGCGGTGTCTCCCGCCGCGCCTCGCCCGTCGTCGTGCGCGCGAATCCGCAGCTCCCCGTCCTGCCGATCGATCACGATCCAGAGGTTCGCCGCCTCGGAGTGTCGCGCTGCATTCGTGATGATCTCCTGGACCGTTCGCAGCAATATCTGCCGCCGCCCCGGATCGTCGACATCGAGCCGCGAGCTCACTTGTAGGTGCACGGCCGGCCGTGGGATCGAATCGATGAGGCGTTCGAGACGGCTCGTGAGATCGCCGTCCCCGCGGGCACCCTCGACGATGTCGCGGACATCGCCGAGCATCTCGCGCGCGAGTGTCTGCGCAGTTTGAACGTTCTCCCTCGCCTCCTCGTTCGGCATGCGTCTCAGCGCGGTTTCGAGGTTGAGCGTCAGCGCGGTGAGCCGATGGCCGAGCGCGTCGTGAAGATCGCGGCTCATACGGAGACGCTCCACTTCGCGCGTGGCGTCGGCCAGTCTGCCCATCGACGCGATCGTCGCATACGCGAGAAGCTGGAACCCGAAATACGGCGGGACGAGCATGAACGCGGGACGCAAGCTCCAGTGAAACGCGATCGTCCCGCCGAGGAGCAGCGTCTGCGTGACGATCCACGGGATGGCCGCGCGCGGCGCAAATCGAGCGCCGAGCTGCATCGCGACGAGCACCAGGAGCGTTCCTTCGAAGCCGTTGCATCGCGTGAGGACCATCGCCATGACCGCGACGCCTTCGATCGCCAGCGAGGTGACGCCACGCCCGAAGAGATAGAGCGCGCCGAAAAGGACGAACGCTGACGCCCACGACATGAGACGCCACAGATCGCCCTGGGGCTGGATCAGCACGGGAACACCGACCATCAGCCACATCACGACCCCGATGCGTCGCTCCGTCATCGCGTCAGGATGACACACCGGAATCCGGGCATGAATAGGCCAAAAGTCACGAGTTTCAGAATAGAGCGACCGGCACTGGTCCGCCCAAGCAACGGAAGCGACATTGGCCGCATGTTGATCATGATGATTTCGCTGCTTCTCTCCACGTCCGAAGAGTTCGTCAAGGCCGTCTCCGCGCACGACCTGACGGCGGTGAACGCGATGCTGCAGACCGATCCAGCGCTCGCCAATGCCACGAATCCGCGGGGCGTCTCCGTCACGCTCATGGCACTCTTCGCCATCCCGAAAGGCCAAGAGGTCTTTCTTGATCCGAAATCGAACGACCTGCTGCAGGCGGTGCTCGCGAGGAAGCCGAAATTCGGCCTGTTTGAGATTGCGGCGTTCGGCTCCGCGAATGAGCTCGAGGCGCTCCTGAAGAGTGACCCGAAGCGCGTTGCGGAACGGACTCCGTTCGGTTGGACGCCGCTGCACATCGCGGCCTTCGCCGGAAACGAGGCCACGACCCGGCTGCTGATCGACCGCGGCGCCGATGTGAATTCGCGCGCCGAGTCGAAATTCCGCAACACGCCGCTGCAGACGGCACTGCTCTCCGGCCAATACGCGACCGCCAAACTCCTCCTCGAACACGGTGCCGACGCATTGGTGCGGCAGGCAGAGGGGATCACGCCGATGCACGAAGCGGCGCAGAGCGGACGTGAGGATCTCGTGAAGTTGCTGCTCTCTCACGGCGCGGAGATCACGTCGCGCGCCGACGACGGCTCGACACCGCTCGATCTCGCCAAGAAGGCGAAGCACGACAACGTCGTCGCGCTCCTCACGAAGTAGGACGGGGCTTTTCGGCCGCCAAGTGCTTCTCGAACGCGCGCTCCATCGCGTCGACAAATTTCCGATATCCCTCCGGGTCGACGAAGTTGCGCGTTTTCATCTTCTCTGCGAAACCGAAAAATCCCCCATGCGATCCGAGGAAGATATCGGGGTGCAGCGAGCGAAGGACTTCGAACGTGTGGCGATAATCGGCGACGGCGAGCGGGTATCGCGGGTTCTCCAGAAGCCTGTATTCCGACGGGACGGATGGGCTGCCGACGAAGACGACCGAATACACCTTCCCGCCGTCGCGGACGCTCGTCGTCCAGGTGGTGCATCCAGGCGTGTGGCCCGGTGTGATGTGCGCGGTGAGCGTCGTGTCGCCAACGCTCACCGTCTGGCCGTCTTCGATGATCCGGTCAGGAACGAGCGCGGTGAAGTGGAACCGATCGCCGAACTGCGGATCGTCATGGCCGCCGCGCTCGAGGAGCGGTGCATCTCCCCTGCTCGCGACGAACTGCGCGCCCGTTGCGCGTTTCAACGCGGCAATGCCGCCGACATGGTCGAAGTGGGCGTGGCTGCAGACGAGAACGCGAACGTCTTCCACCCGGAACCCGAGCTGGCGAATGTTTGCCAGGATCGCGGGAGCCATCTCCTCGTAGCCGCCGTCGATGACGATGTGACCAGCCGGCGTCGTGATGAGAAACGACGTTACGTCCGCACCGCCGATCGAATAGAGGTTACCCGCGATCCGGAACGGAGTCACTGCATGATCGTTCTCCGCATGAAGAGTCCTCACCGGAGCAAGCAGGAGAACGACGGCGAGAAGGAGCCTAGCGATCTGATTCAAGTCGTCTGAGGAGCTCGCGCAATGCATCGATTACTTCTCGTTTCTCCACGTTGGGCTTCTTGAACGCGAGGTTCAGCGAAAACGGCAGCGACTTGTCCTTGAACGCGAAGACGAAGTTCTTCGGGCGGCCCGCCTTCTTCGGCTCCGGCTTCGTCGCGGTCTGTTTCCGGAGCGCGTCGCGATCGAGCTCCCCGGCCGCACACGCGCGGACGACGTCTTCCATCGCCGCCTCGTTGCCGGCGCGCGCCACCTGCACGAGCACCGACTTGTTCGCGATCCCCGCTTCGCGGCACATGAGGCGGATGCGGTCCGGGATGTCGTTGATCAGCAGCGTCTCGGTGACGGTCGTGCGCGACTTCCCGATGACCTGCGAGATCTTCTCGTGCGTATAGTTGAACTTCTGCTGCAGCACGAGGAAACCCTCCGCCTCTTCGAACGGCGTCAGGTCCTTGCGCTGGATGTTCTCGATCAGCGCGATCTCGAGCTGCTCCTTGTCGTCCACGTCGAGCTCGATCGCCGGGATCTCGTCGAGCCCGGCCATCGTCGCGGCGCGGTAGCGGCGCTCGCCGGAGATGATCTGGTACTTGTTCGGCGCGATCTGCCGCACCAGGATCGGCTCGAGCACGCCCTTCTCGCGAACGGAGCTCGCCAGTTCTTCGATGTTGCCGAGGCTCGTGCGCGGCTGATCGGGATTCGCCTCGATCATGCTGAGCGGGATCATCGAGCCGATGCTCCGTCCGGAGCGCCGCGTGAGCTCCTCGACGTAGTGCGCGTCGTGGCGCATGGTGCGTTCTGGCAAGCCGCGTTTGAGTGCCATCAAACCCTCGAGAGCAATTCTTCGGACAGCGAGTAGTACTCCATCGCGCCGCTCGACTTCGGCGCGAACGTGAAGATCGATTCCTTGTACGCCGGGCTCTCCTCGAGCCGGATCGACTTCGTGATCACCGTGTTGAACAACCGGTCACCGAAGACCTGGCCGATCTGGTCATGGATGTCCTTCGCGAGCGTGGTGCGTTTGTCGTGCATCGTGATCACGACGCCCAGGAGCTGCAGATTCGGATTCGGACGCGACTTGATCTTCTCGATCGTCTCGAGGAGGTCGTCCGTCCCCTCCAGCGCGAAATACGACGACTGGATCGGCACCAGCACGTGCGTCGACGCCACGAGCGCGTTCACGGTGATCATCCCGAGCGTCGGCGGCGTGTCGATGAAGATGTAGTCGTACTCGTTGCCCGAGTCCTTCATCTTGTCTTTCAGCCGGAACGGACCGTCAATGTCGCCGATCAGTTTCGACTCCAGCTTGGCAAGCGAGATGCGAGACGGCGCGATCCAGAGGTTCGGCACCGGCGTCGCGACGACGGCGTCCTTGAACTCGATCTCTTCCGTGACGAGGACGTCGTACATCGAGCGCTGCACGCCGCGGGCGTCGACGTAACTCATCGTCGAATTCGCCTGCGGATCGAGATCGATCAGCAGCGTCTTGAAGCCCTTGTTCGCGACGGCGGCGGAGAGATTGATCGCGGTGGTGGTCTTTCCGACACCGCCTTTTTGGTTGGCGACCGTGATGATCATTGAACCGGGATCGATTCTAACCGATCGCGCGCGTCACATTTTGTACTTGCCGAGATCGTCGGTATCGAGGTTTTCGAGCCACTTCTTCGAGCGGTCCTCGTCCTCCTCGTCGTTCTCGGGCGGGATCGTCTGCGCCTGATCCAGGACGGTCTGGGCGACGAAAATGGGCGCTTCCGTCCGGAGCGCCAGGGCGATGGCGTCGGACGGGCGCGCATCGACCTCCAGCGTCTTTCCGCCGGTCAGCACCCGGATCTGGGCGAAAAAGGTGGAGTCGCGCAGGTCGTTGATCACGATCCGCGTCACGCGCCCCTCCAACTGTCCGATCATGTCCTTGAGGAGGTCGTGCGTCATCGGACGAGGCGTGGCGACGTTCTCGAGCTGCAGGGCGATCGCATTCGCCTCGAAAATGCCGACCCAGATCGGAAGGAAGAACTTCTCCTCCTCGTCCTTGAGAACCACGATCGGCGAATTCGAGACGGGGTCGAGCATCAGCCCCTTGATCGTCATCGGCACCAACTCACTCATGCAACCTCCCCATGAAGCGTGTGATGCTTCGCGCTCGCAATGCGCACGCCCAGAATACTCCCGACCGGCGCCGACGTCTCGCCCGCGAAGTTGACGACCCAGTTGTCGTCAGTGCGTCCCGCGAGGACCGACGGGTCGTGCTTGCTCGGCCCCTCGTAGAGCACGGGAAGCACGCGGCCGCGATACGACTCCAGCCGTTCGCGCTTGATCTGCTCGTGCAGGTCGAAGAGCCGCGTGAGGCGGTCGCTCGCGATCGCGTCGTCGACGGCGTCGCCGATCTTCAGCGCCGGAGTTCCCGGACGCGGCGAGTATTTGAATGCGAACAGCGAGCCGTATCGCACTTCCTCGATGAGCGACAGAGTCTGCTGGAAGTCCTCCTCCGTCTCGCCGGGAAACCCGACGATGATGTCGGTCGAGAAGTGAATCTCCGGGATCGCCTCGCGGATGCGCGCGATCACTTCGAGATAGCGCTCCCGTGTGTACAGGCGCTTCATCCGCCGCAGGATCTTCGACGAGCCCGACTGCACCGGCAGATGGAGGTAGCGCGAGATGTTCGCGTGGTCGCGCATCGCCGCGATCATCGAGTCGTTCACTTCCGATGGATGCGACGTCGTGAACCGCAGCCGGACGACCCCGTCGATCTCCGCGACCGCCGACAGCAGCGCTCCGAAGTCGCGGCCGGTGGCCGGACAGCGATATGCGTTCACCGTCTGGCCGAGGAGCTCGATCTCGACGCGGCCGCCGGCGACTGCCGCCCGCACCTCGGCGAGCACGTCGTCGAATGCGCGCGACACTTCGCGGCCGCGCGTCGTCGGCACGATGCAGAACGTGCAGTTCTTGTTGCAACCTTCGATGATGGTGACGTACGCCTTCGTCGTCGAGTCGCGGTCGATCGTCAGGTAGTCGTAGCGCCGGTCGTCCGGAAACTCGACCGCCACTCCCCTTCCGCCCTCGAGCACCTCATCGAGGTAGCCGACGTTGCCGGGCCCCATGACGAAATCGACCCACGGCGCTCGCTCGAGGATCCGTTCCCCCTCCTGCTGCGCGACGCAGCCGCAGACGCCGATGGTCAGCTCGCCGTTCTTCTCGCGCTTCAGTTCGCGGAGCCGCCCGAGCTCCGACAACATCTTCTGCTCAGCCTTGTCGCGCACCGAGCAGGTGTTGAGGAGGATCAGGTCGGCCGCGGCCCTGTCGTCGACGCGGGTGTAGCCGCGCAGCTTGAGAGTGCCGCTCAGACGCTGGCTGTCGAGATCGTTCATCTGACAGCCCCAGGTTTCGATGTAGAAGGACTTGGGCATTGGCTGCTCAGCAACCGTGACTACTTCAACGCCGCCAACGCATCGCGCGCGTCGGCCAATTCCTTCCTTGCGTCCTCGAGCTGCCGCCTCGTCTGGGCGAAGCGTTTGGCGATGACGGTGTCGCGCTCGTTCGGGTCGTTGGTGTTGTAGTAGCTCTGCTCGACCCGGTCGATCTCCTTCTCCAGGTCGCTCACTTTCGCCGACGCCACGTTCACCCGCTCTTCGGCCGCTTTACGCGCGCGATACCGCTCGTCTTCCTTCGTCAGCGGGCCTCTCGTGTCCGTGGTCGTCGTCGCGGTGGACGCGGTCGTGTCGGTCGCGGTCACCGGCACCTCGTGGACGAGCAGTTTGCTCTTCGCCTTTTTCAGATCGGCGTTCGTGATCGGCTTCTTCGTCGACGCCAGCTTCTTCGCCTTCGCCGCACGTGCCGCTTTCACAAGAGCCGACTCGGCCGGCTTTGGTTTGGGCGGCGGCGCGGCTGTTGTCGTGGCGGTCGTCGTCTCCTGCGCGACCAGCAGCAGCAGCGCGAGAACGAAGGTCATGGCGCGCTCGTCCCCTCGCGGCCGTATCGGTCCTCGAGCCGCACGACGTCGTCCAGCTCCGGCGTCGACACCTCGGCGACGTCGGTATCGACCACCGCTTCCATTCGATGGATCAGCCGCGGCGGAATGTGAAACGACTCTCCTTCGCGCAGCGGCAGCTCGCGCCGGTCGCCGTCGCTCTCGACCGTCAGCTTCAACTCGCCGCGGACGACGAACAGCGTCTCTTCCTTCACGTTGTGGTACTGCAGGCTGAGCGTCTCGCCTTGCTTGATGTGGAGGATCTTCCCGACGTACCGCGCCGTCTTCGCGAAGATCAGCTCATGGCCCCACGGCTTCGGGACGCGGTGCACGTCGCGGGTGCGGAAGATGTCGTCGCTCATGCGGACTTGTTGACGAGGCCCTGCGGGAAGCGCATCGCGACGCTCTCGATGACGAACTCCTCGATCTCCTGCGCCGTTTTCTTCTGCAGCGCGATCTCGGCGATGCGCCGGCAGTCGCGGTAGCGCACGTTACGGATCACGTCCTTCACCACCGGCACGTTCGACGGATTCATGGAGAAGATCTCGAGGCCGAGGCCTAAGAGGATGACGGCATAGATCGGATCGGACGCCATCTCACCGCACATCGATACCGGAATCCCGGCGCGCTTCCCGGCGTCGATGACGCCTTTGATCAGGCGCAGGAGCGCCGGATGCAACGGCTCGTAGAGATAGCTGACGTTCTCGTTCGCGCGATCGATGGCCAGCGAGTACTGAATGAGGTCGTTTGTGCCGATCGCGAAGAAATCGGCCTCGGTCGCGAGGAGGTCGGCGACGACGGCGGCCGATGGAACCTCGATCATGATCCCGATCTTCAGGTCCTTGTTGTACGCGATGTTCTCCGCGTCGAGCTCGGTCATCAGCTCGCGGACCAGCGTCTTGACCTGCCGCAGCTCCTGCACGCCGGAGACGAGGGGGAACATGATTTTGATCTTCCCGAACGCCGATGCGCGCAAGAGCGCACGGAGCTGCGTCTTGAACATGTCGCGGTGCCGCATGCAGAGCCGCAAGGCACGCAGGCCGAGGACGGGGTTGTCTTCCTTCTTCCCCGTGATCGTCGCCGCGACCTTCTTGCCGCCGAGGTCGAACGTCCGGATGACGCACCAGTTCGGCGCCACCGACTCCGCGAGGCGGCGGTAGACGTTGAAGTGCTCCTCTTCGGTCGGGAGCAGCGGCGATTTCGAGATGTAGAGGAACTCGGAGCGATAGAGACCGATGCCCTCGGCACCGTACTTCACAGCGTCCTCGAGCTCCTCGATCAGCTCGATGTTCGCCTGCAACGAGATCTGGATGTTGTCCTTCGTCACCGCCGCGACGTTGCGGTTGCCGAGGAGCTTCTTCTCCTGCTCCTCGTGCCGCGTGACGCGGCCGCGGTACTCCGACACCATCGCCTGCGTCGGATTGACGACGATCGTTCCCTCGTAGCCGTCCACGATCACCAGTTCGTCGTTGTCGACGATCTTGGTGAGGCGCGGAACTCCGATGATGGCAGGCATGAAGAGGGACTTCGCGATGATCGATGTATGAGACGTGCGGCCGCCCGCTTCGGTTGCGAAGCCGACGATCGGACGGCGGTTGAAATGAATCGTGTCCGACGGGGTCAAATCGTCCGCGAGGATGACGACGTCGTGCGTGATCTCCGAAACGTCGTGGTGTGCGATTCCCTGCAGATTCACGAGCACGCGTTGCGAGACGTCCTTGACGTCCGCGACCCGCTCGCGCAGGTAGTCGTCGTCGAATGACGCGAAGCGGGCCTGGAGCTCTTCCTCCACCTCGGAGAGCGCCCACTCCGCGTTGACCTGCTCCTCCTCGATCTTCTGGACCACCTTGTCGGCGAACGAGGCGTCGCTGACGATCATGGCGTGCGCGTCGAAGATCGAGGCGTACTCGTCGCCCATCGAGCGGCTGACCTTCTGCTTCAGCTCCAGCAGCTCGTCGCGCGTCTTCTCGAGCGCCTCCATGAAGCGGGTGACCTCGCCGTCGACCTCCTCGTCGCGGATCGGAACGCGGTACACCGAGGCGACGCGCTTCTCGATGATGACGGCGCGGCCGATGGCGATCCCGGGCGAGACACCGATCCCCTTGTAGGTCCGAACGTCCGGCCGTGACTTGGTGGGGGTGATGGTCACGCGACCATTCTACCTACTCCGCTTCATCGAACTTCGCCTCGATCAGCTTCTCGATCGCGTCGAGCGCGTCGCGCTCGTCGGGACCGTCCGCCTTCACGAGGATCGTCGAGCCGCGGCCGGCGGCGAGCAGGAGAATGCCGAGGATCGACTTGCCGTCGACTTCCTCATCGCCTTTCCGGATCTTGATGTCCGATTTGAATCGCGCCGCCGTGTGGACGAGCTTCGCGGCGGCGCGCGCGTGGAGTCCGAGTTTGTTCTTGATCTCGAGCGAGCGCTCTGTCAACGAACCGCTCCGTTGGCCGTGGCGGCGAGCAGGTCGGACGCCACGCGGATGGCCTTCGACCCCTTCTCGGTGATCGTGTGCGCCAGCGTCGTCACGTCCTTCGCTTCCTGCTGCAGCATGGCGAACTTCACGATCATCGGGAGGTTCACGCCGGTGACGATCTCGACCCTTCCCTGCTCCAGGAACGAGAGGCTGATGTTCGACGGGGTCCCGCCGAACATGTCGGTGAAGATGATGACGGGGCGGTCTGCGCCGATCGTCTCGAGCGCCGCGCGGATCTTCTCCCGCGCCTCGTCCACCGTATCGCTCCACTCCAGCGGCACCGCCTCGATGCCGGTCAGGTTCGCTTCAATTTTCTGCGCTGCCTTGAGCAGCTCGTACGCAAGATTTCCGTGTGTAACGATCAGACCACCGACCACGATTGACCCTTCTCTCAGAACCGCAGCGCGCCATCATACGCGCAAATCCGGTCATCGCCGGCAGTCCCGGTGGATGACCTCCACGGAGTACCCGCGCTCCAGCAGGTCGTCGCCGAGGCGTTGGGCGACGGCGACGCTGCGGTGCTTCCCGCCGGTGCATCCGATGCCGATCGTGAGATAGCTCTTCATCTCGCGGCGGTACTGGGGCGCCAGGTAGGTCACGAAGTCGAGGAGCCTCGCGTAGAAGTCGTCGTACTCCGGCTGTTCGTGGAGGTACTCGATCACCTCGGGGTCGAGGCCGGTCTTCGGCCGCAGCTCTTCGATGAAGTGCGGATTCGGCAGGAAACGGACGTCGAACAGCAGGTCGAGGTTGTACGGCGTCTGGTACTTGAAGCCGAACGAGATGACGGTGATCAGCATGCTCGGTTCGTAGCCGGGCAACTGGAACCGCTTCATCACCTCCGCTTTGAGCTCGTGCACCGAGAACTGCGAGGTGTCGAGCACCATGTTCGCGAGCGCCTTCACCTCGCGCAGTTCCGAGCGCTCGCGTTGGATCGCCTCCAGCACCGGAAGGTCTTTCGCCATCGGATGCGGGCGGCGCGTCTCGCTGTAGCGGCGCGCAATCACCTCATCGCTCGCCTCGAGGAAGATCAGGACGCAGTTCGGGACGAGCTTCTGGATCCGGTCGCGATAGAAGTTCGGAAAGATCGTCGCGAAGTCGTGCGTGCGGACGTCGACGACGATCCCGACGCGCGTGGCGTTTTCGTGCGCCGCGACCTCCTCGAGAAACGGCTCGATCAGCGCCAGCGGCAGGTTGTCGCTGCAGTAGAAGCCGAGGTCCTCCAGCGTCGACTGGACGTACGACTTACCCGAGCCCGACAGCCCGGTGATGATGACGAGATACTTCGGGCCGGTCGGCAAGAGTTACCGCTGCCTCCTCACGCGATCGAGGACGCCCGGCTGCATCATCTGGCGCGTGTTGGCGCTCCGAATCGCGGAGCTGGTGACCTCCTCGCGATTCGAGTGCGGCAGCGACTCGCTGATGCTCCCCTTGTCGGCGATCATCTCGTCGATCCTCTGCGTGAAGGCGCGCGCCGAGTCGTAACCCTGCAGCTTCATCAGGTGGTTTCGCGCGGCGATCTCCACCAGCAGTGCCAGATTGCGTCCCGATGCCACCGGGAGGCGGACGTACGGCTTCGAGACGCCGAGGAGCTCGAACGTCTCGCCGGCGATGCCGAGGCGGTCGTATTCGGTGCCTTCGACCCACTTCTCGAGCTTGACGACGAGGTCGATCGGCTTCACGTCGCGCGTCGAGGCGACGCCGAAGAGGTCCTTGATGTCGATGATGCCGATGCCGCGCAGCTCCATGTGATGGCGCAGCAGGTCGTTCGAGTAGCCGAGGAGGACGTCGTTCGGATGCCTGCGAACCACGACGAGGTCGTCGGCGATGAGGCGATGTCCGCGGTAGACCAGGTCGAGCGCGCACTCGCTCTTGCCGATGCCGCTGTCGCCGAGGAGGAGCACGCCGATGCCGTACACGTCGAGGAGGCCGGAGTGCATCGTGAGGCGCGGCGCCATCGTCTCCTCGAGGTAGTACGTCGTCCGCGTGATGGTGGTGGACGACATCGCGGGCGTCGAGAAGAGCGGCACCGAACGCTTCTCGCACTCATGCCGGAACTCCTCCAGCGGCGCGATCGCCTTCGTCACGATGAAGCAGGAGACGTCGAGCGCCGCCACCTCGCGCACGCGCTTCTCGCGGAGGCGCGGCGGCAGCGACTCGAGATACTTCGTTTCAGACGCGCCGATGATCTGCACGCGCCACGGCTTGATGTACTCGTAGTAGCCGGCGAACGCCAGGCCCGGCTTTTGGACGCGCGGGCGGGCGATGATGCGATCGAGACCGTCCTCGCCGATGACCAGACGAAGGGCGAGGTCCTCCAGTTCCGGGGAACGGAGGCACTCGACCGTCGTCTGGACGAAGTCTTCTTCCTGCGTGTCAGGCACGCCCGTATGGTACCGCCTACTTCTTGATCCAGGACTCCGCGATCGTCTCGAACATGTTGTTGACGTCGTTCATGACGGCGCGCGAGTTGATGCCGTCCTTGCCGGTGTTCGGGTCGACCTGAACCGTGATGTCGACCTGCGGCTTGTCGACGACCTTCGCGATGTCGCCCTGGAAATTGAAGTGCAGGTTGCGGACGACCTTTCCGGTCACCAGGTTGTCGCCCACGCCTCCCATATTCTCGCCGCCGCCCCGCGAGTCGCCACCGCCCGAACCGCCGCCCGCGTTCGAGTAGATTCCGGCGACGATCGGGTTGTCGCGGTGTCCCGGATCGGTGACCGCCTGGTCCATCTGATCCATCGAGGTCGGCGTTCCGAAGAGGATGACGATCTTTCCGCGGAGACTCTCGGATCCCTTCGTCTTCCCGATCGTCAGATGCTGGTCGGCCATTGCGGCGCGATCCGCGACTTCCTTCTCGAAATTCGCCGGCCGCCGGGCGTGGAAAGCGGCGATGAACTTCTCGGCGTCCGCATCCGAGTCGACCTTCGACCACTGATCGCGTTCCGCCCTGGTCATGAAGTACCCCTCGGGACTGTTCGCCCAGTCTCGGTACTTCGACAGCCTTGCAAAGGCGGGAACTGCAAGCGACAGCACGGCCGCCGCGATAATGAAATTCCGAATGCTTTTCATAGATCCTCCCCTGCTGAGTAAGACGACTCAGGTTACAGGAGGTTTACGGAAAAAGCAGGCAGAGCGTTGAAGCTGTTACAAACCGTCAGAACTCCGGCGAGATCAGGCCGATGTTCTTGTCCCGCCGTTTGTAGATCACCGAGACTTTGTCGGTGTCGAGATCGCGGAAGACGATGAACTCGTTTTTGGAGTCGTCGAGCCGCAGCGCCGCCTCCTCGATCGACATCGGACGGATCGGCAGATTGTTCGTCTTGATGATGCGCGGACGGTTGTGGTCGCCTGTCTCGCGCAGCTTGCCGGGCTCGAGCACCTGCACGGCCCACTCCGTCACCTGCGCCTTAACGGTGTTGCCGTCCTTGCGGTGGTGATCGCGGATCTTCTTCCGGTTCTTCTGGGCCTGGCGCTTCAGATGGTCGATCGCCAGATTGATCGCGTCCTGCATCGACTCGTCGGATTCCTGGACGGCCTTGACGTCGTGATCTTTGCCGACGATCAGGATCTCGCAGATGTTGCGGTACTTCTGCACCTGCAGGACGCAGCGGACGTCGATCACGTCGTCGAAGAGGCGCTCCTGCACCTTCGCGATCTTGGTTTCGAGGAGCTTGCGGATATCGGGAGTGACTTCGAAGTTGCGGCCGGTAATTTCGGTGGCCATGTTCACCTCAGAAAATCTGCTTGCGGTCGGTGGATGACGGGATGTTCAGCTCGTCGCGGTACTTCGCCACCGTACGACGGGCAATGTTAATGCCCTCGTCGTTGAGGATCTTCATGATCTTCGAATCACTCAGTGGCTTGCGCGGATCTTCCGCCTCGATGTAGCTCTGAATCTTCTTCTTCACGGTGAGACTGGAGATGTCCTCGCCGGTGTCGGAGTCGATGCCGCTGTGGAAGAAGTACTTCATCAGGAACAGCCCACGCGGCGTGTGCATGTACTTGTTGGAGACGACGCGCGAGACCGTCGACTCGTGCATCTGGATGTCGTCGGCGACGTCGCGGAGGACGAGCGGGCGCAGATAGTCGATGCCGCGCTCGAGGAACTCGCGCTGGTGCTTCACGATCGACTCGGCGACCTTGTAGATCGTCCGCTGCCGCTGGTCGAGTGACTTGATGAGCCAGACGGCCGAGCGGATCTTGTCCTTGATGTAGTTGACCGTCTCGCCGTCGGACTTGGAGTCCATCGAGTTCAGCATCGCCTTGTAGCTCCCATTGATGCGGAGCTTCGGCATGCCGTCCTCGTTCAGAACGATGACGTACTCGTCGCTGACCTTGTGCACGTAGACGTCCGGCTCGACGTAGATGGCGCGCTCGTTCGAGTACTTGCGGCCCGGCTTCGGGTCGAGGTGCTTGATGACCTCGACGATCCCTTCCAGCGTCTTCATGTCGACGCCGAGGACCTTCGAGATCTGGACGTACTTCTTGTGCATGAAGTCGTCCCAGTGGTCGCGGATGATCTCCTCGACGTACGGCACGTCGATCTCGAGGAACTGGAGCTGGAGCAGGAGGCACTCGCGCAGGTCGCGGGCGCCGACGCCGATCGGGTCGAGCGACTGGATGGCGCTCACCGCCGCTTCCACGTCCTGCATCGGGAAGTTGCCGGACGCCGCGATCTCCTCGTTCGTGGCGCGGAGGTAGCCGTCCTCGTCGATGTTGCCGATGATGAAGGCGCCGATCTCTTTCACGGCCGGCGACGCGTCGCTCATGCTGAGCTGCCAGGTGAGGTGGTCGGTCAGGTTGGGCGGGCGCGTGAGGGTGTTCTCGATCGGGAACTCCTCGTGCTCCTCCCCCATCCCGCGCGGGTTGTAGCCGTACTCGATGTAGTCCTGGAAGTAGGCGTCGTAGTCGATCTCGTCGAAGGAGTCCTTCTCTTTTTCCTTCTCCTTCGCCTCGATCTTCTTCGCCTCGTCTTCCTGTTCGTTCTTGGTTTCCTGCGACTCGGTTTCGGCTTCTTCCTGTTTGATCTCCTCGGCGGTCTCTTCGAGGAGCGGGTTTTCGAGGAGCTCCTGGTTGAGGACTTCCGCGAGCTCGAGTTTCGACAACTGCAGCAGCTTGATCGCCTGCTGCAGCGAAGGCGTCATGATCAGTTTCTGGGAGAGTTTGAGGTGGAGTTTTTGTTCTAGTGCCATCGGGTAATTCGGGGGGAGAGTCTCAGCTCAGGTTGAACGATTCGCCGAGGTAAATTCGACGAACCTCGGCGTCGGCCGAGAGGCTTTCGGGGACTCCCTGTCGGAAGATCTCCCCTTCTTTGATGATATAGGCGCGATCGGTGATCTTCAATGTTTCCCGCACGTTGTGATCGGTAATGAGGATCCCGATCCCCCTGGCTCGCAGTTGCGAAACGATTCTTTGAATTTCGAAGACTGCGATTGGATCGATTCCTGCAAATGGCTCATCTAGCAAGATGAATGCCGGGTTGATGGCGAGGCTCCTGGCGATCTCGACCCGGCGCCGTTCCCCACCCGAAAGCGAGTACGCGCGGTTCCGCGCGATGTGCGTGATCCCGAACTCTTCCAGCAGCACCCGCGTCCGCCGCTGACGCTCCGCCCGCGGCAGCCCCATCGTCTCGAACACCGAGAGGAGGTTCTCCTCGACCGTGAGTTTCCGGAAGACGGACGGCTCCTGCGGCAGGTAGCTGATCCCGCGCTGCGCGCGGAGGTACATCGGCAGGCCGGTGATGTCGTCGTCGCCGAGGGTGACGGTGCCGTCGTCCGGCCGCACCAGGCCGACGATCATGTAGAACGTCGTCGTCTTTCCTGCTCCGTTCGGCCCCAGCAGCCCGACGATCTCGTTCTGCTTGATCTCGACGGAGACGTCGCGGACGACCTTGCGCCCCTTGTACACCTTCACGAGATGCGTGGCCGCAAGGCGCAGCATCCCATCCGCATTCCGCTCCTCGGCGGTCACCGCGAAGACATCGTCCCGGCGTTCAGCCATCGTCGCGCGGAATGTATCAGAGGTCAGTGCGAGTCCGGCTTGTACGTTCCCGTCTGCTCGCCGTGCGGGCTCAAGACTTTGTAGTCGTTGTGCACGAGGTCGATCGAGATCCGGTCGCCGCTGACGGTGCCGTTCGGCGCCGTGGTGGTCGCCGGCTTGCCCGTGAGCTCGGCGATTTTCGTAGCCATGCGGTACGTCGCGTGATCGCCGGTTCCCTTGCGGCCGGTGGCCGACTCGGTCACGACGACTTTTCCGTCCGCCTCGACGTGATCGAGTTTCTTGTTCGCGTCGAAGAAGAACGTGGCGTGATCGGCGGTCATGTCGCGCGTCTCGTCGTCCATCTTCACGTTTCCGATCAGGTCGAGCCGACGGTCGTTCTTCCGTCCGGAGAGCTGGTCGCTGTGCGTCGTGACCGGCGTCTGCCGCTGCACCTTCCCGGTCGTGTCGGTGTTGTAGAGAACCGTCCGCACGTTGCCGTGCGCGTTGATGGAGTCGCCGTTCCCCTGCACCTGCAACTCCTGCGCGAAGATCGTGTTCGTCTCCTGCCACGCGCGCACGTTGCCGGTGAAGATCGCCAGCTTGTTCGCGTTGCGGATGTTCAGCAGGTCCGCGTTGACGAACACCGGCTTGTTCGCGGGAAACATGTTCGTGCCGTCCGCCGCCGGGCCGCTTTTCGTGACGAGCTGCGCGATGACGCTGCCGGTGGCGCGGGCTGTGCCGGCGCGCGGCGAGAACTCGATCTCTTTCGCCTTCACGACATTGCCGTCGGTCGTGACGGTCGGGTCGAAGCCCGGCGCCGCGGTCATGACGACGCGGTCGTTGGTGATGTCGTACGTCGCCCGGATCGCGACCGCCGAGTTCCTCGGGTCGTTGTAGCGGACGTTCCCCTCGAGGAAGGCATTCGTTGCCTTGTGCTGCGCCGGGTCGAAGTTGACGGTGACGTGATCGGAGATGATCTGGCGACTGGTTGGCCCGAACTCCTTCATCACCACCTGCCACTCCGCCTTCATCTCGGTGACCGCCTTGTTCGCGAGCGCGACGTAAACGCTCTTCGCCACGATGTCGCGCTTCGGAGGCCCGTCGAGGACCGCATGCACCAGGCCGGCGTCGCTGACGGCGTGCATCCCGTTGATGAGACCCGCCGGGTCGACGTCGCTGTAGAAGCGGTCGCAGGTGATGTCCTTCCGCCCGCCGAGGTTCTCGCCGGGAGCGGCGGCGGCGCCGAGGGACATGAAGACGTGACCTTCGCCGTGGAGGTTGACCAGCGTCTTCCGGTTCTGCGCGAAGAGGCCGTAGACGTGGTCGGCGTCGACCTTGTCGGCGAGCCGCGTCAGCTTCACGTCTTTGGTGAAGTTGACGTCGTTCTCCTTCCGCCGGAAGACGCCATCGTTCGCCTTGACCGACATCGGCGGGTCGTTCGGCGCCGGCGAAGTGGCGGCGTCGAGGTTGTCGAAGAGATGCAACGTCTCGGACTCCACGTCGAGGTCGAGCGCGCCGGCGTTGCCGGTCCAGCGGTCGACCGAAAAGACGACCGGGATGTGGTTCGTGAGGCGGTTGCCGTCGAAGTGCAGCGCCGCCGTCTGAATCACGACGCCGTCGCTCGAGGTCACCCGCACGCCGCCGCCGACGTCCGCTTCCTTCGTCTGGCTGTTGAACTGCGCCTTCGGGCAGACCAGCTCGTACGTGAGGCCGTTCGGGCGATAGATCGTCAGCGCGACGTTCTCGAGCGTGTTCCAGTTGGAGGTGTATGCGACGACACGGGTCGCCCGGATGCGCGAGACGACCCGTCCCGCGATTGTCTGCGTGTCCTCGAACTGCTTCGAGTAGACCTGCGGCTTCTCCCCCTTCCGGGTGATCGGCACCTGCTCGCCCGGCGTGTTCGCGTCGAGCGGCGCGTGCCGGTGGTTCCAACTCAACACGATCAGGACCACGAACCCCACGAAGAGGATCGGGAGGGCGATTCTGAGAATCCGAACGGTTCGCTGCATCAGCTCAAACTTTTACGGGCATCGGCGACGATTAGTTTTGCGCCGGAGGCCTGGTACGAGTCGGGCTCGATCTGCACGAGCACATCGACACGCACGTCGCGGACCATCTCGCCCGCAAGCTGCTTGACCGACGGCCAGACGACCGCCGCCGCGCGATCTCCGTTGCTCGCGAGCGTCACCTCGCAGCAGTCCTCGGCGAAAGGACGCGTCCCGACGACGTCGACGGATCGGACGGCGAAGAGCGGCTGCGGATTGGCGGCGCCGAAGGGTTCGAGCATCTCGTGCGCCGCGACGAACTCGCGGTCGATGTCGTGCAGCGCCAGCTCGCCGTCGACGCGCGCGGCGCGCACGAACAGCGACGCGTCGAGCTCGTCGAAGACGCCGGCGAGCCGCTCCCGCAGCGCCGGCAGGTGATCTGTTCGCAACGAGAAGCCGCAGGCGTAGTCATGTCCGCCGAAGTGCTCGAACAGATCGGCAACCCGTTCGAGCTGCGCGTGCAGGTTGATCGCCGGAATGCTCCGCGCGGACCCGACGCACCGCTCCCCTTCGATCGCGATCATCAGTGCCGGCCGGTGGAACTTCTGCGCGATCCGGCCTGCCGTCAGGCCGAGAACGCCCTTGTGCCATTGCTCGCTCGCGAGAATCAGCACGCGGGCGTTCGCATCAACATGCTCCTCGGCCTCGGTGCGCACGCGCAGTTCCACGTCGCGGCGTTCGGCATTCATCCGATCGAGCTCGGCGCAGAGTTGCCACGCCGCGTCATCGTCCGTCGCCGCGAAGAGATCGATCGCCGTATTCGCGGAGGCGAGGCGCCCGGCGGCGTTGATGCGCGGGCCGACTTTGAAGCCAATGTCGCCCGCGCGCAGCGTGCGGCCGTAGATGCCGAGGCGCTTGAGCAGCGCGCGCAGGCCAGCGTTGCGGACGTCGGCGAGGCCGCGGAGGCCGAGCCACGCGATCGTGCGGTTCTCGCCGACCAGCGGCGCGACGTCGGCGATCGTCCCGATCGCGGCGATCTTCAGCAGCGAGTCGATCGACATCTTCCTCCCGGCGCGCCGAATCAGCTCGCAGCAGAGCTTGAACGCCACGCCGACACCCGCCAGGTCTTTGAACGGATACGTGCAGCCCGGCTGCTTCGGGTTGAGCACCGCCGCCGCTTCCGGCAGGACGCCGGGCGGGAGGTGGTGGTCGGTGATGATGACGTCGATACCGCGCTCCAGCGCGCGCCGCACCGGCTCCACGCCGGTGATCCCGCAGTCGACCGTGATCACCAGCTTCACGTTCTTTTCGGCGAGGACGCGCTCGAGCACTTCGGTCTTGAGGCCGTAGCCGTCGACCAGGCGGTGCGGGACGACGAAGCTGACGTCGGCGCCGAGGGCGCGGAGGACGGTCTGGAGCAGGACGATGGAGGTGACGCCATCGACGTCGTAGTCGCCGTAGATGACGATCGCTTCGTGGTCGCGGATGGCGCGCGCGATCCGCTCGCACGCGAAGTCCATCCCGTGGATGCTCGCCGGGTCGTGCAGGTCCTCGATCACCGGCGTCACGAACCGCCGGAACGCCTCGGCGTCCCCGATCCCGCGCCGGATCAGGATCGACCGCAGCGCCGTGTTCTCGACCGGCAGCGCCACGTCGTCCGGCGCCGGCTCGAACCGCCATTCATCAAATATCGGCACGCCCCCATCCTACAGACTTCTACCCGGCGTAGATTTCCGCCGGATGGCAGTTGGAGTTGGCGAATCCCGCGGGGATTTGCCAACTCCCGCGGGGAGTTTCCAAACTCCCACGGGG
>JACZCU010131617.1_pt1 | contig 21981 bp, 18 predicted proteins | sample 8641851 | NCBI WGS metagenome assembly JACZCU01 (sample SAMN15324605, study PRJNA640507) | soil metagenome | isolation source: monocropping sugarcane control | place: China: Luxin town, Laibin City, Guangxi Province | collected 2019-07-25 | depth 10cm m | reverse complement strand
CGCATCTCCTTGATTGTATAGAACAGCCAGTGCTTGCGACTCAGCAAGTCAACATCGTTGTGTGCTATGAGCTTCAGCATCTCTTAAACCAGGCTCACTAGCAAACAATCAGGAAAGCCAAAGGGAATAAAAGTCGCGGTCGGTTAAGAATGTTGGATCGTAGGAACTTCGGCTGCACCTCCTCTCTGCTATTTATTAGCATGTTAATCACAAATATTTAATTGACCCGACGTGCACATTTGTTCGCCGCCTCCGGCGGCACAGTGGTTGTGTGGCTGCGGTCATGGCAGCATCTTAGTCATCTATTGCATGTCTACAAGCTTCCAAGTACAGGGGGGGTGTGGCTGCGATCATCGCAGCCACACACCATCTTGCTCTTACCTATTACCCGTCCCCCGGACGGGGTGCCCCGGGCAGGGTGGCCGTAGGCAGCGAGGATGCAGAAAAACATGCACATGATGTTAATTAAGTATGGTGCAAAAATCGAAGTTTGTCAATGGATATTTCCATAAGCTTAGGGGTAAAATCACATTAAGTGGGAGAGCCCTCATATATTGAGCCTGATCGCTGCATAGCGAAGCTCTACCTTTCCAGTACTAATCCTTAAAAACCACCGTTTGCCGCGTATCTCGATTTGAAAATCGAAAATCAATATGGCAAAATCTAAAATCTGTTCAAGGCTTGTTTGCATAAAATATGCAGATGTGCTAAGCTTTGCCTAGCTCTGGCGTCCCTATGCACGCCCTTTGTTTTGTGCGTCCCTATTAATAGAAAAAAGGAAGACTGATTTGATAGCAAAGCTGAACAAGAAAGAGCGTACGAAGATTCTCCACGTCCAACTCATGACCTATTTTCGTGAGCGCATTCTTGATGGGCGCTTGCCAGCAGGAACACGTCTTCCGAACGATGGAGAGCTAGCTGCCCAGTATCAGATCAGCCGTGATACCGTACGTCAGGCGCTCGCGCTGCTGGTCAACGAGGGTTTGATCGAACGGGTACAGGGACGTGGCACGTTCGTAAGCCAGCCACCATTAAACGGTAGCCCGGTGCCACAACTTGAACGGAAGCAGATTGGCTTAGTCCTCAATCGAACGTCGACCACACAACTGAATATGAATCTTCTAGTCGGTGTCGAACAAGCAGCAAAGTCACATGGCTATAGCGTCAGTTTCACTTATGCCGAAGGTGACCAGGAGCAGCAAACCCGCGATATTGCCCGCCTGCGAGCGAATCACGTCTTAGGAATGATTATCTACCCTACAGGTGACGTCACCCATGATGCCTCGATCCAGCAATTGCAGGCAGATCATGTCCCCTTTGTCTTGATGGATCGCTACTTTCCTGGCCTGGCTGCAGACTATGTTGGTTTAGACAATGTTGGTGGCGGCTATCGCGCCACCGAACACTTACTCATCCTGGGTCACAGGCGCATCGGCTTTGTCTTCTCGCATGAAGAAACTTTGCGCACCACTTCGGTCCATGAGCGCTGGCAAGGCTATTGTAAGGCACTACAAAAGTATGAAATCCCATATGATGAGACGTTGGTTGTGCCCGATTTCAGGCAATTGCAGATGGATACCCATGAAGGGTTAGTTGAGTTTTTGAAACGCCCTGACCGGCCAAGTGGCATCTTCGCCGTCAACGATTATGTTGCAATGGACGTAATGCAAGCGGCTAAGGCCATTCACCTGCGCATACCGGAAGACCTTGCCGTCGTTGGCTTCGACGACTGGAGTTTCGCTGCCCATCTGAATCCACCCCTTACAACGATCGTGCAGCCATTCATGGATATAGGACTACGAGCGGGCACGTTATTAATCAGCCGCATTGAAGGAATCGTTGGCGTTCCTAAGCACGTTGAGTTGCCAACAAATTTAATCATTCGCGAATCGTGTGGTGCGCAACTCCATGTAAGGAGATTTCTTTCGCTGTCACAGGAGACACTCAAGGAGTCTTCTAGTCCCATGCAGGAAAAAGATTTGTCGCATCTTTAGCTCTCTCTGCATAATGAAAGAGCTTCAACTCTCAACAATAATAGCTATGTCGATGTGACCGTTACTGACTGCCACAGGTTGTTGTGGGTGAGCAGGATTGCTAGAGGGTAATTGTGGACATGAGAAGGCTCCTCTCATCCTGTCTATACCCACATACATAGTGGGTATATCGCTCATGATCATCAATGTACATTGTGCTTTTGGCTTCAATGAGAGATCCCAGGATGCTGACTCCTTGTCAAAATCAATGCGCACATCCCCGCCATCGATGTCTTCTGAGAGCGTGTAGGTATCTGGGCCATGGTAACCATAGAAAGCTAAGAAGATAGATATGCCCGCGTGAGCTACATCGATAGTGAATTCTCGATGACCGTGACGAAGCTTAGAAGTGGGTAAGGAAGTATGGATGCTGTATACTCCTGTAATTCCACCGGAAAGTGTGAAACTGACGGTACTCGTGTAGTCCGCTGCGCTTGTAGAATTTGTGGGGAATGGACTGCCAGTTGTCGGTGGTTCAGTTTGCGCGGGCGTTTTTTGCCCCAGCCCCGGATTGTTACCTGCATTAGCGCATCCTGCCAGCAGCAAAAGTAATACTATTCCTGTTGACACAAGCTGATGGCACCGGCGCCTGGGCATGATTGTCTCCTCGCTTAGTGAATACGGCTATCTTGCTAGCCTCGAACCGCATTATGGTTATGGTAGTGCTTTTCTGCTCGCCTGTCAACATATCCAGGAATGAATCGATCATATGGCGCTACTGCCGGTATGCAAAGAATTCGCTCTCATAGCGTCTATTATCAGGAGCCATCTCACAAGTCGCGACCCTTCAGGCGTGCTATCTGCATGCGTTAAGGATCGTCAACGATATCAACCACGGCAAGGCTTGTCATAAGTATTACTCTGCCATATAATGATACGTCAGAAAGAGAACCAGGTGACTTTTCAGGATCGAGAGAGGGAGCGAATGTATGAAAGACACTCCGCAGAGCCCACCGGGTGGTGCTTCGGTCAGATTTCTCACGGGTCCCCTTGCAGGAAGCTTCTTTTCACTTGGCAAATCGATCATCACTATTGGACGAGATGCGAGTAACGATATCGTGATTGGAGATGATCCGTCTATTTCCAGTTACCATGCACGCCTGCTGTGGCATCAGGGCACCTGGAGCATCGAAAAGCATCCTCAGGCAGGCAGCGTCACTGTCAACCAACAACAGGTACAGCGCGCTCCCATCCAGGACGCAACAGTCATAGGACTGGGAGAAGGGAACAGTTTCCTTTTTCAAGAACGCACTTCGCCCGATGAGACACTGATAGGAAAAGGTGCAATGGGAGGGGAAAAATCATCTTCTTCATCCGAGTTGTCCTCATCACCTGTACAGACGCCGCAACCAACATCTCTCCTGCCGCAGCCCACGGCTCGTTTCGTAGGACCAGTACAGGGTCCCGACCAGACGCAAATCGCTCCCCTCTCGGTTATTGGCATTCCATCGCTTGAAGTGAGCAGCAATAGTTCAAGCTACAGGAAAACGCTCGCCCTCGACAAGCCAATTATCAATATCGGTCGCGATCCTACGTGCGATATCGTGATCGGCGATCGCACCGTCTCCAGCCACCACATTCAGATTTTGCGCCAGGGCAACCAGTTCGTCCTTATCCACCCACACCCTGAGCGCCAGTATACAGTGAACGGTCTGTTCTACCAGGGACGCAAGATCAGGGGAGACGAAACGTTCCGTAAGGCACTGGAGCATGGGGACATTTTCCGTATCGGCGATGAGAATGGCTCCTTTGTGACACTCGCCTACAACGATGGCAGCATGGTGGGACAGGAAGAACTGCCTCCGGTGCATCCAATCAAACTCGGTGACCCCGAAATCACCATCGGACGCAGTTCGGATAATACAGTCGTTTTGTCTCATCCCCAGATCTCCGGGCATCACGCACGCCTGGTTCGCGAGGGCGGTTCTTACTGTATTTACGATCTCGGCAGCACTAACCACGTCTACGTAAATGCTCAACTTGTCATCAATCATCTGCTCAAGATGGGCGACGAGATCCACATCGGCCCATTCAGGCTTATCTACGAAAGCACACAACTTACCCAGTTCGACGAAAGCAACTACATTCGGATCGACGCGCACAAGCTCAAAAAATTCGGCAGCAAAAATGTCACATTGCTCAACAATATCTCGCTTAGCATCCCGCCGCGCAAATTCATTGCGATCGTGGGTGGTTCCGGCGCGGGCAAAACCATGCTCATCAATGCCCTGAGCGGCTTGCGGCCCGCGCACGAGGGTAAAGTGCTCTACAACGGCCTGGACTACTATCGCAACCTGGCAGCTTTCAGCGGGCAAATCGGCTATGTACCGCAGGACGACATCGTGCATCGCGATCTCACGGTCGAGCGCGCGCTCTACTATGCTGCAAAGATGCGCCTGCCTGGCGACTTCACCGTAGAGCAGATCCAGCAGCGCATCAATGAAGTGCTGGAAGATGTGGAACTGACGGAACGGCGCAGCCTGCTGATCAAGAAGCTCTCCGGTGGACAGCGCAAACGTGTCTCGATTGCCCTGGAACTACTCTCCAATCCCAGCCTCTTTTTCCTGGATGAACCAACTTCAGGCCTTGATCCCGGCCTGGACCGCAAGATGATGTTCCTGCTGCGAAGGCTGGCTGATAAGGGGCACACTGTTATCCTGGTAACCCACGCGACTAACAATATCAATACGTGCGATTACGTTTGCTTCCTGGCGCAGGGAGGACGCCTTGCTTACTTTGGTCCGCCCGACAAAGCCAGGGACTTCTTTGACAAGAACGACTTCGCCGAGATCTACAGCGTCCTGGAGCCGACCGATGAAAACGGCAACGTTCCCGAAGATGCCGAGTTGCGCTTCAAGACCTCGCAAGATTACCAGGAATACGTTGTGCAGGCCTTGAAAAGTGGAGCGACCACTGGCAATATTGGGCATTCTGACAGTATCAGAGGTGCCAACGGACGCGGGCGCGTAAAGTCCATGACGCAGCAGCGCCCGAAGCGGGGCAATCCCTGGAAGCAGTTCACGTTGCTCACCATGCGCAACCTGGAGTTATTTAAAAATAACGTGCCCAACCTGCTGGTTCTGCTACTCCAGGCTCCCCTGGTTGCTTTACTGCTCATGCTCCTGGTGCGCTTCGAGATTGGCCCTGGCTTGTTCGATCCCAATAACATTGTGCAGTGCCGCACGCAGATTCTCACGGCTTCTGGCCCTCTCTCGATTCCCCAGCTTGTCGATCGTTCGTATCTCGTTAACTGCGACCAGGCGGTAAACTTCCTGGAGCATGATCCGAACGGTGTGCAGTACTCACAACAACGGGGAGGCGTCTATCAGGCTTTGCAGGATTTCATTACTCCTGCCAGGAGCGAAGATGTTCAGCGCATCATCTTCCTGGTAGCCCTCTTTGCCGTATTGTTTGGCTGTATCAATGGTACCCGCGAGATCGTCAAGGAAACAGCGATTTACCAGCGGGAGCGAACCGTGAACCTGGGTCTCATCCCCTACATGTCTTCCAAAGTCGTTGTCCTGGGCATTCTGGCCTTATTACAAAGCGCCTCGATCCTCTTCATCGTCAATGCCTTTGAGCCATTCCACCAGGGCGTTTTCCTGCCGGTGCTGCTCGAAAACTACATCTCGCTGACGCTTGCAGCGGTCGCTGGCGTTCTACTCGGACTAACCATCTCCGCCGTCTCTCCGAATGACGACACTGCCAACAGCCTGCTCGCGCCCGTGATAATCCTCCAGGTGATCTTTGCCGGGTTCGTGATTCCGCTCAAGGACTGGCTTACCCTTGGGGCTGCGACGCTTTTTCCGACGCGCTGGACACTTGTTGCCCTCGGTTCTTCGCTAGGTTTGCACAGCGACAAGATCGACGACGGCAAGCTCTTCGGCAGCGACTACGCCTACCACGGCACGCTCTACTCGATCTATAGCCAGGCGGATGCCACGCAGCGCATTCTGCTTGCATGGGCCGCACTCGGCCTGACCATCATTGGGCTGACTTGCCTTATCGGCATCGTACTGAAAATAAAGGATGGGCGAGGATAGAGGAGGAAAATGAAGGGTGCAAGCCTACCAGTCAGACCGCTTCGTCCACCGGCAGACTGGCGTTTTCATAGTGCAAACGAGGTATTGGGGGAAGCAAGCGTTTTGCCTGCTTCCCCTATATATATGCAGGTATTTATTGACCAGCGGCAACAGAGGCTTGCTGAGGACGCACTGTATAGCCGCTGATCTGCTCAAAGGCGTGGGCAGCACGCAGCACAGTTGCATCGTTCCATGGCCTGCCTATCAGCATCATACCAACGGGAAGATCATTCGAAAGCCCGCAAGGAATCGTCATTGCGGGATGGCCTGTCACGTCAAATGGGCAGGTGTTTGCGATCATTTCCAAGGCCCTGGCAACTCTCTCTTCGCGCGGAGCATCGACAGGCGGAATCCTGGTGGCTTTCATGGGCAGCGTTGGCATGACCAGCAGATCAACGGATTGCAAAGCATCGTCGTAGGCTTTCGTGAGGGTACGAGCCAGGTTTTGCGCCTTCGCATAGTAGCGTCCATGATAGCGGACCTGCATATACTGACCCAGCAACACGACCAGCTTGACGGTGTCGGAGAGATCGTCGGCCCGTGTGATCCGTCCACGTGCATAGTTGTCCAGGAGCGAGGTGCTATAGTGCCCTTTCCAGTTGGTGCCCATACTGTTGCCGCGTACCATTAACATGGCTGCTCCTTCCACAGCGATAGCATTCCAGATATGGATGCCGTCCCGGTGCAAGGGAATAGAGATCGTGCTGACCTGGGCTCCCAATTCGGAGAAGCGCCGCGCCGAGGCTTCGACCAATGTATCCACATCTTGCTCGGAAAGACCGGGCCAGTCAAATCCCTCGGTCACAATCCCAATGCGTAGTCCTTCTGTATCGTGGCCGAGGGCGCGGGTGTATGCCTCAACCTTGACATCTTTCTGACGCGGATCAAGACCATCCTCACCTGCAATTGCCTCGAGAAGGAGTGCAACGTCAGCTGTAGTGGCAGCTATTGGTCCGGTATGGTCAAGCGTGAGTTCGATGGGGAATACACCAGTATACGGAACAAGACCATAGGTTGGTTTGAGGCCGTAGGCTCCGCACCAGCCGCTCGGTATGCGAATCGAGCCACCCTGGTCTCCACCGATCGCCATATCGCATTCGCCTGCCACGACAAGCGCTGCACTGCCACTGGATGAACCTCCCGCCGAGCGAGTGTGATCATGTGGATTGAGTACGGGGCCGGTATCAGAGGTGTGGCTACCGCCGGAGAAGCAGAGATGCTCGCACACAGACTTCCCGATAATTTCGCCACCTGCATCCAAAATGCGGGTGACAATGGTGGCATCGAACTCGGGTATGTACCCCTCTAACGCCGATGAGCCATTCATCATCGGCACACCTGCGACACATACATTGTCCTTGATAGCGATGCGCTTCCCCGCGAGGATTCCGGTCGAGGCGCCTTTGATGGTGCATTTCTGATACCAGGCGTTCAGTGGATTTTCTCTAGCGTTGGGACGGTAGCCGCCAGCACGGGGATAGCGGACAGTCAGTGCTGGCTCAGTAAGCTGGTCAATGCGTCGATACGACTCAAGAACGGCACTCATCAAGCCAGTAAATGACTCGAGGTCCGTATCACTAAGATGCAAGCCGTAGGTTTGCGCGATTTCACGCAGTTGTTCGATGGTAGGTTTCGCTGGCATGTGATTCTCCTTTCCCTGTTAGGATGTGGAAAATACGGGACACACTTCGAGAAAGCGCTACACAAAGAAGCTGATGCTGATATGGATATAGGAGCCTCTCTATACCTGGTACCCTGGGAATAGTACGGGGCATAGCAATATGGCATCAAAAGAAGATATACCATAAAATAATAGGGCTGTATAGTGCTAAACCTCATGCCTACATCTTTACGTTGCACCCTTTCTCTTCTTGTGTCAAGTTGTATTAGGGGAACGTCTTAAATAAGTCGCTCAGATCGGTGGCCGTCGCAGCGTCGCCCAAAAGAGGCGTCACCCCGAATATCTCCTGCAGTGTGCGTAGTGTAGAGCTATGGGTATAGTGAAGTGTATTCGAGTAGCCTCCCTTTTTCGCCTCAGGAGAAAGCACGATCATTCCGATTGGACCGTCTCTCCCTTCGCCCTCATCCCAGGTGATGAAGACTACACCCCCATTCTTGTATGCCTGTGAGTCGAGAATTGTTGGGATATTCTGTGCAAGCCAGGTATCGCCTTGCTTTATGGAATCGTTGAGAGGCGCACAGGTGTCGTGCATGTCATTGCACAAGTTCGGCGTAATGAAGTTGTAGCGTGCTAGCGTATTATTCTGTGCTTTTGCTGCCAGTTCGGTAAAGGGACGTACATGCGCAATACAGTAGGCCGAATGGGGGTTATTTGTATTGGTGACATCATCGAAGAAGACCATCGAATTGTGCTTGGGCGCGTACAGGCCATTGCCGGTGAGTGGGCAGACCGTTCCGCTAATGCTCTCTTGATACGACTTCCATGAGATGCCTGCCTTGTCCAGGAGGGTGACGAGATGGAGCTTCGTGTTCTGGTGATTGGCGCTGGGAGGGGCATCATTAAAGATGCCGAAATTGGCTCCCGCCTCCAGCCATAAATAGTTGGGTTCGCTAGGGTGGATACCTGGGGGGTTGTAGTACTGCTCTGCGTATGATGCCATTGGAAGGAGCGTATTGTTGATGTAGGGCGCTGAGGAGTTATTCTTGATGTCCGACCAGTTGTGATTTTCCATCAGGATGAGGAAGACTGTTCTCACGGTTGATGCGAAGGTTGGAGTAGGTGCAGTAGTCGCAGCGGGATTAGGAATAGATGTTGCTGTGCCCACAGGTGGGACAACTGGCGTTGGAGCTCCTGTTGTCGGTGTTGTACTACAGGAAGCGAGGAAGATGTTAATCACGGTTGCGAGAACGATCCAGAGGTAGTGATGAAACTGGCCAGGTGACTGGAACTGCTTGTGCATACAAATACTCTCCCCTTCGAAGATGAGCAAAAAGATATTACTCCTAAATGTATCATAACTTACTCCTTCCATGGATGATCATGTATGTCATTACGGATGAAGGAGAGAAAAGCAGCGGCGGCCGGGGCATGATAAACATTTGTGTGCCAGGCTAGCAAGACTGTTCGCACAGGAGAAGGGCCAAGCGAGACGATCGCGACCTCTCTTCCCGGAGCTTCGGCCACGGATCGAGGGAGTACGGATATGCCCAACCCTTCAGCAACCAACGAGCGGATAGTAGCGAGTTCACCGCTCTCGAAGAGAATGCGGGGAGTAAAACCCCCTGCCAGGCTCCTCTGAATAACTGTGTGCCTCAATCCGGAGCCAGGTTTGAACAAAACAAACGGCTCATCCCGCAGTTCTTCCACTGTTACATTTTGACGGTGTGCCAGAGCATGGTCGGGAGCGACCACCAGAACTAACTCCTCGGTCAAGAGCCTTTCGATTACAACCGACGAAGTAGTGAGTTCCAGTGGCCACGAGTCGTCTATGATCTGGATTATAGTCAAGTCCAGCTGTCCCATGTTCAAGAGTTCCAAAAGCCGCTCAGTGGCTTCTTCGCGCAGGACGATCTCAATTCCCGGGTAACGCGTATGGAATCTTGACAACAGGGTGGGAAACCGAAATGCTTCGAGGGATTGTAATGCTCCAATAACCACACGCCCTCGCGCCAGTCCAGTGTATTCCTGCATCTCCATCTGCGCCCACTCTACTTCGGCCAGAATATGTTCCGCACGCACTAACAAAGCCTCGCCCGCAGAGGTGAGACGGACTCGGCGGCTTGTGCGTTCAAAGAGAGTGACCCCGAGTTCGCGCTCCAGGTGTTGGATCTGTTGTGAAAGTGCTGGTTGAGCAAGGTTCAGTTCCTCTGCAGCCTGCGTAAAGTGCTTTCTGTGTGCTACTGCTACGAAATAGCGTAACTGGCGCAACTCCATTTCAACCCTCATCTATAATAACTACCTATTGATTTCATCATAAACATATATTGGACTTATTGATATAAGTATGCCATACTCTTTTAAAGAGATCAACATTTGCATTTGTTCATTCTAGAGGAGGGTATGTATGGCTCAACTCGGTTTCGTAGGACTTGGTAAAATGGGGGGCCGCGTCGCTAAGCGGCTGCTGGATGCCGGACACACTGTTACCGGCTACAATCGTACGAAGTCAAAGGTCGAGTGGCTGCTAGATGCTGGTATGCAGTGGGGAGAGACACCGCACCGGGTAGTAGAAAAGGCCGATGTGACGTTCAGCATGGTGACGAATACCGCCGCTTTGCACGAGATACTCAGCGGTGACGATGGCATGCTAGCGGGCCTGACACAAGGCAAAGTCTTTGTCGACATGAGTACTATTAGCGCTAGCACTTCGCGCGAGATCGCAGAGCAGGTCTCTGCAAAGGGAGCGCACATGCTCGATGCACCCGTATCCGGCAATGTGATTCACGTGGAAGAGGGAACAGTATCCATGATAGTCGGTGGTGATCGGGCTATCTTTGAGAAGGTCAAGCCCATCTTGCAGGATATTACTATGAAGGTGAACTACGTTGGTGGAAACGGTAAGGCTATTCTGATGAAAATCGCCATCAACCTGAGTTTGCCTGTGCAATTTCTGGGCTTTTGCGAGGGCATACTGTTAGCTGAGAAGAATGGCATACCGCGCGAAACAGCCGTCGAGGCCTGGCGGAATAGCGCCCTGGCTTCGCCTGCCACCTGGCATCGCGCACCTTTCATACTCGAAAAGCCTGACGAGATTTGGTTCGATGTGAATATGATGCAGAAAGATTTGCTGCTGGCCTTAGAGCTAGGAAGAACGTCGGATGTGCCACTTCCGTCTGTCGCTCTCTCCAACGAACTGCTCACGGCGGCTCGCGCCATGGGCATGGCCAGAGAGGATTTTGCTGTCATGTTCGAGGTACTGGCCCAGATGTCCGGGTTGAACCCGCAGTAAGCCCCTCCCTCAGCCCTATTCCTCGTTCTGGTGTATTCACAGTCGTATTGTTTACCGGCTGAAAGCAATGGATCTTGATGAACATCCATTGTTGGTCTGAAAGGAGATCCAATGCATTATGTAGCCAATTATGATAAAGTGTCTTTCCAGGTACCTCCTGCTTACGAGAAACACAGCCAGGGGTATTCCCGGGTAGCGTTAGTTGACCATACAATTGCTGGTGCAGTTCACACGGGGCTGGGCCTCTGTAAACTTGATGTGCATGGCACACTGAACCCACATGTTCACTTCTATGAGGAGGCCTTCTTTATTCTTGAGGGGCAGGTTCTAGAGAGTATCGATGGGCACGACTATCAACTTGGCCCGGGTGATTACGGCATTATCCAGTCAGGTGTGCCGCACGCCTTACGCAACGTTGGCGACCAGGCGGTGCGCTGGTTAGAAATGCTCTCGCCACAACCAAAGGCGCCCGGCCAGGAACGCGATACCATCTTCTTCAAGACGGAAACCGCCCCCAGCACAGGTACCCCTCCCGATTTCCGCGACCCGATGACGCGCTATCTTGGTCACTTTGACGACTCGCAGATGCCGCCGCCCAGCCAGTTGCAAATGGAGGGATACCGTGGCAGCAGCATATTTGGTATCTCCTTGAAAATGCTGGTGGATCATATGCTTGGAGCACAACACCTGACCCTGTTTATGGTGGAGTTCCAGCCAGGCGGAGAGGGCAATATCCACGACCACCCCTTCGAGGAAACATATTTCTTGCTGAGCGGTGAGGCTGAAGCAATTCTGGATGGCAAAACGTATCACGTGAAAGCGGGTGACTATGTCTGGACCAGCGTAGGAGGCACGCACGGCTTCTTCAACAAGGGGACGGTTCCGGTGCGCTGGATAGAAACCCAGACACCCCAGCCGCCAAACCAGCAGGGATTCCGTTTCCCCGCCGATTGGGCCTATCTCGCAGAAAAATTAGACGCCCAGGATTCCAGGTAGCAGTTCCAAAGCAGGATGGGACATGCCCTGCTTGAGTAGAGTGTGGGATCCTATCATGAAGAGGTGTCGAGGCCGAGGAGTTTAATGGCATTCTCTTTCAGGATCAGCGGTCGAACTTCAGGCTTAATTGCGATCTGTTCAAAATCTGCTAACCAGCGGTCAGGAGTGATGAGCGGATAATCAGAGCCAAAGAGCACTTTGTGCTTGAGCAGGGTGTTCGCGTACTGCACTAACTGAGCAGGAAAGTACTTTGGGGACCAGCCGGAGAGGTCGATATACACTTGTGGCTTATGGAGGCATACCGAGAGGGCCTCATCCTGCCAGGGGAAGGAGGGATGAGCCATAATGATCGGCATATCCGGAAAATCGACGGCAACATCATCAAGGTACATTGGATTCGAGTATTTCAGGCGCACACCCCCTCCACCGCGCATGCCGGTGCCGATACCAGAATGTCCTGTATGAAATACTGCTGGCAGACCTGCCGCCGCGATCACCTCGTAGAGGACATAAGCGCTGCGATCATTTGGGTAAAATTCCTGCATGGAGGGATGAAATTTGAATCCCTTCACCCCGAAATGTTCGATCAGACGGCGTGCCTCGCGCGCTCCCATTTTCCCCTTTGCCGGATCGATACTGGCGAATGGGATGAGTACATCAGCGTTCTCAGTAGCGACTTCAGCCACCTCCTCGTTCGGAACCCGCACCAGCCCGGTCGTCGACTCCATGTCCACAGGGAAAATGACACAGGCCATCTTCCGTTCCCGGTAGTAAGCCGCAACTTCAGCGATGGTAGGTCGGGGTTCTTCGTTCTTAAAGTATTGTGTGGATGCCTGCTGCATCGCCTGCCACATGGGATCATCGGAAATCCGGCTCGACGCCTCTGCATGGGTATGCACGTCAATTGCCACTAAGTTCTTTATGTCCATGTCTGCGTAACTCCTGTTAGTATTCATAGCCTGTGAATGATTGCCAAGATACCTGGGCTGTTCACTCTGGTTTCTCCAGAGAATAATTCATAAGCCCATCTTCTGTCGTGCCTGCTCTTTGAGGACGCGACGCAAGATTTTCCCAGAGGGATTTCTGGGAATGGCATCGATGTATTCGATCTCGTGCACATTCTTGTAGGCGGCGAGCTTGCCGTTGGCCCATGTTATAAGTTCATCCGTGCTCAGGTGTTCGAAGCCTGCTCTGAGGACAACAAAAGCTTTAGGCACCTCACCCGCTTCCTCACTTGGCTTGGCGATGACTGCCACGTCGGCAACGGCGGGATGCTCCAGCAGCAACGCTTCCAGTTGGGCCGGGGCCACGCTAAAGCTCTTATATTTGATCAACTCCTTTTTGCGGTCGGTGATCGTCACATACCCTTCTTCGTCGCGCCAGCCGATATCTCCCGTATAGAGCCATCCATCCCGCAGTGCTTCGGCGGTTGCTTCGGGAGCCTTCCAATAGCCCTGCATAACCTGCGGCCCCTGCACAATCAGTTCACCCTCTTCGCCAACCCCTAGTTCTCGCTGACCGGTCTCGATATCCACGATTTTTTGCTTCGTATCGTGAATGGGCAGGCCAATCGTCTCGACCTTAATGAGCCGCCGGTTATAGACCGGGTTGGAGTGTGTTCCAGGCGCTGCTTCGGTCAGACCATAAGACGTCATGACGGTGATACGTGTACGTTCCTGGAAGCGGTATGCCAGGGCGGGAGGTACTGGAGCCGCGCCGCATTGCGTAAAACGGACGGTATGCAGATCATACTCGTCCAATTGCGGCCAATCAAGTAGTGCGGCCAGCACCTGCGGAACGGTGTACAGGAGGGTGATGCCTTGCTCTTGAATCAGTTGCAAACATCTGCCCGCCTCAAAACGCTCCATGAGCACCAGGCAAGCGCCCGATATCGCTGCGCATCCCATCAGCATAATGCCGTAGATGTGGTAGAGCGGAACAAAGACCAACATGCGATCCTCAAAGGTGATGCGAGCTGTCGCGATCGACTGGCACGCGTTACACACAAGGTTCTTATGACTGAGCATGACTCCCTTAGGCAGGCCCGTTGTGCCACTACTGTAGGGGAGCGCTACCAGGTCTTCCCATCCGGGTTCGATGCCTGTGGGCAGCGTCGTTGGATGGGTGCGCAGCAGGTGACTGAAGGACAGCGAGTGGGTCGGAAGCACATGCTGGCCGGGGCCAACGGTAATAATATGTTCTATTGTAGGAGTTTGAGCGCGTACCGCCTCTACTAGCGGCAGCAACTCATGCTGAACTACTACTGCTACTGCATCGCTATTGCTGAGCTGGTAGGCTACTTCACGCTCTTTATATGAAGGGTTCATTGGGCTGGCAATAGCGCCAATGCGTGCAATGGCGAACCAGCTGATCACATATTCAGCTCGGTTCGTCATAAGCAGGCACACTGTTTGACCCTGGCTTATGCCCAGATCGAGTAAGGCATGGGCAAAGGCGTTCACCAACGCTTCCAACTCCCGGTACGTCAGGTTGACATCATTGAAGATCACAGCAACCTGTTCTGGATATCGCACTGCAGTGCGCGTAAGCATCTCAGCATACGGGTAAGAAGGATATTGAAGAGATGGACGGAAAAGCTCCATTTGCAGGTGGGGGTGAGTGCTTGATAGAGAAGTAAATATATTTGTCATGATGCTCCTTGCGACGACTGAACATCGCGGTAGGCTTCGAGGGTCCGGTCGATGAATGCATTCGCACTGCCTAGATACCCGGCGGGGTCGAGGGCTCGGTCGATCTCTTCCAAGGAGAGGCTGGAGCGCACGCGCACATCCTCCAGGGATGCCTGGCGGAGGTCCATGTCTGAATCAACAACACGGTTGCAGACGTCCTGGACAATCCGGTAGGCCTCGGGTTTCCCCACGTGCAGGGCGAGAGCCATCGTGAGCGACTCGGCCATGATCAGCCCTCGAGTCAGATCAAGGTTCGCGCTCATACGTGTGGGATCGATCTGTAGGCCAACAACCGCATCCCGGACCCGCTCGACCGCACTTGAGGTGAACTTGAACAGGTCGGGGATGGCTGCCCATTCCGCCTGCCATCCCCCGACGGCACGCTCATGCTCTTGCGCCATCGCGGACAGGATCACCGGCACCATTCCCAATGCCAATCGTGCCGACGCAAGTGCACTCGTCACGTCAACGGGATTATGCTTTTGCGGCATGGCGGATGACCCACCCTTTCCCGGCGCAGCTCCCTCCGCCACCTCGCCGATCTCGGTTTGCGCGAGGAGGGCCACGTCGCCCGCGATTTTCGCCATCGCACCGGCCACAACGCCGAGTGACGCGGCGATCTCGGCGATGCGGTCACGCTCGGTGTGCCAGGGTAGATCCGGAGTGGGAAGTGCCAGCTCTTCGGCAAGGAGTTCTACAACCTGCAAGCCTTTATCCCCAAAGGAGGCAAGCGTTCCAGAAGCACCTCCCAACTGCACGGCCAATGTGCGCTTCCGGCGCTCACGAAGCGCATGTACCTGGCGTACCGTAAGGGCCAGCCAGCGTGCCGCCTTGAGGCCGAAGGTGATCGGTAATGCTTGTTGCAGCAGTGTCCGCCCGACCATCAGTGTACGCCGGTGCTGCTCGGCTAGAGTCGCGCATGCAGCGCATACACCGAGCAGCCCGGCCACGAGGAGGTCAAGTCCGTCCCGGATCTGAAGCATCAGTGCTGTGTCGATCGTATCCTGGCTTGTAGCTCCCCAATGGACGAACTTCTGCGCGTCACCCTCGACGCGTGCCGTCAGCATGCGTACGAGAGGAATCGCGGGGGTGCCAGCCATCGCAGCTTCGCGGTACAGGGCCGCTACGTCGAACAGTTCCTCCCTGCAATTGGCCGCGATGACGGTTGCGGCCTCCTGTGGGATGATACCGGCGCGAGCTTCCGCGCGGGCGAGCGCGGCCTCAAATGCGAGCATTCCCCGCACATGTGCCTCAGGGGAGAAGGCGGCAGACATCGTCGGCGCGCTGAACAATAGATCAATCGACTCTGACATGTGGCGTTGCCTTTCCAGCGTGGGCCCTCTCTGTCCGCGACGGCGTCATGTAGCGAGAGGAAAGAGGTCATCTGCCTTGCTCCATCATACGTTGAAAAATGCGGTCTCGTCCGCGCCTTGTAGGATGATATCAAAGCGGTAGACGGCCTCCGTATCACCAGGCTTACGTCTGGCCAGCAGCGTCGTCCGCCGCTGGTCGGGAACACATTGCAGGACCGGATCAAGAGCGTTGTTTGGCTCGTCTTCAAAGTACAGGCGCGTCACAAGGTGGTTGAGCAGCCCTCTGGAAAACACGGTGACGCAGATGTGCGGAGCCTGTAGTGCTTGCCGACGCTCTCCATCGAATGTGGCCGGACCTGGCTTGATCGTCTCGAACCAATAGCTTCCGTCCTCAGCTGTGCCCGAGCGGCCATACCCCAGGAAGGACGGGTCCAGCGCCGCTGGCCCCTGATCTAAGGGATGGTTGTAGCGGCCATGCGCATTCGCCTGCCAGATCTCAACCATCGCGTCGGGTACTGGTATCCCATCGCCGTCGAGGACGCGCCCCTCGATGCGGATGCGCTCTCCGCTGGTTTCCGGCCGGGTCAGCACATTTCGACGTGCGTCCTCTCGTAAAAGAGCAGGTGAGAAGAATGGACCGACCGTTTGTGAGGGGGTCAGGGTCCAACGTGTCTCATTTTGAGACATGTTGTTTTGGGAATGATGTAGATGTACACTCATTGTCCTGCCTCTGGCGACTCAAATGGCGTGGTGCGTGGCCCCTGCACGATGATGTCCCAGTGATAGCCGAGCGCCCACTCCGGTTCCGTTACATCATGCGCATAGGCGGCGATCAGACGTTCGCGCACCGGCTCTACTGGCACAGCCTGCAGGACGGGATCGAGCTGGTGAAGCGGGTCGTCGGGAAAGTACATCTGCGTTACTAGACGCGACAGCATGGACGGGCCGAACACCGAGAAATGGATGTGGGCCGGCCGCCAGGCATTCGGGTGGTTCTTCCAGGGATATGCACCCGGGCGAATCGTCAGGAAACGGTAGACACCATCTTCATTCGTCAAGCAGCGACCCATGCCGAGGAAGTTCGGATCGAGCGGCCCGGGCCATTGATCCCGTTTGTGGAGATAGCGGCCAGCGGCATTCGCCTGCCAGATCTCCAGGAGGGTGTTTGGCACGGGAGTCCCACGGTCGTCGAGTACACGGCCGGTCACAATGATGCGCTGGCCAATCGCCTCGCCACCGGTCCCGGCGTTACGTGTGAGGTCGGCGTCTTCTGGAGTGATGGCGCTGATGGCGGGACCAGGTCCTGTCAGTTCCGAGATGGTCAGCGGCACATCGATGAGAGGTAGCGTTGGGGCGCGCCGCCGCGTAGATTGGTAAGCCTCGTATAGATAGGGTGGAAAGACCTCCCGATCTCCTCGTACGATGGTGCCAATGGTGGTGGTGCTCATGCGTCCTCCTGACTCACCTGCTTCGGGTCTGCTTCTTCTGGAGTATGTACTCGCTGATCGAATTCTTTCTTTGCTGCCGAGAACGCTGCATTGGCTGCAGGAACGCCCGCATATACGGCCACGTGGAGGAGTACCTCCGCGATTTCGTGCGGATCGACCCCAGTATTGCGGCTAGCGTGTAGGTGCAGTGCCAGTTCTTCACGGCCCAGTGCCGCCAGAATGGCGATCGTGACCAGGCTTCTTGTCCGCCGATCCAGGTCGGGTCGGGCCCAGAGGGAGCCCCAGGCCACCTCTGTGATGAAGCGCTGGAAGTCGGCATCGAACTCGGTTGTGCGAGCCTGCACTCGCTCGACGTGCTCGCTTCCGAGCACTTCCTTGCGGACCTTCATCCCGATGTCGAAGCGTGATTCCGTCATGATGGCTACTCCAAGTTCAGTACAGTTATACTCTAATGCTAAGAGTATAACATTGATGCGCTCATAATGGTATGGTTAACTTTATGATATTACACCTTCGCTTGTCTCTTGAATCAACTGATCGACTACCGCCTTCAGGTCACCTGTTCGCTCAAAGATGGACAGTTGGCGGTCGGCACTTGATCCCTCCTGCAGGATGCGGTAAGCATACTCTATTTCCTGGCGACTGCCGAGTTCATCAATGACGTCACCGATGAACCACTCGATCAACTCGCGGATCAGGACGCGGGCCTCGACTTCCTGCTGCTTGCCGAAGTCGATCAACTTGCCGTCTAGCCCATAGCGCACGGCTCGCCACTTGTTTTCCTCGATCAGCTCCAAGGGGTAGACGCGGAACGACAGGTTATCGCGACGCAGCTTCCAGAGCTTGGCAATAATAGCCTGGAGGATAGCAGCTATACAGATCGCTTCATCCACGCGTGTACAGACGTCACAAATGCGGAATTCCAGGGTGGGATACGACCAGTTCGGGCGAACATCCCACCAGATCTTACTCCCATTTGGGATGGTATTCGTTTGAACCAGCGTGTCCACCAGGTAATTAAAGTCTGCCCATGATTGGAAGACACGGGGGATGCCGCTGCGAGGAAAGTTGCGGAAAATGATGCTGCGGTATGATTTCAGACCAGTGTTGCGTCCCATCCAGAAGGGCGAACTGGTGGAGAGGCACAGCACATGGGGCAGCAAATAGCGTGCCACATTCATAGCATCGATCAGAAACTCGCGATCTTCGATACCCACATGCACATGGGTGCCAAAGATCAACAAGCGCTGGGCGAGTTCCTGCATATCCTGCTTCACCCCCATATAGCGCTCCTGCGGGGTGATCTCCTGTGTCAACCAGGAGGAAAAAGGATGTGTACCAGCAGCCACGATCTTCAGGCCGTTCTTCGCGGTCAACTCCATGATTGTGCGTCGTAATCGCACAAGCTCATTGCGAAGTTCAGACGGTGTCTGGCATACGGTTGAGCCGACTTCGACCATCGCCTGGTGCAGTTCTGGCTTGACCTGCTCGCGCAATATGAGTTTGCCCTCCTCCAGTATTTGGGTGATATAGGATCGCAATTCTCGTGACTGGGGATCAACGATTTGATATTCTTCCTCGATGCCAATAGTAAGAGATGGTGGTTTCAACTCAACTCTCCTCTCTGTATCAATTCTTTCCCACTATATTGAAAAGACCAGAACCCACGCACCACCATGGTCAAAAACGAGCAACTTTATATCTCGCTCCAGAGAAGGGCTATATCAGCTTATTGTGCTTGGCGAAAGCATATCACGCGGCTTGTGATGATGTCAAAGCACATGCCTGGATATGCTTTAAGGTAACTATTCAGGTCGTCGGTCCGCCACCTCCGGTGGCTTCCTATTTTTGGAAGTGCTGCGGGTGGTGCAGCCGCAGGCTGCACCACCCGCAGCACTTCACATACTTGCGAAGCGCCACAGGCGCTGAGGAGTCTGGCCAGGAGGGACCTGAATAGTTACCTTTTAGGCTGATTAGACATCGGGCTCTGCACAACCCCCGCTACTTTATGGTAGACTGGTATCACACTCAAATATGAAGGAGCCTGTAGGATGGAGCAAGTTTATTGGAATGAGGACATTGAAACGATGCAGCCAGTAGCGCTGCGTGAGTTGGAGAACGAGTATCTGAGAACTCAGCTTGACTATGTTTGGACACATTCTGCTTTCTATCAAGCCAAGTTCGCTAGAGTTGGCGTGAAGCGCGAGAAGGTTCGCACACTGGCTGATCTGCCACTCCTTCCCTTTACCGAGAAAGACGAATGCCGACGGAGCCAACAGGAGCATCCACCATTTGGCAGTTATCTGGCGACCACGCAGGAGCAGGTGATACGGGCACATAAAACTTCTGGTACGACGGGCCGCGCGCTCTATGTGGCTCTCACACGTCGCGATCGCGACCTTATGAATGAATGCGCGGCCCGCTCCTTCTGGGCATCAGGGCTACGCCCGAGCGATACAGTGGTTCACTGCCTCAATTACCGTCTCTGGATAGGCGGTTTCTCTGACCACGAAAACCTGGAGACTACAGGAGCCACCGTTGTGCCTTTTGGGGTAGGCCAGACAGCCCTGCTGATTCAGACCATCCGCGAACTTCAGGTCAACTCCATCAGTGCCACCCCTTCATATATGCTGCCTCTGAGCGAGGCCGTCCTGGCTCAGGGACTACACCCTCGCGATCTTGGTCTGCGTAAGGGTTTCTTCGGGGCTGAGCCAGGAATGAGCGAACCGGGCGTACGGGCGCGCATGGAAGAGGCGTGGGGCATACGTGCGATGGATGCGAATTTCGGCATGGCTGATATCCTTAGCATCATGGGGTCGGAATGCGAGCAACGCCAGGGACTGCACTTCCACGCGCAGGGGGCTGTGGCTGTGGAGTTGATAGAACCCGAAACGGGCGCTCCCATCGCACTCACAGAAGGTGCCGAAGGCGAGTTAGTGTATACCCACCTCCACAAGGAGGCACAGCCCCTGGTACGCTATCGGGCTCGCGACGTAGTACGCATCCTGGGGACTGGACCATGCGCCTGCGGGCGAACGAGTTTTCGTTTCCGTCTCCTGGGACGCAGCGATGACATGCTCCATGTACGCGGCATCAATGTTTTTCCGACCGCTGTGGGCAACACGCTGGTGCACCTCTCGGAACAGCTCTCTGGAGAGTTCCAAATTATCGTCGATCATCCTCACCCATATCAATACCTACGGGTGCGCGTGGAGCTGGCGCAGAATCTGGCAACTGATCAGGTGGGAAATTTACCAGAGCGGATCACTCAGGCACTTCACGAACAACTTAACTTCCGTGCCGTACCAGAACTGGTTCCCTACGGTACATTGCCGCGTACCGAGCAAAAAGCCCGCCGTGTCATAAAGACCTACGAGCAAGTCGGCAATTAATGAAGTTTCACAAAATAATCGGGAGAATGCAATATGCACGGAATGCCGATGAATCGGCGCTGGGCACGATTATTCCCTCATTACCTGTCCCCCGGACAGGGTGAGGGTGAGGGTGCCCGGAGAGGGTGCGGCCCCTACGATTGGGGAGTATTTTGTTAAAGTTCATAAATTGTCAGCTTATCTCAACAAGAAGGAGCTATTATGAGCAGCGAACCCCTTGTCGTCTCTACTGTTGCCAATAAAATTGCCCATGTGGTGATGAACCGGCCAGATGTGATGAATGCCATGAGTCCGGCGATGATTATGGAACTTCGCCAGACTCTGGAGCGCGTTCAGGGCGATCCAGACGTATCGATCATTGTCCTTGCGGGTGCAGGCGGTAATTTCTGTGCAGGAGATGACCTGAAGGAAACTGAGCACCAGAGTGCCGAAGACTTCCTGGCACTGATCCTGGACCTGCAAAGGCTCACGCGCTTACTCTTGTTGGGTGAAAAGCCAAGCATCGCGGCAATGGATGGCTATGCCGTGGGCGGCGGCTTCGAGTTGGCTCTAGCCTGCGATTTTCGCGTTGCCAGTACACGAGCAAGTATGGGATGTGTAGAAGCGCGCGTGGGTATGGTCATCACAGGTGGCACATCTGTACTGCTCCCGCATCTGGTTGGACAGGGAATGGCGCGGGAGATCATCCTGATGGCCGACATCTTTGAAGCCGCCATTGCTCAGCGTTTTGGACTACTCCACCGCCTGGTCGAGCCGGAACTACTGGATGTCGAAGTGCAGGCCCTGGCCGCCAAAATGCTGACTCGTGCTCCCCTCTCCCTGCGCGAGAGCAAGCGACTGCTCAATCGCCCGCTTGAGCCCGAATTGGAGCGTGCCTTTTACAACGAGATCGAGGCGATCATGCGCTGCTTTAATACTGCTGATGCTCATGAGGCCACTGTTGCCTTCAGGGAAAAACGTCCACCCGTCTTTCAGGGCAAGTGACTTTTTAATCTGCGAATTGAGGCAATTTATGGCAATACTCGTGAAGCAAATTGTGACTCTGCTTTTAGTCCAGAAGCCAGTTTAGAACAAGCAGGCTCTAAATAGTGAGAAACGGATTTGTAGGATATCGCGG